>FTJL01000696.1_pt3 | contig 41837 bp, 25 predicted proteins | sample 1658551 | NCBI WGS metagenome assembly FTJL01 (sample SAMEA3914835, study PRJEB12502) | metagenome | biome: forest; material: soil | place: Canada | collected 2011-07-03 | depth 0.3 m
TCGATCTGCTTGGCGCTGTACCACCGCAACCCTATCGTGGTGTTCGATTCGAACGCGTAGCGGGCGCCCAGGTAATAGCCTGTCGCATTGGTGCCACCCAAGTGGAAATCCGCGTCAGTGAATGCATCCACGACCGCGTCGCTCTCCACATGGCGGTATCCGACATATGCCTGCCAGGAGTTTCTCCTGACGAACGAGACGTCGCCGAAGGTCAGCTTCTCCTGCATGCCTAAGGTATCCTCCGGCATATCCAGCCCCGTACGCGCCAGAATTTCATTGCGGTTGAAGCCTATGTTCTTGACCCAATCCGCATCCAGGACCAGGTGCTTGGTGCCGTACACGTTCAGATCGAAAGACGTCGACGCGTTGGCTTCGCGGAATTTGGATGCCAGGCCGATCACATAGTTGGTCGTGCCGTTGACGGTATTGAGCAGGTTGTTGATGTCGAATACGGAGTTGCCCTTCTGGCGGAACGGTGCGGCCGTCAAGGTATACTGTGTCGACACGAGCGTCGGATCGGGCACGCCCTCGATATGGCGATAGTCATAGAGAGCGCCGGCAATCTTCCAGGAGAACTTTTGCGTGAGCTGCCAGTTCACCCCGGCCTGATACCCGTACAGCCATTTGCTGCGCGCGCTGTTCAGCGGCGTCGGCTCGATATCCTGGATTGGAAATATTCCCGCCGTCGCAAAGGGTTTGAAGCCGCCGAAATGCGGCGTCAAGCCGACAATGGCTCCCTGCAGGCTCAGGTCGTCGCCCCAGACCAGTGTGGTGGGTGCCAGGAAGGGATTGCCGAGCCGGCCGCCCGTGAAATAAAACCAATCCGTCGGGCGAACCGAGATATAGGCCCGATCGAAACCTACAGTGCCGCGGGCATTGTAGTTGCCGAGATTCTCGTTTTCGGTGCTCGGATCACCGCCGGTTCCGGATGAGCCGGTCGTCAGGCGCAGGGCCGCGGTCACCGAGTCGCCGATTGTCGCCTCCGCCCCAAAGCGCACTCGCAAGCGCATGCGGTTGCGAGGATCTTCGGTGTTGTTGATGTTGTAGGCACCGAACTCCGGCAACTGCAGCTGCTGCGGTGTGGCGTTCGGCGCGTTATCCGTGGGGAACCGATCGGCCTGGCCGCGGAAGCGCACGTCGCCCGCAAAAGAGATTCGATTCAGCCAGTCGGGCAGCACGCCGGGGTCGCCCCAACGCTCCCGCTTCGCCTGGGCCAATACATCCTCCTTGACCTCCTCACGGATCTGCTGCTTCACCGTTTCGGGAACGTACGGAACTCGAATCACCGGCGGCTGCCCGGACCCGGCCGCTGCGGATGCACCCGTGGCGGCGGCGGTGCCTGGCGTGCCGGAGCCGGGCTTCTCGCCGGTCTGCTGGGACTGCCGTATCAGCTCGTCGGCTTTTTCGCGCGTCAGCACGCCCTGCTGTACCAACAGGTTCAGCAAGGAGATCGTCGTGTTGCGCAGGTTTCGCAATTCCTCCAGCTCATCCGCCATGGCGGGTGCCGCGACCATCATGGACAGTCCTAAGGCAATGAGCAGGTAACCCCATCGTTTATTCATACGCGATCCCGTTTTCAATCTTGTCGTTCAGTTGTCGTGTCGTCACGCGCGTCTGCGCCTATCAGTTCGACGATAGGCGCCTAGCGCTCGCTGATTTCCAGGCCCATGGGCATGGGCATGTCCTGCGGCGGGGCTTCCGGCACTCGCGCCAGATTGGTCATGGCCGTGCGCAGTTGTCTCTCGGTCTCTCCGCTTGCGCCGGAGATCTCATACCGCTGCACTGTCCCTTCGGGTGTCAGCCACAGAAACACCCGGGCATTGGCCGCCCGCAGATTCCGCTTGCTCAGTTCTTCCTGGATCAGCTGCGCCACGCGGCCGACATAGGCGGCGAAGCGCGCACCGTTGCCGATATCCCCGCCTATGTAGTCGTTCTTGACTTCGCCGGAGGCAAACGGACTTGGCCCCTCGCCGGCTTGGCCTTCCATCTTCAGCTGCGCCGGCTCGGGCGGAGCTTCATTCTTCGGCTTGTCGATCTGCTGCCGGGTCTCGTTCTTCGGTTCGATCTTCGGCTTCTCGGGCGGCGGCGGTGGCGGCGGTGTGTCGGGTAACAGCATGATCTTCGCGACGGTATGGGCAGGTCCTTTCGGGCCATGACTCAGGCTGAAACCGGCCCAGGACACGAGCGAGACGAAGGCGGCCATCCCTAACGCAGCGGCCAGCCGCCGCAGCCACCGTCGCAGGACGCTGTACTTACTCGAGGAGGTGTCGGTCAGAGCGCTCATATTCAGGTGCCGATGCGGCTGGTCACCAGACCCATGTTGACCTTCAACCGGTCACATAGATCGATGACAGCGATGACCTTGTCGTATTGCACCGTGGGGTCGCCCTTGATGGCGACGGACATCTTCGGATCGCGTGCAGTCACGACTTTGAGTTGAGTTTCGAGTTCCAGGAGACTCACGCCGACGCCGTTCAGCAGCACGGCCCCCGTCGAGGTCACCTGGATGACCTTCAGTTCGTGCTGTTCGGTCGAGGGTTTGTTCGAGGGTTTAGGCATCGAGATGTTCAAGCCCTGGATCGAAGCCGTCGTCATCAGAATGAACACGACGAGCAGCACGTACGCCAGGTCGAGCATCGGCGTGACGTTGATGGTGTCGTAGGGCTTGGAGTCGTTGTTGACTTTCATGTCTGCTTGGACCTTCCCGGCCTTCGCTTCAGGGGGCCGCGCGCTTGGTCACCAGGCCGATTTCGGTAATATCGAGGCTCTTCACCAGATCCAGAACCTCCATGACCTTCTGATACTGCGCTGCCGAGTCGCCCTTCAGCACGACCGGGAGATTGGGATTCGCGGCCTTGTACTGCGCGAGGGTGCTGCGAAGCTGATCCAGCGAGACCGGGTAGGCATCGAGGAACACCGCCCCGTCGCTGGTGATCGTTATCGCCCTTGTCTGCGGCTTGCCGAGATTGTCGGCAGCGTGCGTCACTGGCGAATGCACGCGCACACCCTGCACCGCGGCGGTAGTGAGAATAATGAAGGTGACGAGCAGCACGTATGCCAGATCCAGCATCGGCGTGATGTTGATATCGTCGTAGAGCTCATTACCCTCTTTGGCTTCGGCTGACATGACTCAAGGCGCCCCGTACACTTCGGCCACGCGGGTGACGAACTCGTCGACGAATATCTGCATGTCGGATGTGATCAACTTGATGCGCGTCGCCAGATAGTTGTAGCCGAACAGGGAGGGGATCGCGACGCTCAGACCGGCGATTGTCGCGAGCAGCGCGGCGGCAATACCGGGGGCGATTGCATTGACGTTGACATCGCCGGCCGCGGCAATGGAAGCGAAGGTGATCATGACTCCGATCACCGTGCCCAGCAGGCCGAGAAACGGTCCGCCGGAAATGGCGATCGTCAGCAACACCATCTGCGCGTTCAGCTTGTAGCCTTCGCGTACGGAATCGGCGTCGATCGCGGCTTTGACGGCATCCAATGACGCGCCGGAGAGCGGCTGCCCGCCGTGGCCCACATCGCGTTTGGTCAGCTCGATCAGGCCCGCTCGATACAGGCGATACAAGGAGGAATCCTGCAGCGGCCCCGGATTCTGCGCTCCCTCCAGTTTGAGGACGTCCTTGGTATCGCGGAACTGAGTCAGAAAGCGCCGATTGGCACTCTCAGTGCGATTGACATACACCGCCTTCGTGATCATGACCATCACGGCGATCAGGAACATCACCGACAGAATGGCGATGACCACCCACGCATCCGGCGTCAGACTCTTGAACAGGATGCCGAAATATCCGGTGTTGCCGGACTCGGAGCCCGTGTCGTCAGAGGTCTGCGTTTTGGTCGCCACCAGCTTCGCGTCGGCGCTTTGTGCGGCGTACGACAGCTTGATCCACTCGGCGCTGCGCGCGGCGCCTGCTATCTGCAGCTCATCGATGAGACCCTGATAGCCCTCGCCGACCTGCAGGTCGCCCTCGATGGCGGCGGGTTGCGAACCGACATCAGCTTCCCCTGCCTGTGCGCCGTTGACGTACAGCGTCGCCTTGCCCGATCCCACGGTAAACACGATCTGCGACCAGGTCGCCGCTGCGACCTGCCCGCCGGCCACACTGACCTGTCCGAGCTGGGCGCCGAGCGTGCCGTTGGTGAGGGTTATTCGCAGCGGGCCCTGATGAAACAACACACCCGCAGCCGCTTCCGGCTTGACCCACAAGGCAACGGTCAGCGGGCCTCCGGCGGGCGCTTTGAGCTTGTCATTGGCCGGCCAGGTGACGGCCGTACCGCCCGGATGCGCGCTCTGGCCGATCAGGCCGTTCGGCTCCAGCGGCACGGCTGCAGCGGCTTTGATGGAGCCGGTCTGATCGGCGGCAACACCGTCTTTTTCAGCGAAATGAAACGCGGCCACGGTGGCGGAATCGAAGACCGCGGCGTCGGGAGTCTGGGCCGGCGCCTTGTCATTGCCGGCGTACACATATAGAACATTCTTGTCCGTGCCGGGCAGGACGCTCGGCAGCTCCACCCACAGCACACCGAGCTCGTTGATGCTGTCGTAACGCTCGATCCAGAACTTCAATGGGGTCTTGTCGTCCCCCGCCAGGACTCGAAGGTCGGAGCCATCCTGTTTGGCGGCGACGAAGTCGAAGTTCCCCGAATGCAAACGCACCGGTATGGTGATCGCCGTCACCGCCTGCTGTGTCTGCACTCCCGCGGCCGTCGTATTGAGGGCAACCTCCGTGCGCTCCTTCCAGTCGGGGTTCCACCATGCCTGGGCGATTGCCGGCAGCACGGCTAAGACTAACGCTAGGAGTCTGACGGTCTTCATATTCGTCGGTTCTTGCAGGGAGTTAGTAGGTGTAGATGCATTGGAACAGGCCCCGGTAGCGGCCTTCCGGCGTCACGGATCCGTCTTTCAATATGCGGGCGCCGTCCAGTGCGACAGAGAGGCCCGCCGCCTTGAAGCGCAGCCCCACGCCCGCACTGGCCAGCGTGAAGGTGACCTCCTGACCGGGCAGAGGCTGCAGTGTTTGCAGCTTCGCCGCGTCCGCAAACAGGAAGACGTAGGATTGCTCGACCGGCGTCGAGCGCAGTTTTCGTAGTTGCTGCGGAGTTCTCAGCTCCAGCGTTGCATGCGCGCCGTTATCCCCGAGTCGTTCGGCTTCGGTGTAACCGCGCACCGTCTCGGCGCCTCCGGCCGCGTACTGCTCGTTGTTGATGAGAGCACCGCTGGCGAGTTGCCCATCGAGCTTACCCACCAGGGTCCACTGCGCCGGCAACACCTGCTCGTGAGAGATGCCGGGGTGCAGCGTGATGAAGGAGGTCCCCGCGTAAGCGCGTTTGTTGGCGAATTGGCGCCAATTGGTGCCGAGTCCCCGGATGAGGAAGTTCAGACCCAGATCGAGGGTGGTATTGCTGCGGGAGCCGGCCGCCGCCACCCGCGCCCACTCCGACTTTGACTGAGCGCCCAGCCACGTCGCGCTGTACTGCAACGAGAACAACGGATACTCCACAGGCGACTCGATGCTCCCCGCGGCGCCGTTGAGTACGACGGTCTGTCCGAAGTCCTTGTAATCGAGCCCGAATGTGACGCTGTGATAGAAGTCGCGAGCGGTCGTCGGCAAAGAGTCGATCAGGCGAACGCCGTAGATGTTGCCATTGCCGACGACGTCGAGATTGCCGACGGCGGCGACGTTGCTGGCGGAGTGCACGGCATACAGGGCCCAGACCAGGCTGCCGGATGTCGGGATGACGTACGAGGCGGACCAGATCTTGGCGTCCGAGGGTTGCACCGGCGCGATCTGGTACTGGAAACTCGCGCTCTGGCTGCTCTGGAACAAATTGTCGTAGCGCAGCTCGCCGGTCACTCGAGGATGGCTGGTGTTGGCGCTGTAACGATTGTTCACTTCCAGGATCGCGTGCAGCGGCAACTCGTCCTGGACGCTCAATTCGACATCGACGCGACCAGGGGTATCCGACGCCTTCAGAATCGGCGTGACGCGCAGATCGGCCGACCGGTTCGCGCTGCCGAGCTCTTTCTGCACTTCGTCGAAATTCGGGACGGAGTCCTGATTCAGCTGGGCGAACTTATCTCGGATGCCCTCCAGCGAGTGATAGCGAGAACCGGCTATATGCAGCTTTCCCACCTTCGCTTCGGTCACGACCAATCGGACGGTGCCGTCCATCACCTGCTGGACGGGAATGCCGACCAGCACAGTCTTGTAGCCGCGGTCGTGATAGACCTGCTCAAGGTGCGCGCGCGCAGCCTCGATGTCCTTGATGCTCTTGCCCTCACCCAGATAGGGCGTCACCGCGCGCTCGACGTCGGGGACCGATAACAGCGTATTGCCTTCGACCTGGTACTCCAGGATAGGGAATGGCTTGGGTGCGGCGGTTGGGGTTGCGCCGTTGGCGGGCGTGGCGGGCGCGGATGTCGGTGGGGGTGCAAGTGTCGAGGCCGGTGCCGGCGCGGGTGCAGCCGCAGCGTCCGCCGCAGGAGGTGGCGACGGAGCGTCGGCGGATCGGGCCGCAAGCGGATGACATAGAGTGCCGATCACTGCCATGACTCCCCAGGGAGCTCGCGACAACGTTCCAGTACGCCACGTCCACCATTTCACGGGAGCTGCCCGAGACATCGAAACCCCACATCAAGTCCCGGCAGTCGCGACAAGCGGGCGCTGTATATATTGAGAAGTCGGGTCGGGTGCGTCGAACACCCGACCCGGAAACGTCACCGCGGCCGACATAGTGACGGAGCAAAGTGTCGTTTTTGTTACGCGGTCGCCCGCGCCGGCGCTACTGCGGCGAGGTTTCGCATTCGACTCCCAGGCAGAACATCTTTACGGTAATAAAGGAGGGCTGCAGGCTGTCGGTCAATTGCTGGTAGTTCGCCCCCTGACCCAGACTTTGATTCAGCTGGTCCACGGCCCCTTTGCCGGCATCACCAAGTGAATTTGCTCCGGACAATGCGCCGGAAAGCGCACCGGCTTCGGAAACCGGGACGCCCGTTGAAGTGCCCCCTACGGTGATATTCCCGGCCCCGATGACGATCACCGCCGCGATGTTAAGGTTTCCGGCCACACGGATACCGGCGTCACCGGCGTCCACCGCCCCCTTGGGAGCGATCAGGTTGACCAACCCGGCCTTCTTGCCGGGAGTCGAGACGAGCTGGCCAATGCCGGAGCCGGTAACGGTGTTGCTCGCATTGATCACGACGTGACCGTTGGCGTCGGTCTGGATGATCGGCGGCGGCGCAGCCGAGGCGCTCTTGGCACCTCGTCCGGCATCGATATTGCCGTTGGACGCCCACAGGATGATGTCCCCACCCTCCAGGGTCAGGATGCGCGATTGGTTGACAATGAAGCTTTGATCGGCGAAGCCCTCGATCGCACCGTCTCCCAGTGCAAGGATGCCCAGATCCGCGGGCCCATCGGTCTTGATGCTGTTCAGTTCCGCCGGGGGATTCTCCAGGCCCACGACCACCGAGCCGCCCGGCGCCAGGATATTGATGTCGCCACCCTGGTCCGTCTTCAGCTGACTGAAGAAAAGATCGATGTCGCCCTGATACGTCAGCGATTGACCGGCAGCGTCCTTCGTCGGAAACAGGGTATTGATGGCGGTGTAGCCGCGATCGTAATTCAGGCCCAGGGTGTTGTGATCGATCCCGGTGACGCTCAATTCGTCGCTGAGCACCTGCGACAGCAACGGCAGCTGCTTGGCCGGGCTGAGCGCCTCGAATTGCGTGAGCGCGGTGGCATAGCTCACATTCGCCTCGGTGTCCGGTTCTATCTTCTCCATGAAGCTCACCAGAGTGTCCGCGTAGGCGCTCGGGGCTCCGGAGGAGTCCGGGGTCAGGTAACGGGTGATGAACGACTGGGTCGCGGGCTGACGCATGCTGCCGTCAGCGTTGGTGCCAAGGCCGGCGCCCGTGATGATCGAGGCACCGGTTGCCGGCAAGCGCGGATCCTGCAGGGCACCGCGGGTCTGCAGGCCATTCGAGTCGGCAAGATTGATCGTGCCTCCGGCCAGCACCTCCAGGTACCCCGGGCCGCCCAGGGTGATGCCAAAATTGCTGGTGACCAGCGTCGGGTCCGTGGGCGAGAGCGTTTGGATCGTATAGGCGATGTCGCCGCCTGCCTCGATCAAGGTGACATCGGAGGGGTGGAGATTCTTGCCGAAATAGTTGAAATCCGCGATATCGCCGCCCGCGATGACCTCCGCCGCCTTGGGAAACACCAAGCCGGCCACGCCGTCCGAACCCCCGGTGCTCCTGGCGATATCACCGGAAGCGGCGACGATGTGAATCAATTGATCGTCGTCCTGATGCAGAGGCTGCAGCGGTAGCAGGATGGTCAGAAACTGCACGGTCGGGGGAAGAGACTGCGGCAGGAGCGGATTGGCCAGTAACGACGGGTCCGACTCGTACATCGTGATGGACAGTCCCGCGGTGCTGTCACCGAAGATATTTCCGGCCGCCAGCAAATTCAGATTGCCGGTGGCTGAAGGGTACAGATTGAGTGTGTTGGACACATTGATGTCGCCCGACAGTGCCGCCACGTTCATAGTAGGCGGCTCCAGAGTGAACGTACCTCCGTCGTAGACGTTCGCATTCGCCGATGCGCCCTTGAGGGCGCCAATCGGCAGATTGAGCATGTTGTCTTGCAGCGTGACGTTGCCGCCCGCGCTAAGCACATTCAGGGTAGCCGTCGGTGCGAATGTATAGAAGTACGAGCGCAGGCAACCTATATTGCGGCAGTTGCCGTTCCACTCCGGCAGCGCGGTGCTGTTACCGGCCATGTTTATGGTAATTTCGCCGCGCGCATCGACGTCGAAGGTGCCGCTTCCCAACAGCAGCACGGGGAAAATGGGCAGATCCGGGAAGGCCTTGTTAGGAAGTTCCTGCGCCAGGGTTGCGGCGGTATCCAGTGCGCCGCCGGCGCGAATCAGTGCGTTACCCAGATCCGTCTCGAAGACACCGCTGTCGACGTCGCCACCGGCTTGAACCAGGAGGTTACCTCCCCCGGTGATCTGCAGATTGGCCGCGCTGACCTGACTTCCAGCCGCGCCGGAGAGCCTCCCCGTAGTGGGGATCACCGCGGACACATCGACGATATTGCCTCCGGCGTTCAACGCGATGTCGCCGCCGCCCAGTGCTCCGATCCCTTGCTGGAAATTCGCGAACACCACATACCAACTGGTGTTGTGGGCGGAGATATCGACTGTGCCGTCGCTGGCCGTCGTGACGGTACCCTGGCGATATAGCCAATTTGACGGGAACTGTGCGCTCGGGTTGCTGAGAATGTCGTCAGCGGCGCTCACGGTGATGTTGCCGCCGGAGGTCGGATAGGAGGCGCCCGCCGGGACGGCAAATGAAGTCACCGGTGCCGACGCAAGACCCGCCGTGTAGATGACGGAGGTCAGCGCCGCATTGGTGGGAAGAGTTATCTGGGAATCCGAGGAATACACATATCCCAGCAGCACATCGCCGCCGGCGGCGATGTCTATATTGCCGTCGCCGGTGCGAATCAGTTTCCCCGGCGTCAGCACCAGATTGCCCGTGGCGGGCAGCCCATTCGCACCGGAGTTCGCAGCTTGGGCGACGACGGCCAGGGGATCGCTGGCTGACAGGTCGGCACCGGCCGCCAGGCGATAGGAGGCCGCCAAAGGGGCGGTCGCCGAGTCCGCCGTCGAATCGGATTTTCCAAACGTCCAGGTCGCCACATTCGCGCCGCCGTTGCTCGTGAATCCATCGCTGAGCGAGCCCTGGAAGATCAGATCGCCTGCCGCGCGCAGAGTGACATTCACGGGTAAGGCGAGGGAGGCGCTCCAGTTGTCAAGATTCCAATTTGTCGTCAGCGCCAGGTCGCCCGTACTCGTGACCTCGACACCGGCGCGAACCTGCACGGCGGTTTGTCCCTTGGCGGCTGTTCCGCCCAGCAGATCGAGGCTGCTGGAGATAGCCGGGACGTTCGCTGCCACGCTCTGAGCGCCGAGACCGATCGCGCCGGACAGGTCGGCAACATCCAAGGTTCCTGCGGCACATCCGCCGTTGGTCGAATCGCAGGTACCGAGAATCGAGGCCGAATACGTCGAGTACGCCTCAACCACCACAGGCTTGCCCGAGTCCACCTCGACACCTTGGGATGCAATCTGGACGCCAGACGGGGTGCTGAGGGCGCGCAGCGTCAACATGCCGACCGTGCTCGAATCTCCACCACCCGCCATGCTGATGAGCGGGTGACTGCCGCCATTGGAGACGAAGTTGATGTAGTCGGCTTCCGAGCCGAGCGTGATATTGCCGCCGTGAGAAGCCGCGGCGGTCCCATTGGCCGAGACGGGGCCGGGAGTACCCGCATCCGCCCGGAGCACCGCGGTCGGTTCGAGCGTCAGAGCGCCCTCAGACCACAGCGCGATCGTGCCGCCGTTGGTATTTATCGCATTTCCGCCACTCGTATTGATCGAGCCGGCGACATCAATGGAACCGTGGTCCGCTTCCAGGAGAAAACTGCTTGCATTGACGACATCGGATGCGCCGATCGTCACCGCGGAGTCGCCGCGACTGCGCAATGCGATTGCACCACCGAATCCGCTGCCGGACAGCATGGTGTTGAGGGCGGAGAAGCCGCCGCCTCCGAGGGAGTTGACGTCGAGCGTAAAGTTGCCCTGCAACTGACCCGCCGCAGCAGCTCCCTTGACGGTGCTACCGGCAAAGGCGAATTGCCCGGTCGCAGCCGAGACGGTCAGGCTGCCAGCTGCGCCGGAAGTCTTCCCGTCCGCGGACGTTGCGCCCGAAACATCTACGGTGGCGCCATTGGCCAGTGTTACGTTGCCGTTGTCGGAAACGAGACTGATCTGGCCACCGGCTGCCACCGCGTACGTGTCGTAATACAACTTCGACGCACCGGCAGCGGCCGTCACCGAACCTCCGCCCAAGGTCACATCATCTTGCCCGGCTGTCGTCCCGGTGGCGTGCAATGTCAGGATACCGGCAGGCAGGTCGATGACCCCGCCCTGTGCAATCTCGCTTCCCTGGATGGTGAGCTTGCCGCCTACAGGCGCGGCGGACTGCGCGGTGTTTGGGGCAGATCCGGACGACTGGATCGTCACTGCCCCTTGTGTCGAAATTGTTTGGTCGGCTCCGCTGGCGACAAGCAGACGAGCGCTGGTCAGCGTAACCGGCACCGCGGTGCCGCTAGGGTCTGAAATCGTGAGAATACCGCCCTGCCCAAAGATGTCCGCGTCCGCGCTGATGTTGACGGTGGCAAAGCCGCTGATCGTCTTGTCGCCCGCACCCAACGTAATCTGCCCGGATCCGGCTTGTCCGTTCACACTTTTCGCTGTCAGTTGCAGCGAGCCGATACCGCCGGTATTGATGAAAAGCGAATCCGTCGGCGACACGCCCGTTGAATTGGCGAACGTGATCGTGCCCGCCTGCAAGTCAACTTCCGACGCGGAGGTTCCGGTAGCGTAGCCGCCCAGGCCTTGGGCGTCCAAAGTCAGGTTTTGCAGGTTCGGGTTAGGCGAGTCGGCGGTGCCGAGCTTGACGTTGCCGTAGAAATCTATTGTCGTGCCGCTGCCGATGGTCAGGCCGGTCAGTCGGCCACCCAGGCCTGTCAGCAATTGCGAGGTGAGGTCCAGTCCCGTGCTGCCTGCCGCTGCAGGCGCGTCGCCCAGATTGACGTGGGTCGAGTACAGCCCGAGGTTCGCGGCCGATATGGCTGCATTGGGGCTGAGCGTGAGATTCTGGGTGGTATAGAGCTGAAGGGTGCCGCTGGAACCGAGAGTAGCAGCGCCGATCGACAAGGTCCCTTGCGGCGTGCTCGACCCCACCTGCAATACGGCCGAACCCCCGCTGGCTGCACGCAGCAGGGCACCGGCTCCCTGTACGATCAGGGGCGCGGAGCTGCCGCTATATGTGCCGCTCGCCTGTATTTGCGCGCCGTCATTGACGACCACCTGCCCGGTCGCGGCAAGAATGATCTCCGGCCCCGTGAGCGCGGTGCCGGAATTCTCCACCGTAACGGATTGGGTCTGAGACCCGGATTGAGATTGCGTGACGCTGACCTGTTCGCCTGCCGACGTATTCTGGAGCGTCGCGCCCAACACCAACGTCTCAGCTCCCAGCTTATCCAGCGACCGGGTATCCAGATACAGCGTTCCCGGAGTCGAGCAATCCGTAACCGACGAGACGGAGCAGTCGGTCACTACAATGTTGTCCGCCAGGATGGACACGACACCGCCCAGTCCCTGTTGCGTTATCGGCTTGCCGCTGGTGTCCGTTCCGGAGGTGTAGCTGCCGGCGCTGAGCGCGACGCTCCCATCCAGAGTCATGCTGGTTCCGGAGAGGATCAGCTGTCCTGCGTCGGCAGGCAGCGAAGGCGTCGCGGTCTTCGCCGAGGCGGCCGCGCTGCTGAAGAAGGTGTTTGCGTAGCTGTCGGTGTACTGAGACTGGGTCCGGACGACGCTGTCGGGTGTAATGAGGACAGTCGAAGTGCGGCTGTCGAGCACATCGGTGCCGGATACGCCGAAACGCGCGGCTGCACTATATGAGCCGTCAGGATGCGTCACGACCGAACCCGCCGCGATGTCACTGTTCTTGGTGACTACCTGTATCGCGTAGGCGCCCGGCAGCAGTGCGTAGTAGGAAGGCAGCAGCGCATAGTAACCGGCAGCCAGTCCAGGCACGCCTGAGAGATAGACGGTCTGCCCCGTGGCCTTCGCGCCGTGCTGGTACTGCGAATCGAGCGGGGCAAAGGCGGAGCCCAGTGAAGGAAGTATCGCGTACGTGTAAGCGCCGCCCGTTGGATTCAGTACATCCTTCGAGCCGCCGGGGCCCGCCACAAATTCGTAAGCATAAAGATCACCGCCGCCCGACAGATCGACATTGGCCCCGCTTTGGATGTCAATGTTGCTTCCGGTGATGCTGATCTGCTTTGCGGGCGGTGTGGCGACATCGATGCCGTTGTAAGTCCACTGCAGCCCGTTGGCAGTGGATCCATAGGGAATCACCATGCCATTCGCGGAAACGGACGTGGTGCTGTCTGCGCCCAGTGTCACCGAATCGGCGTTGAGGGTGATTTGTCCCAATGGCGCGCGAAGTACGCCGTCCTGATCGATGGTCGTCGCATTTATCCAGATGCTGCCGGCGGCCGATAACGGCGTCGCCGGCGTTGCCGAGGTTCCGGCAATGGTGACAGCGGGGACATTGAGGGTGAACGATGTGGCCGTTGTCGGGTAGACCTGTCCCGCCTGCAGTGTCAGTTTGCCGGAAGTGTTGAGTCCGGCGGACATCGAGCTGGCGGCAGCCGGTACAGTGAGCGGTTGTTCGATCGCGACCTGCGGTGATCCCAAGCGGATATCGCCGGTGCTCGCGAGTGTCTCGCTGGAAAATCCGAGCCAGCCGCTCTGCCCGTTGACGTCGATGAGTTGGGCGTTGGCGGTCACAGTTGCAGTGCCCGTCGGCGCCGTGAGCGCACTTTGAATGGCCTGGGCCGCAGGATTCAGCAACGCCGTACTGCCCGCACCTAAGTCAAAATAGTCGACCTGATTGAAGTAGTTCCCGAGCGAGACGTGTGCGGCCCCCAGTGTGACGGACGACCCGGGCGCACCCTCCATTAACGGAGCATCGAGCGTCACAGTGCCCTTGGCCAGCAGCGAGAAGGTGCCGTCGAGCACGAGAATGTCCGAGCTCTTGACGGTAATGTTGTCGAAGCCGCCGGATTGAAGCGTGCCTGAGCTGATTTGGGCCGTTCCCTGCTGCAAATCGGTGGGCAGATCGGCCGCGGGCGTGCCGCTGAGCGTCAGGGTGCGATCGATCGGCAGGGGACCTTGCGCATTTCCGTTAGCCTGGGTATCGGCTACATTCGTCGCGCCGAAGTCAAAGAGGTCCAACCCGACACTGACGCTCCCGCCGCCTGCGCCGGCGATCGGTGTACCGCCGCTGGTCGCCGCATGCCCCAGCAAGCTGCCCTGGAGGACGATCCCCTGGCGCGAATCGATTGCGATCGTTCCCGCATTTCCGGCAACGGTGGTCGGGGTCACGCCTCCAGTCCCGAGGATATCGATGACACCTGCGGTGCCGCTGACGTCGATCGTCGACCCGGGCGCCGTGACGACATATCCGTAATATGCCTGCAAGGAGACCTTACCGCCGTCGAGCATCGAGCCTTGCCGGTAGCCCTGCGCGTTCAGCGAATCGGTGATCTGAGCGTAGCCGACAGCCGAGAGCAAGGCGTCCGGACCCAGGAATAGTTGCTGGGTCGGAATGTAGCCGGAAAGATCATTGGCGCCGGTTATCGCGGACGACGGTCCAAGTTGCAGCGAGATGTTTCCCGCTGGCGCGATGACGTCGCCCAGCACTGTGAGATTGCCCGTGGAGCTCGCCGTTAGCTGAACCGTCGACCCGGTGTTGCCGCCCGGCTCGGAATCAATAGTGACGCCCTTGGAGAGTAGCAAGCTGCCGGCGCCGGGTGTCGTGGATGACGTCGCTGCAAAAGATAAGTTGACCGGTGACCGCAGGGCTGCGGGGAGAGTCTGCAGACTCGCAAAGCTTGCCAGGTTTGCTCCGGTGGGCTGCAGGAGCGAGTTGCTCGTAAAGAGCAGGTTCTGCCGGATCGGCGCGATCAGTAGCGACTCGCTGCTGTTCGGATCTGCGCTACCGATGACGAGGTCGTTCTGTCCGCTGACGTTATAGTTACCAAACCCGCCACTACGAAAAAAATCCGGGTTCAGCAACAGCTCACCGGGTGTCCCGGAGGCGGTGCTGCCAATCGTCACCGAACCTGAGGAGACAGACAGAGTACCGCCGGTGCCGCCGCTAAGGCTGGCACCCAGCAGGGTGGCGGCGGGATCGATCTCCACGGCTCCGGTGTAGATAGTGGCCTGGTTTGCCGGAAGCAGCGAGGCCGTAAGACTGATGGCCCCGGCATTGCCTGCCGCGAGTTTATTACTGCTGTTGATCCAGCCGCCGCCGGACACGTCGATGAGGCTGCCACCCGCCAAATCAACATTACCGTCCGCGTTGAGTGTGACTTTCCCGCCGTTGATGACTGTGGGCGCCGTGCCGGGTAGCAAGGTGACCAGTGGCGAGTCATTTATCCACTGCCCGCTGACATCGATGATGGATCCCTTGCCCAGTTCGATGTTGCGCGGCGCATAATCGCCGAAGGGCGCGGAAGTGGCCAGTGAAACGACCCCACCGGGCGCATCGATGGTGCCGTCGATATCTATCTGACCGCCCGCCGCAACAGTAAGAGCGCCTCCGGCAGCCAGCTTCAGAGTCGTCGCGGCCGGTAGAGTGACGCCGCCATCGCTGTAGACGGTGAGCTTGTTGAAGCCCCCTTGAGACAACTGTGTGGGCGACAGCACCAATCCGGCGGGCAGGTCGGCTATTGAGGCGAAATCGCCGGACAACGTGTCTTGAGCACCGTCCGCGAAGGTGACGCCGCCTTCCAGCCCACGTCCTCCTGTGGAGACATCTGCGCAGCTATTGCAGCCGAGGACTAGCGAACCGCCCAGGGCGAGAGTGCTTGGACTTCTCTGGTAAGGTCCCGCCACGGTCTGCGCGAGCATTGAGCCCGCCAAGTAGACCTGCGAGGCCGATACATCGATCTGGCCGGCGTTCTTACCGGACAAATAGCCGGAATAGTAAGTCTGCGCGTTCGCAGCGGTCTTCGTCCCCCAGGTCGGATCCGTGTACGAGTAGTTGTTGGCGAGCCCGACGTACTGAATGTTATTGGGAGCCGTGTTGATGTCATAGACTTTGCCGTCGGCGCCGATGAGCTTGGTGGTGCTGGCACCGTAGCCACCCTGGTAGGCAATGCTCCCGCCTGACACGTTCTGCGTGGAGCCCGACCTTGTTATGACATCTCCGCGCGACAGCAGATTGATGCCGCCACCCTGAGTCAGTATCTGATTGATGCCGAGGCTGATGTTATTGATGTAGCTGGTGGCATTGAACAGCGTCGGCAGGGGGCGATCGATATCGACCGTCACGTTCAAACCGTGCAGAAAACCGGCGCGCTGCAGGGGATCGTCCTGCAGGTCGCCGCTCTCCAGCGTGATGTTGAGCAGATTGTTGGTGACCGGCACCGAAACGTTGGTCAGGCCGGAGACGTCGATGCTGCTGCCGCCGTCCAGATAGATGCGGCTGCCATCGGTGAGGTCGGCGGGGGTCTGCTTGGTGATCGCATGTTCTGGATTCGCGGCGGCGATCAGATTGACGGTGCCCCCCGGGGCGCGGATGGACGCGTTGCCCTGCATGACCACCGTTTTACCCATCACGTCCACCTGCGAGGCGATGAACTGTCCCTGGCTCAGGCCCCCTTCGGTAACCGTGCCGGTATCGGTGGCGTCGGGTTGTATTTGCGTAACGCTTCCGGGGGCAAGTGTCACAGCACCCCCATCAGTGGGTGCCAAACCGCCGAACGCCGTGTGGTTGCCGTTCTGGTCGGTAACTGAAGAGTTGTAGAAAGTGCCCGAATCCGCCGCGTCGCCTGCGACCAGGTAGATGGAGCCGTTCGAGTTGACAGAGGTCGTCGCCGTAATCCGTCCTTGCTGATTGACGACGAGGCCGGCGATCGTCACGTTGCCGCGCGCCGCGGTGATCTGCCCCTGGTTGGTCGCCGTGCCATTGGCCGGCGTGCCGTTGGCATTCACCTCGATGAGCAATCCGCGCATGGACGGATCACTGCTGGCGGCCAGATAGACTTCCGTGCCCGCACCGAGAATCGTTTGCCCATCGGGTGTTGTGATCGCACCTTGGTTCGTGACCGTCGGTGCGAGCAGCATGATCCGCCCGCCGTCGGCGGCCGTCAGCGTTGCACCGGGACTGACGGTGACGGAACCTGAGGTGCCACCCTGGAATACTGCAGGAAGGCAATTGGTGTTGCCGCTGCAGGCGCCGGCGCCCGCCTGGCCGGAGAGAATTCCGGCTTCGAAGAGGTTGGCGGACAGGCCCAGCGTCGAGGCTATGAGTCCGCCGACGTTGACCTGGGCACCCTTGTCGAACACGATCCCATTCTGATTGATGAGATAGACCTGGCCGTTGGAGTTGAGCTGTCCGGCAATGTGGCTGGGATCGCTGCTCCAGATGTTGTTCAACGTCTCCGAGGTGCTGCCGGGCTGGTTGAATTTGACCTGGTAGCCGTTCGCGATGTTGAAATTGGCCCAATTGAGGATGGCCTTGCCGCTCGATTGGTTGACGTTCATCGTGTTGCCGCTGGTCGCAACCCCTGCGGCACCATAAGTCACGAATGATGAAGCGGAGCTGCCGCAGTTACCCGCCACGCAAGGCGTCGGCAGCGGCGGATTTGCGTGGGCGCCACCGGCTGCCCACAGTGCTGCGACGCCGAGCGTTGCCGCGGTAGCGGAGGAAGCTCCCAGGGTCGCGCCCGGATGCGCGCCCGCGTAGGTTTTCTTATTTGTCCGGCGACGGCGTGACTTGCGATTTGTGCTCATGATTTCGGATCGGCCGCCCGTGATCTTGAATGTTGAGTTGTGGCCCTTGAGAAGCGCGGACCCTGGTCGGTGCTTAAGTATACTTTGAAAGAACCGCTGCCGATGAAGCGCGCTCGACCTGTGCGTCGCGCGTCGTAAACACATGACACCTTCATGGCGATTTCATGAAGAGCGAACCGCGCGGTGCTGTCTGGTTCGACAGCTGTCACGCGATCGTCATCTGCGTTGACTAAATTGGCTGGTTCCTGCGGCACGTCGCCACTTCGATCGGGGCGACCTCCATATGAGCAACGCTCCAACCCATCCGCCCGTCCGGACGAATGCGCGATCGAAGTCTGCCGCTGCGCGCGTCACTCCCATTTATCAACGCGCCCTGGCCTTGCATCGCCGCGGCGAACTGCGCCAAGCCGACCTGCTGTATCGCGAAGTGTTGGAGATTCAGCCGGACTATCCCGACGCGCTGCATATGCTCGGCGTCGTGGCGGCACAAGCCGGTCAGCCCGAACAGGGAATCGCCCTCATCGGCAGGGCGCTGCAGCTCGACCCCCTGCAGGCCGGCGCCCATTCGTCGCTGGGCAACGCCCTGCGGGACCTCAAGCGGCCGCTGGATGCACTGAAGCACTTCGACCGCGCGCTTGAACTGGATCCGGAGCACTCAGCGTCTCTCAACAATCGCGGCAGCGCGCTCCTGGATCTGCGGCGGCCGCAGGAGGCGCTGGAGAACTACGAGCGCGCGTTATGCCTCAAACCGGATCATGTCGGCGCACTCTGCAATCGCGGCAATGCCCTGATGCAATTGAACCGTGCGGAGGAGGCTCTCGAGAGTTACGAGCGCGCGGTGCAACTGGCGGCAAATTTCGCCCCCGCCCTTTGCGCTCGCAGCAGCGCGCTGCTGACTCTCCAGAGATATCGCGAGGCACTGACGGGCTTCACGCACACGCTGCGGCTCGATCCCAACAACGTGGCGGCCCTTCTCGGACGCGGCAAGGCACTGAGGGCGCTTCGTCAGTTGAATGAGTCGTTGGACGCCTTGGAACGCTGTCTGGCCGTGGATCCAGTGAACGCGGAAGCGCATCACCACCGAGGCAGCGTGTTGCTCGAACTGCGGCGAATGGCCGAAGCCGTGGCAAGCTTCGACGACGTTTTACTCCTGGAGCCTGAAAGCACGGACAGCTGGTACGGACGCGGTATTGCGCTCGCGGAGCTCGGGGACCACGAGCAAGCGGCAGCGTCGTACGCGAAGGTGCTGGAACTCGCGCCTGGATTTCCCTACGCGCTGGGTGGCCTGGTACAAGCCAAACTGCAGTCGTGCGATTGGACTGACTGGACACAGCGCGTCGATCAGCTAGCCACTGCCGCGCGGTTGGGCATCCCGGCCTGCATCCCCTGGACGTTTCTTGCAGTGTCGGAATCCGCAGCGGCGCAGCTGCAATGCGCTCGCATTTATGCCGATAACATTTTTCCGGTGGGGCCGACTCCCGCCGCCAGGAGTCCAAGCGGCGAGGAGGAGCGGATTCGTGTGGCCTATCTGTCGGCTGACTTCCGCGAGCATCCGGTCGCGCAGCTGCTGGCCGGTGTCCTGGAGAAGCATGATCCCGAGCACTTCGAGACCTTGGTAGTGTCGCTGCGCCCCCTGGATGCAAGCTCCCTCGGGCAACGTATCAAGGCAGCCGCCGGAATATTCCTGGATGCCAGTCTAGAGAGCGATGCAAGCGTCGCGGCCACGTTACGCCAACACCGGGTCGACATTGCGATCGACCTGCAAGGATTCACCCACGGCATGCGGACGGGGATCCTCGCTCATCGGGCGGCGCCGGTTCAGGTCAACTACCTGGGCTACCCCGGCACAATGGGCGCCGGGTACATCGACTACATCATCGGCGATCCGGTCGTCATTCCCGAAGAAGCGGGGGAAGACTATTCCGAACGCATCGTTCGGCTGCCCGATTGCTATTTGCCTTTCGACGACCTTCAACCCGGTGCCCCGCCGGCTCCGTCGCGCCTCGATGCCGGCTTACCGTCCGAGGGATTTGTTTTTTGCGCGTTCAACAATCACTACAAGATCACGCCGGCACTATTCGACGTCTGGATGAGGCTGCTGCTAGAAACACCCGGGAGCGTGCTTTGGCTGCGTGCAGCCGGCGCCACGGCGATTTCGAACCTGCGGCGCGAAGCCGTGGCACGGGGAGTTGCCGAAGATCGCCTTGTAGTGGCCCCGTGGGTTGCGGGCGTCGAGGCTCATCTGGCCCGCCAGCAACTCGCAGACTTGTTTCTCGATACGAGCCCTTACAACGCTCATGCCACCGCGCTCCATGCGCTGTGGGCTGGAGTACCGGTTCTCACCTGTCGGGGAGCAACTTTTGCCGGCCGTGTGGGGGCAAGTCTGCTCCAGGCTGTCGGATTGCCCGAAATGATCGCAGGCGATCTGCAGACGTACGAGCGCCGTGCTCTGGAGCTGGCCGCCGACCCCGCAGCCTTGTCCCGCATCCGCACGAAGCTCGCGGTCGGCAGGCGGATGCAGGCGCTATTTAACACGGAGCGATATTGCAGCAATCTCGAAGCGGCATTCCGCGCGATGCACGACCGACAGCGCCGCGGTGAATCGCCGGCCAATATGTCGATTCCTGCTGCGGGGATCGGCAAGCCTTGAATACGGTCGCCGACGATTTTCAGCGCGCCGTGACCTGCCTGCACCAGGGCCGCCTCGATCAGGCTGAGGCGTTGTGTACCAAGGTCCTGCAAGCGGATCGGCGGCACTACAACGCACTGCATGTGCTCGGCCTGCTTGCCCTGCAACGCGGCTTGGCCGGCCAGGCCGTCGAATTCATCGGGCAGTCTCTGCAGATTCAGGCCGGCCAACCGGTGGCTCACCTGAATATGAGCAACGCACTGCTGAGCCTGGGACGCCCCCGGGAAGCTCTCGCCAGTTGCGACCGGGCCCTGTCGCTCAGGCCGCACTACGCCGAGGCGCTCAACAATCGGGGCAACGCGCTGTTGGCGCTGGAGCGCCCGAAGGAAGCGCTGGCGAACTACGAGCAGGCGCTGCGGCTCAACCCGAATCTCGCGGTATCTCATAACAACCGGGGTAACGCACTGCGCGCCTTGGAGCGCTTCGACGAGGCGCTCTCGAGTTACGATAATGCCCTGCGACTGCAGCCCAACTTCGGGGAGGCGCTCATCGGCCGTGTGGAGACGCTGCTCTCGCAGGGCAACCTCCTATTCAAACTGCAGCGCGTCGACGAAGCCCTGGCGAGCTATCGGCGCGCGCTGGAGCTTGCTCCCGACAACGCCGATGCCGCGTACAACCACGGCAGCGCACTGTTGGGATTGGGGCGCTTTGACGAGGCGCTGGCGAGCTTTGATCGAACCGTCGGCCTCAGGCCCGATTTCGCCAAGGCGCACTACTATCGAGGCAATGTGTTGAGGTGCCTGTACCGTCCGCGGGAGGCTCTGGTCAGCTACGCCCGGGCGCTGCAGATCAACCCCGAATACGCCGAGGCAGCCAGTGGAACGGGCAATGTACTGAGGGATCTCGGCCAGGAAGCCGACGCGCTGGCGAGCTACGAGCGGGCGCTGCAACTGGACCCCGACTGCATCGAGGCGCTCGCCCATCGAGCCCGTATCGTACTGCACATGGGCCGGCCGGAAGAAGCGGGCGAGCTGTTGGAGCGACTGTTCGCAGCTGCGCCGGACATTGCGCCGGACTACAACTACGCACTGGGGATGATGCTGCACGCGCGCCTGATGTGCTGCGATTGGCGCGACTACGACTCTCTGACAGACGCTCTGCGAAAGGGTGTCAACGACGGCAAGCGCGTGACGCTACCGTCCCTGTTCATCTCCTCCAGCGAATCGGCTCAGGCGCAGCTGCAGTGCGCACGGATGTTCGTCGCGGACAATTGGGGCACTCCGATCGCGCCACTGTGGAATGGCGAGCGCTACAGCCACGACAAAATCCGGTTGGCCTATGTCTCCGCCGATTTTCGGCAACATCCGGTGTCCTTCCTGATGGCCGGTCTCTATGAGAGCCATGATCCCGAGCAGTTCCAGACGATCGCCATATCCCTGCGCCCGGAGGAGGACACGCCAATCGGCCGACGCGTCAGGGCAGCCTTCACGACATTCGTCGATGCCACCAGCCAAAGCGATCGTGAAGTGGCCACATTGATGCGCGAGCTGGAGATCGACATCGCGGTGGATCTGACCGGGTACACCTACGGCTGCAGGCCGGGCATCTTCGCGCACCGACCGGCCCCGGTGCAGGTGAATTATCTGGGTTATGCGGGCACGACCGCCGCCGCCTACGTCGACTACATCCTCGCGGACAGCGAAGTCATTCCGCCCACCGACCACGGCTCCTACACGGAGAAGGTCGTCTATCTGCCGGACTGCTTCCAGCCGAACGACTCCAAGCGCGATATCGCGCAGCGCATTCCGACCCGGGCCGAGGCCGGGCTGCCGGAGAACGGCTTCGTATTCTGCTGCTTCAACGCGCACTTCAAGATCGCGCCGCGGATGTTCGATCTGTGGATGCGGCTACTACGGCAGACCGAGGGGAGCGTGCTGTGGCTGAGCGCCGGAAGAGAAACCGCCGTTCGCAATCTTCGCCGGGAAGCCGCGAATCGCGGCGTAGCGCCTGAGCGGCTGGTGTTCGCCCGCACCTTGCCGGCGATGGAAGATCACTTGGCGCGCTACAGGCTGGCGGATCTCTTCCTGGATACGCTGCCTTTCAATGCTCATACGACCGCCAGTGATGCACTGTGGGCAGGGGTGCCCGTGCTGACCTGCTGCGGCGAAGCCTATCCCGGCCGCGTTGCGGCGAGCCTGCTGAAGTCGATCGGCTTGCCGGAGCTGGTGACTTCAAGCCTGGAAGACTACGAAGCGCTGGCGCTCAAATTGGGTTCCACCCCCACTTTGACGGCGGAACTTCGCGCGCAGCTCGGGCTTCGGCGCGATACGTCATCGCTGTTCGATACCGATCGCTTCCGTCGCGATATTGAGTCCGCCTACCGGCAGATGTGGGAGCGCGTCCAGCGAGGCGCGGCGGCCGAGAGTTTTTCCGTCACCGCGGTGGATTTGCGCTGATCTGACGATGCCAAATAAAAACAGGCCCCGTGTTGCCACGGGGCCTGCTCAGTTACCGACTCGAAAGATCGGAACGGTCAGTTGCTTAACTTCTTAGAGAGGATCGGAGCCGAAGGTGATCGCAGCACCACCGGTGGCAACGCCGTCCTGAACCTGCTGCAGCGGCGCAGTCGAGATTCCGAGGCGTGATCCCAACGTCGAACCGGCAGGCTGACCGCCAACCGTGACGGGGTCCAACAACAATCCGGGCACGCCGAGCGGGAACGCCTTGCTGGCATTCGCACCCGAGATGGCGGACAACTGCAGATCCGACAGGACCTCAGCTGCAAACGCCGCGTGGTTTCCGGAGATGTTGGCTGTACGCAGATTGAACGAGTTCTGAAAGAAGAAGTCGTACGCACCGGTCACCACATTCGTGTACTTCGTAGCGGAGGTGCCGCCATGAGGACCGTTGATGTTATCACCAGTGGTACCCGTGTCCGGACCCACGTTGCCGATCTTCGCGAACGAATACACGTTGGCACCGGCGACCTGGTTCCCGGCCGGCGGGAACTCGAGACCCAGAATCGCAACCGCGCGCAGGCCGTCAGCCTGGGCCAACTGCAGATCCGAGACAATCGCGCCCGAGCTCGCTTCTCTGACATCCTGGTAGCGCGTGCTGCCGGGGACGAGCACGGTGCTCGTGTAGCCCAGGTTCACACCGGTTCCCACGGGGGACGTGGCATTCGACGCAGCGTTCGAGATGCTCTGCGGCAGCAGCGCGGAAGTGCCGACGCCCGGATTGCCGAGGAAGTACTGGCTGCCGGCGGCCTTGCTGCCCGAGCCCGAACCACGGTCCAGCAATATGACCGGACCTGCGGTCAGGGGGGTGCCGGTGTCGTCAAACAACTGGCTCCAATCAGTGATCGTGCCCGCCAGAATGCCGGCGACTTCCGGCTTCGAGAAGTTCGTCTTGTGGGCGAACAGATTGTTGGTCACGGCAACGCCGTACAGGTTGTCATAGACACCCGTCTGCGAAATGGCGTTGAGCTGCGAGGTCGTCAGAGCCGCCACGCCGTTCAGGTTGTTCGTATTGTTGAACAGGGTGACTTCGGCGTCCGAAATGCCCCAGTCCGGAATGGTCTGGCTCGTCTCAATGCTTGAGGGAAACTTGAACGTGGGCAGCGGATACGCGCCGGTGCACGCGGTGGCGCTGGACAGCACCGTCGTCGTGCCGGTCACGGCCGGGTACGGCAGCGTGGCGCCGGTCCCGATCTGCGGCTGGATTCCGTTGGGGAAGCTGCCGCCGTTGAACTTGTAGAAGTACAGGATGTTCTTGCCCGAGGCGATCGTGCCGATCGCTTTCGTGCTCCTGCCGAACAACACGCGATAGCTGCCGCTGTCGCCGCAGGCGGCCGCATCCGTGTAGCTGTCGATCGTCGTAGGATCGAGGAACTTGGTCGCGGCGAAGAAGGCCGCGTTCGTCTGAGCGGAGCCGCCGGCGCCGAAGACGGTGGCGTCGACCGTGGACGTCGGGGGCAAGGCGTAGGCCGCAGAGCCCAGCGCCGAGGCGACGGCCGCAGCGATCAGACTAAGCTTGGTGGAAGATTTCATGGATAACCCTCATGTATGGAAAGAATCTTGGCAATCAGTGGCGCGCAGGGCACCACCGCGGGCCGGGTCGGGCATCCCGACGAGCGGCCTGCTATTCGAATAAAAGATCCGGTGCGGGGCACTCCGACCGAATCGATGTCGCTTCAGGTCTGCTGCATCGATCCGGCCGGCAACGCCAGTTCAGGTGTTGGTTTCCGAACTATCAGGCCGCTGAAGCATTGATCATCGAGTCGCCCGACGCGGACTTGCCGCGGCGCGCGATGACACCCATCAGCCCCAATCCGGACAGCAGCAGCAGCAGCGGGGTCGGCAGCGGGGTCGGCACCGTGAACGTCAGCACGCCGTTGGTGAACTGCCACTTTCCGAGCAGATCCGCAACCGTGCCCTTGACGCTGTTCGAGCTCGGCGCATTGGTCAGTTCCGAGTAGTACTCCATCGAACCGCCGACACCCGTCGTGTTCAGATCGGTGATGCCCAACTTCGTGGTCGTGGGACCGTCACCAATCGTGCCGCCCGCGGCCCAATAAGCCGTGTTGTTGACGGTTCCATCGATAAACACGGAGTTAGAAGTCGTGCTCGTCACGCCATCAACCGCCTGCAGGAACTGAGCGATGGTGGTCTGCACGGAGCCGATCGCGCTGCCGAGCTTGGCGGCCGGCGCATTCTGCGAAGTGAAGTACACCTGTCTGCTGGTGGTCGTGGGCACATCCGCCGCAATGACGGAGAACTGCAGTGAATCGCTGCCGGCGGCGCTGAGGAACGTCGCATAGTTCGCGTCGCTGGTGATGGACGTCAGGCTGCTGTAGTCAGCGGTCGTGTTGAACGTGGGGGCCGCGAGGCCCGTGTCGAAGAAGAACGAGATGCTCTTCGAGGTGTCGACGACGTTCAGGAAAATATCTCCCGACGCGCCGGTGGCCGAGGTTGTGGTGTTCGCCGCAGCGGTGCCGGCGAGGGCCAGCGCGACGGCGCCGGCCAAAAGCTTCAGAGTGAGTTTCGCGGACATTGAGTGAGCTCCCGTAAGTACATGGTCAAATTTGAAGAAACCTGGGGGATGTGGCACTGCCCAAGCACCGGCGGGTTCCCTTCATCGATTCCGCGGACTCCGGCGAATGCTCCAGACGGGGAGCATCCTGCGGAAATCAAGTGTCGATTCTGTGACGGAGATTTGAAGTTACAGCCGAATTCCGTGTACCTGCCGCTAGTCACGAGCGTGCGTGTGTGCTACGTCTGGCATGTAAATGTATGACATAAGAATGACGCCGCTGTCGGCTCCGGCACGGTTGCACGAGCGGCGCGAACAAAGGACGATCGCCAGCTGACCAGACTGGCGGACCTTCGGGAAGTCATGACAATCGGGCAAGTGACGACAACGGCCGCTCAGGTGCGCACAACACCTGTCACTGAGATCTTCGAGGCACATTTTCGCGACCTCGGCGGCAGCGATCGCTATCGCGAGACGCAGGCTTTCGTAGAGCCGCGGCTCAAGAGACTGGCGTCAGGGTTGCGTTCCGAGCAGATCGCGACGCTTTTCGGCGCGCAGCTGACACACATCAACTATCCAACGTTCCGGGCGCTGTGCGCTCGCATGGAATGCCTGGAGAGGCTGTCGATTGTCGAGACCGGATCGTCCGCCTACGGCACGAACAGCTCTGCACTGTTCGCCAAGATCGTGGCTCAGTGCGGTGGGAAGTTCACGACCATCGATCTGAATCCCCAGGCAACGGCGAACGCGGCGGCGCTTTTTCGCGCCCTCGCCTGCACGGAGCGCTGCGTGGCCGTGTGCGGGGACAGCGTCAGTACCTTGCGATCCCTGCAACAAACGTTCAACGTGGCGTATCTGGATAGCTACGATCTGCTGCCGGATCATTTCGTGCAGTCGGAGCAGCACGGCTTGAGCGAGTTTCAGACTCTGCTGGAAGGGCGCCGGTTGGATGAAGCCGAATCTTTCATCCTGATCGACGACACTCCGTGCTCGATCGAGATCTTCGCTTCCCAGGTCGACGACCATTATCTGCAGAAGGTGCGCGAGCACGTCGTACGCCACGGCCGTCTTCCGGGCAAAGGTGCCCTGATCGCCCAGGTGATCGCGTCGAACCCCCACTTCCAGGTGCTGGGCTGGGAGTACCAGCTGCTGTTGCGCTACTCGACCCGTGGCGATGAGGTGCGAATTGACGGCTAAAGACCTGACCGTTGCCCTGGGGTTGGGGCTGGCCGTCCGAACCGGCAGCGCGCACGGACAAAATTCGAGGCAGCGCCGCACGGCACCCGGACTCTGGGGATCAGCGACGGTTGGCAGCTCGAGTCAGGCGATCAGATCACGGTGCAGAGCCCGCCGTTTCGCGAGCGCGTCATCCAGGTGCCCTAGCCCTGGCACGCAAGCGCACCAGCACGCTTCCAGCGAGTGCGAGAAGCGCTTCCAGATCCATCAGCCCGCCGCCGCCACTCTTCGCCGGAGGGGCTGCGGTGATGCTGACAGTCACTGATTGTGCTGCGGTCGTGCCGGCACCGTTGTCGCAAGTCAAAGTAAACGTAGTCGCCGTAGAGATTGCCGGGCTTTCTGCCGAGCCGTTTGCGGCCTGAGACCCGCTGTAGGTCGCGCTCCACCCGCCGCCCGAGCCGATACAGCCCGCAGCGTTCGTCGCGGTCCAATTCAAACGCACCGCTCCTCCAGCCGAAACGCTGGCTGCGTCGGCAGTCAGAGTTACGACGGGCGGCGGCGGAACCGAAACGACGTTCAGAGCGTAGGTGCCGGCCATTGCCGAGGCCGACGGATGCGCCAGGAAATTGACGTAGTAATTCCCTGGTGTCGCCTGAAACGTGGTGCTACCACCCACGACAATGGAGCCCGCGCTGGTGCCGGCCTGGGTGATCAGCACCGCGAAATCTGAAAAGCTGCTCGGAAAGCCCAGATCATTGGCGGAGAGTTTGTAGCTGCCGCCCGTCGGAATGCTCAACTTCATGGCGTCGAACGGCACGCCGATGGCTTGCGTCGCATCGAACACAAGAGTCGAACCCGAAGCCACATTGACGTCGAGCAGGCTACCGCCGCTCGCGGGCTGAGCAAATCCCAACAGCGTGAGGGGACCCGCCGACGCGATCACGTTTGCACTACCCGGCGCGGTCAGAGGCGTACCGGTCAACACGGTCGTCCCCTGCACGGCCACCAGGTTCGCCGCTACGAGCGCCTTGGGGAATTGAAAATCAGTGAGATTGACTGCGTAGGACCCGGCGGTCGCGATGTTTGTATCAAAGCTGTACGTGGTCAGGGAGCTGCCTGAATCGGCGACTCCGCGTGCAAAGCTCACTACGGTCTGGCCGCCCTGGGAAAGTTGCACTGCGTAGCTTCCCGCGCTGCCGGGTGCTGGAGTGGCGGCAGCGAAGATCTGATAGTACGTGTTCGGCGCCGCCTGGAAGGGTGCAGGGGCTGCGGACTGCGCCACAATCGTCCCGTTGGACACGACCACGGCCGTCAACGGTGCCAGGGGCGCAGGCTGCTGCAGATCGACTGCGGCAAAGGTGGTGCTGCCGGCGTTCAAGAGAGTATTCGTCAGCAATACCGCCGCGCCCACGGGAACGGCCTTAGCGTAAATAGGCGCGCTGCCGCCGGGCGATGTCGGCGTGACCGACACACTGTACAGCCCGGCTGTAGAACCCATCCCCAGCTGCCCGAGGGCGAATATCTGGTAAGAGGCACCTTGCGTCAGCGGAACCGAGGCTTGCAGAGTGCCGCCGCTGAGAATCACGGGAGAATTCGACCCCGGTAGCGTGAGCAGTAATGTCGGAGGTGAACCCAGAGCCTGGGGCCACTGCAGGTCGGCGAGCGCGACCAGGTAAGTGCCGGTGGTCGTGACAGTAAAGCTGTCGTTGAGAGCCCCCACTGAGCTTGGAATGGCCTGCGGTGGGAGGGCAATGTTATCCGACCATGAGAAAATCGTGCCGGAGGCGCCGCTGACCTGTAGACCGATCAGGCCCGATCCGGGCACCGGCTGCGAATTGTTGAGCATCGGCATGCCGACGAGGTGAATGCGATACGTCCCCGCCGCTGCCGCTGTAAAGGAAAGTGTGCCGGGGGAGCTCAGTGGCGTGCCCACGATCGCATCCCCGCTGGTGAGAGCCAGACTGACGGAACCAATGGGCGCGGAAGGCGTAAGGGTCTTGCCGAGATCGGTCAGCTGAACCTGGTAGGTTCCCGCCGCTGAGACGCTGAAGTCGTGTTCGACCGGCACTCCCGTATCCGGGCTTGCGATTGTATGGACATCGTCGAGCAGCGTCGTGGTTTGCGCTTCAACCGAGGCGCTCAGGAACAGGCAGATCGCAGTGCCGCAGGCAAGAAGCTGGCCTCGCATGTCTGCGCCCTAGCTCTTGAGCGACGCGAGAGCTTTGCGGGCGTCATCGGACCACAGGAATTTTCCCGGGCCCGCCAGGGCGGCTTCCAGATCCGTGCGCGCGCGATCGCTATGGCCGGCCTGCAATTCGGCCATCCCCAGGTGATACCGGATCTCTTTTGATCCCGGAGCACGCTCGGCGGCCTTCTCGAGAACCGGTAAGGCGTCCGCGTATTCCTCGCGCTTGAAGTGCACCCAGCCATAGGTGTCGAGCAGACTGCCGTCGTTCGAGGCGGCGAATGCCGCAGAAAGATCCCGTGCCCGATCGAGACTTGCGCGGTCCGTCTTGTACGTCACGAGCAACATCGCCAGGTTGTTGGCAATCGATTGGACCTGCGGATTGCGCTTGTTCCATTGCTCGTAGACCTCAATGGCGTCGGCGATGCGCTGCTGGCCCTCATAGAGCGAGCCGAGCTCGGCGACAAGCTGCGCCTCCGCGGGCGCCGCCTTGATGCCCGCCTCGTAGGCAGCAATTGCCCCGGGGACGTCCTTGGCAACAAATTTGGCAAGCGCGAGGTTTCGATAAGGTAACCACCACGCCGGCTCAAGAGTGGTTGCCTTAGTCAGCGCCTCAGTCGCGGCAGGAACGATCTTCTGCGCCAGGTACAGCTCCCCGAGCAGATTGAATGGCCGCGCGTTGCGTGGATCCTGTTCCGTTGCCGTCCTGACGAGTGTTATGGCCTGCGCGCCCTGACCCCGCGCCAGCTCGACGTGTGCCAGTGCCGCAACGCTCTCGAACGAGTGCGGATCAAGTGCCATGGCCCGCTCGAACTGCTTCTGCGCTTCGTCGAGTTGATTGAGTCCCTGGGCGGCCACTCCGGCCATGTACGGACCCATCGCCGCATCCGGGCGCAGCGTCGCCAAGTCCAGCGCCGCCTTGTGAGCAGTAGAAAAATCCCGCTTGGTCAAATACGCCTTGATGAGCACTTCACGTGCCTGCGCATCCGTCGGGGAGTTTCTGACACCCTCCTCAAGCAGGGCGATCGCCTCGTCGGGCCGCTGTGTTGCCAACATCAGATCTGCAAGATCGATACGTACCGTGACGTCCTTGGGAGCCACGTCCAACGCAGAGCGCAATGCCTGCTCCGCGAGGTTACGCTGACCGTTCGCCTGAAACGCTCGCGCCAACATGCGCTGTATGGGAACCGACCGCGGCTGATCACTCAACACCGCCCGCAGATCGGCAATGGCGGCCACGGAGTCTCGGCGCTTCAGCTCGAGCTCTCCGCGAACCAGAAGTGCGTCGTCGTCGCGCGGGCTTTGGCGCAGGACCTCGTCCGCGAGCTTACGCGCATCGTCGTCACGACCCTGCGCAACAGCAATTACCGCAATGCGGTCGCGCGCGATGAGACCTTTCGCACCCGTGCCATTGCGGCGCACGACCTCGTTGTACGTGTCGATGGCACCCTTGGTGTCCCCGTTGCGCTGGAGAAGTTCTGCCAGGCCGAATCGCAAGTCATAGTTCTCGGGTTCCTGCGCAACGAAATCCCGAAGAATCTTCTCACCCTGCTCCCGCGTGCGCTGGGAGCCGATGAAGCTCACCAACAGGAGTTTGGCATCGTTACTGTTTGGCAGCGCCTTGACCGCATCCTCGAGCGTCTGCTGCGCCTCATCGAGTTTGTGGGTGCGGGCGTAGAAGACCGCCAGCAGCTGCCGGAAGCGCAGCTCTGCGGGTTTCAGCTTCACCAGTGCGCGCAATTGCTCCTCGGCTTTGGCCGGTTGCTCTGCCGTCACGTACAGCTGGGTCAACACCTGACGCAGATCCGTTGACGCAGGCATTTTTTGCACCGCTGCGCTGACCAGGTTGATGGCAGGCGCAAGGTCACCCGCCTTCTGGTAGATGGCCGCCCGAATGGCGACGGCATCTTCGTTCGTCGGCGCGACCCGCCTAGCGTGATCCGCATCGGCCACGGCACCAGCCTCGTCCTTGGTGTGCATGCGCGCTGCCGCCCGTACGGTCAGCAATGACGCCTCATCGGGGTGCTTCGTCAACGCCGGGGCGATCGTTGCCAGTGCCCGATCGTAAGCGCCCACGAGCTCGTATAAATGCCCGAGACTTGCCCGCGCCTCCAGGTTGTCGGGAGCGGCATCCACGGCGGATTGATACATGCCCGCCGCTTCGCGCGGCTGGCCGAGTTTCTCCAGCGCATGCCCCTCCATCACACGCGCCATCGTGTCCTTTGGAGCAATCTGCATCGCGTTGCGGAACTCAATACTGGCGTGAGTGAAGTCGCCCTTGGCGAAGTAGGCCCGCCCACGATCCATGTGACTGGCGAAGCGGGACGCCGCTCCGCCGCAGCCGGCGATCAGAATTACGCAAGCCAGGGCCGCCGCCTTCTTCCAACGCATGACAGGTATCCCGCTTAAAATCCGGTTTTTTTAGATTCGGTGGCAAATGTAGGCGTCGGGCATGACGAACGCATGACACGCATCACTCCGGACAGGCGCCCGGTTACAGCGGGTCGCCGCCGGCCGTGTCGCTTTCGAGGACCGGGGCGGCGCGATGCGCGAAATCACACACTGATGCCGAGCAGCGCACGACCGGCGATGAACGCCAGGGTGAGGGCGAGAAATACTCTGGGCAGCGGACGCTTCAGATCGATCGTCAGCAGCATTTCCACGACGTACAGCAGAATGATGGCCTTGGCGATGCCGCCCGGCAGATCGGCCGGCAGGGGCACCGAGCCGGGCAGATTCGGCAACACCAGGGCAATGAATATGACAATCAGATCGAGAGCGGTGAGCTCGAAGCGACGCGTGGGCGACAGCCAAAATCGGATCAGCGCGGCGGCACCCGTGATGCCGATGCATGTCCACGACAAGGTCGTTACCAGGGGAAGCTTGTGAGGTGCCGTCTGGTCGAGGTACACCAGCAGGACCACGCTGACATAGGCCGCGGCGCGCTCGAACCACACCAGCGAGCGGGTGGCTTTCCGCGACATCAGCAACAGCAGCACGACCAGTAACGCAAAGCACATCAGGCCCAGATCAGGTCCGACACGCCCGGTGGAAGCCAATACTGTCGCCGTATACATCGCGAGGCACACCGTCATGACTGCCAGCGCGAACGCCGGTATTCGCGCGGCCGGTGTAAAGCCGCCGAGCCGCCGGCGAATGCTTCCCGTCCGTTCGCTGTAGCCGAATCGCCATTCCGACCGCGCCGCCCAGCGCAACAGACCGAGCACCGCGCCGGTGAACACGCAGAAGACCAGCACTACCTCGGAATCGGATTCAAAGCGCAGAAAGTATGCCAACAGCACCAGCCCGACCTGCACCATGTAGATCAGGAGGACGGCTTCGCGGTGAGCGAAGCCCAGCCCGAGCAATCGATGGTGCAGGTGATTGCTGTCGGCCGAGAAGGGCGAGCGTCCGGCGCGGATGCGGGTGATCATGACAGTCAACGTGTCCATGATCGGGAGTCCCAACAGCAGCAGCGGCAACGCGGCGCTCAGCGGGCAGGTTTCGCCTTGAGTGGCCAGCAAAGCCAGTGCCCCGACACTGAAACCCAACATCTGGCTGCCGCTGTCGCCCATGAAGATGCGCGCGGGATGTGTATTGAAGCGCAGGAACCCGAGGACGGCCCCGGCTTCTATCAGCGCCAGGGCGGTCACGGTCGTATTGCCGCTCGTAGCGGCAAATAGCGCGATTGCGCATAGGCACAGAAGCACCATCCCGCCCGCCAGTCCGTCGAGCCCATCGGCGAGATTGACGGCATTGGTGATGCCGATGAGGAACACGAACGTAATGAAAGTCGACACGGGCGCCGGAAGAACGTCTACGCCGCCGATCGAAAGGGTACCCACGTGGATATCGCCGACAATCATGCAGATTCCAACAGCAAGGACCTGCCCGGCGAATTTCACGCGGTAGCCGAGGGTTACGCGGTCGTCCCAGACTCCGAATACCAGCAGGACTGCCAGGCCCAACAGCAACCCCCGGACCGCCGGCGTGAGCGACACGCTCAGCAGCGTGGGCAGAATGAGCCCCGCGGCCATGGCCAGCCCGCCTACTCGGGGTACCGGGGTGGAGTGCACTTTGCGCGGTCCAGGCGCATCGGTCAGACCGATAGCCGGGGCCCAACGGGCGAGGACCGGGATGAGTGCCGCGGTAATGGACAAAGCTACGACGAATGCAAGGAACAGCTGCACGGCGACCCCGAAGTGTCCGGGTAGACTAGTGCGCCGGTGCGACACTTTGGTTAAACGCGCGTCTCGACGGTTGCGACCGGCCTGTGCGGCTGCGGTCATATCGTTGTCTTACAAATCGGATACGGCGTGCAGCCGCTTGGGGCTTGCCGCCATTGCTTCTGCGACAACGGCGCGGGATATTTCGCGTTCTGTGCGAGGTGTTTTACCGATGACTGTCGAGCTGCAGCGCTCCGAACCCGGAACTCACGGCATACGGCGAATTGCGCGGTCGCAAATGGCGAAGGCGCTGGAGGCTTTCGAAGCCAAGAAGCTGACCGACGAGACCGTTCACGCGGCTCGCAAGGAATTGAAAAAGGCCCGCGCGACGTTGCGGCTATTGCGGGGGGCGCTGGGAAACTCGACCTACGCACGGGAAAATCAGACCCTGCGGGATGCCGCGAGGCCGCTCAGCCGCATGCGGGACGGGAAGGTCCTGCTCGATACCCTCGACAAAGTCATTGAACGCTTCGGTCAGGCCGCACGCGCGGTTGCGCCCGAAGAGCTGCGTCGGGCGTTGCGCAAGGAGCGCACCGGCATTCGCCGGGAAGTCTTGAAACAGGCGACAGAGTTGCGTGCTCAGCAAGAGGCCCTGCGCAAGGCATGCGATCGCGCTGCGCGCTGGCCGGTCGGCGAGCGGGGATGGTCCATCGTCCGCAAGGGGTTCGAACGGATCTACGACAAGGGCCGCAATGCTCTGGCCACAGCCGAGGCGGATCGCACTCCGGCCCATCTTCACCAATGGCGCAAGCAGGTGAAGTATCTGTGGCATCAATTGCAGGCGCTGCAGCCCCTGTGGCCGGGACCTATCGGCGAGCTGGCCGACCAGGCGCACCACCTTGCCGACTACCTGGGAGATGACCACGATCTGTCGGTGCTCAGAGCGAAGGTTCTGGAGCATCACGGCGCGTTTCCTAACGTGGCGGTTCGTGGCGAGCTGCTCGCGCTGATCGACAGGTTTCGAACCGAGTTGCGCGACAAGGCCATGGTGCTCGGCCGGCGGCTGTACCAGGAGAAGCCGGCAGCCTTCGAGGCGCGATTCGCCCAATATTGGCGAGACTGGCAGCGCAGACGCTGATCCCCCGCAGCCGGGTGTATTCTTGACGACCCGGAAGACCGCCTTTGGGTTCCGGTCAGCCGCCGCGACTTGCGGGGAAAATCGGAGAAAATGCATGCGAACGAGACGGCTGATTCAGGTCCTGGCGGGTTTGGCCGCGGTGCTGGCTATGCCGGCCCTATGGGCAGCCGATGCTAAACCGGACGTCGCGGCGACCATCAAGCGCAACGTCGAAGCGCGATTTCCGGGTACCAAGGTCATCGACGTCCAGCCCAGCCCCTTGGCGGGTATCTATGAAGTCTTCGTCGGTGACCGAATCGTGTACTCCGACCCCAATGGCGACTACCTCCTCGTCGGCTCGCTGCTCGATTCGCGCACACGCAGTGATTTAACGGCGGCGCGTATGGAGGAGCGCGGGACCATCGACTTCAAATCCCTGCCCTTCGACAAGGCCATCAAGGTGGTGCGGGGCAACGGCAAGCGCTCGTTCGCCGTATTCGAGGACCCCGATTGCCCGTTTTGCCAGAAGCTCGAACATGAACTCACGTCGATGACGGACGTGACGGAATACATCTTCCTGTTCCCCATCGACGCGTTGCACCCGCAGGCGACCGTCCATGCGCATGCGATATGGTGCGCACCCGACAGGGCACTGGCGTGGACACAATGGCTGAACCAGAAAAAGCCGCCCCCGCCCGCGACGTGCAAGAACGACCCCATCGGCGAGCTGCAGAAACTCGGCGCCAAGCTGTACATCGACGGCACGCCGACCATGTACATGTCGAACGGAAAGCGCGTCACCGGCGCGATTCCCGCAGCGGATCTGGAGAAGGAACTGGTCGCATCGACAGCGGGACCCGCATCCGGCAATCCAGTTGCGCCGCCGGCCGCGGACCGCCCTGGCCCAGCGCCGCCGACCGCGCCAAACCGCTAAGGTCTCCGCCGCCAACCGGTTGTCTCGCGGCCCTGCGGGAACGAAGGCCTGCCACTGTCACCGGACCTTAGCCTTATTGTCATCCGCCGAATGCACTTTACATTCAACAGCGGTGACTTAGCCGCTCGAGAAGTAAAGCGCGTCCGACTTCGGCGCAATTATCCAAAGGCGGGTCCATGAGCATCCTGATAAAGACGTGCGTCGCCGCGGCGCTGTGCAGCGGTCTGTCGCTGGCGCAAGCCACCACACTCTCCCCACTTACGCTGACGTGGGAAGAAACCGCATCAGGCACGACGTCACCGGATCCGACGATCAGCAATCTGCCGGTGCCTGGCTCCGCGTTCTACGGAAACACCTTCGCCGCGCCCACAGCGCCGACGACGCCGATCACCGGATCCCCGGCCCCGGGATACGATTTCTATGACGACTTCGTATTCACCGTCTCGGGCGCCTCGCTGGACTCGGTCACCGCTTCCATCGACCTCGGCAAGCTGGAACAGATTTCCAATCTTGCGGTGCGCCTCTACAACACCTTGGGCAATCCGCTGCTGCCCGTACTGAATATGCCCTCTGGCGGCGCAATCGAAGCCTGGAGTTCCGCTCTCAACGCCGGACCGGGATTGACAGGCACCATTGATGTTCTGTCGGACCCGTCCTTGGCCGCCGGCACGTATGTGCTCGAGGTACGAGGCGACGTCACGGGTACGGCGGGTGGCAGCTATAGCGGCACCCTTAACCTCGCGCCGGTTCCGCTGCCCGCGGCGCTCCCGCTGATTCTGTCCGGCCTGGGACTGTTCGGCAGCGCGGCTCGCCGACGCAAAGCCGGCTAGGGCGGCGAACTTGGCTACGCGGCGGAAGTAATCGACAGTTTTTCAATCAGGCTGCGTCGATACCAGTCGTAGGTCATCGTGACGCCAGTCTCGAGATGGACCCGGGGGCGCCAACCAAGCTCATGCAGACGCGACACGTCCAGAACTTTGCGCGGCGTACCGTCGGGTCGGCTCGAGTCGAATTCAAAGCGCTCCTCGAATCCCACCACACGAGCCAGCGTCTGCGCCAGCTCGCGAATCGTGATGTCGGTGCCCCAGCCCACGTTGAGCGGCTGCTCCCCGTCGTAGTGCTGCATGGTGAACAGGCAGGCATCGGCCAAGTCGTCCACAAACAGAAATTCGCGCCGCGGCGTGCCTGTTCCCCAGATCGTTACGTGGTCCGCTCCGATGACGTGGGCCGCGTGGATCTTGCGTAGCAAAGCCGGCAGAACGTGCGCTGTCGCGAGATCGAAAGTATCGCCGGGGCCGTAAAGATTCGTGGGCAGCAGCGAGATGGCGTTAAAACCGTGTTGCCGTCGGTACGCCTGGCACATCTTCAGGCCGGCCAGCTTCGCGAGCGCATACCACTCGTTGGTGGGCTCCAAGGGGCCGGTCAACAGATACTCTTCGCGCAGCGGCTGCGGCGCGAGCTTCGGGTAGATGCAGCTCGAGCCCAGAAAAAGCAGTTTCCGCACACCACTGCGCCAGGCCGCATCGATGACGTGCGTCTGGACCAACAGATTGTCGCGAATAAAATCGGCAGGCTGCGAATCATTGGCGTGAATACCGCCGACGCGCGCCGCGGCCAGGAATACGAACTGCGGCTGCTCGGTCGCGAAGAACCGGTTGACCGCCTCCTGGTCGCGCAGATCGAGTTGACTGCGGTCCCGCACGATCAGGTTTGTGAATCCGTCGGCCTGACAGCGGCGCAGCAGCGCCGACCCTACCAGTCCACGGTGACCGGCAATGTATATACGGCTGTCCGGCGTCATTGGCGTGATCATGTGCGGATTCATGTGACTTACTCGAACGGCTGCACGGCGCGGTAGCCTTCGCGCGTGACCAGAGAGTCGCGGCGCGCCAGCTGCAGGTCGGATGCGACCATTTCGCTGATGAGCTCGTCAAAGCTCACTCTCGGCGACCACCCCAGATCACGCCTGGCCTTCGAGGCATCACCCAGCAGGGTTTCGACCTCTGCGGGCCGGAAATAGCGCGGATCAATACGGACGACCGTCCGACCCGTCTTCCGGTCGATTCCCGCTTCGTCCAGTCCGGTACCGTCCCATTCGAGACGCATGCCCAGCGCCGCAGAGGCTTTCTCGGCGAAGTCACGCACGGAGAACTGCCGACCGGTGGCTATAACATAATCCTGAGGCTTCTCCTGCTGCAGCATGAGCCATTGCGCCTCTACGTAATCCCGGGCGTGCCCCCAGTCGCGGCGAGCATCGAGATTGCCCAGATAAATACAGCCCTGCAGTCCTTCCTGCACACGCGCCAGTCCGCGTGTGATTTTGCGGGAGACGAAAGTTTCGCCGCGAATCGGCGACTCGTGATTGAACAGAATACCGCTGCACGCAAACATCCCGTACGCTTCGCGGTAGTTGACCGTGATCCAATGCGCGTAGAGCTTCGCCACACCGTAGGGCGAGCGCGGATAAAAAGGCGTGTCTTCGTTCTGCGGGGTCTGGAGGACCTTGCCGAACATCTCCGACGTCGAAGCCTGATAGAAGCGAGTCCTGTGCTCCAGGCGCAGGATCCGGATTGCCTCGAGCATCCGCAGCGTTCCGAGACCATCGGCATTTGCCGTATATTCGGCGGTCTCGAAGGACACCTGGACGTGGCTCTGGGCCGCCAGGTTATAGATCTCGTCGGGCTGAACCTGTTGAATGACCCGCAGGACATTCGTAGCGTCCGTCAGATCGCCGTAGTGCAGCCGCAAACGCAGCTTCGAAGAGTGCGGATCCTGGTAAAGATGATCGATGCGCTCGGTGTTGAACGAAGACGCGCGTCGCTTTATTCCATGCACCTCGTAGCCCTTGGACAGCAGGAGCTCCGCCAGATAGGCCCCATCCTGGCCGGTGATCCCTGTAATCAATGCGCGTTTTGTCACGGTGTGCTCCAAGCTCTGGACGGATCGTCCCGGTGTTCCTCGCAGAACTGTGCCAAGCGGTAGACAGCCATGCGGTATTCCTGATCGAGCCACGAGAATTCCAGCCAGAACTCCCGTTGTGCCATGCGCGTCGTCGTTTCCCGGCTGGTGACGAACATCCGTAAGGCCGCGTTGCGCTCCTTCGCGAGTTCCTGCACGCTGGACTGCAGGACAGCGAGCTCCTCCAGCGCCCTGCGCGACAACAGCTTCATAGCCGCCTTTACGAGACCTACCCGGTCCGAGTACGGAAAGCTTCGAGCTCCGCGGTCGTCCGATCGAGTTCGGCAATCACCTCGCAGTAACGTCGCCACGCTGCGCGCAGCTCAGCGGCTTCGAGGTGAGTAACGCGGTCGAGTCCGCGGCGCACGACCTCGTGCTCGGACTGGATGCGCTGATGTCGCCCTTCCAGGTTGTCCAGCCGCTCCAGAAAACCGGGGTCGTGCCAGTCGGCCCGGACGTCTTCCGACGCACTCATTGTTTCTCACCTCGGCGCGTTCTTTTCGGAATGCGCGTCAAGGTAGCGGACGAGTGCTACAGATCCGTTGCAGGCGGGACCGAATCCGATGTTTTTGTAGCTTTAGGAGGCGCGGGTGGACAGGCGGCGTTATTTTTTCGGCTTCACCGGTCGCTGCCACTCGTCGACGGTGACCTGGCGAGCGCGGGCTACGGTGAGTTTTCCGGACGGTACTTCGCGTATCACGGTAGATCCGGCGGCTATCGTGGCTCCGGACCCCACCGTAATCGGTGCGACCAGCACGCTATTTGACCCTGTGTGTACGTCATCGCCTATGTTCGTACGGTGCTTATTGGCGCCGTCGTAATTGGCAATGATCGTGCCGGCACCGATATTCACCCGCCTGCCGACCTGGGCGTCGCCGACGTACGATAGATGGTTCGCCTTCGAGTCCGCGCCCATCTTCGAGTTCTTCACTTCCACGAAGTTACCGATGTGCACGCCCCGGTCGAGCGTGGAGGAGGGTCTGAAGCGCGCAAAGGGGCCGATGTTGCACGACGCCCCGATCACGGCGCTGTCGATCACGCAATGCCCGAAAACCTCGGTGTCGTCCCCGATTTCGCTGTTGCGCACGATGCAGTTGGGTCCGATGCGCACGCGATTGCCGAGTTTTACGTTTCCTTCGAGCAGAACGTTGGCGTCGAGGAAGACATCCGTGCCATGAGTCACCGTGCCGCGAATATCGATCCTTGCCGGATCGCAAAGTGTGACGCCCGCCAGCATCAGCTCGCGTGCACTGCGCTGACGACAAACTCCTTCAAGCTCAGCGAGTTGGGTCTTGTCGTTGACTCCCAGCACTTCCGTAGTCGTCGCCGCTACGAGAGGGGTGACGGCGAGCTTTTCCCTCACCGCCATCTCGATGACATCCGTCAGGTAGTACTCGCCCTGGGCGTTGTGGTTCGTCAATTTCTGCAGCCACTTTCTCAGCAGCTTCGCCGGGGCTGCCAGCACGCCCGTGTTGCATTCCCGGACCTTCAATTCCCGGGCGGAGGCGTCTTTCTGCTCGACGATCCTTTGCACGCGGCCGCGCGCATTGCGGATGATCCGCCCGTATCCCGTGGGATCCTCCGACATCATGGTCAGCAATGCGACCTGCCTGGGGCCGGCCAGCGACAAAAGCCGCGCCAAGGTGGCGCGTTCGATCAGGGGGACGTCCCCATACAGCACCAGGACCAGCTGCTCGTCGGTGAGTGCCGGCATCGCCTGGGCAACGGCATGGCCGGTTCCCAGCCTCTCGGCCTGTTCGATCCAGGAAACGCTCTGGGCGGCCAGCGCCTGGCGGACCTGGTCGCCGCCATGGCCATAGACCACGAGAATGTCCGCAGGCTCCAGCAAGCGAGCGGTGTCGATGACGTGCTGGAGCACCGGCCGTCCGGCGAGCGGCTGCAGCACTTTGGGCAGGTCGGATTTCATCCGCTTGCCCTGGCCGGCCGCCAGTATTACAACCGCAAGCGGCAGGGCGCGAGGAGAGGGCTGATGTTGGCTCTTGGGCATGGGACAATTGTAGCCGACGCCGTTTGAGTTGCGCCGCTACCGGCCCGCGCAGGCGGGACGGCAGGGGCCGACGACTGCAGTTCCGTAAGCTTGCGGCGCATCAGATCCCCGATGTAGAGCTGGGGATTCGAGTGGACCTGGTGCTCGACGGTCTCACGGCGCTGGACCAGGTCGGCAGCCTTCTTGAACGCGTCTTCTATTGACGCGGACCCCGGCAGGGAGTCGCGCAGAAAGGCTTCCCCGAACCAGGTCAGATCACGGCTGTCGTCGCAGCCGAACGAACTGTGCTGCGCATCGGCGGCCGTGACGATCAGGGTCGTATCGGTCTTCAGGGAATCGAGAAATACACCCGAGTAGCACGCCGAGACGATGACAATTCGCCATTTGATCCCGGAATCGTCCAGTACTTCCCGCAGATCGTCCGGCTCGAGCTGGCGCAGGGGCAGCGATCCGTTCGATATGGCCAGTCCGTCTTCCGAGCCGTGGGACGTCAGCATCAGGACGAGCACATCCTCGTCCGTGTCCATCCGCGGGGCGAGCAGCTTGAGCGTCTGATCGAGCGCCGAGACGGTTGCCAGCGGATAGGAGTCCCGATCGGTCGCGTCGTTGATCAGCTCGATGGAGCGATCCCCCGAGCCATATCGATCCGCGAAGACCTGCTCGGCGTACAACGCTTCGCGCTTGAAAATCGACTGCTCGCCGACGCCGGCGAATCCGACGAAAAAGACGCCAGGCTTGTCCTTGCGGCGCGGTGCGATTCGCTCGACCGCCGAGGCAATCTTTGCCGGCTGGTCGTACAGCAACCCTTCCATGGCATCACTGTCAGCGTCCTGCGCCTGTTGCTGCCCGTCTTCGGGAAGCCAAAGCCGCATATCGAGACCAAAGTCGTCGACCACGAAAGGCGAGACGACAATGAACGCGATCGCCAGCAGCGCGGCCCGGGGTCGGATTCTCCCGTAGGCAGCTCGCATCACCCTGAGCCCGACGTACACGAGATACGACAGCGCAAGCACCACGGCGAGCAAAGGACGCGCACGAACTGACGGCAGGTCGCTGAGCAGCCACAACAGAATGAGGAGAAAGGGGGCAGCCGATAACGCCGGTATCAGCAGGGCGCGCGTATCGGCGTCCCGGCTTTGCGCGCGAGCGATCAAAGCGCCGCCCAGGAGCCCGAACAGGAGGTAGGCCGCCCAGCCGAATAAACCGTCGAGCTGGAGGACAGAGCCCGGATCGGCATGAAGGCGGTCGAGAGCAGCCCAGGAGAGGAGCGTAACGAATAGCAGTTGCGCACACTGATCGAAGCTGCGAACGAAACGATCCGTGGTGACCCGCCGGGGCCCCAGAAGGGCGAGACCGCCCCCCAGATTTCGAATCAATGCGGCGCGCAAGCCAACGCCCGTCAGCCCCGGACTTTGCGCAGCCGTTCGATCAGCTTCAACTGCGCCACCACGCGCGCGAGCTCAGCAAGAGCCTCGGCCTGGGTGATCTTGTCGCCCTTCTCGTTCAGCGCATCCTCGGCCTTCTGCTTGGCGGCCAGAGCCGCCGCTTCGTCCAGATCTTTGGCCCGCAGCGCGGTATCCGCCAGAACGGTGACCTTCTTCGGTTGGACCTCCAGGACTCCGCCGCCCACGAAGAACACGTGTTCCACGCTATCCGGCGTCTGCACACGAACCTCGCCGGGCTTGAGCAAAGTCAGCAAGGGCGCATGGCGCGGAGCGATCCCTAAGTCGCCTTCGGTACCGGGCGCAAACACCATGCTGGCCGGACCGGAGAAAATCTCTCCTTCCGCACTGACGATGTCGACGTAGATGGTGTGCTGTTCGGCCATGGCTATCCTGCACTCCTACTGGAGCGTCTTGGCCTTCTCGACCGCTTCCTCGATCGTTCCGACCATGTAGAAGGCCTGCTCCGGCAGCGAGTCGAACTCGCCGCTGATAATGCCTTTGAAGCCACGAATCGTGTCCTTGAGGGCCACAATCTTACCGTCCTGCCCGGTGAACACCTTCGCGACGTTGAACGGCTGCGACAGGAAGTTACGGACCTTTCGTGCCCGGTACACCGTGAGCTTGTCCTCGGCCGACAACTCGTCCATGCCGAGGATCGCGATGATGTCCTGCAGCTCCTTGTAGCGCTGCAGCACAGCCTGCACGCCGCGCGCGGTGTTGTAGTGCTCTTC
>FTJL01632927.1_pt1 | contig 38095 bp, 31 predicted proteins | sample 1658551 | NCBI WGS metagenome assembly FTJL01 (sample SAMEA3914835, study PRJEB12502) | metagenome | biome: forest; material: soil | place: Canada | collected 2011-07-03 | depth 0.3 m
CCGGAGTCTGGTTCAGGCCGTCCTTTGAAGATACTACTGTCATCGCGCTTCGTGGGATCCATTCGGTAATTGGCGCCGCGACCACCGGCGTTTACATAGATGACACGCCTGTGCAGGTCAGGAATCTCGGTGCCGGCGACCAGGCAACCAACGTCTATCCGCAGCTCTTCGATCTGGAGCGCGTGGAGGTGTTGCGCGGACCACAGGGAACCCTGTTCGGGGCGGGCTCCGAGGGCGGCAATATTCGCTTCATCACAACTCAGCCCAGCTTGACCCAATTCACCGGACATGCCCGCAGCGAGTTTGCCGTCACGGAGCAGGGCGCTCCCAGCTATGAAGCCGGCGCCGCCATGGGCGGTCCGATCGCGCCTGATACTCTGGGTTTCAGAATCGGTGCCTACGGGCGCAGGCAGGGGGGCTACCTGGATCGCGCTCCCTATCCGGGCGAGATCACCACGCAACGGAACATTAACTCCACCGATGTGCTGGCCTTGAATGCCGCCGCCGCGTGGTCACCCCTGTCCGGGTTGCTCATTACTCCTGGCGTCTTCTATCAGCGCGAGCACCGCGACGACAACTCGCAGTACTGGGCGAATATATCTCAACCGGGCGCCGCGCAGTTTCGTACCGGCTTTGCGATTGCGCAACCCGGAACGGACCGGTTCGCGCTGCCGGGCATTCGGCTGCAGTGGGAGCTTGACGGTGCGACCATTTACTCCAATTCTTCGTATCTGGACCGGACTCGCGATGGCGTTGGTGACTACACCTTCATCCTCAATGAGGTGCTCAGTGGAAACTATTCGCTTGCGGGCAATGTGACCGCTCCCCAGACCACAGCCTTTGCCAATTCGCAGAGAGTCTTTACTCAGGAACTGCGGGTGCAGTCCCCGAACGACCGGGGCCGGCTCACCTGGACCGCCGGGGCGTTCTATCAGGCCGCCCGGCAGGGCGCCAGCGAGGTGATCTACGCGCCGAATCTCGGCGATGTTACCCTGGCACTCTACCGGGCCAGCGTATCCCAGGTATTCGGGACGGGATTGCTGCCGGGTAACATCGAGTATTTCGGCTTCGACACCTCGCGTGATACGCAATTGTCGCTGTTCGGCGAGACGGATCTCAGAGTGACAGCCTCGCTGCAAGCTACGGCAGGACTGCGCGTCTCGCGTCTGCTATCGAGCTACACGAATGCGCAAGGCGGGCCGATCAACGGCGGCTCCAGTTCGGGGGCGGGAGAACAGCGCGAGACCGCTGCCACTCCGAAGTTCGGACTCAGTTATGACCTGGGCCGGGATTGGGTCGTGTATGCCCTCGCCGCCGAAGGTTTTCGTCCCGGCGGCGGCAATCCACCGGTTTCCGTCACCCGCTGTGCCAACGACCTGCGATCCCTGGGCCTCACCCGGTCGCCCGCAAGCTATCAAGCGGATTCCGTTTGGAACTATGAGGTCGGCTCGAAGCACGCCACGGCGGATGGCAGACTCGAGTTCAGCACGAGTGCCTACTACATTCGCTGGCGCGCCATACAACAGAGCGTTTACCTGCCGGAATGCGGCATGCAATACGCCGCAAATCTGGGCCTCGCCGTGAGCAAAGGCTTCGATCTGCAGCTGCGCTCGCGCCCGCTCGCCGGCCTGCCGGGGTTCAGTGTGGGCGGGGCGCTTGGCTATGACGATGCGCGGTATAGCAAGACCGTGTACGGGTCTGAGTTGTCTGCGGGCGCACCTGCCGTCCTTGTCGCGGCGGGCGAAAGGCTGAACGCGGCACCGTGGCAGTTCTGCCTCAACACAAGTTACGTGTTCTCGCTGCTGGCGGGTTACCAGATATACACGCACGCGGACTATGCATACAGCAGCAGCTACGGCACGGGAAATTCCAACGATGTCGGATACGATCCGATCGTCGATTCAGTCTCGCAGATGCGATTGGCGTCGGCACGCGTCGGCTTACGCCGCGACGGGTGGGACTTGGCGCTGTTCGTCAAAAACATCGGCGATTCGCACGACACACTCTGGGCGCGCCGCACGGTCGTTTCCTCGCAGTTGCTCCAGCGCGAAACATTCAGCCCGCGCACTTCGGGCGTGAGTCTGAACGTGACGTTTTGACCCGAGCCCGCCGGCTCGCGCTTACAGCAGTCGCAAGGCGACGGCACGGACGATTGCCTGAATCTTGTTGGTTGCGCCCAGCTTTTGGATCACGTTGTTGAGATGAAAGGTCGCAGTGCGCTCGGCGATGCCGAGAATCTGCCCGATTTCCCAGGCGGTTTTGCCGTCTGCGGCCCATTTCAGGCATTCGCGTTCGCGCGCCGTCAGGGAATTGCCCTGCTCCGTAATGAGCGACGGCAATGCGATGCGCGATACGGCCTGATGCAGCAGGCTTGCGAACATCTGCGCGCGACCGATCAACGCGGCCAACTCCGCGGGATCCAGGTCGAGAGCTTGGTCGCGCGCCAGGCTGAAAATTCCTGTGAGGCCGGGCTGTTCATGTACGGCAAACGTCAGCCCCGTGTGCAATCCGAAGGCAAACGCTTCCGCCCAGAATTCCTCCGACTTCCCGTCGTGGAACTTCTCGTCACTCCAGATCGTCGGCAGCGTGCTCCTTTCGGCGTGCCTGATGAGCGGATCCACTTTGAAATACCCGCTCGCCAGATAACGGTCCAACCACTTCTGCGGAAAGCCGTTGATGATGTACTGCTGGGGTCGCAAAGCCGGCGCGTTGACCGTGAGAGCGTACGTGTAGTGCTCGAAACCCATCTGCTGGGCGAATTTGTGCATCTGGGTGCGCAGCTCGCCGGCATCCTTGGCACACTCCATCGCGTCGTACGCGTCGCACAGCACCTTCAGGGTCATCGCAGCATTTACCCCCGGGCAGTCCGATCTCACAGAGCTGGAGCTTAAGCGACCGGCGGCGGCATCGCCAGTGGATCCGTTCCCGCCTCTCAACCCATTGATTATTATGATTGTTCTGGCCACGCGCGCCAAGCGCTGCGCCCCCGGGGCCGCAGCGCGCTGGGCGGCGGCCGTGCGCTCCAGCCCCCCAAGCTGTCAGATCTTGCAGTGCCAAGTCATGGCCTGCCGGTGCGAGGATGTAGCTCAGACGGGGCGGACACCAATAAAGGAGCAATGGGGAATGATCACCATCGGCGGTCGCAACGATCTGGCTCCGGAAGCTGTCTCCGAGATGCACCAGTTCCGCTATGAAATCTTCGTGCGGCGCCTGGGATGGGCGTTGCCGCTCGCGGGTGGGATAGAGCGGGATGAATACGACACCGACGAGGCGATCTACGTCCTCGCCAGGGACATGGCAGGCCGCATCACGGCCTGTGCGCGCCTGCTGCCTACGACCACGCGCTGCATGTTATCCGATCTGTTTGGAGTCTTGCTCGGCGGCAAGACAGTGCCAAGCGATCCGGCGATGTTGGAACTGAGCCGTTTCGCGACGAGCGTCCGCAAGACGGGCGAGGGGCGCGTGCTGTCGTTGTCACAGCCAACGATGGATTTGCTCGACGCGATACTTCAGTACGCGCGCAAGCACGGTACCGAGCGGCTGATTCTGGTCACATCAGTTGCCATTGAGCGGTTGATGCTGAGGGCCGGCTATGACACGCATCGTCTTGCCGCGCCTGCACGTGTGGACGGTAACCTCTGCGTCGCCTTGATCATCGAGGTTCCGGCGGAATGTAGCGGAGCCGAACCCGAGCTTTACGAGCAGATCGAGTCCAGAACGCATTGACCCGATCCGACAGGACACGGCAACGGATTGCAAGTATCCACCCCCAAGGTCCACATTATTCGAGAGGTTGAACAGCGTTGTCGGATGATCTTCCGCGAGGCGTGAATCTCCGGCCTGTTGTACGGATACACAGGTCGGAACTTGAGGGGATCTGCTTGCAGCACATCGCTTCGGGGATCGATTCGTCGCTTACCGTGACTGAGTGGAGCGGTACGGTCGCCGATGCCGATACACTTGCCGGGTACACGGAGTGGGGCGCGACATGGCACGGTGAGGAAGTGTACTTATTCTGGAACTGGGGCATCTCACAGGACGTGCTGTACGTGCTGAACCCGGCAGCGATTAAAGCCAACATCCAGTTGTTCGACGACGATTGCACCGTCGCGTCGTTTCTACTTAATCGCGCGCATTTGTTCAAATGGATCGAGACGCTTGCGTGGCGAGACACGGTCAGGGCCGTCATCGCACGAAGTAAGTAGGCTGCGGTGCAATAGCACCGGGCACCGTGTCCGTCATTGGTCTTGGCGCACCGCACACCTGTCGCTTGCAAGTGACCCCGATGCGCCGGTGGCGGTTCCGAGTGTACAATTCACGTGGCTGCGCTCGGAAGCGGCTGCTTTTTTCGGGAACGCCTGTTCGTGCGGAGTGCATTCAATCCTGCACGCTCTTTGCAGTCAGGGCTTTTGTGTCATCGTGAGAGGGTACGGTATGGTTCATTGCATCATTCGGGCTGAAATGGCCCTATTTCTCAGGTGGTGCACCGTTGCCGCCGAATGAGCGCACGCGCGAAGGGTACGTAGCGATTTCCAGAGCCGACCTGCCGCAGCTTAGACTCGAGCACCTGACCTCGGAAGTGGACCCAACGATTGCGGTGCCCGACAGGCTCGCCCAGTTTTCTGCCGAGCTGGTCAGCGGCTTTTCGGAATGGATCGGCGACTGGCGCGGCGACCAGGTCACTATTGGCTGGGATTGGGGCGCGTACCGCGGCGAGATTGTCGTCCTGTATCCTGCTGAGGTCCGAACCAATATTCGGCTAATCGGCGCCGACGGTGCACCCGACACGGCGGTGCTGACACGACTGCGGTTGGCTGAGTGGCTCGAGACCATCGCCTGGCGGGAACCGATTCATGGCCTCCTTGGCGGCGCGGCTGCCTAGGCAAAGGGCCTGCCCGGGACTGCCAGTTGTGACAGGCGACTGCCGCAAGCGCCTTGGGCATTGTGTGCACTGGCACTCAACACTTCTCGGGTGGACGTCCGGTGACGGACGCGCATGAAGATTCAGCTGGCTGCGTCCGCATACCCGAGCTCGGGCTGGCGGAGCTGCGTATTGAACACCTGACTTCGGCAATTGACATGTCGATCGGCTTGCCGGCTCAGCTTGCGCATCTGTCCGCAGATATTGTCACGGGTTATACCGAGTGGACGGGCCGCTGGCGCGGCGTCGCCGTATCGATTGGTTGGGACTGGGCGGTCGTGCGGGGGGAGGTCATCCTGCTCAACGCGGCGGAGATTCGCACCAACATTCGGCTGATCGCGGCGGATGGGTCAACGAGATCCCCCCACGTGGAGCGGGGCTATATAGCTCGATGGTTAAAAACATTGCCTTGGAGCACGGGACCGATTCAGGAGCTCCTTGAACGCAACAGACGGGGGCCGCAGTAACGGATTACAGCGGGCGAGTCTACTTTTTTCGCAGGCGAGTCCTGCAAAGTGGCCAACACCGCCTCAGCAACCGTCGGCGGAGCCTGAGCTGTACAGTATGCCGTGCATCCCCGACCTCTTGCTGCCGTGTCAACTATACGATGCGTAATGGCCGTGGAGTGTTCGCACTGTCAGAACATACAGTGGCGAACGTGCAGACGGAGATGTCAAGCTTTAGCCCTCCGCCGCGTCGGCTGAGGGAGGATGGGCCATGGCTACGATTGGGAATGAATCGTCTGCGGAAGTCACGAATCCGACGCGCGAGTCTCAGCAGGAAATCCTCGTTCGACGACTCGGATGGTCGTTGCCGATGCTCAAAGGCGTAGAGCGCGACCAATGCGACGATGAGAACGCAGTCTACGTCGTGTCACGCGATGTCGCAGGAGATGCCACGGCCTGCGTACGACTGCTTTCCACGGAGTCTGCGTGCATGTTCTCCGATTTGTTCGGCGATCTGCTGGGTGCGCAGCCCCCGCCGCGCGATCCGGCTGTGTGGGAGATGAATCGATTCGCGCCCAATGTGCGCACGACGGATGAGGGTCGCGTCTTGTCCCTTTCGCAGTCAACACTGGACTTGCTTACAGCAGTTCTCGACTTTGCGCGACAACAGGCGGTCAAGCGGCTTGCCCTCGTGACGCCGGTCGCCGTCGAGAGACTCCTGATGAGAGCTGGTTTCGACGCGCGACGTGCGGCGGCCCCCCGCCGCATGCCCGAGGGGCTGTTCGTAGCCCTGTACATCGAGGTCCCTGAGTCAGTGACGGCCAACAATCCTCCATTCTGACCACGCCTTAAGCTCGCGCCAAGGATCGATGGCTGCGCGCCCTGCGTCAGGCCGTTTCTTTTCGACGCGAGAAACGGCACGCCGAGGAGCAGTCAATTCGCCGCGGTTCCGCTGGACATTGAATGCCACACGCTTGGCCCGGATTCCCGCGGTGACTTTCGTTCGTCAGTTGGGATGATGTGCCCGATGCGGGGCGTCACGTTGGTTGAGACGGCCTCCGGCACTGCACGCATGGCGCAAGTGATGGTGCTCGCGCTCGCGATATCGTCACCGCTGCCGCCGGCATTCCCTTCTTTGGTGCGAGCGCCACTACCGCTATTCACTGTGTTGCCGGCCGCGGCGAGCTGTAATCTGGTCATACAATTGACGTAGCCCGGTTTGCGTACCAAAACTGAGATATCGGGTTGGGCCCCCTCGCAGTAGCGCACGTCGACGGCCGACGAGGTATTCCGGCCAATCGCCACACCGTCGAACCAGATCTCCGCGCCCACCTCAGGTATCGAGTTGACGGTGACATGCGCGTACTTGTCAAAGCACTGTAGATTCGGCAGCTCCAATGCGCACGGTCCTACGTACCTGGCCGTTGTCCGGTTGAGGTGTAGAACTGCGACACCGTCTTCAGTCGAGAGGTGAATTGCCGGGTCCGATGTTACGTACCAGTCGGCGGGGCCAGCACACGCCTCGTTCGGCACGGAGCGTGCTTCGAGCCGTTCACTATTTTTGTCGGTACGGATCTCCAGGATGTCGCGAATTCCCTCAGGCAGATCTATGGACACCTCATGGGGCACCGAGTCGACCGAGATCGTGTCGCCGACGACCCCAGCTGACGCACCGTCCAGGTACATCGTGCGCCCACCCAGGCCGGCAGCCTCGCCATCGATTCGCAGAAGAGTACCGCTCTGAGCGCAGGCGGTACCCGACACCAGGCTCATTACAACAAAGACGATGGACTTGTTCACGTTTGTCTCCAAAAAGGATTTCAGTCGTGTGCGGAAAGCGGCTCCAACGGGGAGCCGTTATCGATTCTGTATTGCGCACCAAGCGTCGGAGCGTTTGTAGTCGGCGTCAATGGGCGCCAGGCCACAGGTCCGAGCGCAGCTCCATGAACTTCGGGGGCGCAGGGAGCGGGTTACAATTCGTCAATCGTCTCGAGCGCGTGCGCGTAAGCGAGCAGCTCCGTAAACGTCAGTTCGCGAACTTCGATTCCACCGGTGAGCGGCGGGGCAGCAGGTACCGACTCCGGCGCGGGGGGCACGGGTTCACTGGGCGCAACCTGCTTGTCGGTCCGGGAAACCGGGCGATCTGGGAAATACAGTACCTTGGCGGACATAACGACTCCGATGAGACGAATCAACGTGTTGAGCGTTTGCACCGTGGATCGGCAAAGGAAGTGCGGCGGTCGGTTCGCCCGATCGTTCCGGGAGTGTTCACTGCGAGGGCACTTCGCGCCAGAGGGTTTAGTCCGGCGACGCCACCCAAGCGCTCTATTTGAGATGCGGGGGCGCTTGCGTGCCAATGTCTCTGTTCAGACAGCTGCGCTTACCTGCAAGACATTGCAGGTGTGACCATGCGGTGTTTCCTGCAGCATGGCGCGTACATCGTGCAGTTGCCAATCGTCCAGCGGCTTGCGTGAACGCTGCCGATGAGGGGTCCGGTTCAGATGGATCAAGTGCGAATATTCCTGGTCGGGACAGTCACGGCGCTCGCTGTGACGGGTTGCGCAGTCGGACCCGACTACCGTCCGCCGGCGGCACCGGGCGTCGATCGCTATACAGCCGAGCCCGTCCCTTTGCAGACGGAATCCGTCGAGGTGCCGGGCGGCGAAGCGCAGCTCATTCAACCGGGCGCCGACCTGGATGGGAAGTGGTGGACACTCTTCGGCTCTCCGGCAATCGACGCCCTGATCGAGCGGGCTTTAGGGAGCTATCCGGACATTGCCGCGCAGCAGGCGGCGCTGTCTGCCGCTGAGGAGGATCTTCGCGCGGGTCGCGCGGTGTTTCTTCCCCAGCTGCAACTAGGAGCGGATGCGACTCGGTCGCGCGCCACGGTAGCGACGAGTTTCCCCGGCGCTCCGCAATTCATCTCCAACCTCTTTGCCGGCAACGTAAACGTGGCCTATAGCTTCGATCTGTTCGGCGGAGAGCGCCGCGCGGTTGAAGGCCTTCAGGCACAGGCGCTGCAGCGCTCCTTCGAGCTGGAGGCGAGCTACCTGACTCTTACTTCCAACGTGGTGCTCGCAGCGATCCAGTTTGCATCGCTGCACGATCAGATCAGTGCAACCACCGAGATAATAACGCTCGAGGACAGGCAATTGGCTGTCGTCAGGCGACGCTTCCAGCTCGGAAGTCAGACCCAGGCAGACGTACAGCAGCAGCAGGCCAATGTCGCCTCGGTGCGCGCCTCGCTGCCTTTGTTGCAGCAGCAGCTCGCGGTTAGCGAACATCAGCTGGCGATCCTGACAGGCCGCTTTCCCAGCGAAGCCGACAGCTGGGAATTGCGGCTGTCTGAGCTGAAGCTTCCGCGGGATCTGCCGGTCAGCCTGCCATCGGCCCTGGTTGCGCAGCGCCCCGACATCAGGGCCCAGGAGGCCATTGTGCGCCAGGCGAGCGCTGCCATCGGCGTGGCCACCGCTAACATGCTTCCGCAGCTCACGCTGAGCGGTGAGTCCGGGACGCAGGCCGCTGTGCTTGCCAATTTGTTCAAAACGGGCTCGGGCATCTGGAGCGTGGGGGGGGCCTTGACTCAGCCCCTGTTTGCAGGCGGTGCACTGCGCGCAAAGCGCCGCGCCGCCGTCGATCTTTACGATGAAGCAACAGCGCAGTACCGCCTCGTAGTGCTGCAAGCGTTCCAAAACGTCGCGGACTCCCTGACCGCGATCGACAATGACGCCCGGGCTCTCAAGGCGCAACGCGAGGCGCTGGATGCAGCAGAAGCGGGCCTCCGTCTCATTCAGCGGCAGTATGAGGTCGGAGCGGTCAACTATGTGTCATTGCTGATCGCGCAGCAGAGCTACCAGCAGAGTCGCCTCGGCTATGTCCGGGCACTCGCGAACCGTTACGCCGACACGGCGGCCCTGTTCGAGGCGTTGGGGGGCGGGTGGTGGCATCGACATGACCTCGGGATCGCCGGCGCCGAGTGAGTAAGCCAGAAAAGGATGATGGTATGGATGCGAGGGCCTCAAATCTGGAGCAGCTGCGGATCGATCGACCCCCGGAGCCGCTACCCCGGCCGGTTTCCGTGACGCGATGGCTAGCCCTCGGGACGGCCGCTGTTGCGGTAGCGGTGGCGGCCTGGCTGGTTTTCAAACCAACCGCCGTAGTCGTGCGGGCCGCTGTTGCTCAGGCGGTCCCTGCGAGCCATTCGGCGTCGCCACGGGGCGGGTCGCTGTTGGACGCCTCGGGCTACGTCGTACCCATGAGGCAGGCGACTATCTCGGCCAAGAGTATCTACAAGGTGAACGAAGTGCTGGTCGAGTTGGGTGAGAGCGTCGCCGCCGGCAAGATCGTTGCCAGGCTGGATGACAGCAATACTCATGCCGCCCTCGCGCAGTCGCTGGCACAGGTAAAGCAGCTGGAAGCCATGTTATCTGCGGCGACTGTGGCCGCCGCCGATGCCCGGCCGACCTTCCTGCGGGCGCAGCAGCAGCTCACGGAGGGCTTGATCAGCCCGGATACATTCGACGCGTCCAAGAGCTCATATGACGCGGCGCAGGCCGCAGTCGAAGTGGCCAAGAGAAACCTGGAAGTGGCGGCGCGAACTGTTGAGATCAACACGCGCTTCGAAGACGATACCGTGATACGCGCCCCGTTTGCGGGCGTGGTCACGGCAAAGAGCGCTCAGCCCGGCGAGATTGTCTCACCGCAATTTGTCGGCGGTGGCGGTATCGCAACCATCGTCGACATGGATTCTCTCGAGGTCGACGTCGATGTGAATGAGAACTACATCAGCCGGCTCGGCCCCGAGCAGCCGGCGCAGATTACTCTCAATGCGTATCCGGATTGGCGCATTCCAGCGCAGATCATTGCCATCATTCCGACCGCGGATCGTTCGAAGGCGACAGTGCAGGTGCGCGTTGGATTCAAAAACAAGGACGCGCGCATTCTGCCGCAGATGGGTGCGCGGGTCTCATTCCTGAATGCAGCACCATCTGTGGCAGATAAACGGCACGCCGCCGCCGGGACGAGCGTCCTCGTGCCGCTTGCGGCGGTTGACGGAAGTGGCAATGCGGGGAGCGTATTTGTGATCCGAGGCGATACCGTGGATCGTCGCGCCGTGCGGCTCGGCGAGCGTGCCGCTGACAGGCAAACGGTGCTTGCGGGGCTGGAGCCGGGAACCCGTGTCGCGATCGGGGATTTGGCTGCATTACACGACGGCGTACGTATTCGGGTCACTCCCTAGCGGGGGTGTTGAAAATCGCCGATCGCCGAAGGTCGTCGTCGCGGACCCGACATGATCGCCGGCCGCATACCCGTTCTCAATGCTGATCACAGCTGCGCGCGCGCGTCGGCGGCGCTTGCATGACGAGCGATGCGCGGAACATCCTCGCGATGCTGTTTGTTGCCAAGAGGGGAGCGTTTCATGACGAAGGTGATTGGAAGACAGTCCTCGGCACCGGTTGTAACCGAACTCGACGCTGGCGGGCTCGGCGACGGTGGTTTCATTGCGCGCCCCGCGGGCGTAGTGCGCGTGAGGATGTACGCCTGGTATGCCCTGGCTCTGATGTGGGGTGTGCTGCTCTTCCGCTTCGTGGATTTGCAGATCATCACAGTGCTGCTTGAATCCATCCGCAAGGAGTTTCGGATTTCCGATACCCAGCTAGGGCTCCTGAGCGGCACGGCCTTCGCGCTGTTCTACGGGGCGCTCGGGGTGCCCATGGGTTGGCTGGCGGATCGCTACAATCGACGCAACCTCATCGCCGGTTGTCTGGCGCTGTGGAGTGTGATGACCGCCTTGTGCGGCTTCGCGACGAGTGTCGGTTCGCTCTTCCTTGCGCGCATGGCGGTCGGCGTAGGCGAGGCGGGCGGTGCACCGCCGGCATATTCCCTGGTCAGTGACTATTTTCCGGCCGCGCGGCGCTCGTCGATTTTCGCGGTACTCAGTTCCGCCACGCCCTTCGGCGTGGGCGTGGGCCTCTTTTTCGGGGGATGGGCGAATCACTATCTGGGTTGGCGCTGGGCGCTCATCGGCGTGGGGTTCCCCGGCCTGTTCCTTGCCCTGTTGATCCGCTTTACCTTGAAGGAACCCGCGCGGGGGGCGGCTGATCGCACGCGCGCTCCTGCGAGCCCGCCGTTGATGGAAACGTATAAGTACCTCCTTCGGGTGCCGTCATATCGTCACCTGGTCCTCGCCACCAGCATCTTCACGATGGGCGCGACTGGGTCGGGTATCTGGATCGCCTCATTCTTCATCCGCGTGCACCAGATGCCACCCGTCGAGGTTGCTACCGCTCTTGCGCTGATCTACGGCGTCGGCGGTACGCTCGGTACGCTTGCGGGCGGCTTTTGTGCTGACCGGCTGTCTCGGCGTACCGGTAATCGCGCGTGGCAGGCCCGCCTGCCTGCGCTGACGACTGCGGGCATTCTTCCGCTCGCGTTCTTTGTCTACCTTTGGCCCGGTGCGATCATGGCTCTGCTCGTGCACTCGGGCACCGCGTTCCTCATGCATGCGTACATGGGGCCCGCGTACGGGACTGTGCAGAGCGTGGCGGGGGTGAATCGTCGCGCGACTGCGGCCGCCATCAACCTGCTCGCCACCAATTTGATCGCGCTGGGGCTCGGGCCTTTGCTGGTCGGCGTAGCCAGTGACTATCTGAACCCCCGATTCGGCAACGACTCACTTCGTTATTCGATCCTTACCGTCGTCACGGTCTGTTACAGCTGGGCGGCCGTGCACTTCCTGCTGGCGTCGAAGACGGTGCATCGGGATCTGGAAACGGCTGCGAAGGAATCGCTCGCACTTGCGCGCTGAAAACGTGCAAGTGCCTGTGGCGGCGGCTATGCGGCGGGAACTGCGCGAAGGCGCGCTGACTGGCCGTCAACACCTTACCAGGCAGATAGGACCGTGACTGCAGACGACCGCAACGCAGTGCGCTTGATGAAAGTGGAGTCGAGCAGGCGGCTGCGCTCGTCGCTGGCCACTGCAAGCGTCAATGATTTCAGGACGAGTGAGGCGGGTTGGTGCGATCCAACCCGGATCCTCGAGTCAGCCGATATCAGCCTGTATTGCCTCGATGCGGTGGGCCGCAGGGCTATCTTCGTCGAGGCCGATGCGGCGCGGATTTCCGGCGCGCCCTTCCTCTATCAGGCACAGGCCCGCTACGCACGCGCCCTGATCTGTGTTCCCTTCGGCTTGTTGCATGAGCTCGCGCAATCGGTGTCGCTCGGTTCGAACCGGGCTGCGCTCATCTACTCCACGGGACGATGCGGTTCAACACTGGTGAGCCGGGCGCTTGCCGGGCACCCACTCGTCACCAGTCTTTCGGAACCGGATGTCTTTACGAATCTCGTGTCACTCCACATCGAAGGCGGAGTGTCTCCCGGGGAACTGCGCAAATTGCTGCGCAGCTGCCTGCTGCTCCAGCTGGCGCCGCACGTTTCGCGCTCGTCGCGGCAAGTCATCGCGGTGAAGTTCAGAAGTTTCGTCGTGTCTCTCGCGGAGGCTCTTCACGAGGTCTTCCCGGAGGCCAATGCGGTGTTTATGTATCGAAGCGCGCCGGGCTACTTCCGGTCCGCAGCGCGCATGTTCGGTCATCAGCGCTGGGAGGAATTGAGCGCTCCAGCACCTCGAATGCTTGCGGATATGCGCTGCCTGGTTCCCCTGCTTGATGAGTACGCGCGCATGCGAGACGAGACGCCCTCCACTGCCGATGTAATCGCATGCATGTGGGCGTCCGCGATGCGTGATGCCCTCGCGTTGCTCCAGAGCGACATGAAAATTTTTACCATGCGATACGAAGACATGCAGGAATGCGCGCGCGCCGAAATTGATTCGCTGTTTTCATTCCTGGGGATCGGGACAGGCGACGAGGGCGTGCTGGATGCGATCCTGGAGGAGGATTCACAGGCGGGTACGTCACTCGATCGTGCAAGACTGGGTGCACGTGCGCAGCGACTACCGGACGATGCGCTCGACAACATGCTTGCCGCTCTCGCGGCGGTCGCGCCGCGGTTGCCGCCAAACATGCGTTTGCCGGCGCGGTAAATGCCCAACCCCGGTCGGCCGGTTGGGCTTGCGGTACCTTCGGCCAGATCGCTTCATGGCCCGGGGGCAATCCCCGACGGCGCCTGGGCGGTCTTGCGAGCCCTCACACAGGTTGCCACGGGATACCTCTCGTCGTGCCACGTAAATAGCTCGGCGCCGATTTCTTCGGCGGCCAGCCCGCGCAGGCTGGCAATCGTGGTGGCCAGGTTTCCGAATGCGCGAATTTCAATTTGCTGGAACGCCGCGACCAGTGACGCCACTCCGTCGGGCAGGGGACGCCAGTAGTCCCGCGGGGCTCCGTGCACCCGCTGAGCATTCGGCACCATGCAGAGGAATAATCCATCGGGCTTGAGCCAGGCGTGAACATTGTCCACCACGCGCCTCGGATCCGGGCAATGCTCCAACACGTTGAAGGCGAGAATCGCATCGAACGATCCGGGCTGGAAGAGGGACCGGTCGTGCACATCCCCGACCACGTCGGCTCCGGAGTTCTCATTCAGATCCACCGTCACGAAAGGGGCGGCCTGCGCGAGGCGATATCGCTGACGATTCAGCGGCAAGCCGCCGATCTCCAGGGTTCGTCCGCGTATCCCGTCTCGCGACTCCGCGATGAACTGGTTCAGATAGTGGCGGCCGATCGGGGTGCCGCGAGACATCCCGAAGAAGGGGCACGCGGGATGCCTGCTCAAATGCAGGCCGGCTGCTGCGTCTTGGGGATTTGGGTGCAGGCATCCCAGCTCGAGCAGCACTTCCTGGCGGCTGACAAAGTCGTCGATAGACATCTCGGGCGCCGGCACTTGTGCGGGGTTCAACGCTTTTATCAGCGTGCGACAAAGCACAGGCTTGCGGCGAGCGGTTGCGGTCAGGTCCCAATGACCCGACTGTTCCGACCGCTGTACGTTGGAAACTGCGCCGGCACTCAGGCACGCCTGTTCGGTAGCGGCCCCGAAACTGAGCAGCGCGCGATGGCCCACGATCTGCAATGCAAATCGTCCTCGGGTCGTGCCATATGCCGCGCATTCCTCGAGGACGTTTGTGGGGAGAATGTCGCCCGGATCGGTCCTGGCTACCGCGCAATACGCCGCGTAGGCGTCGATTGTGCGAGGCCGACCCACGAACGACTCGAGGATCTGCGGCAGGATCGGGTCGAGTAACGTAAGTCCGCCTGCGCGTGTCGGGTCCACCAGCCACGCACCGTCTCGCTCAACCAGAAGGATCGCCGTCGGTCTGAAGGTCTGTTCCTCCCTCAAGTCGCGCGCGATATCTGCCTTCACGCTTTCTACCTCACGCATAGGATTCAGAACCTCCGGTGTTAACCTTCTGGACAGTGCGGATGGCGCAGTCGAGACGATCTGGGTCGGACCTGCGGAGTGTTTCGTTGAGTGAGCGAACGCGCAGAATGAACGCTTGTTCTTCGAGAATCTGCAGAGCCTTGCGCCTGATGCTGGCGGGCGAGTCCCATCTTCGGCTGCCCATGAGCCCCAATCCCAGGCGGACGACTCGCGCCGCATTTCCGTGCTGGTCGTAGTCACGTGGAAACACAAGCATCGGCGTGTTCGTCGCGATGCACTCGCGATAGGTGTTCGCACCGCCGTGCGTCACCGCGAGGTCTGCCTGCTCGAGGCAGGCTACCTGGGGTAGAAACGGTGCAATGTGCACCTGTTTCGAAAGTGCGCGAAGCGCGGTAAACGCTTTCACGTTGCCGGCCGAAACGATCACTGTTGCGCGCGGGATTGTCTGCAATGCTTCGATTACGCGGTGTATGAGAGCCAGATCGTCGCGCCAATCGGGCATGCTGATACCCATGGAAACGTAAATCACGCGCGAGTCGTCGCATACCGGCGGCAGACGCACTCGCGCCTGCTTGCGCTGCAGGTCCGGCCAGAGGCCAACGTAGTGAACACTGTCGGGCAGCGGCCGAGAGCGCGGTAAGTCGGTTTCTGCCGCACCCAGCACCCACTCCTCGAGCCCTTCGAGATACAGGTCGTATGCCACCCGGCGTGTGGCCTTCGTTACTATCCCCTGCTTTTTGACGTGTTCGAGAACCGCCGGCAGCAGCTGCTGACAGGTGTAAAAACCCAGGCGGCCGAGTCCTGTATTCACAAGTCGGCGTAATCGCAGCAGCACCCGTTCCCACATCCAGAGCATCGACATGCAGGATCTTGCAATGAAAGTGTCCCGGGGCAGGAAGTGCGAAGTGGGCGGTGGAACCAATGGGTCGGGACCCGGCCACGGCTTGTCCTGCAGCAGCACACAGCGCAAGCCACGAGCTTGCAGAAGCGGTACGTATGCGGCAAGCATCGGATCGATCAGCATCAGCTCCGGAGTACACCGCGACAGCTGCTTGCGGAGCGCCGCTTCCAGATCGGCAATGGAATGAGCGAGAAGACGTTGCCGGTCTCGTGCGGTGCGCAGCTGAACCAGTGTTGAGCTGATATCTCGCATGCCTGCCCGCCAGCCCCCCTGGAGGATGCGTTCGTGGCAGTACCAGGTTGGCGAGCATTCGTGCAGCGGGAAGCCCTGCACCGTCACCATGCGATGAATGGAGCTGTCGCCCCAGTACTCCACGCGGTAGCCCATCTCATGCAGGCGTCGGGCGAGGCCAAGCGTGCTGTACACATGGCTTGTAAAGCTGGACACGAAGAAGACCGCGATGGCGCTGGCTCCGGGCGCTCGGTTCTCGACTGGCAGCGGAGCTTCGACGCTCATGATTCTTTACCTGTTCTGGCGGAATGCATCACGGAGTGCGCTTCGACGATGCGAAGCGGGAGCATGCATACGGCGTGAATCAGTGTCGAGCGCGGTGAAATGCGCTGCGGGTCGCGTCCGCCAGAACGTTGTATCCTGCGTCTGCCATGCGGCAGACGCAGTCTGGTTGTTCCGGATATGTCAATGCCCGGACCCCATAAGAACTTTCGTCGCGCAACCCCGTAACCTGTTGAGTCAAGCCGCTGCGCAAGTGTAGGTTGAGTAACCCGTTCACAATCAGCAGCTCGGAGCCCGATCGGCCGGACGAAAGGCTGTGAAGGTCGGGATGGACGCCCAAGGGAGAGCAGCGATGTCCGCGAAGATCGTGAATTTCATTCTTCCGCCGCAGGGGCGTGTTCGCACGCCGGGCATCGATGGTGCCGCAGGTTCCTCTGGCGCGCGGATTGCCTGGCAGCAGGCTCCGCCATGTCTGCAGATCTCTGCGGAGACGGCCCGCATTGCGTTGGAACGTGCAGACGGTCGTGTGCGCGAATGGCTTGCCTTTGCGATGTCGCTGCACAGGCTCGATTGCCACGATCTGCTGACGGACGGGTTGGCCGGCGGGGGGCGCAGATGCAGGAACTTAACCTGAAAGTTGCGTTTATCACGGGTGGTACGAGCGGTATCGGGCTTGGTATTGCGAAGGCTCTCGGCAGTGCCGGGATGCGCCTTATGCTGACCTACCGCCGTGAGGAGACCAGGCGCGAGGCACTTCGCTACTTCGCAGATCACCCTCACATCGACGTGCGGACCATCAGGCTGGATGTGACGGATCGTGAAGGCATGGCACAGGCCGCGCGTGAGACCCTCGAAGTGTTCGGAAAGGTGCACCTGCTGTGTAACAGCGCAGCGGCCAGCCTGATGGGAAGCATCGATCTTGCGACCCACGATGATTGGGACTGGATCTTTGACGTAAATGTAAAAGGCGTAGCGAACGCTCTGGTCAGTTTTCTGCCGCTACTGAAATCGCACGGCGAAGGGGGTCACGTCATGAACGTCGCGTCGATGGGCTCGTTCATCAGCGGTCCCATTGCCGGTATTTACTCCGCCTCGAAGTTCGCGCTGCGCGGTATTTCCGAGAACCTGCGCTACAGTCTTGCGCCGCTCGGAATCGGCGTGTCGCTTGTCTGTCCAGGGCTCACGAGAACACAGATCTATCGCTCCTCGCTCACCCGGCCAGGCAGTGCGGTAGCAACGGCCCTGCCGGACGCACAGTTCCTCGAGCGCATGGCGAGCATTCACGCGACCGGCATGGATCCGGATGAGGTCGGCCGCAGAGCGCTGGCCGGCCTGATGCGGAACGAGTTCTACATCTTCACTCACCCGGAGTTTCGCGAGGAGCTCAGGGACATCTGCAGCGAGGTCGTGGAATCATTCCCGCAGGAGGATCCGGGCGATGCCCCGAGGCTGGTGTACGAAGAACTGCGCCGTCGCCGCAAGGCAGATGCCCGCCGCGCTGTCGATTTGCTGCGCGGCCGGTCGCTGTCCACCACCTCGCGCTGAGGGGCGCGATTGCACTATTGCTGCGCTTGATGCGCTCGGAGTGTTTCGGACAGGCGCACGTCCGCCGTGTGCGGCATGGCCTCCAGTATGGCCTCCAGTCGCGCGATAATCTTTTCCCGCCATTCTCCGTGGGTGATGATGTAGGCCTCGTTGTTTCGCACGGCGCTCAGCACTCGCTCACCGACCTGCGCAGGATCCATCCACAACGGTGAAACGGCGCGACTCGCCAGGCGCTTCGCTGCTTCCAGACAAGCGGGACTCGGTTCAAGGTGAGCCACGTTCTGCGCGAGCTCGTTAATTCTCGACTTCACCGGTCCGGGGCAAAGCAGTGAGACGCCGATCCCGTCGCGGGCCAGCTCCTCCCGGATGGACTCTGTCAGGGCCACGACGGCCGCCTTGGATGCAGCGTAGATAGCCATTGAAGCGGGCATGGTCACGAAGGCGGCCAGCGAAGCGGTGTTCACCACGTGTCCTCCGTCGCGACGCCTGAGCATGGCCGGCAGAAACGTTTGCAGCCCATTGATGACGCCGCCCAGGTTGACGCCCATGCCGATGTCCCAGTCCTGGAACCCCGCCTGGGCGAACGGCACTTCGATTCCGATGCCCGCATTGTTGACGAGGACGTGAATCGGTCCCAGCAGCTGTTGCGCTTCGCGCGCTGCGGCGGACATGGCGCCGCGGTCGGTGACATCAACGCGGATGGCGTGCACTCGCCCCGAGTGGCCAAGTCCGCGGAGCATCGCCATTGCCTGGTCCAGATGATCCTGGCGCAGGTCGGCGAGCACCACCCGCATTCCGGCGTTGAGGAATGCACCGGCGATTCCCAGCCCGATTCCGCTGCCACCGCCTGTGATGACTGCGGTCCTTCCTGCGGTATCCATCACTCTACCTCTGACGCGACAAACCTGTCCTGAGGGTTCAACCGTCGCACAATTGCGCCGCCATGGCACGCGCCTGCGCGCATCGATCCGGTTGCGCGGCGCAAATTCGCAAAGGCATGATCTGCGGCAGAATTCAAGGATTGCGCTGCGAATCGAGACCGCTGCGCCATGGGTCCGTGCGTTGACACCAGGAGCGCTATTCGATTCAATTCCAGATGTTGGAGTTGAGAATCCCGGCCGCCGGCGCGCCGTTCAAACTCGCAACAGGATGCGGATCAACTGGAGCCCCAAGGTCTTGCACGCTGTAATTTCACAAAGCATTGATTTGATATGAGCATGAACTGTGAAAATCCTGAGCTTGAAACCACCGTGTGCGAGTTGATCGCCCGGGCCTGCAACTTCCAACGCGCGGTGATCTCCCCCAACGACAGCGTCTATGACCTGGGCCTGGATTCCATGAGTGCCACCTCATTATTGTCGGAGCTCGAGGCGATTTACGAGGTGGAATTCACCTCGGAGCGGATCGTAGAGATCCTGCAGGCGCCGTTCGTTCGCGATCTGATTGAGATCGTAGGTCAGGTAGTGCGGAGCAATCCGCTCGCCGCTGCAATTCCGGCTTAGCCGGCCTCAGGCCAGCCGTCGCCTGCGACCTAACCTGCCCGTAGTTCGGGACTGCGCTGCGTAGCGGGTTCCGGAGTGTTCGGCCATAACGTCGTGCCGTTCCAGAGATATTCGAACGAGCCTTCTGAGGGTTCAACGAACTGCACGAACGGTATCATCTGCGCATCCGACGGCTGGGTGAAAAATATGTTCTCGCGCGCCGGGCGCAATCGGGCGGTAAAGAATGGGCTCGGATCGGTTGCGCCGCCACTCCTCTTGTACGCGCGCAACTCCAGCGATGTGATTGCACTACCGGTGACGCGGATGGCCGTGGCGGCTTTCTGGTACACACCGACATACCGTGACGCGTCCTTGCCGGCGGACTCGGCGGCGGTGAGCAGCTTTGGCATGTGCAGCGATACGAAACCGGGAAGATCCTTGCCTAGCACGGCGGTTGCCACTGACATGGGTGAGTGGTGTGTGCAGGCGACGATAAACCCGAGGCGGTGTCGTGGATTAACGCGCAGAAGCGCTGGGGCGCCAGGGTGCACCGAGTTATGGCCGAACCACCCCGAACCGTAGTGCTTCCAGCCCAGACGAATCCCGCACTCCCGAGGGCTCCAGCCCGGCAGCGCTATCACTTCACTGTCCAGGCTGTTCGGGTCGGCTCGTCCGAGGCACGCACGGTCCAATCCGGACAGTTGGTACTGCAGGAACTGCAGAAGGTCCCGACCGGAAATGGCGAGGCCCCCGCCGGTCGCGCCGCAGATGCGAGCGGCCTCCGTGGTGTCGTACGCCCCGTGAACCCCGATGGTGATGCCCAACGGAGCGAGCAACTCGTCGTTCAGTACCTGCGCGTAGGTCTTGTTGTAGCAGCGCTCCAGAATCGCACAGAGCAACCAGGCCCCGGCGCGCCCGTAGCTGTAGAGGCGGCCTGGCTCGTGCAGGCGGCGCGCACCGAGCTTTGGGTACAGCGCATCGAGGTCGATGCGGCCGTTCGACAACATCGGCGCCCGCATCAGGCGCGAGTCGTCCAGGCCGTGGGTATGCTCCAGTAACTGCCTGATCGTGACGCGCGACAAAAGGTCAGCCAATGCAGGGCAGTCGCCCAGGAACTGCGAGACGGCCGTGCCCAGCTCGAAGTGACGATCTTCCATGGCAGTGCCGGCGAGCGTCGCGGTGAACAGCTTGGCGAAGCAACCGACCGGCAGAAGGTCCGGGTGGCCGACGACAGCGAATTTGGAGCGGCTCGAGTGAAAGAGCCATACGCCGATCGCGTTCGCGCCGCCCGCCTGCGGGAAAGCTCTGCTGAGCCGGGTCTGCAGCTCTCCGGGGCGCGTGAGATCAGTGAGATCGGTAAGATCAGAAAGAGGAGTCTGTTGTTCCATAGGTTTCAGATCCGTCGGCCAAGCCGCTGCCAGTAGGGTTCGCGAAGGCGATGCTTGTAGAGCTTCCCGTTGGGGTCCCGGGGCAGCTCGCTGGTGTATTCGACACGCCGCGGCACCTTTATCGATGAGAGATGCGAGGCCATGAACTTGAGGATGTCCGCCGTCAGACGCGCGTCGGGGGCGACGTTTGGCAGGGGCTGAATGACCGCATTTACTACTTCACCCATCAGCTCATCCGGAACACCGAAGACTGCGCAGTCGGCTACTCGCGGGTGTTGCACCAGGATCCGCTCGATCTCGGCCGAATAGATGTTCATGCCACCCGTGATGATCATGTCGATCTTGCGGTCACAGATGAACAGGTGCCCTGCTTCGTTCAGGTATCCGATATCACCGGCTGTGAAGAAGTCGCCGCGATAGGCCAAACGGGTTTTTTCGGGCGCGCCCCGGTATTCGAAGCGATCTCCTGTATAGCGGGTGAGATAGACCGTCCCGATCGTGCCGCAAGGCTGCTCCTCGCCCGCGTCATTGAGGATCCTGATCTTCGATCCCGGAATCGGTTTGCCCACGGAACCGGGGTACCTGAGCCAGTCCTGCGAGTTGACGATGGTGCCGGCCCCCTCGGCTGCGCCATAGGTCTCCCACAGTATCGGGCCCCACCATTCGATCATCTGACGCTTGGTTTCGACGGGGCAGGGCGCCGCTGAGTGAATGACGAAGCTCAGAGATTGCACTTCGTAGCGTTCGCGCACCTGCGGCGGCAGCTTCAGGAGGCGCACGAACATCGTGGGAACCATGAAGGTGTTCGTGACCCGATGCTCCTGGATCAGGCGCAACAGCATCTCCGGATCCCACCGGTCCACGAGGATGAGCAGGTGTCCCATGTGCAGTGAAACGGCCGAACCTTCCAGCGGAGCGGCGTGGTAAAGCATCGATGCGCACATGTGAACGTGGCCCATCTGCGGGTCGACGCCGACAGCGATGCGGAAGCGGATGCTGCGCTCCAGGGCGGTCCCGGCATCTTCCAAAGGCAGGCTGATCGCCTTCGAAGTGCCTGTCGTGGCGGAGGTGTACGTCAGCATCCGCCCGACGCATGCATCGTCTATTGCGCTATCGTCTTGTCCCGCCATGAAATCTTTCAGGGAAGTAAACCCTGCCGTCTCCCCGATGCAGACCAGGACTTGCGGGGCCCGGTCAGTGCCGGCCAGTGTGGCTTTTATGAGTGAAGCGAGCCGCTCATGGACGACGAGCGCTTTGCTGCCGCTGTCTTTCAGGATGTAAGCGACTTCCGACGGCGACAGATGCCAGTTGATCGGCACGACGTACATGCCGATCTGGGTCGCAGCCATGTAGATCGTGAGATATTCGAGAACATTCGGCACGACGATGGCTAGGGCATCGCCCCGCTGGAGGCCGCGGGCACGCAGTGCACGGGATATCCGGTTAACCTGGCCGAACAGTTCACCGCGGGTGCATCGCCTGCCACCCGACTCGATGATGGCGGTGGCTCCCGGGTCCAGGCGGGCGAAGTAGTCAAAGCCAAGCTCTTCCATATGAGGGCCTTTAGAAAATGGCGATTCGCCGCTCACGACGCTAGCCGAACTGACACCAGCCCCGCAATCGATGCGGACATTCGCGTACATGCGCAAACGAAGTTGCCTGCTGACTTCGGCTGTGTACTATCAAATCTCGTCAGCTTGCAAAGAACGCGGCTGAGTCAGCGGGACACTTGCGGAAGGTGCGATGAACGCGAGCTTGAAGGAACCCGAAGCACAAACGGTCGGCGCAGTCTCTGCGAGCGAACTGGAAGAGCGCGTCGTCGCCTCTGTGCTGCATCGCGTCGCCACGATTCTGCAGTTGAACCCGGAACTCCTCGAGCCCGACTCGGACTTCGGTACGCTGGGTTTCGACTCGATGGGGCTGACGCAGCTCGGCGATTCTCTCAACGAGAGTTACGGGCTCGACTTGATACCGCCGATCTTCTTCGAGTACTCCACGCCGCGGCGCTTCGCCGCGTTCCTGGTCGCCGAATACGCGGAGAAGTTCCTTCCCGCGGCACCGTCCGCTCCACCTGACTTGGCGCAGAGGAATCCGGTAGCCGACGCGTGCGACTTCAGCCCTCACGTTTCACCGGACGTCGCCCGGTCCGCTGTGCCCGCGCGAACCACGACGGTTGACGGCGTGGCGATGCACGAGCCGGTCGCCGTCATCGGCATGAGCGGATGTTTTCCCAAAGCGGTCGACGTGAAGGCGTTCTGGCGAAATCTGCTTGATGGCCTGGACTGTATTGATGAAATTCCCACTGAGCGCTGGGACTGGCGCCTGGTCTATGGAGATCCGACGCAGCGGGGCAAGACTGACGTCAAATGCGGCGGCTTCATCCAGGGAATCGACGAATTCGATCCCCTGTTTTTCGGTATCTCGCCGCGTGATGCGCTGCTGACGGACCCGCAGCATCGGCTGCTCATGAAGCATGTATGGAACTGCATCGAGGATGCGGGCCATTCACCGCGGAGCCTGTCCGGGTCGAGAACGGGAGTGTTTGTTGGCCTGGCGGATACCGGCTACACGGACCTGCTTGCGGAACAGGAGGTGCGGTCCGAAGGCTTCAGTTTCGGTGGGCGCCTCCCGTCGATTGGCGTGAACAGGGTCAGCTATCTGCTGAATCTGCACGGGCCAAGCGAGCCCGTAGACTCGTCCTGCTCCAGCGCATTGGTCGCCGTTCACCGTGGCGTGCAGGCAATACACAGTGGGGAATGCGACGCGGCGATCGTCGGCGGCGTGAGCATGATGCTGCTGGGAAAGCTGCACGTCTACCTCAGCAATGCCGGCCTATTGAGCGGTGACGGCCGGTGCAAGACGTTCTCCCGCCACGCGAACGGCTACGGGCGTGGCGAGGGCGTCGGCGTCGTGTACCTGAAGCCGCTCTCGGCGGCTGAGCGCGATGGAGACGCTATCTACGCACTGATCCGCGGCAGCGGGGAGAATCATGGAGGACGCGCCGGCTCATTGACGGCACCCAATCCCGTGGCTCAGGCCGAACTCATCGTGCACACCTATCGCCGAGCGGGTATCGATCCGCGGACCGTCGGGTATATCGAGACTCATGGCACAGGTACGTCATTGGGCGACCCGATCGAGATCAATGCGCTCAAGAGTGCCTTCGCGCAACTGGGGGTCCGGGGCGCGCATGCAGACCGGCCTTTCTGCGGTCTCGGTGCCGTCAAGACAAACATCGGCCACCTGGAACCGGCCGCGGGCATCGCTGGACTGATCAAGGTGATCCTGCAACTCGTTCACGGAAAACTGGTCCGCAGCCTGCATTGTGATGAGCTCAATCCGTTCATTCAGCTGGAAGGAACGCCTTTCTACATCGTGACGGAGTCGAAGGACTGGGATCGGGTCCTGGGCGAGAGCGGTCGTCCCGTGCCCCGCAGAGCCGGAGTAAGCTCGTTCGGCATCGGAGGGGTCAATGCGCATGTCGTGCTTGAGGAGTACACCAGGCCTCCACCTCATGACCTGTCGGCGCCGAAGCTGCTGACTGCGCCCGCTCTCATAGTGCTGTCCGGTAGGGATGAACGCGGGCTGCGGATGCGTGTGCAAGACTTGTTGCAGTTTCTGCAGGAGGGTCGGCTGGGTGAGGCAGCGCTGCCCGCTATCGCGTATACCCTGCAGGTGGGGCGCGAAGCAATGGAGCATCGCCTGGCTTTGACCGCGGACAATCTGACCGGATTGCAGCAGAAGCTGACGCAATTTCTGTCGGGCGATGAGCGCTGTGAGTGCTACCGAGGTGAAGCCAGGCGCTACAGAGAAGCCATGAACGTATTGAACGACGACGATGACGCAAATCAATTGATGGCTTCCTGGATAGCTCACGGAAAACATTCGAAGCTGCTCGAAATGTGGGTCAGAGGTCTGGCCGTCGACTGGTCATTGCTGTACCCACTCGGTACTCCGGGACGCGTCAGTCTTCCGGGCTACTCTTTCGCAAAAGAGCGTTACTGGCCTTCAAATCCGGGACGCGCGGCGCGTGGTGAGTTGGGTCGCGAAGCGTCGATTCCAACGCTGCATCCGCTCGTGCATCAGAATATCTCGACGTTGTTGCAAATGCGCTTCCGCTCACGGTTTACCGGAAACGAGTCATTCTTGTCGGATTGCGTAATCCGGGATGCGCGGACGTTGCCCGCGGCGGCGCATCTGGAAATGGCGTGTGCCGCGTTGAAGCACGCCAGCGAAGAACCGGGCACGGCCATCATGCTCATGGACGTAACGTGGATGCGCTCCGTGGTTGCAGGTGAGCGTCCTACGGAAGTGGACATCGACCTGCTTCCAGAAGAGGCGGGTCGCATCCGCTACGAAGTCTGCGGCAAGCACGCAGACGCCGATGATCCTGTGATTCATTCCCAGGGCACGGTGATGTGGATTTCCGAGTGCGAGATGCCGCAGCTCCATCTGGATGAATTGTGGCGGCAGTGCACCGGGGTGATTGTCGAAGGCGAGAGGTTCTACGAGCAGTTGCGAGCGCTGGGACTTTCGTATGGGCCGATGAACAAGGGCTTGCAGAACATAGCGTTCGGCACGGATCGGAACGGAAGAAGGTTCGCACTCGGGTCCATTCGAATGCCGGAAGCAGGAGTGGGGGCGCGCGAGCAATACACGCTACACCCGAGCGTGGTGGAGAGTGCATTGCAGACTGCGTTGGGCCTGTGCGCAGATCAAACATCCAGCGTATGCATGGAGGCGGCTCTCGTGGTTGGGGCAATGGAAAGCGTCGAAATATTTGCGAGCTGCCCGCTCCTGGGACTGGCCTACGTTCGCCATGACGTGGAGACGCAAAAGCTCGATATCGACCTGTGCGACGACACTGGCGCAGTGTGTCTGAGGATCACCGGGCTGAGCTTTCAACAGTCTGGTCAGGAGCCGCAGTCGGACCGGCTCGGTAGCCGGTCACCGCGGCCGCAGCGATGGATATTGCTGTGTGAAGGCCTGTCAGCGGCGGCAGGGACGCGCGGCGAGCCGCAACTGGAGCGGGCTTGTGAGTGCGCACTGGCCGCGGATGGGAGCGATGTGCGCTGCGTCAGTCTGAGGGCGGCGGGTGCGCAGGGGGACGGTCGATTCGAAGCCTACGCTCTGCAGTTGCTGGAGGTGCTCCAGGAAATCGTGAAGAGCGAACCGCAGGGAGAGGTATTGCTGCAGCTCGTGGCGGATGTGCAGGCAGAGCCGGATTTGTGCGCGGGACTGAGCGCTCTGTTGGCGAGTTCGGCGCTCGAGACCCCGTTTATCCGCAGTCAGGTGATCGCTGTTGGAGCCGGTGAGACGAGCGGCACATTGCTGGAGAAGCTTCGCCCGAGCGAGGCGCTCTTGTGAGCAGTTCCAGCGCTTTGCTGAACGCGGGGCGCACCGCAGACGGGCGTTCCTGAAATCTGGAGTCAAGACGTGAACATACCTGACAGTAATTCACAGGTGGCGCTCCTCGACGAGCAGTATCACGAGGCCCACCGCTGCGCGTCCGCCATTCGGGCAAGGCTTGCGAAGCTCGGGGACGGTAGCGCCGGAGCAAGCGACGAGGGGCTGAATCGTGCGCGGGAACTGCTCGAGCAGATGGAAAGCTGGAAGAGGGCCATCTTGCACGAGATCGAGGAGATCGAGGACCACATGCTCGATTGAAGCGTTTGTGATGAGCGTTGCTGCGCTATCCGACCCGCATCCGTAACTACAACAGCAACGCTCGCTGGCACTTTCCGGGCAATCGGGCGGCGTCTTCGCAGACGGTGCCCTGATCGCAAACCCTAGCCGCGCTTACGCAGCCGCTGGTAGGACAACGCGAAGAGCACGATCGTCATCGCAACCAGGTATGCCAGGTGGATGGTCAGGTTCGACGCAGGAATGTCGGCAAGGGCGGCTCGATTGAGTTGCGCCAGATGGTAGGCCGGCCACAGGGGCGCAGTGATCGCAAGCGCATGGGGCACGGAGCTCAGAGGCACCCACAGGCCCGAGAGGAACGACATAGGCAGGTAGATCGCGTTCAACACCGCGCCTGAGCTCGCCCCTTTGATGAGCGTGCCGATATAGAGGCCCAACGCGCAGAACGGCAGAACGCCGATGACGTTGACGCCGATTAGTGCAATCAATCGGGGCAGCGGCAGTGGCACGTTCACTACGGAAATCGCAACGAGGCTCGACAGCAGCGCGATGATCCCGGACAGGACCGAGGACAAGACCAACTTGGATGTGAGGTAGGCGCCGGCCGGCATGGGGAAAGCCCGCTTGAGAGCCAGGAGTCCCCTGTCGCGGTCCATCGCGAGCACCACCCCGACTCCGAACATCCCGACCGAGAGGGCACCGAAGGCAGTGAAGCCCGCCAGCGCGTAGCGGGCGTTATCGGTACGGCCTTGCTGGGAGGCCGCAGTGATATAGTAAAAGAGCACCGGCGGCAGGATCGTCATCAGCGTATAGGCCGGAATCCGCAACAGTTTGACAAACTCGTCGCGAATCTCGCCGAAATAAATCCGCAAGGTCGAGCGCAGAGGCATCCCTGGTGGCCGTGCAGTCGCAGATGCGACGGTAGAAGCGAGTGCGTTCATTATGCTGCCTGCTTGGTGATGTGAACGAAGGCCTCCGCCAGGCCGGCGCGGCGTACTTCCAGGGCGCAGGCATGGGGATCGGTTTGTAAGATACGCAGCACCGTGGGCTCTGCGACGGTCGTCTCGATGTCGAGCCATATATTGTCGCGGACGACGTCGCTGACGCCGGGCCATTGCCGCACCTGCTCGACGGGAAGAGCGCTGATGCAGCGGACGCGCTGTCGGACGACCTGGGATCGAATCTCATCGACTGTGCCCTCCGCGATCAGCCGTCCCTTCATCACCACGGCGACGTGGTCGGCAAGGGCTTCCGCTTCCTCGATGTAGTGCGAAGTCAGCAAGACGGCGCAACCGTCAGCGATCAATGCGCGAACTGAGTGCCACAGTGCCTCGCGAGCCTCGATATCGAGACCGGAAGTCGGCTCATCCAGAAACAGGAGTTCGGGATTGCCGCAAAGAGCCATTCCGAACTGCACGCGGCGTTGTTGGCCTCCGGACAGCGCGCTGTAGCGGCGATCCATCAGACCCTCAAGCCCGGCGAGGCGCGCCACTTCGGCAGGTCGCTTCGGATTGGGGTAGTAGCGGGCTACCTGGCGAATCAACTCGTGCACGCGCATCATCTCGGGCAGCGCCGGTCCCTGGAGCATCACCCCGATGCGCCGCCGATTCGCCAGATCGAGCGGCGAGCCGTCGAACAACAGGGCGCGACCGGCATCCGGCGTCGCAAGGCCCAACAACAGGGAGATCGCAGTTGTCTTGCCGGCACCATTTGGCCCGAGCAGGGCGGTCACTTTGCCGCGCGCGATCTCCAGATCGAGCTGGGCGAGAGCTGTGTTGGCCCCATAGCGCTTCACTACTGCTTGCAGGGACGCCGGGACTTCTTTCGGTTGCACGTGCTTTCTCCTGAGGTTCTAGCGCAGATGCTCGGCCGTTTGTTTCCGGCATCGCCGGGTCAGCCGCCCGCGCATGCGCGGGACTTTCAAGCCGACGCGAGAGACGGTAAGTCAGCTGCAGCGGAAGCGAAAGCCAGAACGGCCTTCCAGTTCTGCTCGGATAACCCGAAGCGGGCTTGCGCTCCTGGTTTCGTTCTGGGGTGGCCACTGCAGCGCAGCCGGGCTCGCGCAGCCGATTCGGGTACTTGTAGGTTGAAAACGCCTAAACCACTGATTCCGGATGGGCGACTGGCGTCGCTGCGTTGCTGCAGGGCGCGCGCTGGTTGCGCACAGCGCCGGGCGAACGCCAAAGTGGCGGGCATGGAGATGATATTCATGTGCTCCGGGCAGGGCTCCCAGTACTACCAGATGGGGCGGGAGCTCTTCCTGCGCTACCCGGAGTTCAGGCGATGCATGCAAGAGATGGATCGGGTCGTGCTGGAGCTCTCCGGCACCTCCGTCCTGGGCGCTCTATACGATCCGTCACGCAAGAAGTCCGACCTGTTCGACTCGATCTGCATCACCTCTCCTGCGATTTTCATGCTCGAGTTCGCACTGGCCTCGCTGTTGATAGAGGGCGGCACGGTTCCGGATCGCATCCTCGGCAGCAGCATGGGCGTGTATGCCGCGGCAGCCATCGCGGGCTGCGTGGATCGGGACGAAGCCCTGCGGATCATCGTGACGCAGGCCCGGATCTTCGCCAGGGAGTGCCCGCAAGGCGGCATGATTTCCGTTCTCGGGGATCCTGCCCTGGTGGCAGGCGCTGTGCGCTCGGGGCATTGCGAGATCGTGGCGGTGAATCTTCCCAATCACTTTACGGTCGCCGCTCCTGAGGCGCAGCTTGCCGGCATCGAGAGTCGCATCGCCGCCGAGCGTGTCTCGTTCCAACGGCTTGCCGTCCGGCATGCATTCCACTCCAGGTGGATCGATGCTGCCAAGCAGCCCTTGGATGCGTTCCTGCGCACATTGAAACTGCGCTCGCCGCACATCCCGATTGTGTGTTGTGCCGGCGCCCGCACGCTACGCGAGCTGCCGCAAACGTACTTCTGGAGTGTCGCGCGCGAGCCGATCCGCTTCTACGACACGATGCAGGAATTGGAGCGGGAAGGGCCTTTTCGGTATGTGGATGTTGGCCCGGCAGGCTCGCTGGCGACGCTCGTCAAGTACGCGTTGGGCCCCGGATCGAAGTCGAGCGTGCACGCGGCGCTGAGCCCGTATTCGAGCGACTGGCAGACGTTCCAGTCGCTGCAGGGCAGCCTCCGTGTGTGACGCGCGAGGGGCGGGCGGGCGGCACTGTCGGCGTAGCTCGCTTGAGGGTCGCCGTTGCGAGCGCCAGAATGGATTGGACCTCCAGCCGGTGGATGCGTTTCGATGGATCGGCATCATCAGACCTTTCACCGTGACAAATCACGGCGAACACAAAGCGGAGTGCATATGAGTATCACCACGGCGTTCGTGTTTCCGGGCCAAGGCTCGCAGAAGCGCGGCATGGGGCGGGAGCTTTTCGACGAGGTGCCGGAGTACCGGGAGGCCGAGCGGGAGGTGGATGCGATCGTTGGATACTCGATGCGACAGCTGTGCATAGAGGATGCCGGCGGGTTGCTGAGCGACACCCGCTACACCCAACCTGCATTGTATGTCGTCAACGCGCTGTACTACTACCGCGCGATCAGGCAGGGGCGGCCGACGTATCTTGCGGGGCACAGCCTCGGCGAATACAACGCCCTGCTGGCAGCAGGAGCGTTCGATCTCACAACCGGGCTGCGTCTCGTGAAGAAACGCGGTGAGTTGATGTCCCGGGCGAAAGATGGCGGCATGGCGGCGGTGGTGGGCGTGAGCCCCGGTCGCATCGAACAGATACTGAGGGATAACGGCCTGACGAGCCTGGATGTCGCGAACTTCAATTCAACGTCGCAGACGGTGATTTCCGGGCCACGTGAAGACATCAAGCGTGCCGCCGCACGCTTCGAAGCTGCGGGTGCGCGTTTGTATATGCCCCTGGTCGTAAGTGCGGCATTCCATTCCCGCTACATGGTGCAGGCGGCGCAGGAATTCGCCGAGTTCCTGCGCCCCGTCGCATTCAACGAGCTGCGGACACAGGTGATTGCCAACGCGACGGGCCGGCCGTATGCCGGCGCTGCGTCGATTGCCGAGCTGCTGGTGAAACAGATCTCAAGCTCGGTGCTGTGGGTGCACAGCGTGCGCTACATGATTGACCGGGGTGTAACGCAGTTCACCGAGGTCGGCCCCGGCAATGTGTTGACGCGCCTGGTGCAGGACATCCAGCAGCCTCGGCAAACCGAAGCCGAAGCCAGTGCCGTTGGCGTCAGGCACTGAGTCGCTCGTTTCCCGGATCCAACGGTAGAGGAGAGGAATAATGTCCGAAGGCGGCAGCAAACCCGAAGCCGTACCCGGTCCGCCCCCGCCGCCCCCTGCGATCACCTTCGATCCGGCCGTGCTTGCGGACCCATCGGTTCCCGAATCTATTTTCGTGGCGGACAAGGCCATGGTCGAAGGACTGCGGCAGCACCTGCGGCGTTACGGCAATCATCAATCGCTGAAAACCACGTTGGGACGTCTCGATGATGCCGCTTGGCTTGCGACCTGGTCCAATGCGCTGGAAGCGGCGGCGGGCAAGAGGCTTCTGTTTCGAGGAAGTGAGCTCGGAATTCTAGCGCTACAGGCACTCGCGCATACCGACACGGTCGCCATCATCGCAGAGCAGTCTGCACTCGAAGCGCGGGTTACCGGCGGGATCGTGCAAAAGCACTATCTGAAACTATGGCATGCACTCCATGGCGAGGCGGTACGCACCTGGTCCGATGACGAGCGGCGGATCTCGTTCGATGCCTTCACGGAACAAGTCGATGTACTGCAACCCGATGGCGCCCGCCCCAGCGGGGCGCGTTGCGATTACCTGGTGTTTCCCAATATCGATCATTCGCTGCTGGGCACCGGTATCGTCAAAGCGGTGCGCGAGCATCGTGATGTTCTTGCACCGGACGCCCGCATTCTTCCCGGGTCTGCAAAAATCTTCGCAACCGCTGTGCAGTGGGCATACACCGGATCGGCGTTTTGCCTCGACGGTATCAACGAGTTGCGTTGGAGCCTTGCCCCACAGCCGTTGAATCTGCCACCTGAGAGCTGGCTCGAACTCACTCAGCCGGCGCTTGCAGGGGAACTCGACTTTTCCGACTTCCACGAGACGCAATGGACGCTCGAGCTGCCGATCGTTCGCGATGGCTCGGTCGACGGCATCGTCTTCTGGTTTGACCTGAGCGGCGGTGGCGTGCCTTTAAGCAACGCGCCTGTCAGCCCTCTGCGCTGTATCAAGGCCGCAGTTCAGTACACCGATCCGGTCCCCGTCCAGGCGGGGAGCACATTGAGCCTGCGCGTCCGCGTGCAGGAAACCCGCATGCATTTCGAGGTTGTGTCAGCGGCGCCACGTCGCCCCCGGCATTGCCTCCTGCCAACCTGGTATCTCCCGATGTTGCAGGACGCCGAACGCAACGGGGCCTATGCGCGCGCCATCGACGCGGCGCTGAAGTCCGCCCCGGAGGCGACGGTCTTCGACATCGGAGCCGGGTGCGGGCTGCTATCGATGATGGCTGCCAGCTCAGGCGCCTCGCGAGTCACCGGGTGCGAGGTGAGCCCGCAGATCGCACAAGTAGCCCGGAGAATCGTCGCGGAAAACGGCCTGTCCGAGCGTGTGCAGATCCTGAACAAGGACTGCCGCAACGTTCTGGTGGGACAGGATATGGGCACACGGGCCGATGTTGCCGTCTTCGAGATGTTTGATTGCAGCCTGATCGGCGAGGGCGTGCTGCACTTTCTCGCCTACGCACGGGAGCACCTGCTCGCGTCGGACGCGCGGTATGTGCCCATGTCGGGCCGTGTGCGCGCCATAGCGATTGAATACCGCCTGGAGAGTCTCCTCGGGTTCGACGTGAACCTGCTCAACCCGTACCGATTCTCTTCTTCCTTCATCAACGTGGATGCCAGCCAGTTGCAGTGGTGCGCACTGACGGAGCCGTTCGACGTGTTTTCGTTCGACTTCAGTACAGTAACACCTCAGGCTCAGAGTCAGTCGCTGCGCGTGCCGGTGATCCGCAGTGGTATCGTCGGGGCGATCCTCTTCTGGTTTGACCTTCAGGTCGAAGAGGGATGCTGGCTCTCGAACGCTCCGGCCGCGAATGGCACCCTGCATTGGAAGCAGGGCTTGCAATGGCTACCGGAGGTGCCCGTGGAAGCCGCCAGTGAATTGCCCCTGGTGATCGGGCATGACGGTAGCAGCCTCAAATTTCTTTGGGACGGCGATGTGTTGCCAAAGACTGCCCTCTCCAAACTACCTCGCTTCGACCCGCAGTGGTGGCAGCAGTGCAACGAGCTTGAACGAAAGACGCGCAGTATGCTGGAGCATTGTATGTACCATCCCGATGAGTATGTGAAGGTCGCGCAACTCGCGCAGCGTTTTGCGGTCGATCCGGGTGCGCACGATCTCGATCCGGCGATCGCGCAGCGCTTTGCCGCCACCTTCTTCATGCCCTGACATCACGGACATCTGTCAGGTCGCGAAGACACCAATGCCTATGAAAATCATCGCAGCCGAATCCCTGGGCAGTGCGCGCTTCATGTTAGACTACGGGCTGCGTTATGCGTACCTCGCCGGCTCGATGTACCAGGGAATCGCCTCGAAGCAGATGGTTGTGGCGCTGGGGAAAAGCGGGCTGATGGGGTATTTCGGGACCGGCGGCCTGACACTGGCCGAGATCGAAGCGGCCCTGCGGGACATCCAGGCAGAACTGCGCGGTGGGCAGTCGTATGGGATGAATCTGCTGTGCAATACAGCCCGAGCCGATCTCGAGGCCGGATGCGTGGAGTTGTTTCTGCGGTATAAGGTCCGATATTTAGAGGCGTCGGCGTTTACACAGGTAACGCCCAGCGTCGTGCACTATCGCTTGAAGGGAATCAGCCGCACTCCGGGCGGGCAAGTGCACATACCCAATCACGTGTTGGCGAAGGTGTCCCGACCGGAAGTGGCGGCCGCGTTCATGCGGCCTCCCCCCGTGGCGATCGTTGCCAAACTGGTGCGGGGCGGCGCATTGACCGAAGAGGAGGCCACGCTGGGCCTGTCAGTGCCCACGGCCGGGGAGATCTGCGTCGAGGCCGATTCGGGCGGACACACCGATCAGGGTGTGGCCTACGCCCTGGTACCTGCCATCCGTGCGCTTCGTGACGAGCAGCAGTCCAAGTATGGCTACGCGAGTCCGATCAAGGTCGGCGCGGCCGGCGGCATCGGAACTCCGGATGCGGCCGCCGCGGCTTTCGTCCTGGGCGCGGACTTCATCATGACGGGCTCGATCAATCAGTGCACGGTCGAGGCGGGCACCAGCGAGGCGGTCAAGGACGTCCTCGAGGATGTCGAAGTGCAGGATACGACCTATGCGCCGGCTGGCGATCTGTTCGAGATCGGCTCCAAGGTTCAGGTGGTCAGGCGCGGACTGTTTTTTCCGTCCAGGGCCAACAGGCTCTTTGAGCTTTATCAGCGGTACAATAGCGTGGATGATATTGACGAGAGCACGAGGGAGCAGATCGAGGTGCATTACTTCCGGCGCTCATTCGAAGAAGTCTGGAGCGAGACGAAGTCCTACGTTGCCCGCGCGTTTCCGGACCGCATTGGAGCGCTCGAGCGCAATGGGAAGCAGAGGATGGCGCTGATTTTCAAATGGTATTTCATCCATTCCGCACGGCTGGCCCTGCAAGGCAGCGTGGCGCAGAAGATGGACTATCAGATCCATTGCGGACCGGCGCTGGGTGCGTTCAATAGTTGGGTGAAGGGAACCGATCTGCAGTCCTGGCGCAGGCGGCATGTCGCAGACCTTGCGGTGCGCATTATGACAGGCGCCGCGGAGGTGTTGGATGCGCGTTTTGCGGCGTTCGCGCGACACGGATCGCGGAGCGCGCATTCGCCGGGCAGTAGGGAGGCTGTGGACAGCGCGCAGGGTCAATCCGCCGTGGCGTTGACGTGCGCGAGGGACGACGTATCGTTGGCGTGCACGGAACGTAGCGCGTTGCCGTGCCTGGGCATCTGAAGCGAGGGCGGGAATGAAATATCTCATGCTGATCTGGGCCGGGTTGTGGCGTAACAAGACTCGTACGGCACTGACGATGCTCTCCATGGTCGTCTCGTTCCTGCTGTTCGGAATGCTTGAGAGCTTCAGCGCTGGACTTCAGGGCATCTTCAAGGATGTGGCCGTCGAGCGCCTCTTCATAGAGAACAAGCTGGCGTCGAACGAGGGCATTCCGCTCGGCTATTTCGAGCGGATCCGTGAGGTCCCCGGCGTGACCGCGCTAACGCATTGGACGTATTTCGGCGGGTTCTACCAGGACCCCCGCAACTCGTTCATGATGTTCGCTACCGACATCGCGGGACAATTCGCGACCACCCCCAAGCTCAGGATCCCCAAAGACCAATACGAGGCCATGCTGCGCACGCGGGACGGCCTTATCGTAAGTCAGGGGCTCGCCGCCCGCTTCGGCTGGAAGATCGGCGATCGGGTGCCGATCGGCTCGACGAATTGGTTGACCAAGGGGGGAAGCAACACGTACCCGTTCCAGCTTGTGGGAATCATGGACATCACCGGTGTGGGGGGGGAAACGACCTATCCGGTGGCGTTCATGCATTTCGCGTATCTGGACGAGGCGCGAGCCTACGGCAACGGCAGGGTATCGTATTACGTTGCGGGCATCGGCGACGCGCGGCGCGAGGGTGAGATCTCCAGTGCGATCGACGCTTTGTTCGCCAATTCCCCCGCCGAGACCAGAACACAGACCGAGCAGGCCTTTACGCAAAGCCTGGTCACGCAGTTCGGAGACGTTCAATCCATCGCCAGGGCGATGGCGGGAGCGGTATTGTTCACCCTTTTGTTTCTGACCGCCAACACGATGATGCAGTCGGTGCGCGAGCGGATTCCGGAGCTTGGCGTTCTGAAGGCGATCGGGTTCTCCAATAAGTCAGTTCTGACGCTCATCGTGTCGGAGTCGCTGCTGATGTGTACGTGCACAATGTTGGTGGGGCTCATTCTCGCAAACTTCGCCTTCAAGAGCACAGCAGCATTGTTCGGTCCCGCCTCGCTGCCGATGTCCGTTGTTCTAACGGCCGTTGCGATGGCGGTCATATTGGCGCTCGTGAGCGCCGGGCCGCCCGCATTGCGGGCGGCCCGGCTGAACGTCGTCGACACGCTCGCCGGACGCTGAGGAACTTATGAGGACACTGAAGCAGATCGTAGCGATCACGTGGTTGAACCTGTGCACATTGCGGCAACGACTGGGCAGCTCGGCCGTAATTGTGATCGGCATCGGCGGCGTCGTGGCGGTGCTGGTAGGTACTCTCGCGATGGCGAGCGGCATGATCGAGACCCTGAACAGGGCCACCAGCCCTGAGCGCGTGATCGTCATGAGTGGCGGGGCGGCATCGGAAGTCACGAGCTTTCTTAGCCTGGATGCCGCCCGAACGATCGCTGAGGCGGAGTCGGTCCGGCGAGATGCGGACGACATGCCCATAGCGTCCTTCGAGGTCCTGCGGCCCGTGAAGGTGATTCGCAGTAACAATGGGTCCGAAGCCAGTGCAATCCTGCGCGGTGTCGGCGAGAAATGGCAGAGCGTGCGCCCTGAGATCAAGATCGTCGCCGGCAGAGTGTTTCAACCTGCCCTCGGCGAGGTGATCGTGGGGAAGGCCCTGGCCTCCCGCTTCGATAATCTGCAGATCGGCAGTCAGATCACCTCGGGCGGGTTCACCTGGGAGGTGGTGGGTGTGTTTACCAGCAACGGGGACGCTCACGAGTCTGAGATTCTCGGCAGTGCTGCAACGGTAATGGGCGCGTATCAGCGGCATGCTTACAGCAGTGTGACGGTGTCATTGAAGTCCCCTCAGGACCTGGAGGCGTTCCAGCGCACTTTGAAAGATAATACGGTCCTGAACGTCAGCGTGACTCGTGAAGCGGATTACTATGCACGGCAGTCGGCGACCATGACGAAGGTGATTTCCGTAGTGGCGTATATCCTGGGTGGGATCATGGGCATCGGTGCGTTATTCGGCGCGGTGAACACGATGTACTCGGCGGTGAGCGTCCGGTCCCGGGAGATAGCGACACTGAGAGCCTTGGGCTACGGCTCCGGTGCAATGGTTACTTCGGTACTGATCGAATCGATGTTGCTCGCGCTGGTTGGGGGGCTGATCGGCGTGTTCATTGCGTGGTGGTTCGTCCGCGGTACTACTGCGAGTACGGCAACGGGAGACTGGGGCGCGCAGTTCGTATTCGGAATCGACGTCACGCCGGCGACGATGATCGTCGGGCTCGTGTGGGCCGCGGGCATCGGGTTGATTGGGGGCCTCTGGCCGGCGGTGCGCGCGGCCAGACTTTCGGTTGCGACTGCTTTGCGAGCCCTGTAGCGAGAATGTAAGACTGGGGTCCTCGCCGCTCGGCGAGGGCCGACGGTCATTGGTTCTCGAGCGAGCTTTCTCAAGTTCCGATCGTCTCTTCAATCACTGCATCGGATGACTCCTGTCATCGCTGAAGGGGCCTCGTGTCCCGCATAAGCCGACGCCGCGCCCGTGCTCGCTTGAGCGGTGTTGCGCTCGCGTCGAGCACACATGCTTGACATCACGGACTTTCAACAGGTTGTGTCGCAGTCTTCGATGACGCATACCCAGCGAGAGCGGGAGATGCCGGTCTTTCCCCGTGAAAGCGCGCAGAATACTGATCGCGCACGGTAATTGAGGCGTCGATGTGGGGGCGCCAGCCCCGCGGGTCGCGCGCCTCATGCGTCTCCTTTATCGGAAGAAACAGCGTCGGTGTACAACGCGCACCGAGTTTGCAACAACAAACCCGATGAGTGGAGGGGAATTCGCGAGTGCGGTGTGGGCCGCGTAGCGCCTTTGCGAGTCCCAAATCCAGAACGAAAGACGCACAATCGATTGGAGTGGGTCGACGTCTGGTGTCGGAGGGATGCGCGTGATGGCTGATTGGAAAGAGTTGTCTCCTGGGTTCATGCGGAGATGGGAGTCGCTGTCGTGGCGGAATGACGGCGTGTACCTGCTGACTGGCGCTGCCGGCGCCCTTGGCACGTCGGTGGCATGTGAGATCGTGCGACGCGCTCCCGAAGCGCGAATCGTTCTGGCAGGGCGCTCGGATTTATCCGGGGAGTACGAGAAAAGCGTCTGGGAAGTCGAAGCTCGTGTATCGGGAGCACACCTCGAATTGCGGCCGATGGATGCGGCCGACACAGCGGCTGCGCAAGAGTGTGCCGCTCAAGTCCTGAGTCAGTACGGGGCCCTGAACGGAATCGTCCATTGTTCGGAGGTACCGGCGGATCGTTTGGTCCTCAACCAGAGCTCCGAGGAGTTTCGACGCGCTCTGTCCCGAACTGTGCACGGGGCGATGAACGTCGATCGAGCCACTCAGGGGCTCGATCTCGATTGGATGCTTCTCTGCCATTCATCGATCGGTCATGGAGCGGAGCGGAGCGAGTGTGCGTTCGCGAGCGCGTTCATGGACGGTTATGCGCACTTCCGCAATAGCTTGATCAAACGGGGCGAGCGTTGTGGCCGTACGGTGTCGATCAGCTGGCCATTGAATCCGAACCACACAAAGAAAGGAGACGCGCTCTCGCCCACTCGTCAGGCCGAGATGCCGCGCGTCGAGCCACTGTTGTTCCAGGAGGAGTGGCAGGCGTGTGCGGCGGAGCCGGGTGAGGCCGATGAGGCGGCAGGTCCGGTGGTGGTGCTGCTGACGGATGCGGGGCAGCGGGAGGCGTTGCGGCGGGCGCTGGAGGATGTGGGGGCGCAGGCGCGGCTGATCTTCGTGGGCCAACGGGGCGGGCCGGGCGCGGGTGCGGGGCCCGGCAGTACCGCGGGCGGGTATGCGGTGCAGCGCGGCGAGGCGGGCTCCTACGCGCAGGTGTTGAGTGAGATCGTGCGTGAGCACGGCGGGGTTGCGGCGCTGTGGTACCTGTGGGGTGTGGAGGACGCGCAGTGTCTGGAGGATCCGGA
>FTJL01000164.1_pt3 | contig 34793 bp, 23 predicted proteins | sample 1658551 | NCBI WGS metagenome assembly FTJL01 (sample SAMEA3914835, study PRJEB12502) | metagenome | biome: forest; material: soil | place: Canada | collected 2011-07-03 | depth 0.3 m
GGGCGCGAGGCGATGGAACATCGTCTGGCCTGCATTGCCAGCAGCGTGGAGGAACTCAAGGGCAGGCTGCAGGACTATCTGCACGCTCCGGAAAGGGCGGATCGGTTGGCGGACTTTCACCTTGGGGAAGTCAAAAAGAACAGGGAGGCTCTCTCGGGTCTCGATGCGCATGAGCTGACGCGGTCGTGGTTACAGAAGCGAGACCTCGGAAAGCTGCTGACCTTCTGGACCCGGGGGCTCGGTTTCGACTGGATGATTTTATATGGTGAGCACGGCCTGTACGGGGAACTGGCACCGCAGCGCGTTTCGCTGCCCGTTTATCCGTTCGCAAGGGAGCGTCATTGGATACAACCGCCACTCATTAACAGCGCATCCTGCGATGGCGTATCGGCCGCCGTATCGTCGAAGTTGCTGCATCCGCTCCTGCACAGCAATACTTCGAGCTTCAATGCCCAGCAGTTCACGTCCGTTTTTTCAGGGACGGAATTCTTCTTGTCCGACCACGTCGTGAACGGGGCGAAAATGCTGCCCGGCGTGTGTTACCTCGAGATGGCGCGCGCGGCAATCGAGCGCTCGCTGGATCTGAAGGATTCCCCCGAGGCGGCAATCGAGGTTCGCGACCTGGTGTGGGTTAAGCCGCTCATCGTAACTGGCTCACAGGAAGTGTGCATACGTCTTTATTCAGATGAGAGCGATGAAATCGACTTCGAAGTGTGCACTGTGGGGGAGACTGAAGAGAGTGAAGTCAAGCACGCGCAAGGGCGAGCCGTGCTGGCCGCGGCCACTCTGCCATCGCAACAGTGTGACGTGAATGCGTTGCTCGCGCGGTGCAGTGGGTCGATCGATATGGAGCAGTGCTACGGCCGGTTTGCCGCGGGGGGGATCGTGTATGGACCTGCGCATCGGGGTTTGACGAGCCTGCAAGTTGGCACGGATGAACAGGGAGAGCGGTTTGTCCTGGCGCACGTGCAGCTGCCTGCATGTGTGAGCGAGGGTACACAACGGTACACACTGCACCCGAGCGTCCTGGACAGTGCTTTGCAGGCTACGGCGGGTCTGTCGTTCATCGACACGGACTCTGGAACACCCGGCGCCGGCGGTCCCGCGGTGCCTTTTGCATTGCAGAGTTTGCAGGTCCTGGATCGCACACCCGCGACCGGCTGGGTGGTTGTGCACCCCAGTCACGCGGCCCATCCGGGCAAGAAGCCCGGCGGGAGCCGCGTGCAGAAGCTCGACATCGATGTGTGTGATGAGAGCGGGCGGGTATGTGTGCGACTGCAAGGCTTGAGCGCGCGGGTATTGGAGGCGAAACGGGTTCAGCCACCACAGGAGGAGCAGGCGCGCACAATTCTGCTGAAGGGGGAATGGGACGAACAGACAGCGACGCGACCTCCGGACGGAAACAGTGAGCTTGTCCAGGCTGCACAGTACGGGCAACACTGCGTGCTGCTGGACGGCGCCTACGGGAAATGTCTTGCGCAGCTCGAGGTGCAATGGCCTGCCGTGAAATGGACATTGTTGGAGGGCAGCGCTACGACCGAAGAATCGGTGGCGCAGAGAGTGTGTGCGGCGGGAGAGCGAGTGTTCGATCTCGTGCAGCGGATACTGCGGGAGAAGCCGCATCGTCCGGTGTTGCTGCAGGTGGTATTGGCGACCGAATCAGACGGACCGATTGTGGGTGCGCAGGAGTTACGGGCTGCGGCGGAGCGCTCGGAACTGGCCGTTGCAATGAGTGGGTTGTTGAAGAGCGCCCGCCATGAGAACCCGCATCTGATCGGACAGGTCGTTGGGCTGGCGGGAACTGCGAACGCGCAGCGCATCGGTGCGGCCGTCGAGGAGAGCGGCCGTGCGACAGGCCCGGACGATATGCAGATTCGATATCGCGGGGATAGACGCGAAGTCTTCAGTATCCGGGAGCTCGAGAAAAAGCCGGAGTCTTCGGCCGCAGACGGGCTCTCGCCCTGGCGTGATGGCGACGTGTACCTCCTGACCGGAGGAGCCGGCGGGCTGGGCCTGTTGCTGGTGGAAGAGATCGCGCGACTGACCCAGGGCGCCCGGATCGTTCTCACGGGCCGCTCGGTGCTGACCAGCGAGAGGGCCGAACGGATAAAAGAGCTTGAGAAGCAGGGCCGGGGTATTCAGATCGAGTACCGGGCAATGGACGTGACCGATGCGACGGCGGTACGAGAGTGCGTGGCGCAGATTGTACGCCAGCACGGCGCGCTCCACGGGATCGTGCATTGTGCGGGAGTCATCGAAGACAACTTCATTATCAGAAAGAGTGTAGAGGAGTTCCGTCGGGTACTGGCGCCGAAGGTTCAAGGCACACTCAACCTGGATGCGGCTACGCAGGGGCTCGAACTGCGGTGGCTGCTGTTGTTCGGCTCAATGTCCGGGGCGTATGGAAACGTGGGCCAGAGCGACTACGCGTACGCAAATGCGTTTATGGACGGCTTCGCGCGCTGCCGGGCAGAGCGTGTTGCCCGCGGCGAGTGTCACGGGCGCACAGTCTCGATCGACTGGCCGCTGTGGGCGCAAAGCGGAATGAAGGTGGATGAGTCGACACACGCGAACCACCGGCTCCACGGACTGGCGATGCTGCAGACGGCAGCTGGGATGCAGGCGTTGGATCAGGCGTGGCAGAGTGGGATGTCGCAAGTCGTCGTCGTGGCGCAGTCCGGTGGCAAGCCGACGCGGCCGAAGGCCGCAGGCGCCGCCCGCAATCTGCAACACGAGTCCGAGGAGCGTTCCCAGGCCTCGGGCGGCATGCAGGAGTCAGCTGCCGGGCTACGTGACAACACGATTCAATACCTGAAGAAGCTGTTGTCGCAGAGTATGGGACTGTCCGTCGATCAGATCGACGCGGATACTCCGCTGGAGGAACTCGGATTTGACTCGATCCTGGCGATGAGCGTGGCCAACGAGTTGGAGGGCGTTCTCGGCGCGCTACCCAAGACTTTGATGTTCGACTATCAGACCATAGATGAGCTCGCGGAATATTTCCTCGACAGCCATCGCGAGGCGCTGCTCTCTCTCCTGATACGGCCGGAAGGGCCAGGCGCCAGCACGCAGGATGCCGAAAGCGCCGCCGTAGCCGCCGCGCCGCCGGAGCGTGTATCGACTGCGTTGGAACAGGGACGGCGCAAGCTGAGGCGTTCGCGACAGGCCCGGACTGACGAAGTCATGGAGACAATCGAGGCCAGGCCGGGATTCGATGTCGCGATCATCGGCCTGGGCGGCCGTTATCCTCAGGCAGGCAATGTCCGCGAGTTCTGGGATAACCTGAAGGCCGGCAGGGACTGCCTCACCGAGATCGCGCGCAAGCGGTGGGACCGCGGCATGCGTTCTGAAGAGTACGGGAACACTCCGGGCAATACCGGCGGCAAGTGGGGCGGATTCATCGACGGTGTGGATGAGTTCGATGCGCAGTTCTTCAACATTCCCCCCATCGACGCGAAGTTCATCGACCCGCAGGAAAGGCTGTTCCTGCAGTGCGTGCACCAGACCCTGGAGGATGCCGGATATGCGCCGGACGGATTGTGTCGGCATGGCACGCACAGGTTGAGCGGCAATGTCGGGGTGTTCGTCGGAGTGATGTACGAGGAGTACCAGCTCTACGGCGCGCAGGTACAGTCATCAGGCCGGGGGCATGCGGTGGGTGGCAGCCCCTCGTCAATTGCCGAGCGCGTGTCGTACTTCTGCAATTTCCACGGGCCAAGCCTGGCGGTGGACACTATGTGCTCAAGTTCGCTGACCGCAATACACCTGGCCTGCCAGAGCCTGAAGGCGGGTGGCTGCGAGGTGGCGGTCGCAGGTGGGGTCAACGTGTCGGTTCAGCCCAACCTGGCGCTGGCTCGAGGGCATGTCGTCTGCGGCGGCGGTAAGGGCGCGAGTGGATATGTGCCCGGCGAAGGAGTCGGTGCGGTGTTGCTGAAGCCCCTCGCGCGGGCGATCGCGGACGGCGATTTTATCTATGGAGTGATCAAAGGCGCTGCCATCAGTCATGGGGGCAGGACCGACGTGTACGGAATTCCCAATCCGCAGGCCCAGGCAGAAGTGATTGCACGAGCGCTGCACGAGTCGGGCGTCGATGCGCGTGCAATCAGCTATCTCGAGGAGCATGGCGCGGGTACGGCCCTGGAGGATCCCAGTGAGGTCGCCGCGGTCTCACAGGCATTCGCTGCGTATTCCGATCGGCGGCAGTCCTGCGCGATCGGCTCGATGAAGTTCAACATCGGGCACCTGGAGAGTGCTGCAGGGATCGCGGCGCTTACCAAAGTGCTGCTGCAGATGCAGCACCGGACGCTCGTGCCCGGTTGCCACTCAGGCGAGCCGACGGCGCGCGCAGACTTTGCGAACACGCCGTTCAAAATACAGCGGACCCTTGAAGAGTGGCGGCGGCCCGTGCTCAGGATAGACGGGGTCGAGCGGGAATACCCACGAATTGCTGGCATCTGCGCCTTTGGTGCTGGCGGCGCCAACGCGCATCTGATCGTGCAGGAGTACTGTGAACAGCGGGCAGAGCAAGCCGATGTGGCGGAACCGACGGCGCGGCCGCCTGCGCTCATCGTGCTGTCCGCAAAAAGCGCCGAACAATTGCAGGAGCAAGCCCGACAACTGCTGGAGCACCTGGACCGGCTGCAGGGAATGGGCCTGCTGAATGACGAATCCTCCTACGGCGTGCTGATCGATGTCGCCTACACCCTGCAGGTCGGGCGTGAGGCGATGGAACATCGTCTCGCGTGTGCGGCGGACAGCATCAAGGACCTCAAGGGCAAGCTCGCAAGATACGTGCAGGGTCGCGCAGACAGGGGACGGCCGGAAGATCTGCGCGTCGGGGAAGTGAAGCAGCACAGGGACGCGCTGGCGGAATTCAACGCCGATGAGGAGACTGCGCAGTTGATCCAGCGCTGGTTGCACAAAGGCAAGGTCAGCAAGTTGCTGGATGTCTGGGTCAAGGGGCTGGCCTTTGACTGGACGACGTTATACGGGGAGGCAGGGATTTATGGGCGCGTCAAACCACGACGCATGCCGCTTCCGGGTTACCCGTTTGCGCGGGAAAAGTACTGGGTCGACGGCAATTTGGGGGCAACAGCGCCGGACGGGAACGTCGCGACGAAGGAAATGCGCGCCTTGCGCGAGCAGCTGGCGCAAGGCCTTGCGGGCAGCCAACTGCTGCACAGTCAGGCAGCTGACGAGGACACACACAGCGGCGAAAGCGGTGTCGATGCGTTTGCGGGGCCGACCTGCGATCACACAGAACCCGTTGAGATTCTGAACTGGCTGCTACCGGAGTCTGCGGATACCGGGTCGCTCGCGGATGTATACGCCGGCGGGGAGCGCGTGCTCGCCGCTTCCGAGGCGCAAAGTAGTGGTGCGTAAGAATCAAGGGTACGCCGGTTCCACGGGGAGCCGGCGACAACACATGGCGGAAAAGGAAGTGACGATGAGAGCCCAGCTATCAATGACCCATGAGCACCCCGTTGTGAAGGCATACCGGGTGAACGATCAGCATCTTCTGCCCGGGTTCGCTTACGTCGATCTGCTTTATCAGACATTTCAGAATCGCGGCATCGACTTCTCCTCGCTGGAGCTGCGAGAGGTCAATATCCATCAGCCGCTGCTGGTGTCCAAGACCGGGAGTGTCCTGCTGGATATCGAGTGCACGCAGAGCAACTCGGGGCAGTGGCGCATCGAGGCGCGAGGTCAGGAACAGTGCGCGGGTCGTTCCACAGGCGAACCGCAATGTTATGCCAGGGCACAGATGCATCGAGTAGAGCCATGTGGCTTCGCAGAGAGGCTTGATCTGCAGGAGATTGCACGCTCTGCCAGCCGGACGATTGATCTTCGGGAATTCTACAGCGGCTTGCGGCACCTTGGCGTGATTCATGGTGACTTCATGCGGCCGGAAGGCCGGGTCCATCTGAGCGACACGGCTATCTATGTCGACTCCTGCTTGAACGATGTGGCACACAGCGGCGCGGCGAAACTGCTGTTCCATCCCGCACTGATGGATGGCAGCGTGGCCTGTGCGGTGGGAGCGCTGTCACTGGAAGCGAATAGCGAGGAGGGCGCTGGGAAGCCGCTGGCGCTCTTGCTGCCATTCTTCTTCAAATCCTTTCGGGCTTGCAGGCGGCTGCAGCGGCGCTGTATCGCGCGGCTGCGCAGGGATTCGATCAGGCAGAAGGATGACGTGATCTATTGCACGCTGGAGTTCTTCGACGAGGACGGCCTGAAGCTCGCCGAGTTGCGTGACGTCGCGTCCCGGCAAGTTCGCCATTTGGCCTCGTTCGGTCACTCTCCTGCACTCTCGGGCACCCGGGACGAGGCAGCCACGCGTTCCGCACTCGCCGCCAAGGAATCCGATATTGCCATTGTCGGGATGAGCGGCCGGTTTCCCAAGGCCAGAAATGTCGAGGAGTTCTGGCTCAATCTCAAATCGGGAACCGACTGCGTCACTGAGATTCCGGCGGATCGGTGGGATCACAGCCAGTACTTCGACAGCCGGCCCGGAACGCCGGGAAAGACCTACAGCTCCTGGGGCGGATTCCTCCGGATGGCGGACGACTTCGATTACGACTTCTTTGGATACCGGACCGAGGAGATGCGCGGGCAACTCGACGTGCGCGAAAAGCTGCTCCTGCAGATCGTCCGGGATTTGATGGCAAGCAGCGGTTACACCCCGGAGCTGCTGCAGTCGCGGTACGACAACCGGGTAGGTCTTTACCTGGGCCTGTTCGATTATCCGGACTCTTCGACCTGGGCATCGTGGACGATCACCAGGATATCGGACTTCCTGGGACTGACCGGCCCGGGCCTGACGGTCGACTCTCAGAGTGCCTCCTCGATCACCGCCTTGCATCTGGCGTGTCAGGGAATCGCCAACGGCGACTGCGACGCGGCAATCGTGGCCAGTGCCTTTCTCCTGTCACCCGAGGCATTCATCACTGGCAGCCTGCAAGGTTTGCTGGCGACCAGCAGCGACTGCAGATGCTTTTCCAAGAGCGACGGATTCATCCTTTCAGAGGGTGCCGCTGCGGTCATGCTACGGCCGCTGGCGGACGCGGAGCGTGACAACGATCAGATCCTGGCGGTGATCAAGGGGACTGCGCTCAACCGGGGCCGCGGCACTTCAACCGAACGCGGCGCCAATTTTCGCGCCGGCTTGCGAGAAACAACGCGCCGTACCCCGCAGCTGACCCGCTCCATGCATGCCGAAGTTGCGCGTGAGGCGCTCCGCCGGGCCAAAGTGGATCCCCGCAGCATCTCCTATGTCGAGACCCCGCTGAACGGCCACCCTTTGTTTGACGGCGCCGTTCTGAGCGGTGTGAAGGGTGCGCTCGAAGCCCGCAAAGCCGGCGAATGGTCTTGCATGATCGGCAGCGTCGAGTCGAATGTGGGCCACGGTGTGGCCGTGTCGGCGTTGACCCAACTCGTGAAAGTGGTGTTGCAGCTACACCACCGCAAATTCGTGCCTTCGGTTCACGCGGCGACCGAACTGGCCGACTGCGGACTCGGTGACACATGTTTCCGCATTTCGCATTCGTTGCAGGAGTGGGAGCGGCCAGTCGCAACGGAGGGCGCAACACTGCGGCAACTCCCTCGCAGGGCGCTCCTGACGTCACACGGGGCTGGAGGGACGAATGGTTGTGCGATTCTGCAGGAATACATTCCCTCGGGGTCGGGCCATGCGCAGTCCGTGGGATCCCCGTGAGGGGACTCGCGGGTATGGTTGACTTAGCGCCGGCAAAAAAAAGACCTGCCCGTCAATGCCTTGCGAGATTTCGCGTTGCAGGAAGCCCGAGCGCTCCGGCCGCGAGGCCGGTCAGCAGCCTGCTTCGATTGGGTTGGCGGTGACCTTGGCGAGCCACGGCGCCACCGTGTCGTACAGCCCGCGAGGATTCTCGATTGGCACGGCGTGACCAGCGTTGGCCACCAGTGCATGCGCACAGTCTCGCAGACGCCGTCGCAACAGGTCGGCCTTGTGATGCGTGAGCACGGACGACAGTTGGCCGCGCACCAACAAAATTGGACAGCAGACGGCAGTCAGCGAGGCCCAGTAGCTCGCGCAATCCAGTAGCTGCATGCCCATCAAAAACGCGGGATCCAGCTTCGGTTCGATCCTCCCGTCGCGAGCGGGCCGCAGCGCACGTGTCGCATAAAGACGTAATGTTGTCGGATCGGCGATGGGATAGCGCACTGCCAGGATCGCCTGGAACTCCATCACAGCATCGTATTTTCGGGGCATGGCCTGCATCTGCTGCCTTATGAGACGCGCAGCGCCGTGCTCGAGCTCCGGGCCACCCTCGACGAGCACGAGAGCCCTCGTCCTGTCGGGTCGCGCCGCGGCTACCCGGGTGGCGACTTCGGCGCCGAGCGAGTGGCCTATCAGCGCCAGATCTTTCAGACCGAGCGTGTCTATGACCCGAATGACGTCCGCCGCCAGGACGTCCGTGCCATAGCGCTGTAAGGGATCCCACGGGGAGTCCCCGTGGCCTCGAAGGTCCAAAGATACTCCGGAAAGTTCGGCGCTTGCGTGCGAGATGAAAGCATCCCAGGCAAAGCCGCCGTCGCCGAGCCCGTGAATCAGCAGGGCGCGCGGCGTCTCCTTACCCCAACTGCTCGTCGCGAGCGCAATCGTGTCCAGGTCCGAAGACAGTAAGGCAATGCTTTCGGTTTCAATGGCCACGACTCACCTGTGAAAAGCGTCAGGGGTGCTGATGTATATCGCTATGCCAGCTCGGTCTCGAGGCTGACCGTGGTCGTGCTGTCGTACGCTTCCTGCAGCATCTGCGTAGCGCGTCGTCGGTCGGTCTTGCCCGGCCCTAGCAACGGCATGGAGTCCACAAGTTTCACGACCCGAGGAATGGCGTGACTAGGGCCGACGGTGACAAAAAACTCCTGTATCTGCGCTTCGGAGACGGGCTGCTTCGGGACGATTAACACCGCCGGGACGACCCCTTTTTCCCCTGCACTGACTGGCACAGCGCAAACGGAGTCCACCGCGGCGTGCTTCAGCAGCAGTGTCTCGATCTCCAGCGGATAAATGTTCTTCCCGTTGCAGACGAACATGTCGTCGGCACGACCGCGGTGATAGAAATCGCCGTCTTCGTCTCGGTGGAAGAGGTCGCCAGTCCTGAACCAGCCGTCGCGTATGCGGCTCTCATTGAGGTGAGGCTGCGGATAGCACGCATGCACTGTCGCGTTGCGCACCCAGAGTTCCCCGTAGTTCGGATGCTCCGCTCCCTGCGAGTCACAGAGTTTGAGTTCGCCGAACAGCTGTCTGCCGCAGCTGGAGCGTTTGATGCGGCGGCTGAACAGCTCACGGCGGCTGTGGCCGATACCGCTCAGGCACTCCGTCATGCTGTATGCGGTGACCAGCGGCACGCCGAATGCGGCTTCAATCTGCTCGATGAGATCCTGCGGGCATCCTTCACCGCCGCTGATGCAGAAACGCAGTGCCGATTTATCCATCGCGCGCAGGTAAGGGTCCTTCAGCAGACTGCGATACAGCGACGGCACGAGCATGATGGCAGGGCAACGCGTTTGTTCGATGAGCTTCAAGTACAGCTGCGGTACGAAAAGGCTCAGAAGATAGGTGGGCCTGCCGTTCATCAGCCCCTGCAGGCAGATTGAGAGTCCGGCGAGGTGGCTGAGCGGCAGGCCGGTGAGCATGGCGCTCGTGGCGGTCAGGCGGTCGGGACCGTCGGAATACTGAGACCAGACGAGGTTGTGATACTCGAAGAATCGAAACAATGCTCCATGGCTCATCGCGACGGCTTTGAGAGACCCGGAAGAGCCGGAGCTGTGGATGACGAGCGCGGGCTGCTCGTCAGGGTACTCAGGGATTGAGAGGCCGGAAGAGGTGTTGCCGAGCAGGCTGTCGTAATGAACCCAGCCGCGCGGGCTCGCGGCATCGCTCTGCTTCATGGGGATCATGATGCAACCACACTCTTCGAGCGCCATCCTTACGTCCGGTTCGGGTGCATCCTCGAAGATGCAGCACGTGGGGCTCATCCCGCGCACGACGGCGAGCAGGTTCGCCTTCCCGATAAGCGGGCTCAACGGCATCGCTATCGCGCCGAGATTGAATGTCGCGAGGATCGACTCGGCCGCCTCGATTCGCGATCCGCAAAGAATCAGAACACGATCTGCCTGGCGGACTCCCAGGCGCCGGAACTCGACGCACAGGCTCGCAACGTTCTGCAGCATGTCGCCATAAGCGCGAGTCACCTGAACGGTGGCGCTGCGCACATGCGTGAGTGCCTCGACAGTCAGGTTCTGCGTGAATATTCTGGTTACGTTCACGTGGCATCCCATCAGTTGGTGGTTTTCGGAAAAGTTTGCGTACGAATCGCGGCGCTTGCAATGCCAGCACTACGCACGCCTCCGAGGTGAGGGGATTGACTTCAGGCGTTTCGCGTTGAGCCGCGGATTCGCGCGGGCTCGTGGGTTGGAAAAGTTCCGGAGTGATGGATGCAACGGCAGGATACAGACCACATCAGAGAGCGGCTGCAGGGAATCTGGTCCGAGGTTCTCGAGATGCCGCGAGAACGAATCCCGTTCGAGCGGAATTTCTTCACCATCGGTGGCGACTCGATACTCATCATGCAGGTGATGGATCGCGTTAATTCCGAGTTCTTCGCGGGCGCGCCCGACGGCGGCCTGCCGCTGGCGGACTTTTTCACATTCGCAACCCTCCGGGAGCTGACGAACCGCCTGGCAGCGAACGTGAACGCGAACGCGATTTCGCCTCCGCTGCCTGCGGCGACCGCCGGCGAAATCCATTCCGGCGCCATAGCGCTCATCGGCATGGCCGGACGCTTCCCGGGCGCGGCAGATCCGGAGACGTTCTGGCGAAACCTGCGCGACGGCGTGGAGACGCTGCGATTCTTTTCGGAGGAGCAGCTCATCGAGGGAGGGGCTACTGCCGAGGACCTCGCCGATGGCCGCTATGTCCGCTGTGCCGGCCTGGTCGATGACGTGCAAAGCTTCGATGCAGAGTTCTTCGGTCTGACCGCCGTCGAGGCGTCGGTCATGGCGCCCGAGCAGCGTCTGCTGCTTGAATGCGCTCAGCAGGCGATGGAGGCGGCGGGCTACGGCCTGCGCTGGCGCGGCGAGCGGGTCGGTGTCTTCGCCGGTTGCGGTTTGAGCACCTACCTTCTCGATCATCTTGTGGCGAGCTCACGAGCGCTCGAGTCTGCTTCCGGCATGCGCCTGCTGCTTTCCAACACCAGTCCGGCGACCCGCATTTCGTACCTGCTGAACCTCTCGGGCCCCAGTATCACGATCGATACGGCATGCTCTTCTTCATTGGTGGCCGTTCATCAGGCATGCCGCTCTATTCTCAGCGGCGAGTGCGAGCTGGCGCTTGCGGGCGGGGCTACCGTCAGGCGCTTTGCTCCCCGGGGTTATCGCGCGGAAGAAGGCGGAATCTTCTCGCCTGACGGCCACTGTCGCCCCTTCGATCGACAGGCGCAGGGAACTGTGGCAACGAGTGGGGCGGGGATGGTGCTCCTGAAACGCCTCGATGCGGCGCTCGCCGACGGCGACTCCATCTACGCTGTGATCCGGGGAACTGCGATCAACAATGACGGCAACGCTAAAGTGGGGTATACGGCCCCCAGCATGACGGGGCAGGCGGCCGCGATCAGGGCAGCGTGTGCTGCAGCCGGCGTGGATCCGCGAAGTATTCGGTATGTCGAGAGTCATGGTACGGCCACTGCCCTGGGCGACATGATCGAGATCGCCGCGCTAAACCACGTGTTTGGCTCCGACGGTGGCCCGGCCCGGTGTGCACTCGGGACGTTGAAAGCGAATGTCGGGCACCTGGAAGCCGCGGCGGGAGTCGCCGGGCTCATGAAGGTTGCGCTGGCACTGAAACATCGGGAAATCCCGCCTGCCATTCATTTCCGCGATCCCAATCCGCAGATCGACTTCGAACAGACCCCTTTTTATCTGAACCGCGAGCTCGAACCCTGGTTGTCTTCATCCACGCCCCGGCGCGCAGGTGTCAGCTCGTTCGGGATCGGGGGAACCAATGCGCATGCGATACTTGAGGAGGTGCCGGAACGAGACCCGACACGCAGCCACCGGGACTCGCAGCTGCTTATTCTATCGGCGCGCTCGCCTGCAGCTCTGCAGACGCGCTCGGCTCAGCTCGCGGCAAGAATGACGGCAGAGCCCCAATTGCCGCTCGCGGACGTCGCATACACCCTGCAGATCGGCCACGCGGCGCATCCGATCCGCCGCTTTTGCGTGTGTGAGGGCATTGCGGATGCCGTGAGTTCCATGCAGGCACAGGTGGATCCGAACGACTGGGAGGAACTGTCGGCCGCCGACGGCACCCCTGTCGTCTTCATGTTTCCTGGCCAAGGTGCGCAGCACCTGCACATGGCGCGCGGAATCTACGAAAGCGAGCCTGTCTTTCGGGAGCACCTCGGCCAGTGTGCTGAATTGCTTCGGCTGACCTGCGCCACCGATGTGCGGGAGATTCTCTATCCGCCAGATGTACCGGGCAGCGAAGGTCGGGCAGCGGACGCGGCAACCTCGCAGCTCGTGCTGTTCGCGGTGGAGTACGCTCTTGCACGGTTGTGGCAGTCCTGGGGTGTGGTGCCCTCGATCGTGATCGGACAGGGCCCGGGCGAGTATGTCGCGGCGTGCATATCCGGGGTGTTTTCCCTTGAGGATGCTCTTTTGCTCGTGGGTGCCCGCGGGCGCCTCGAAGGCTTGCTCCCGGACGAAGCGCTCGCTGAGTTTGCCGCGGTGCTCGAACGCGTCACGATGCATGAAGTGGGAATTCCCTTCGCTGCAAGTCTGAACGGTGCCATTTTCAACAGTGGCGCACGCCTTCCGGCGGAATATTGCCTCAGGCATCTTGGAGCAACGGCGGTGTCGTCGCGCAGCATGCACAGCGTTGCGCAGGGCGCACGGAAGGTACTCCTGGAGGTCGGCCCTGGAACCGCATTGAGCGCTTGCATGCTGAAAGTTGCCGGCTCGTGCCGACACGCCGTGATCAATTCGTGCCGCGACCCGTCGGACCCCGAGAAAGACTCGGCTGCACTGATGCGTGCCGTCGGGAGGGTGTGGCAGGCGGGCGCGACCGTCGACTGGTCGCTCTTCAACTCCAGGAATGCATCTCGTCGCGTTGCGCTGCCGACCTATCCATTCGAGCGACGCAGGCATTGGGTGGAACGGCCCGGGCTGCGAACGGCCACACTCGGGGCGGCACCGCCCGCAAGCCCCTCCGGAAATCGCGGCCCCGGGTCTTCTTCCAGCCGCGGAGCATCGAAACGCGTCAGCGACTGGTTTTATGTGCCTGCGTGGAAGCAAAGAGCCACGCTCGCCAGGGACGGCGTACAAACGTTCGATCGCTGCGTGCTCTTTGACGACGGCACGGCCTTCGGTGAGGCCGCAGCGCAGGCACTGGCACGCAGGAGCGCAGATGTGGTCCGCGTCAGGGCCGGTGAGACCTATAGCCAGGATGCGACCGGTTTCACGCTTAACCCAATGGAGCCGGCGCATTACTCGAAGCTGATGGCCGCTCTTGCAACGAGTGGAGCGCAAATTCCTTCGATCGTTCACGCATGGCGCGCGAACCCCCCGGCGAAAGAGCGCATCGCACCTGACGATTCGCTGGCGCTCGGGTTTTACAGCCTGCTGTATCTTTGCCAAGCGCTCGAAGAGAGCTATCACGGGCGAGCGCTCAGGCTGGCCGTGCTGACGAGTGACGCCCATGTCATTCTGGGCGAGGAGCAGGGCCGCCCGCATGACGCCATGCTTGCGGCGTGCGCGCAGGTGATCGGCCGCGAATTTACGAACATCGTGTGTCGGAGCATTGATGTGTCGCTCGCGGGGACCTCGCTGGCGCAGCGGGCCAAACTGGCTGACATGGTGGTCATCGAGGCTCTCGGGGCATCATGCGAGCCGGTGGTGGCGTATCGCGGCGCTTCATGCTTCGTGCCGACCTACGAACGGCTCGCCCCAGTGGCACACGCACCTTCGCTCTTACGCCCGGGAGGGACCTATCTGATCACCGGCGGCCTGGGCGGAGTCGGGCTCACGCTTGCCCAATTCCTCGCTCGTAGCGCTGCAGTCCGAATTGTCCTGACATCCCGGTCGCAGTTCCCGGCGCGCGAGCATTGGGATAGCTGGCTAGCGGCGCACGGGGAGGACGAAGTGAGTGAGCGCATCCGCAAGCTGCGTTCGATCGAGGCACAGGGAGCTCAGGTAATGGTCGTGCGGGCTGACGTTACCGAGGCCGATCAGATGCAGTGTGCGGTGGCCCAGGCTTTGGAACGGTTTGGTGCGTTACACGGTGTGGTGCACGCGGCTGGGGTTCCGGGCGCGGGCGTGATCGCGCTGAAAAGCGGTGCCATGGCGGGGCAGGTCATCGCTCCAAAGATCAAGGGAACGCAGGTTGTCCTGGAGGCCGTAAAGGAGCTGGATCTCGATTTCTTCCTCTCATGCTCTTCGATCGCCGCAATTCTCGCGCCTGCGGGTCAGTTCGATTACTGCGCCGCCAATGCGTTTCAGGATGCCTTTGCGCATGCGTACGATCGAAAGGGCCGCACGCGGTTCATCTCGATCAATTGGGATGGCTGGAGCGAAGTTGGCATGGCGCTGAACATGAGGGCGCCGGGTACGCCACGGCCCATCAGACTTGATCACGGCATGTCGTGCGAGGAAGGCTGCGAAGCCTTCCGGCTTGCCCTGGAGTCTCCGCGCCCCCAGTGGATCATCAGTACGCGGGAACTCGGAAGCGTCCTCGACGGTTCGGCGGCAATCGGGGCGCCATCATCGGCTCGATCCGCGGAGCCGCAGGAGCAGTCCGCGAACCGGGACGGGACACGGGAGTCATCCACCACGGAAGAGGTGCTGGCGCAGATCTGGGGCGATTTGCTGGGCGTGCCGGAGCCGGGGGTCAATGACGACTTCTTCGCCCTGGGCGGCGATTCGCTGCTCGCAATCCAGCTCAGCACACATATGGAGTCGCACTTCGGGACTTCCATCTCGATACGGCAGCTGCTGGGCTCGCCGACTATCGCGGGTCTGGCAAGCCTGCTGAGCAACGCAGGCCGTGGGCGGAATTGTTCAGACCGCGCCTCGCAAGCGGTCGAAGTGACGTGCTAGCCGACGCAGTAAGCTGCGGGGAGATCAGGCTATCGCTTTGGCGCTCTCGGCGGGCAGCGGCGCACCTGCGCGCTGTGATTTCTTCAGAACATAGTCCTGCAGTTGACGCGCCGTAATGCAATCAAGTTGCAGATCCGCGAAGCACTGCAGCACACCGTCATAGGCGGACTTGTTCTTGGCGATCATCTCCAGCTTCCTGGCACAGCCGCTCATGAGCCGCTGCTTGTCGATAACGGCAGTGGAGCGGGTGCGGCGGAACGAGAGGGCGACCCGGTCCGTTTCGGTGTCCTGAGTGCGGTGTACCATGTCTCCGCGCAGCAGCAACAGATCGCCCGCCTCCAGTTCCGGCGCCTCTTTCAACTCCTCGAAGTCGACCGGCAGCGCGTACTCCTCGCCACTCTCATCGTTCGTGGCGAACGTCGGAAAGCCCGGCAGAAAGTTCTGCGCGCCGCGTGCCTCGACCCTGGCGTAGTGCTGCGGGGCCTGGCTGCGGAGCCTGTCGAATGGCACGACGCACAGGTTCGAATGTTTGCTGTCACCCTTGATGATCGGCATGTAGAAATTGAGGTAGTCAAGGTGTTGCTGAAAAATAAAGTAGGACTCATGGTCCTGGTGCCACGGGAACTTTATGCCCTTTTCAATCGCGAAGTAGAGAGCCCCGACGCTCATGTCCGCGTTCAGTCCGGTAGCCTCGCGCACAGCGTTGGACGTCGAACGTATCTTGCTCTCGAGGCGCATGACGGACAGCCATGATGCGTTGACGACAGCATAATTGCCGTTGTCACTGTCATTGCCGCGGTTCTGCGCATAGTCGGCGCAGAGGTATTGCAGATCGAGCGGGCTCAGGAAACCCTTCACATGCACAAATCCTCTCGTTTTCAGATCCTGCCAACGTGTGTGTGCGATATCGGTGCTCATGTTGATCCTTTGCTCGTTAGGGGGCGGCTACGCTGCCACCGTCTGGCATTGCTCCACCAGCGGATGCTCCATAAGCAGGCCCTTGTCCACGTATAGCTGGCGCGATGCGTACGCGGCCGCGCGAGGATCGTGCGTCACCATCACAACCGTCTTACCCTGCTTGCGGCTCAAGGTCTGCAGTAGAGTGAGAATGTCTGCGGCGCTTTCGCGGTCGAGATCGCCGGTGGGTTCGTCGCATACGAGGAGTGTCGCGTCGGCAATGAGCGCGCGCGCGATGGCCACCCGCTGTTGCTGACCGCCGGAGAGCTCAGCCGGCTTGTGCTTGGCGCGCTCGGCGAGACCAACGAGCTCAAGTGCCGCGCGCACGTTGCGCTTGCGCTGCGCGCTGCTCAATGAGGTGAGCAGTAGCGGCACTTCGACATTGCGCTCGGCAGTGAGAATAGGCAACAGGTTGTAGAACTGGAACACAAAGCCGACGTGGCGTGCACGCCAGACGGCGAGCTGTCCGCTCGAAAGCTTGTCTATGCGCTCGCCCGCGACGAGCACCTCACCCTCGTCGGGCTGGTCCAAGCCACCGATCAGGTTGAGGAGTGTGGTTTTTCCGGATCCCGACGGACCCATCAGGGCGAGAAACTCTCCGCTCTCGACTGTGAGATCCAGTCTGCGCAGCACTTCCACGCTCTGCTTGGCGCGCACGTAACGTTTCACAACGTTCTTCATCGACACTATTGCAACCATACACTGTCTCCCTCGCATGGCGGACTGTGGGCGATGCGACGGTACCGGGGTCGCGCCGGACGTTCAACTGCCGCGGCGGATCAGTCCGCGGCGCGTTGTGTCACGTGTTCATTCCTCGGTTGCCCCCGGTTCGACCAACGCAGTCTTGGCCCTTCTTGCACCTCGCAAATCCGTAACCTCTTGGCGCTGCTGGCGACGTTCGTTTGCGCTGGATGGGATTGCATTCGTGCTGCGGTGAATCGCGCTTGACAGCGGCGCCGTATCAGGGGGCTGGTTCCCACGAGAGGCTGCTTTGCACGGCGACCTGTAAGTTCCGACAGGCGACTCAAGCCCCCTGTCTGCGTATGCTTCAGTCACAGCCGCTATTACTTATGGACAGTGTACGCGGATCGCCCCCCAGTTCGTTTGGGGATCGACCCGCTCTCGACACGCTCCGCAGAAATGGAAATTCTCGACAGCGCTCCCGGTGTATACGTGCAAATCCCCGAGTTCGAACTCCCGGGCATTCAGCTCGAACACCTCACGTCCGCGATTGACATGTCGATCAGCCTTCCGCAAGGCGACCTGTCCAGCGACACGCTCACCGGTTATACCGAGTGGGTCGCCAAATGGCAGGCCCGGCAGGTGTCCATCGGCTGGGATTGGGCCTTCAGCAACGAGACAGTGATCCTCATCCATGCAGATGAAATCCGCAGTAATGTGCTGTTGCTCGGGGAAAATGGCGCTCCCCGGTCTCCCGGCGCGACCCGCAGGCGCCTGGTGGAATGGGTCGAAACTCTGCCATGGCGTGAGGGGGCGGTCCGCGCCCTGATTCAACGCAACAGGCGCCCTGCGCGCTGATGCGTTTGCGCTCCTTGCCGCAGGATGCCGTAACGGAGCGGGGCATCCTGACACGATGTTAGTAGATCACGGGATCTGAGCATCGATCCCGCGCCGGCTGGGTGGCGCGGTGAATTCATCTCGTTGTTTTGCTGCGCATTACTGTCAAACATGACAGTTACCGTCGTCGATTCGGAGTGTGAAGCTGACAGCGTCGATGGTTGGAGCCGCGGAAAAACAGCAACAGGAGGAGTAGCGGCATGATCAGCGCAAGTGGCGGGCGTGAATTGTCTCCCGAGGTTGCCGATTCGATGCACGAGCTTCGCAACGAAGTCTCCGTGCGCCGCCCGGGTCGCTCTGTGCCCATGACGGCAGGCGGCGCGAGCGATGCATACGACAACGAAAATACCGTCTATCTCCTCGTCCGCGACGCGGTTTACGACGTTGCGGCCTGTGCGAGGCTACGGCCGACAACCACCGACTATACGCTGGCAGATCTGTTCGGGAATCTGCTGAGGTCTTATCCGCAGCCCCGCGATCCGCCGCCGTGGGGGCCGGGTCGCTTCACAACAGAGGTGCGCAGGACAGACTGCGGTCGGGTCCTCGCGCTCTCAGAGTCGAGTTTGAAGTGGCTTGGCGCGGCAATGGGCTTCGCCCGGCAACAGCACGTTAAAGGGCTCGTCCTGGCGACTTCCATTGGCGTTGAGAGGCTGTTGATCCGTGCCGGTTTCAACCTACATCGCCTGACAGCGCCGTGCCGAGCGCGGGAGGGCCTGATTGTGACTCTTTTCATCGCGGTTCCGCCGGATGCTGCACCCGGCGCCCTTGATGGCGAGCACGAAACCCTCATGCAGCGAGTCGAGGCGTGTTCCCTGCAGTACCAGATCGTTCAGCGAATACCGGCTATGGCGAGCGGAGAGCAAAATGCGTAAAGAAGTCGTGTTGATAAGTCCTTTCCGTTGTCGGTTGTGGGATCTGCACGACCGGTTCGAGAGCGGTGTCTCGGAGGAAAGCTGCAGAGCGGAAATAGACAGTTTTTCGAAACACGGACAGATCGTGCCGACGCTGGGCAGGCGTTTGCGCGGCAACCCGGACTATGACGTCGAGCTTATCTGCGGCGCGCGTCGACTGTTTGTGGCGCGACACATAAATCAGGACCTGGCCGTGGAATTGCGTGAGATGTCCGACCGGGAGGCTCTCATCGTGATGGACACCGAAAATCGGCAGCGGGCGGATATCAGCCCCTACGAACGCGGTATGAGCTACGCACGTTGGTTACGCAGCGGGCACTTCGAGTCCCAGGACGATGTCGCGCGAGCTTTGAAGATTTCGGCGGCACAGGTATCCCGGCTTGTGAAACTCTCGCGCCTGCCAGCTGTGGTGGTGGATGCATTCTCCAGTGCCGCAGAGATCCACGAATCGTGGGGTCTCGATTTGATCGCGGCGCTCGACGATCCCGTGCGCCGACAGCCGACAATCGCACGGGCGCGCTCGATCGGTCTGCAGAGCCCGAGGCCGCACGGCGTAGATGTGTACAGGCAGTTGCTGGCATCGACCGGTAAGGGACGGCGTCTGAAGGCAATTTCTCACGACGAAGTCGTCAAGGATGACCTTGGGCGTCCCCTGTTTCGGATTCGGCAATTGCGCAATAGCATCGCGCTCCTGCTGCCCGTCGAGCACGTGCCGGCGAAGACATTGGCCGCCATACGACAGACGCTGAGTACGATTTTGGTCGGCACATCACCGTCGGTCCTTCCCGAGCAGATCCGCAGACCGGCCGCAAAGTTAGTAGCTGTGTCGGGGCACGGCGTGCATATGAGCAGCACGGCGGCAGAGTAGGCCGAGGCTACTGCTCGATACCACCTTGGCAGCCCGTAGCGGCTGCCATGTCACGGTTTGCAAGCGCGGGATCAGTTTCGAGGACTGCGGTGGGCGGGGCCTTCAGGCCACGAGTTCGGGCGACGTTCCCAGCGAGCAGCATCGTGCCCGCGGCAAGCACGTAGCCTGCTGCGATCGAGGGGGATTGGCCGAGGCCAATACTGGCGCTGTGCATGAGACCAACGAACGTGAAAGCCGCACCCGCCAGGCAGAAGGCGGCGGCCGCGCGAAAGCGATGTTCAATCACCAGTACAGCCGTCGCGGAGAGAATGATGCCCGTGAGCGCGGCACCTCCCCCGAGCACGTCGAGGGCATGCAGCAGAACCCCTTGCTGCTGCAGTTTCGCCAAGACATCGGGTGTCACATTCTGCACGCCGGCGGCCTGCAAGGTGTCGCGGATCAGCTCCGCTCCCCAGTGCGCAAGGTTCGGCAGGATGCCGAGGATGATCGCGGGCGCATGGTCGCGCGGGGTTTCCCGGAAGGCCTGGGACCCGATGATCATGCCAATGAAGAGCAGGATGGGCGCGACGGCCACGACCGGCACAGCCGCCAGGATCACAGGCAGGATGCCGAACAGACACAACACCATGATGAGCGCTCCGCTCGCCGCACCGTAACCGATTCGCCCTCCCATGGCCTTCCATCCGGGGTGGCCGACATAAACCACGAGCATGAATGGATTGCCCAGCATCGCGCCGAGGATGCTGATGACACCGTCCGCAACGAGCACGCGTCGGGTCGGAAAGCTGTCGCCTGCTCCGGCGGCGCTTTCCACGTTGTCGATCGCTTCCACAACGTCGTAGACCCCGAAGGGGATGGCGGTTATCAGCAGCAGCGGCAGGAATTCGAAGCCCGCAAACATATGATTGGCGGCCGGGATCGGCAGGTGGAAGCCGAACTGCGACAGCGAAGTGCGCAGGCCGTCCAGCGTCAGATCGCCGAAGTGCAGTCCAAACAGGTTGGAACCCCAGCCGATCAGCGCTCCTACGGCCAGGACGAGCAGGCCGGCCGGCACGCGCTTGAAGAGCTGCACGCCCGCGAACCAGTCCAATAGAATGATGGCGAAGCAGATCATCCCGATCACCGGCGTCAGAAACAGCTGCGCCATCGGCTGGATGGCAATGTAGGTGAGCGCGATACCCACGAGCGCCGCCAGCAGGGCAGCCCTTGGCGTGACCTTTCTGATCCAGCCACCGGCGAAACCGCCGGCCATGACAACGAAACTCTGCACGAAAACCCAGGCCATCCCGGCCTCCCATGCCTTCACGATGTCGCCGGTCATGACTTTGATCGGCAGCATGACTGCGAAGACGACAATGAAAATGTGCCCCAGGCCAGGGCCGGAGGGCAACGCGCACACGTCCTGGCGACCCGTCTGTTTCGCCAGCCCATACGCAAGCCAACTGTAGTAGGTGCACGAGAGGAACAACATCACACCCAGACCCGGCAGCACCCGGGTGTAGATGAAATCCGCTGGCATCCCCAGACCGAAGCGCAGCAGGCCGGTGAGCGTGATCACGTTGACGAGCAGGTTGCTGCCGTAGCCGAACAGGCCGTTCCAATCGCCCGAAGTCCAGGTGCGTGGCCGTCCGGGAAGTGAGATTTCGGTCATGTCCGAGCGGCCCTGCCTACACCGGATACCGGCGCGACGCAGACGCCGGAGGCCTCGAGGAAGCGCGCAACCCGCAGCAACGTTGCCTCGCTTCGAGGCTTTCCAATGAGTTGCACGGCTAGAGGCAAGCGGCCCACCGTGTGGACCGGCGCTGCGACAACCGGCAGTCCGACCAAAGTGATCGGTTGTGTGTAGATCCCCACGTTCGCCCGCACTGGCAGCTCGGTTCCATCGAATGAAAACATCTGCTGGTCCAGTGTCGGGGCGACCATCGGCGTTGCGGGCGCGATCAGCACGTCGATCTGCCCAAACACCTCGGCGAGTCTTGCCTTCCACCATGTGCGGTACCGCTGAGCATGCACGTACCAGGCGCCCGGCATCAGTGCGCCGGCGATGAAGCGGTCGCGGGAGCCGGGATCGAAATCCGCGGCGCGCGTGGCGAGCCGCTCCCGGTGCAACTCCCCGCCCTCCGTGGCCGTGATGACGTAAGCCGCCGCCCGGGCAATCTCGGGGCTCGGAAGCTCCACTTCCCGCTGCGCACCAAGCACGTTGGCCACCGCCTCGACCGATGCCCGGATCTCATCGGTCCAACCCTTGAGGAAGTAACCGCCAAGTCGAGCGATCCGCAAGCCCTCAATCGTGGTGGTGAGCTGCGGTGCCACACAGGACACGCCATCGGTCTCCCAACACACAGGATCGCACTCGTCTGGGCCGGCAATGGCGTCGTAGGTCATCGCCAAGTCGAGTACATGTCGTCCTAGAATGCCCAAGGTGTCCAGTGAGCTCGCGAAGGGGAACATGCCAGCCCGAGAGAGTCGGCCGTAGGTCGGCTTCAGACCCCAAACGCCGCAGAATGACGCAGGTACGCGCACCGAGCCGTTCGTGTCGGATCCCAACGCGAAGGCACAGAGGCCTGCAGCCACGCTGGCGCCGGCTCCTCCGGAGGAGCCGCCGGCCGAACGGGACTCGTCCCTCGGATTGCGGGTCGGTCCGTAGTGCGAGTTGGTGGTCACGAAGTCATACGCGTACTCGCCCATGTTGGTGGCCCCCAGGCAGATTGCGCCCGCGGCGCAGAGTCGCTTGACCGCCGTTGCGTCGCGCGCCGCCGGCTGATCGTCAGCATTAATCCTCGACCCGGCGATCGTGACCACGCCTTGCAAGTCAAACAGGTTCTTCACTGAGTAAGGCACGCCAGCCAGAGGACCCGGGTCGGCACCCGCAGCTATGGCGGAGTCGACCTTCTCGGCCTCGACAAGGGCCCGTTCGGCCGTAACAAGGGTGTACGCATTGAGTCGGACATTCAATGCGTCGATCCGGGTCAGTGCGGCTTGCGTGACGGCCTTGGCTGTGAAGCGACGGGCCTTCACGCCGGCGGCGATTTCGTAGCCGGCAAGAGTGGCGAGATCGACAGTCATGGAACGAATCTCGGCGCGGGTTCGATATCCGCAGGCAGCTCGACAGCCAGCAAGGGGGCCGCGATGCGGGCAGCGATCTGCAGGTTCATGGCGACACCGTCCCGGAATGCAGGGTCGGACCCGGGTCCGACAAATCGGTCCGCCGCCACGGCGTAAGCCGCGGCCGGGTCTGCCGGCTGTGGCGCACCGGGCACCACCTTGTGCGATACGTGAGCGGAGATAATCCGCCACCCAAGATCGGGGAAGCGGACCCAGACTTGCGACTGACGGCCGTGCTTCTGGAATCCGTTGACGGTGATATCGAACTCCACTGTGGCGACCGCGAGGTCCGGGCCAACAGCAACGATCTGCTCGCGCAGAATCCTGCGGTTGGTGAAATTGACCTGGCGTGTTTGCCTGAAGGACGCGATTTCCTCGGCGCCATACAGCTCCTCCGCCACGCCGAAGCGCACTGCGTGCGGGGAGGGCCAGAAGTAATTGGTCAAGACCGCGACATTGTTGTCTACCAGCGCCCGTTCGTAGTCCTTGAGCAGAGCGGTTAGCTCGGCCACCACCGTGGAGTCATTCACCTGCTTGGGAGTCGTCATTCCAGATCCTATTGTCCGGGCCGTTAGAATTTGCGTGTTACAGTCAAGTTGCCGGTGCGTCCGATGCTGGGGCTCACGAAGACGTCCCAGAACAGATACTGCGGTGTGAAATAGGTCTTGTTGAAAAGGTTGTCGATGTTCACCTGGAAAGACCACTTGTCCTTTTGGTAGAAGGTCGCAGCACGGGCGACCGTGTACTGTGGCAGGCGCACCAGGTGCGTATAGCCAGCCCACAACGATGAGACCTGGGTGGCGCCGAGCAGCACGCCCCAGCCCCGCGGTGAGGTGTAGGTGCCGTTCAGCGAGAACACGCGGTTCGGCATGGGCTCCTCGAGCGGCCCGTTGAAACCGATCGAGCTTCCCACGCCATAGAGCTTTCCGCCGTAGATCAATGTGGGGTCGAGGCCGAGGGCGGAGGGCGGAATGGCGTTGAAGAATGGCGCGTTCAGCAGCGTCGTTGTCTGCCAGGTTGCGGTCGCTATGAAGCTGAACTGCTTGGTGAGCGCATAGTGCGCTTCCGCCTCCTCGCCTCGCGACTGGTACTTGTCGAAGAATCCCCCCTTCACGTCGTACGAGCTCTTCTGCTGATCGTAATGCGCGACGCTGAAGTAGAGCCGGCCGTCATCGAGGTATCCCTTCAGACCCTCCTCCATAAGCTTCGAGGGTTGAATCCAATTGCGGCTGTCGATGTTGGGGCGTCCGACGATTCCCCCTTGGCCCAGCTCGAGGTACTCGGAGCTCGCATAGCTGCCGTAAAGAGTGATCGTCGGGAAGATCTTGACGGCGAGGCTGGCATTGTAGGTGTGAGCGGTGTTGGAGTCGTCGGCCGGTGCATAGACGCCATAATCGTCAGTACCGTACACGGAGACGTGATAGCGATCCACGCGAGCGCCCGCAATGGCGGTCACCCGTTTGAGGAACGTGCTGGTCAGGAGACCGAAGGCGCCTGCATCAGTGTAGTAACCGTCCTCATCCCAGTTGTAGGATACGTTGCCCGTGCCGTCGTACGCACCCTCGAAGATGTCATTTCCAGTGGCTCCCACTGACAGGTCGCGACGATCCTCTACCTGGTACAGGTCGCGCGCTTCGCGCTCACGCCCGCCGGACCTTCGGTAAGTGATACCCGCCACAGGATCAAGGGCGAACCAGGACGACGGGTGCAAGTCGGCGCTCAAGGTGGTCTTGTTCTCGACAGCATAGACCTGATAATCCGCAGTGAAACCGTAGCTCGAATACTTTTGATGATTCATCCGATCGTAGAACGATTGGTTGGCAATCGACCAACCCGCCCCGAGGTCGTATTTGACATCGAAGTATCCGGTGTAGACATCCGACTTGGCGAAATCAATCGTGTTCGCCATTACGTCGTGATGACTCAGCGAGGCGTAGTGAACCGTAGCCGGGTCCAGGGCGAACGCAGCCCGCTGCTGGGGCGTCAGCGCATAATACGGGAAGGGGTTGGCGAAGGCGTACTGCGACAGCTGGTACGGCGCCACTTCCGAGGGCTCGAGCATGCCGTCATGGTTGGTGTCCAGATTCAGCGCCGGACTGCCGGCGAGGTAGCGACTGCCATCGCTGTCGATGAGGTCCTGCGTGAGTCGGTTCCAACCGAGGCTTTGATTCAGATTGGCCCATTGGACCATGCCACCGTATTCGAGACTCAGTTTGTCATTAACCAGCGACTTTGCCGCGACTTGCAGCAGAGCGTTCTTCGTGTAGATGTTGTTGTAGTAACTGAGCGAATCCTCGCCCTGCAAGGAGACGTAAACGGCGGAGGGCATGCTACCGAGGCTGAAGGGCGTGCCGGCTTCAAAGTCCGCCTGGCGCTTGTCGTAGGTCCCCAGTGTGCCCGACACGAGCGCCACCGGAGTGTCGAGCAACTCGCCATCCGGCTTGGTCGGTCCCTTCGGCACGAAGTTCAGGATACCGCCGACTTTACCGCCGCCGTAAATGATTGGCGGAGGACCTTTGATGATCTCAACATAGTCCGCGGCCTGAACCGAGGTAGGGAAATTGCCGTTGTTCTCGATGCGTCTGAAGCCGCGGAAGAAGTTGTCCGCGCGTTCGCCTCTGAGATCGAGCGAGCCGGGGACACCGAAGTAATTGCTGGTGAAGGAACCTGGCGTGATGTCCACGAAATCATTGACCGTCCGGATCCCGTACAGGCTGATGATCGGCGACTCAATCAGCGTGACCGCGCGCGGGGTCTCCGCGATCGACATGTTTGCGCCAAATACACTGCTGGTCTCACGATCAGGCAGGACATTGTAAAGATCGTTCCTCTTGGCCGTGACGATGATCTCGCTGAGGCTGCTCGAGTCGGCAGACGAATCAGCCGCCCACGCACCGCCAGATGCCGCCAGCATTACTACTCCCGACACGAGCCACGATGCGCTGCCCGTCTGCAAATCCTTAAGATTCGTCCATACGGCCGTGCGGCCGCTGATTTTTTTGTTCAACATCGAAGACTCCCCGGCACGACCTACCGTGCGAAGAGGAGTGTAGGGCTACGAATCTAATGGTGTATACACTTTAGCGCTTTATTTCGCTAAGTGCACACATATCGTGCGAGTATTGGCGTATTGCACGCAAGTAGTGCACCTGACGCCGCGGTTGTGGTCAAATTGTGGATACGGGAAGCTGGTCATCAATGTCGACCGCGGAGGAAATCTTGAGCAGTGTCGCTGAGCGCATCCGTGAATTGGTCTTGAGCGGCGCCCTCGCACCCGGCGCGAAACTCGACGAACAGGCTCTTGCCGAGCGTTTTGAGGTTTCGCGTACACCCGTGCGCGAAGCGCTGCGTGAGCTTGCGAACACCGGACTCATTGAACTTCTGCCGCGGCGAGGCGCCTTCGTGGCGGCACTCACACCGCCGCAAGTGGACGAACTGTTCGCCGCGATGTCGGAGCTCGAGGCGACGTGCGCGCGGATGGCCGCCATGAGCATGGCACCAAATGAGCGCCGAGATCTGCAACGCCTACAGGAAACGATGGGTGAGCTGGCCGCTCGCGAGTTGGTCGATGACTTCTACAAGGCGAACGAACAGCTGCATGCACTGATTCTCCGTGGCGCTCACAACAGCCTGCTGGCGCAGATGACCGCTTCGCTGCGCGATCGACGTCGGTCGCACCGTACCACCCAATTTCGCTCGCCGGGACGTCTGCTGCGTTCTCATGCTGAACATGAAGTCGTAGTGCGAGCGATCATCTCGGGTGATCCTGCGCGTGCGCATGCAGCAATGCTGCATCACCTCGGCCAGGCTGGTGCTTCGTTCGAGGAGATGCTCACCGCGGGCGAAAAGTCGACGCAGAACGGCTCGGAGCCTTAGGCCCGATAACTTGCTCACCAGCGATTAGCCCAATATGTTCGCCCGGGACTGAAGCGGGCGCTTCTCTCACGCTGCGGGAGTTAGGAGTTTCAATCCCGCTGCCGGCCGCAATCGAAGCGGCTGTAATCGATTGCAGTCTCGCGACGTTCCGGCTACATTCCGCACGGGCGGGCAAGTCATACGGTTGTATCACCGGGGGCGGTGTTCCGCCCGCAACATGTACAAAGGGGGGGGCGCGTGAAACCATGGGTCGGTGCGGCGGTGCTCGCCGCAGTAAATGCGTTTTGCCTGCCGGCATTCGCGCAAATCAGTAAAGCCAAGGTCAGCGGCGGCGAGGTCCAGGGCGTAGTGGTGGACGGGATCGCGTCGTTCAAGGGCATGCCCTTCGCCGCCCCGCCATTGGGCGAGAATCGATGGCGCTCACCCCAGCCCGTTCAGGCGTGGACCGGCGTCAAGAAAGCCGCCGCAATCGCACCAGGGTGCATGCAAGACAGCGGCATGGCGAAGATGGTGGGGGCGCCCGCCGCGGTCAGTGAAGACTGTCTCTACCTGAACGTTTGGAGTCCTGCCAAAACACCGGGTGACAAGCTGCCGGTGATGGTCTGGATCTACGGTGGGGCATTCGCTGGCGGCGCGACCAACTGGCCGATGTACGACGGTACGCGACTCGCCGAAAAAGGCGTGGTGCTCGTGAGCGTCGCGTATCGCGTGGGGCCGTTCGGATTTCTCGCGCACCCTCAGCTCAGCAAAGAGAGTGGCAGAGGCTCCGGTAACTACGGCCTCGAGGACCAGATCGCCGGGCTCAAATGGATAAAGGACAACATCGCCCGGTTCGGCGGCGACGCAGGAAGAGTGACGATTTTCGGCGAATCCGCAGGCGGCATCGCGGTGAGCATGCTCGCGGCATCGCCAGCGGCGAGGGGACTCTTCCACCGGGCGATCTCCGAAAGCGGCGGATCGTTTGCGCCTCCACGCAGGGGCACGGAGGGTGGCCAGAACGTGCTGACGCTTGCGCAGGCCGAAGAGGGCGGCAAGCAGTTCCTGGCTTCGCTCGGGGTGAGCGATGTCAAAGTTGCACGCGCGCTGCCTGCGGATAAGATCCAAGGCGCATCGCGCGGAAGCAATGGATTCTGGCCGACGCTCGACGGCAACGTTATCGTCGGCGACCAGTACGTGCTCTACCAGTCGGGCAGGTTCAACGACACCCCAGTGCTCATCGGCACCAACTCCGACGAAGGCGCCATGTTCACGCCGCCTGCCGTCAAGCCAGCCGACTACGAAAAGCAGGTTCGCGACGGCTATGGCGAGAAGGCCGGGGTGATCCTCGCCGCAAATCCACATGCAACGGACGTGGAAGCGCGCAAGGCGGCCAAGAACCTGTTCCGCGATTCGGTCTTCGCATGGCCAACCTGGGCGTGGGCGAATCTACAGTCGCAGCGAGGCAAGGGCGCCGCGTTCGTGTACTACTTCGACCATCGAAGCGCGGTGTCACCCGACGGTGCGAACCATGGCTCCGAAATCACTTACGTGTTCCGCAATCTCGCAAACCCCGTGGCGCCGCCCACCGATGCGGACAAGACGCTGTCCGAGCTCATGAGCGGCTACTGGGTGAATTTCGCGAAGAACGGCGATCCGAATGGTCCCGGACTGCCGCAGTGGTCGGCCTTCACGTCAGCCACACCGAAGGTTATGCACTTCAACAAACCCACTGGCGTGCAGGATGGTGTCCCGAATCTGCAGCAACTGCAGGCACTCGACCAGTACTACGCGTGGCGTCGCACTCAGGCAAAAAAACAAGCAGACAAATAGCCGGCCCATGACGGGAACCGCTCATGCGAACGTGTCAGTCGTGGCGCGAGAACTTGAGAAAGGGGCAGTGATGATGCAAATGGGGGATTTTCGCGCAGTGGGGCGCTTCGGGACACTATTGAGCTCGGCCATGCTCATCGCATTGTCCGCTGTGGCGGTTGGTAAGGAGATCCCGACGACGCCGGCTGCGAACGAAGGTTTCTCCGCGGACCGTCTCGCACGGTTGGATGCCAAGATCCACTCATACGTGGACGAGGGCGGCACTGCCGGCGTCATCACGTTGATCGCACGGCACGGCAAGATCGTGCACTTCGATGCCTATGGCATGTCGGACATCGAGGAGCACAGGCCGATCAAGGCCGACAGCCTCTTTCGCATGTATTCGATGACCAAGCCGGTCACGAGCGTCGCTCTGCTGATGTTGTTCGAGGAAGGAAAGTTCCAGCTCGACGACCCGCTGGACAAATACATTCCCGAGTTCAAGGACCTGAAAGTGTATGAGTCGGGCAGCGGCGCGCAGATGCAATTGGTTCCGCCTGTGCGTAAACCCACCGTGCGCGATGTCTTCCGGCATACGGCGGGGTTCAGCTATGGCTTCGGCCAGTCGCCGGTAGACAAGATGTACCAGGAAGCAAAGGTACTGGACGGGGGTCTGGAGGAACTGGTACCGCGGCTGGCGAAGCTTCCCCTCGCGTATCAGCCTGGCTCGCAGTGGATGTATAGCGTGTCCGCCGATGTGCAGGCGGTTCTCGTCCAGAGACTCTCCGGCATGAAGTTCGACGACTTCGTGCGCAAGCGCATCTTTGAACCGCTGGACATGAAAGACAGCACGCTCGGCGTCCCTGCGAAAGACCTGGCCCGCATGACGACGAGCTATCGAATGGATCAAGGCAAGCTCGTGCCCCAGGACAAGCCGGCAACCAGCGCCTACAGGGGCGTTGGCGGTGGTTCGAGCCTCACGTCGAGCGCGCGTGACTATCTGCGCTTCGCACAGATGCTCGCCAACGGCGGCGAGTTGCACGGAGTGCGGCTGCTGTCACCCGGAACAGTGAAGCTCATGCGCTCCAATCACTTGCCGGATGGGGTCTGGCTCGGGCCTCCTGGCAGCAACAGCGGGACGGGTTATGGCCTCGGCGTCTCTGTACTGGTGGATCCCGTCCGGCGCGGCAACCTGGGTAACAAGGGTGAATGGGGCTGGTCCGGCGCGGCAACCACCCACCTGATCATCGATCCGGAGAAGGACATCGTGGCGATCTTTCTGACGCAGAAGTTCGCGGACGATCGGGTGTACTACAACGAGTTCATCACGCAGGTGTATCAGGCGCTCGTCGAATAGACGTTGAAGGGGAAAGATGCACGCGCAGACGCATGCCGACACTGGAGCAGTTGCGCGATGGCGATCCCACAGATCGAGCATTCGAGGAATGCCCTCGCGGTAGCCGTACGCGAAACTTGCGAGCGGGTTTTACACAAATCTTGCGGCGTCGTATCGCATTACCATCGAGGTCGAGCTCTTTGCTCTGTCAGCGCGTCGGCTGGTTCGCTCCCGCTTTGGACGATACCGCCAGGTACGCGGCTATGTCCTTGATTTCCGTATCCGTCAGCTCTGTCTTGCGGAAGGGGGGCATCGACCACGAGCCGCGTCGCACGTAGGCTTTGAGGACCTCGGCCGTCAGATCCGAACGCGCCTCGATGAGAGCGGGCAGCGATCCGTGGTACTTCAATCGTAACGCGTCTGTTCCGGGCAGCGCGGCTCGTCCGTCGTTCCCTGGTCCTGCGCCATGGCACGGGGCACAGGTCCGCTGGAACTTGACCCTTCCCCGGTCCACGGCGGATGCCTCGTCGGCATTCGCGGTAGCAGTCCCTATGGCCAGCAGTAGTCCGCCAAGGGAAACAACAAGCGCGAGTCCCGAGGTCCTCATTTTCGCAACGCTCCTCTGAGCGAAGCATATGCTCTGGGCCAAATACCAGCCCTTCCCGGCGAGAGCACGCCGTTCGGATCGATCGCGTCCTTCAGTGTTTCGTGGAATCGCCGCAAGGCATGGTTATTGAAGGAGTATTGATCGGAGACGTCGTCCTGCAGCATCGGCGGTGCGCGATAGTCGCCGTACCCGCGTTTGGCGTTCTCGGCAAGCGTCTTGCGCAAGAGTTCTGCCGCTTTCTTCTTGCCGGCAGGACTATTGTCGCCCGCGCCGATCCCAAAACCATTCCCCATGAGAAAACCAAACTGGTACCAATTGACGGGTGTGCCGAGCGAGTTGGGAAAAAAACCGGGCATGCCGAGCGTTTTGGCCACGTCCGCGAAGTCGCGCTGCGCCTGAAATACCGCCTCACCACTGCGCGCCACCAGCGAGAAGAGTCCGATGTGAGTCTCGTTCCAGCTGTTCGGATTGCGCTCGGTGCGGCTGGTCTGGTACCACACCCCCAGGCTCGGCACGCCTTGGGTCACATTGCGACGCATGTTCGTGGGGTACGGACCGGTCGTGTTGGCAATCTGTGCCGCCGTCAACGGGACCTGCAAGGATTCCCCGTCGGTAAACCGGGCCGCGGGGATGTTTTTTGCCATCAGCTCCTTGGCGTATTCCCAACCAGCGAGCGTGGTGCGCTCGGAACCGTAGAACTGCAACTCCACCTGCCACGAGGGAAGGTTTGCCGCGGCGGCCTGACGATCCAGTTCCTCCTCGTTGAAATCCTCCGCGGCCTTGCGGAAATCCGCATTGCCCACCAGAGGAAACAGTGGATTGCCATACCACGGTTCGCCGATCATCGCGAGGTCCGAAAGGTAATTGACGGTGTCCACAAGGGGAATGAAGTCTCGTCGTTTGGGTACGGTGACCAGGCCATTGCGCCAATGCTCCGGCTGCGGCATCAAGCGAAAGCCCATCTTCGTAACGATGCCGAAGTTGCCTTGGCCAAACAGACCCGCAGGGTCCGGGCCGAAGCCGTGTTTGTATTCCTGCCAGCTGTTGGACCCGGGCAGCGCCCCCATGCCGGTGCGCATCAGCTCACCATTGGGCAACACGACCTCCACGCCGCAGTGCGAGCCGAAGTGGTCGCGATAGAATCCCATGGTATAGCCGATGCCGTGGTCCATGGAATTGCCGATTACGCTGCCCCATCCCGGATCCGGGGTGTCGATCCAGACTTTGAGGCTTCGCTCCTGAATGTATCGATACAGATCGAAGTATGAAACGCCGGGCTCGACCAGTGCGAAGTGGCGCTTCTCATCCACCTGCAGCACGCGGTTCATCCGCTTCAGATCGACGGTGACGCTGCCACGGACATTCGGCGAGGGCCCCCCGTAGGCGAAGTTCTTACCCGTGGAGATGGCGTACAAGGGAAACTTGTACTTGTTGGCAATGCGGACGATCGCCTGGACCTGTTCGACCGAATCGGGGCCTACCGCCGCTGCGGGGATCAATTCGTTAGTCTGGTCCTTGATGTACGAGAAGTGGTCGCGATAGGGGTGCAGGTCCTCCTCACTGGTCATCACCCAGTCCTTTCCCAGCACACGCTCGAGCTCGCGAATCGCAGCAGCAAATCGCCCGGCACTCACACCTGGCGGAAGTATCGCCATGTCCTAAGTCCCCCTGAAAGTCCTCGTGCGGAGCGCAGATTACACCAACGTATTATACTCAGGAGCGCACTTCAAGCGGATTGCGCTGGTGCCGCGACAACTGGGTACTCGCCATTACGAAGGCCGATCGGCCCTGGCGGGTCCGACGGCGACGGCTTCTGCCTGCAGGAGTTCTAGATACCCCGATTCGGCCGACCAGAACAAGACCGCAGCGACAGCGCGAGTGCGGTGTAGCGGCACTCGCGACGGGGGCCCCCAGTCCCAACCGCCTCGCCCCTCATCACGACTGATTCGCCACGCGCCCCCGTTCTTCTTCCGTCGCTGCCAACAGATACGCGCGAAATCCGACATCAAAATCTCTCGCCAGGAATGGCATAGCGGTCGCGAAGTTCTGCCGCTGGCACCAGTGCTGGATGTACGCATTCCATCCGATCCACTGCTTCTGCCTCACCTCGTTGGATGTGTCTTTGTACATCAGGTATGCCCGCTCCATCATCGAGATCAGAATGGAGAACAGCATTCGTTCGCGATGAATCTGCTCGGGCGTCGATTCAGGGTTTGGCCTCGGCGTATCCGCGACATCCAGATCGGGATGGGCCAGGCACAATTTAAGGAATTCAACGTACTTCACATCCAGTGAGTCGTACGTGGCGTACTCACGAGCGATCCGTTCTCTGCGCTTATTGATGCCGTATATGACGATGCCGACTGGAATTCCGATCAGCTGCGTGATTTTCACGAGTGAATCCAGCGCTGCGGCCGTGACAACCATGTATTATTCCTTGTTCGCGGGCGGACACCTCAATCGTACTTGTGCTCGTGGAATGGTTCAAACGCAGTCTGGTAATACGCAATGGCCTGCGCATGTCGTCATGCTTTTCTGCAACCCCAATATCGCCAGCTCCCCATCCCGATACAGCGCCACATCATGAAGTGCGCCAACAGGTTAGAGATGTCGGTACGCATAAGCTTGTCGCCGGTCTTGCCAGCGAGATTCAAGCCGCCGTTGGCCTTCACCGTTAGTTAGCCGGAAGTTGGTAGACGTTGAGGTCCGGGCGCTTTTGCTCGCTGTTACCGCCGGACTGAAATCCGTTGAGAACTGCCGGTTTGAAAACCGTGGTCCGGCTGCGAAAGCCTGGACTTACAGCCCGGTGGTTGCTTTTGCCGCAATAATCGTCGACCACATCTGCGCGGATAGGCAGTTGCGGGGTGCGAATCAGGTGGGCGGGGGAGAGCGAATCTTCCCCAGGGCGATACAATGGGACTTCCCCGCATCGACTGGTGATACCGTGATCTGGAGGGCTTTCACGTGACCGTGCCTCAGCTCATTGGAGCCGTGCTCTACGCCAAGGATCCCGAGCGTCTTGCGGCATTCTATGCGGCAGTTGCCGGCTTACAGGTCACGAGCCGGCAGGAGAGCTTCTTGGTCCTCGGATCGCCATCGGCGCAGCTCGTGATCGTGCGCATCCCGAAGCGCATTACCGACACCGTCGAGATCGCGGCGCCACCGATTCGGCGCGAAAGAGCAGCCATCAAGCTCGTCTTTGCTGTTGAGGATATCGAGGGGGCCCGAGCGAAGGCGGCGGAACTCGGCGGTGAACTCAAGCCGTCGAGCCGGGAGTGGGAATTCGAGGGAGCGAGGGTCTGCGATGGTCACGATCCCGAAGGGAACGTGTTCCAACTCCGCTGCTGATATCCCAGCCATGCGCACTAACGCCAAAGTCGGGAAGTCTCGAAGCGATTGCTACGTCAGCCTTTACGGGATCCATTGTGGCAGCGGCTGGCGGTCAGTGAGGGATAGTCGCCTGCTGCAGGCTGCGATAGGCGTATTCCAGGAACTGCGACGGGTCGCCCATCTCCTCGATGAGTCCCTTCAGCGGACGGTCGGCCACCACCGGCACCACACCGACGAACTCTTTGCCCTTGTTGAACTCCACCACGTCCTCGGGGCCGAAGCCCTTATTGAACAGGATGAAGAACTGCTTGAACAGGGCCCAGTACACGTCCTTGTGGCGAACGATGTCGCTGCCCGTCAGCGGCACACCCTGCGCGCCGATCACGATGGTGTCGGGCTTCACTACCTCGCAGAGAATTTCGTAGGAGCGTAGGAAGCCGTGGTAGAAGCCGCCGTTCAGCCAGTCGATCACCGGCCAGCTGTGGCCGGCCACCGGACCGCCGGCCACGATGACGTTGTGCTTCGGGAAGTGCACGTACAGGTCGCCGTTGGTGTGCGCGGCCGGGAGGTAGCGGTAGTCCACCTGCTCGCCAGCGAACTGCAGCGAACCCGTGTTGTAGGTGGTCACTGTCGGCAGCGCCTTTGGGGGCAGGGCGCCATAGGTACCCGTGTACAGCGCGGAAGTATTCTTCCGCCCCAGCGCCAGACGCGTGACCTCATGCGAGATGATGGTGCCGTCGGCCTTGCCGACGGCCTCGTTGGAGCCGGTCTGTTCCGGGTGCCAGTGCGTGTTGATCAGCGTGTGCACACGCCTGGTGTTCATGGCCGAGGCCACCGCCTTCAACACTGCGGAGGAATGTTCCGCGAGGCCACCATCGACCAGCAGCGCGCCCTCGGCAGAGGGCAGGGCGACGACATTGCCACCGCCGCCGGTGATCAGCGCGAGGCCGTTCACGTCCTGCACTTCGATGCGAGTCTTGGCAGCGGATGCCACGGCGGGCAGGCCCAGTAGCGCAGCAGCCGAAAGGGCCTGCGCACTGTCGCGCAGGAAATCACGCCGGGAAAGGGTCATTACGGTCCTACGGGATCGACGGGCCAGATGAAGGAGTCATAGACGGCGGTGGCGATGGGTGGGCCCTGGGGCGGCCAGTCCGGGGTCTTCGCCAGTTCGATGTTCGCGCCTTTGCTGCGCAGGAAATCGGCCAGTGGCTTGTTCGGCGGCTCGGCCATCGCGAGAAATGGCACGTAGCCGCGGCCCATCGCGTAATCCAGCGCGGTCAGGCCATCTTCGTCCTTCACGTTGAC
>FTJL01006181.1_pt4 | contig 33578 bp, 24 predicted proteins | sample 1658551 | NCBI WGS metagenome assembly FTJL01 (sample SAMEA3914835, study PRJEB12502) | metagenome | biome: forest; material: soil | place: Canada | collected 2011-07-03 | depth 0.3 m
GCCCAGGGCTACCTGATCAGCCGGCCGCTGCCTGCGGAAGCGTTTGAATCCTGGCTGCGGGAATCCACCTGGACGGATCAGATCGACAAATGGACTAAGTCCGCCTAGATTTCCTTCCGGTCTCTCATATCGATGAACTGCAGGAACTCCGCGCGCGTGCGGGCGTCTTCGCGGAACGTCCCCGTCATACGACTGGTGATCATCGATACGCCGCGCTTGTGAACTCCCCGCGTCGTCATGCACTCATGCGATGCATCGACCACGACACCGACACCCCGGGGCTTCAACACCTCCGTGATGCAGGTCGCAATTTGCGCAGTGAGCTTTTCCTGCACCTGGAAACGACGTGCATAACCGTCCACCACACGCGCCAGCTTGCTGATTCCTACGACCTTGTTCGTCGGCAGGTATCCCACATGCACACGCCCTATGATCGGCGCCATGTGGTGCTCGCAATGCGATTCGAAGGCGATGTCGCGCAGCACGACCATCTCGTCGTACCCGCCGACCTCCTCGAACGTACGGCGCAGGTAGGCGGCCGGGTCCGTGCCGTAACCGGAAAACCAATCGTCGTAGGCATTGACCACCCGCTTGGGCGTTTCCAGCAGACCCTCGCGTTCCGGATCGTCGCCCGCCCACCTGAGCAGGGTCCGTACCGCCTCTTCTGCCATGTCACGGGTCACCTTCACCCGCGGGCTTTTGGTCTTTGCTTTGGAAGCCATCTAATCCTCTCAATCAATAGGAATGCCTCAGGGCCGACCCGCCATTATGGCATTCCCGGGGAATAGCTTGAATAGCGCATCTATCGCTGCTAGCTTGATCGGTCCATGCCGTCCCAGCCGAAAAAAACCGCAGGTCTAAGCGCCCTCGAGAGCGCCCCCGTCCGCTTCCTGATTGTCGACGGCCTGGATTGGCTGTTCGTCGAGCGCGACCTGCCGGGTCATTCACTGACCGCCTCAGTGGCGCAAGTCGTCACCCACTTCGGCGCCACCAGTGCGACCGCGCGTACCGTTTTGCTCCTTAACGAGCGCGACGGCGTTGAGATGATGCTGAACCTCTCGCGAATTCGCGAACTGTCCATTGCCGATTTAGGCGATATTCACGCGATCGGCTTCTCACCGCACTTGAGCCGACAACTGGGAACGTGGCGGCACGGGAAGAAGATCGCCACCGCCGTGCGGCAGGTCGACTTCAGCAAATCGCAACGCCGCGACGATGCAACGTTGTCGCTGTTGGAATCCCAGATCCTGCAGCCCTGGCTGGAGCGTCGGCGAACGCGCATGGCGACGACAGAGCGCAGCGTTCATCTGGGCGATCGCGTCGATCATGCCATTGCGATCAGAGAGCGATTACGCCGTTCGGTGAGATTCGTGGATGCCCACGAGTGGGCGAAGTGGCGGGGGATTTCCGAGAGCAACCCTTCGGCCGCGCTGGGAAAACATAAACAGAAACACCGGGTGTTCGCCGTCCAGGAAGGCAACAAGGACCTGTATCCGGCATTTCAATTCTCGGAAAGTGCTGAACCTCTGCCGGCGATGGCCGAAGTGCTGGCAAGAGTGCCGGGAGATGCGCAGGGCTGGCCGCTGCTGGGCTGGTTCGAGGCGGCCAACTCTGTGCTCGGAAATCGCAGTCCGGCGGATGTCATTGCACAGGATCCGTCGGCGGTCGCCCAGGCCGCTGCGAGCTTTTACTCGCCGTCCCAATGCTGACATCAGATTGGCCTGACATCAGATCGGCCGGACGTCAGGTCGGATTGAGCAATCGAAGCTTCGGCGGCTCCGCCGCGGCCGATCGCACTCCGCGCAACTGCCGCAGAATGCCCGTGCAGACTTCCGGTGACACCGGCGGGCTTAAGTAGAACCCTTGCCCGCATTCGCAATCCAGCTTACGCAGGCATTCGAGCTGCTCGGCGGACTCGATGCCCTCGGCGACAAGTTGTAATCCCAAGCTCTTCGCCACGCCGACAATGGCGCGCACTATGGCCGCGTCATTCGGATCCTGCGCCATGTCGCGAACGAACGCGCGGTCTATCTTCAGGGTGTCGATCGGCAGGTGCTTCAGGTAACTCAGGCTCGAATAACCCGTACCAAAGTCGTCGATCAGAATACGCGACCCCAGGCTGCGCAGCCTCTGCAGGGTCCCCAGGTATTGCGGGGAGTCCTGCATCGCGGCACTTTCCGTAATCTCGTAATGCAGCAGATTGGCGTCGATCCCGACTTCCTTCGCGAGCGCAGTGGCGAGCGTCGCGAGTTGGGTATGCTCGAACTGACGCACGGAGATATTGACCGACACGGGAAGCAGCGGAACATGCTCGCGCTGCCACTCGGCCAACTGCTGACACACGCGTCGCAGCACCCAATCACCGATCTGGATGATCAGCCCGCTCTGCTCCGCCACCGGAATGAACCGGGAGGGCGGCACGAAGCCACCGTCGGCGGTCCGCCAGCGGATCAGCGCCTCAAAACTCACCGGTCGCATGGTCTTCAGGTCAAAACAAGGCTGGTAGTCGATCGACAACTCGTTGTTTTCGAGCGCCTGCTTCAGCGCGCGTTCCAGCCACAGACGCTCGCGCAAGCGCGCATTCATCTCCGGCGTGTAGAACTGATGATTGCCGCGGCCCTGATCCTTCGCATGGTACAGAGCGATGTCGGCGTGCTTGAGCAGTTGTTCTGGATCGGAGCCGTCCTCCGGGTAGACGCTGATTCCGATGCTCGGCGAAATAGACATGGTCACACCGTCGACATCCAACGGCACCGTCAACACAGAACGGATCCGGTCCGCGATGACGTTGACGACTTCGGCTTCGGGCAGCATCGTGGCAATGACCACGAATTCATCGCCGCCCATGCGCACGACCACATCGTGGGTCGCCACCGAGGCTCGCAGCCTGCCGGCAATCGTCGTCAGCAACTTGTCGCCGCTGCCGTGACCGAGGGAATCGTTGACGTTCTTGAAGTGGTCCAAATCCATGTAGAGCAAGGCGAGGCGCGTGCCGTCGCGGCCAGCTCTAGCCAAGAGGCGCGGGAGTAGCCGCTGCAAGTGCAGCCGATTCGGCAGACCCGTCAGAGCATCACGTCTGGCTAGACGCGCAATTTTGCGCTGCTGATCCAACCATTCGCGCCGCGCGGCCTCACGTGTACTCCACGTACGGTTGAGCAACGTCAGCAGCAAGATGACGACGATGGCGAAGCAAATCAGGAGACCCGCCACCACGTAGGTAATCGTGCGTTCGCCGAGCAGCAGCGAATCCCGGGTAGCACTCGTCGAAATGACCAACAACGGGCGTCCCTCGACATCCCTGAGAAGCGCGTGACTCTCGAGATTCCTGGGCCCCTCCGCCTGAACCAGTACATCGGGTCCGGAAGACTGAGAATTCAGCCAATCCGTCACGGCGCGGGGTACGGTGCCCGTCGGTGCGCCCCTCTCGTTCAGAAAGGTCAGCTTCACTGGCGCCTGGCTGGTCTCCGCCAACTGCGCGGCCATCATGTCATCTATATATCGACCGAACACCAGGGTGCCCACGGGCGGCCCTGTGCGGGCCGTGCGTAGCACTCGCAGCGCAGCGAACGCCAGCACGCCATGCTGCAATCGCAGCAAGCGGACAGGCTGATCGGCCACATCGGGCGACAGCAGTAACGGCAAGCTTTCCTGCAGCCTGGCCAGTACGCTGGGCGGAATGAGCGAGGTATCGCCGTTAGCGCCACCGCGAGTAGTCAGATTGACGACTGTGCGGCCCTGCTTATCGGCCATCCACACCAGCTGGACCCCCAACGTGTCCAGGGTCATACCGGTGAAATTGCTGGCTACGAAGTTGGGTGCGCGCCCGAGGAGGAAGTCATACGCGTCATTCCACAGCGCGTAATCCGTCGCCGAGGCATCGAGTTGATGCAGGTCCGCCTCGAGGGCCTTGCGGACACGCTCGATGTTGAGCTTGGCCTGCTCGGTCTCGATGGTCGCGAAGCTGTGAACGAGGACTTGCCGGGCACCGTAGAAAACGCCCGCGATCAGGGCCAGGGCCCCCAGACAGGCTGCTATGAGTACCTGCTTGCGCAAAAGATGGACCGCCCCGTTCGGCCAAGCTGTTCAGTTCTTCGTAATCGACAATCCTGTGTCGGCAGCCTGACCGTTGAATCGAGCCCGGCACCGTGATCCAGGTCACTATTCCCAGCGAAATCGCTTAAAACGGTGCCCCGGGCCCCGGGATGGACCCGCGTTTGCGCCCCGGCCAGGCGCCCCCTGCGGTCCCTCAGCGACGCAGCTTTTCCATCCTGGCGACCAGCGTGGACGGCGCGATTTCCAGCGCCTCGGACAGTTTGCATAGCGTCGTCAGGGTGGGCTGGCGGATGCCGCGCTCCATCTGACTGACGAATGTCCTGTCCACGTCGGCGCTCAGGGCGAGCGCTTCTTGTGAGATGCCGCGGGCATTGCGCTGCTCTCGCAGCACCTGTCCGAACAATGTGGGTATGTGATCTGCAGCCATCGCGAATGATTTGGCGACTTGTGGCTCAGCGTCCACGGGATATAATACGCTTTCGCCCGCCGCGCCCGAGCCGCTCCCATCGGCCGATGGTTATTGATCGGATTTCGGGCGCTGCGCCCAGCGGCCACAAAGGACTGCTCAAGAGTTACGACTCCTGTCAGAATCGTTTAGGCCTACACTGCACTGTCCTTATAGTCGCAACGGAGACGCTATGCCCTCGGGGGCCGAAACCACCAACCTGGCGCTGTTCTGCGACTTCGAGAACATCGCCCTGGGCGTACGCGACGCTCACTACGATAAGTTCGACATCACCCGGGTGCTGGAGCGACTGCTGCTCAAGGGCTCCATCGTCGTCAAGAAGGCGTACTGCGACTGGGAGCGCTACAAGGAGTTCAAGGCGGGGATGCACCAGGCAGGGTTCGAGCTGATCGAAATTCCGCACGTCAAGATGTCGGGCAAGAACTCCGCCGACATCCGCATGGTCGTGGATGCCCTGGACCTCTGCTATACCAAGCCGCATGTCGACACGTTCGTCATCCTGAGCGGCGACTCGGACTTCTCCCCTCTCGTCAGCAAGCTGCGCGAGAACAACAAGGATGTGATCGGTTGCGGCGTGAAGAACTCGACGTCGGACCTGCTGATGGCCAACTGCGACGAGTTCATCTACTACGATGACTTGGTTCGAGAGCAGAAGCCACGCCGTGCGCCGCGCAAGAAGAGCGCTTCCGGCGCAACAGCCTCTTCATCTGCGCCGGCTCACCCGCACGCGGAGCACAGCGAGGAAGCGCGGGAAGAGCACAAGAGCGAAGACAAGAAACAGGAAGCCTTCGACCTGGTGATGTCGACGATCGAAGCCCTGGTGTCCACGCGCGATGCGGAAGACAAGATCTGGGGCTCGATGGTCAAGCAGGCCCTGAAGCGCCGTCGTCCGGGATTCAACGAGAGCTACTACGGCTTCCGCTCGTTCAACAAGCTGCTGGAAGACGCCGCCGCCCGCAAGTTGATCTCGCTGGAGCGCGACGAGAAATCAGGCGGCTACCTGATCCACAGCAACAGCGAATCGGGCTGACCCAGCCGCGGCGACGGCAACCGCGGCCAAGCTTGCTCGACCGCCAGCCCCAGCGACAGCAACAGGTCATCCTGTCCGGCCAGGCTGTCGAACTCGATTCCCACCGGCAGACCCTGGCTCGTAAGCCCCGCCGGAATCGACAGTCCCGGTGTGCCCAGGGCGCAGGTCACATGGGTGTTACGGATGAAGATCAGCACCTCGCTGACCTTCTTGCCGTTGATCTCGATCTCATCGGTGGCCAGATCGCCGTTCGGATTGATCAAAGGCGCCGTCATGGGCTGCGTCGGAAACATGATCGCCCCCAATCCATTGGCGCGGAACATGTCGCGGTACGCAGCGTCTATCTGCCGACGCGAGTTGCCGCGCGCCGCATCCAGTTGCTCGGCGGTGAAGGACATTTTTTGTGCCCGTTCGAACAGGGATTTCGTGTCCTCGCTGGCGATGCCTTCCACGATTTCCTCGGCTCTGAGCTTGGAGCCTATGAGCTTCAGGTATTGCGTCAGGTCCTCCTTGATCCCGTACATCACCAGCGTGCCGTAGACATCACTGGCGAGCGAGTAATAGCTGCCGGCGTCGACATCGATCAGCGTGGCACCCGCCGCACGAAGATGGACAAGCGCGTTTTCAGCCACGCGCAGCACTTCCGAGTCGGTCTCCTCCCAATAGGGACTGCGCGGCACGCCTATGCGCACGCCCCGAAGATCGGGCGCTGCAGCCACAGGCCTACCGGTAATTGCCGAGTGCAACAGAGCCACGTCGGCAACCGTCCGCGCCATCGGCCCAACGGTGTCGAGCTCACTGGCGAGGGGCAGCACTCCCTCATCCGAGTACTGCTTGCTGCCGAAAGTCGAAGGCCGCAGTCCGACCGTGCCGCATAGCGCCGATGGGATTCGCACTGATCCGGCGGTATCGCTGCCGAGACCGGCCGGCACGATGCCCGCGGCAATGGCAGCGGCTGTGCCGCCGCTGGATCCGCCCGGCACACGACGGCGATCGTAGGGATTTTCGACCGACCCCGTAGTGGGATTACTGGAAGTCCCCCCTCCGGCCAGCTCATGCATGTTCGCCTTGGCGAAGAACACCGCACCCTGGTCGAAAAGACGCTGGGCCACGGGCGCATGCCGGGGTCGAATGTTGTGCCGGAAACTGGCCGATCCTGCCGCGGTCGGCGTCCCGGCCACGTCAATATTGTCCTTGATGATGACCGGCAGGCCACCCAGCAAACCGAGCGCTTCGCCCTTACGCCGTCGCAGATCTACGGCGCGAGCATCCTCGAGCACTCGCTGCTCTTGGATCCAGGTGATTGCATTGAGCGACCGAAGAGCCCGATGTCGCTCAATGAGCCGCAATACATACTCTTCTGCGCGCAGCTCACCATCAGCAATGCGCCGTACGGCTTCAAGGGCGGTGAGATTTGAAAGGTCGCTGGCGGTGTCCATCGCGACGGTTACGCTCGGGGCTTTTGCACTTCGGAACAGATCGCAGTGTAGGGTAGGTACAGAAAGCGCCTCCATGGATCCGTAGTGCATGCCCTTACCGTGGATCACGCTTCGACCCATCGCCACCCCATGCATGTCTCTCATCGCCGTCCCCACTCACGCGCGCGCCGACTGCTGGAGTTGATCACTCCATGCGCATCAGTGCAACAGCAGATGGAATGCGACGAGCTATCAGAAGAAGTGACGCATCGTCAATGTGAGCGTCAGGCTGCACGCTCCGACGATGATCGCTACCAGGAAACCGGCAGCAAGAGGGCGCCATCCAATGCGCCACATGTCGGCAAACGCAACGTTCAAACCGACGGCGGTCATACCACAGACGAGAAATAGATCGGAAGTCGTCTGTCCCGCATTCACGACGGCATGCCAGGTGGCTGCATCCGCCTGAAACACAGCATCGCCCGCCGTCCGCGCAATCAGGAAGAGAATAAAAGCCACGACGAAAAACGGCACGAGCTGGGCGCGCGGTGCGCAGTCGGCCGGCTGCTTGCCACCTGGATCGGGCTCGCCTCTGCGGTTGAGCCACGCAGCCAAGGGCACCAGCACGGCGATGGACAGATTGCGCAGCAGCTTGGCCACGCTCGCGGCCGCCAGCGCAGTGGGGGCGCCCGATTGCTGCGAGTAGATGAGAGCCGAGCCGATGACTTGCGAGGTATCGTGAATCGCCGTGCCGAGGAATACGCCCGCATGGATCGGCGAAGCGGAGAAGAACTGAGCCGCCACCCAGGGATAAAAGATCATGGCGAGGCAGCCGAAGAGGACCACGCAGGTCACTGCGAAGGCGGTCTCGGCATGCCGCGCCTTGATCACGGGAGAGATAGTGCGATGCCGGTTCGCAGGAGTCGATGCATCGCCCAGTGCAGACCTTCGGTGGTCCAAGTCGGAACACCCAAAGTATTGCGCCAGAGCATGCCTAGCAGGACGGCAAATAACACCGGACTCAAAGACACCGGCGGCAGTCCCGCAACCCCATGAGCGGCCCCGCCGGCCAAGGCCTTGGCGAGCAGTGCGAGAACGATAGCTACCGCGACCCCCGGGGCCACCTGCCGCACCGACGTAAAACCAGGGGAGAGGGATTTGAGTAGCGGCGGCACGGTAGCGACAGATCAGTGCTCGCGCGTCATCACGACGTCGATTCTCGAGCCCGATCTGTGAGCACGTGAGCGCTTGGTCACCATGCGCTCATTGAGATCAACGATGGCGCGGCTCCCCGTATGGCCGAAGAGAAAAGGCAGCACAGCGTGCACCAGGCAAGCGAGCCCGCCCAAGATCATGCGAGTTCCAAAACCCGCGGCTTGCAGCAAATGCTCCCCGTACGTCTCGCCGACGGACTCGGGATGCTCGGTGAATAGACGCACGGGCCTCATCGGAGGAGCTTAGGCCTCAGCCCCCGCTACGCGATTGCGAAGACCTGGCGTCGAGGCCTCGTTTGAGCAACAATGTTGCGCGTAGTTGGTAAATATCCGCAACGATGTATCATGGATAAGATCGATGTTCGAATTCTGGATCTTCTGCAGAAGGACGGCTCCCTCAGCGCCGTGGAGATCGCCGACAAGGTGGGCCTCTCCAAGGCCCCCTGCTGGCGCCGTATCCAGCGCCTGCGGGAAGAGGGTGTTATCCGGCAGACCGTCGCTCTCCTCGACGCCCGCTCGCTGAACGTCGGCACCACCGTGTTCGTCACCCTGAAGACCGCCAACCACAGCGAAGCCTGGTTCGAGAAATTCGTCCGCGCCGCCCGCGACATCCCCGAGGTCACGGAAATCCACCGCATGAGCGGCGAAGTCGACTACCTGATGCGCATAGTCGTCCCCGACATCGGCGGCTACGACGCCGTCTACAAGCGCCTGATCCACGCTGTCGACTTCCTGGACGTCAGCGCCAGCTTCACCCTGGAAACCATCAAACACACCACCGCCCTGCCGCTAACCTACTTAAAACTCCAATAGGCGTGCCAATAGGCGTGCCAATAGTGTCTATGGGCAACCGTGCGCCACTTCACACCCCACTGCACCACAACAGCCCCCCACCAACGTCTCGTTTGAGAGCCAATCCACAAACCCGATCCGCCAAACCCGCTGTTTTCTTCAGTTGACTGCCGCGGCGCCGTAAACCCTGCACCGGCAATGATCATTCGTCGACCGCTCAACCGTCGCAGCAGGATTTGCCCATGACACTTCTCGGCCGCTTGAAGCTTTGGCAGAAGCTCACCCTCCTGGTTGCCGGGCTGTTGATACCGACCATCCTGGCCGGCGCCTTTTATTTCCGTACCGTTACCGCAGACGTGCAACTCTCCCGCGCCGAACTCGACGGTGCCCGTTATCTGCAGCCGCTGGGCGCGGTCCTCGCGGAGGCGCTCAACCATCGCGGCTCCGCCCATGCCATGTTGAACGGCGATGCCAGTCAGAAGAACGCCCTCGCCGCGTCCGAAGGCCGGATGGAGTCCCTGATGGGGGCCGTCGATAAAGTGGATGGCGAGCTCAATACCGAATTCCAGACCAGCGGACCGTGGCACACGATCAAGGCCGCGTGGGACGACCTCAAAACCCGCAACGCCAAACTCACCCCCGCCGACAGCTTGAGCCTGCACGACGACCTGGTCGACAAGGTCCTCGAGCTCAACTTGACCGTGTGGATGAGATCGGGCCTCGCGCACGACCCCGAGGCCGCCGACGGCTTCCTGATCACCACCGCCACCGACAATCTCCCCGAAGTCATGAACGAAACAGGCGGCATGCGCCTGCGGTCGGCCGGCGCAGCACTCGCCGGCTACGTCGGCACCGGCGACCGCGAAGCCATCCTGCAGCACATGCACCAGGCAGCGACGGCGCTGCAAACAATCCGCAAAGAACTCTCCTCCGTCACCGACGAATCAACTCAAGTCAGCACCATCACCCTGCCCGCGCTGGATCACGCCTCGCAGGCATTCAGGGAATATCAGCGGACCATTCACAGCCAGATACTCGACGCCAAGGACATCACCACCAAGGGCGAAGAGGTCTTCCAGGAAGGCGACGCCGTCACACGGGCGCTGTCCGATCTGTCCATGGCTGTCTACTCAGGCGTCGTCCAAGGACTGACCGATCGCGTCCAGTCGGAAACGCGCACTGCGACGATCAACGGCATAGCGCTATCCATTGTCGTGGTGTTCGGCTTGGCGCTAAGCGTGCTGATCACGCGCGCCATGGTGGCGCCGATGACTCACGCGATATCCGTCTTCCAGTCGATCTCCACAGGCCGCTATGACAACCAGATCGAGCGGTCGGGCACCGATGAGGCGGGCCAGGTTCTGCTCGCACTCGATGAGATGCAGACCAAGCTGCGTCGACTGAAGGAAGAAGAGTCGAACGCCGCCGCAACAGTCAGCGGCCGCATCCGCGCCGCCCTCGATCACGCCACCTCGGCGATGCTCGTGGCCGACGCGAATCTCGAGATTATTTACGTGAACCATATGTTCGAGTCGCTGATTCGCGAGCTGGAGAGCGACCTGCGGCAAGACCTGCCACAGCTCGTCAGCGCGCGACTGGTGGGCTCGGGTCTCGAAGTGCTCTACAAGGACGCCTCCGCTGCCCGCAGCATGCTGAAGAGCCTCAACGCCAAGCGCGTCGAGGAAACGACCTTGGGCACTCATACTTTCCGGCTCGTCGCGAGCCCGGTGGTATCGGCGACCGGAGAGCGCATCGGCACGGTGCTGGAGTGGAGCGATCGCACCCAGGAAGTCGCCGTCGAGAGCGAGATGGAAAGAATCCTGCAGAGCGTACTGGCAGGCGACCTCGATAAGCGCATCGCCTTGGCCGGCAAGGTGGGTTTCTTCGAGAAGATGAGCCGGGGCGTGAACAATCTCGCCGACAACATGGCGCAGCTCGTCTCGAACGTGAAGGCCGCGGCCCGCTCGGTATACGAAGGGGCGGAACTGATTTCCAAGGGCAACCTCGACCTGTCGCAGCGCACCGAACAGCAGTCCTCTTCGCTTGAGGAAACGGCGTCCTCGATGGAGCAGATGACCTCCACGACCCGCCAGAATGCCGACAATGCGGGTGAGGCGAATCTGCTCGCCATAGCGGCCCGCGAACAAGCGGAAAAAGGCGGCACCGTCGTCGGGCAGGCCGTCCAGGCCATGGGTGAGATCAACCAGTCCTCGAAGCGAATCGCCGACATCATCGGCGTCATTGACGAAATCGCCTTCCAGACCAACCTGCTGGCGCTCAACGCCGCAGTCGAGGCCGCGCGAGCCGGCGAACAGGGCCGCGGTTTTGCCGTGGTGGCCAGCGAAGTCCGCAGTCTTGCCGGCCGCTCAGCTACCGCCGCTAAAGAGATCAAGGATCTCATCGGCGACAGCGTCAAGAAGGTCGAAGGCGGCTCGATACTCGTGACTCAGTCGGGCCGTACCCTCGAGCAGATCGTGGGCTCAGTGAAGAAGGTGTCGTCCATCGTCGCCGAAATCGCAGCCGCATCACGCGAGCAGTCGACAGGTATCGAACAGGTCAATCGCGCGATCATGCAGATGGACGAGCTCACACAGCAGAACGCTGCGCTGGTTGAAGAGGCCACGGCATCGAGCCAGGAGATGTCCGAGCAGGCCCGTGCACTCGACGAGATGATGTCGCGCTACCGCGTAGCGGCCACCATGAGCGCCGAGCGGCCAGCAACGAGCGCTAGCGTGTCGGCAGGCAGGCCCGCCGCCCGCGACGTTGCGTAAGCGGCGGACCGGTGGGGACGCGCCCGGGCGGCGGATCACTACAGAGATCGCAGAAAATTCAGCAAATCCTGCTGCGACGCGTCGTTCAGATCGTTGAAATTACCCACGACCTCATAGGCCTCCGACGGTCCGAATGACGGCGTGCTGCCCTGCTGCTGATTGCGACTGCCCGGGCCATTGCTGCCTCTACTTCCATTGCCCCCACTGGCATGCGCCTGGATCGCCTGCACCAGGTCGGTCGTACGTCCATCGTGGAGGAAAAAGATCCGCTGACCCACGCCCCAGAGCGGTGCAGTACGGAACTCGTCGCCGGCCGCGGCTCCCTGCAAGATATTGTCGGCGAGGGCCGGTCCCATCCTGTGCAGCGCCAGATCCGAGTACAGCGCCACTTGCTGATTGGCGAGTGCCTTGACCGTTGTATTGCCCGTACTCAGTTGCGCCGTGTGGCACAACCCGCAGCCGATATTGTCGAACTCCTGCGCGCCCCGCCTTATCGAGGCCGCACCTCCCGGCACTGTTGTGGAAGCAACAGGAGGTCCCAGGAAGCGCATGTAGACTGCGAATTGCTCAATATCGCTGAATGTCACATCCGCCGTCGTAATACCTGTCTTGCCCGACACGTCGTTGGGGGTACCCGACTGCTGACAGTTAGAGTTCTGCTCGCGCTCCTGCGGGAAGTTCTCATTCGTGATGCCCATTTCCACGTTGTAGGCTTCGCCCGCGAACACCAGTACTGAGATGTTCTGCGCCTTCCAGCCGTAGCGTGAAATCGTCCCGTCATTGCCCGAGTGATTGAAGTGGCCGCCGATGCCGAGATTCGACTTCCTGGAGGCATTCGCACTCAGATTCGCGACCAGGGTGGCATCGGGTATGTTCTCGATCAGCCCGTCCCCATAGGTGGGTGTCGGAATCCGTAGCGAGACATTCCCTCTGGCAAACTGTCCGTTGAAATCCTCCTGAGCGATGTTGCAATTAGCGGCGCTTCCGGAGGTGTCAATACGACCGCTGGTCACGAATAGCGAGTGAACGCCTCCATCCCGCACACCATTTGAACCAAACTTGAAGCGCGCCTCGCGTACAGGCCCAGTTGCGGTAATGAACGAAGGTACGGTATTGCGCGCTCCGAAGGCAGTCGCTACCTGCACCTGCGGATTTACGGCCGGCGCAGAGCCACCGTGCACGGGTTGCGCGTGGCAGCCGAGGCAGCTATCGAGGTTGAAACGCGGCCCCAGGCCATCCCCGATCTGCTCGACTTCGGCAAACGTCTTCTGTCCATTGAAGAACAGAGTCGTCTGATCGGCGGACAATCCCTGCACGGGATTTCCCGCTCCAGGGGCTCCAGGCCGGACCCCGGGATCGGTGGCCGCGTTGGCCACGGGAACCCAAACCATCCCGCCCGACACTAACATGGCAACGGAAGTCCGCACCGTCCTGAATCGAGTCTTCATAACCTCCCCGTTTCCGGCAAGACAACCGGCATTGATCCATTCCTGCGCGCGGGGTAAAGCAAGGGCTATGCCGCAGATGCATGCCCGTACAGTCTCGCGGCATCAACCCGTTGATTGCGTGAGGTTATGTTTGTTTATGACACGGCGGTGCGTCAGCCGGCACGGCGCGGATCCGTCGCGTGCACCAGACGCAATCCACGCCTTCGCAGTCAACCTGTTGATTAGTTGGAAAGCCGGCTGTCGCGGCGCACAGACGGCGCGAGCCGGTCCGCGTGTTGTTTTGATGTCTTGAACACACAGGTTGAAGCGGGCGGCGCGTGTCAATTCGCCGCAAACGCAGCCGTATACTCACGGTCCCGGTTCATTCGCCGCTGCGGGAACGACTTTGTCTGGCCGCGAAGACGCGACGGTCTCGGGACCGGGACCTATTCGCCAGCCTCTAAGCCAGCAGGTCCCGGGCTGCATCCATATCGACGTGCTCAAACGCCGGCGAAAACTCGTCGAGCTCGGTTGCCAACAGGCCGACATCAGGACTCAGGGCCACAGTTCGCCAGTCAAGTACCGCGGCGTGAACCTCCTCCAGGATCTTCAAGGCCTCAGGGGGGCTGAGATTGAAGTAGTCCGCGTGTTCCATGAGCATGCTCAATGAGACGATGGGCCCCGCAGTTTCGCTGAGCCAGGTTTTCGACTCCCGATCCTTGTCCGGGAACGGGTTCAGGTCAAAGCCGGGTGCGAGCTGCCATTTGCCTTGGCCCGCGTATAGGAAGCCCAGGTTGTGCAGGTGATCGTCCACGTTGGTAATCAGCAAATTGAACACGAGCCGACGCCAAAGCTGTTGCGTATCCCGAGTGGGTTCTGCGCACTTTGCGCGGATGACGTCCGCAATTTCCGTGTAAGCACGATCTTCGTTGCGAGCTGCCTGCAACATTGAAGCGGCGGACAGGTAGTGGATTCGGGCATGTTCCGCAGTACGATCAAACCGACGAATGACCGCCACCGGCGCGCGGCCGATTAGCACGATTCGTGCGCTTGCGGCGCTGATACCGGCGCGATGAGCGAGATGCAGAGCGAGGACCTCCGCACGGGTAACGCTGCGCTCATCCTGCACACTGGGGAATTTTCCCAGAGCCAGCGTGCCGTCTTCTTCGAGCACGGTGCACTTGGGCCGCATACCACCCAGGGAGGTTCCTTTGCCTTGCAGGTACTTCAGGTCTTCGGCGGTTTCATTGCCAGTCTCTACAGCCCGACTGGCATCGTAGATTCGCTGTAATTCCAACAGCGGCGGGGTCGCGCGCCTGCCCTCCTCGAACGTGCGGAGAAATCGGCCGGAGGCGTCTCGCAGGCGCAACGCGCCGAGGCGGCTGAAGTCATCAACAGCGCTCAAGTAGTCGAATTCAGTGAGCGCCGGCAACTGCGGGTCCTTCTTTCTCTCTTTAACGTGCGCCCGCGCTATGACGCGACGGCCCCACGCATCGGGCTCCGTGTCCGCGAGAGCAAAGTGAAAGCATGAATCGTCCTTGGTGGGTGCACGCCGGGTCAGGTGTCCTGCAACCAACGGCAAATCCGATGACACTTCGAAGCGGGCAGGATCATTCAACCACGCGTTGTCGTAGGCAAACGCCGAGTACTCCCGAGCGCCGTCCTTGACATACGTCAGTTGGCCGACCGGTTGACCCGATTTGCCGATGGATACTCCCACCTGAGTCTTGAGCGCTTGAGCGATCATAGTGCCCCCGACTCCGTGGTCCGTTTGCGAGCGCGCACTCGCTGCGGCAGTTGTTCATCCATGAGAGTCAGCCCAATCGGGTCCTCGCCGGTATCCAGCAGCCGGTTCAGCCGCTCGAGCTCTCCAAACACAAAGAGCGCTCGCGCCATGTAGTGCAGCGGAATTCGCGGGTCGCCTTTCTCCAGCCGTCGGACAGTGGCCAGCGAGGACCCAATGCGCTCTGCCAGGGACTGCTGACTGATCTGCCGACGTCGCCGCGCCAAGGAGATATCTCGCCCCAGTTTCTTGACGGCGCGCTCGACAGGCGCAGGAATCGGTAGCGCACGCATTAACGCTCTCCCTAAGAGCGCTAATTAACCTTAAGCGCTCCTATAGGAGCCATTAGGCTCGTACTGCCCTCAACTGTAAACGCTCTCTAGTCCGCCACCGGGGCGCCTGAGGGCGCATGGAAGGGCGGCTTGGCGAACCAGATGATGGCGATGAGCCCGATGATGATGCAGCCGCATAGCCAGAACACATCGTCCGCGGCCATCATGTACGTCTGGCGTGAGAGCGTGGCATCCAGTACACCATAACTTTGCTGCAGGCTCATGCCGTGCGAGCCCAACATCTGGATCGTTTGCCCCCGGACGGGATCGAGCGCCGTAAAGGCTTCCGCGAGGCGCGTGTGATGCACGGCCTCCCGGCGCTGCCAGAAATTGGTGAACAACGAGGCGCCGAAGCTCGCCAGCGAGAAACGCATGAAGGTCGACAGTCCCAGCGCATTCGCGGCCTGCGAGGGGGGCAGCTGCGACAACATCACGCCCGTCAGCGGCGTGAACATGAGGACGAGGCCCACTCCCAGGATCAGCTGCGGATAGGCAATCACCCAGATCGTGGAATCCGTGTTGAACTGGGCCCGCAGCCACATGACACCGGCAATGACCACAAAAGCCAGGGTGCCGATGACCCGAGGCTCGATCCGATGCAGATTCCGCCCCATCATGCGGCTCAGCAGAATCGGCGCCAGACCCACCGGCGCCAGCACGAGGCCCGCCCAGGTCGCGGTGTAACCCAGCTGAGTCTGCAGAACGATGGGCAGCAAGACGCCGCTGCCGAAGAAAGCTGCATAGATGAGCCCCACCCCGAACGTGCCGACGACGAAGTTGCGGCTGCGGAACAAGCTCAGGTCCACGATCGGATGCTCATCCCCCAGCTCCCACACCAGGAAGTAGATGAACGCCACCACCGCGGTCACGGCCAGCGCAATAATCAGCTTGGAATCAAACCAGTTCTCGTCCGTTCCCAGATCGAGCATCACCTGTAGCGCGCCGACCCAGATCGCCAGCAACACCAGGCCGCCGATATCGATAGGCGGCCTTCGTCGGGCGCTCTCCATCTTGTGCATCGACATCCAGGTCAGGCTCACGGCCACGACGCCGACCGGCACGTTGATGAAAAAAATCCACGGCCACGAGGCGTTGTCGGAAATATAGCCGCCCAGGATCGGGCCGATAATGGGCGCCACGACCGCAATCGTCGCCCACAGCGACAGCGCCTGCCCGCGCTTGTTGGGCGGATAGATCGAGATCATCAGTGCCTGCGAAAGCGGCATCAGCGGCCCCGCGAAGACGCCCTGCAGCACCCGAGCCGCAATCAGCAGCTGCATATTCGGCGCAATTCCGCAGAGGAAGGACGCCGCGACAAACAACGCCGACGTCAGCATGAATAGCCGAACCTGCCCGAATCGCTCCGTCAGGCGCCCCGTCAGCGGCATTGAGATCGCGGTAGACACGCCGAAGGACGTAATGATCCAAGTCCCCTGCGTGGAGCTGATGCCCATGCTGCCCGCGATGGTGGGGACTGAGACGTTGGCAATCGTCGTGTCGAGCACCTGCATGAAGGTGGACAGCGACACGCCGATCGTGGCCATAGCCAGTTGCGCGCCCTGCAGGGGCGTGATGGGCAGCTTTGCAGAACTCATGGACAGACTTCGGCTCAGCCGGCCGCTTTTCGCGCTCCCTGCGCTTTGCCGACCACCTGCTTAATGGGGGCCGCGGCATTTTCCGTGATGATCTGGGCTATGCGCCCGTCAATTTCCTGCTTGTCGATAGCGTACACATCCGTGGCCAGCACCGGCTTGTCGCGAGGCGTCGTCACTAGTTGACTGCCGGAAGCGTTGCGCACGTCGATCGCGACTCGCGTCGACAGGCCCAGGCGCAGCGGATGCGCTTCGAGCTGCTTGGGATCGAGCGCAATTCGCACCGGAACGCGTTGGACCACCTTGATCCAGTTGCCCGTCGCATTCTGTGCCGGCAGCAGCGCGAAAGCCGCGCCGGTACCCATACCGAGACCTTCGACGCGACCGTCGAATTCCACATGCCCGCCGTAGACGTCCGCAATCACCTTCGCACCCTGGCCGATGCGCATGTTGGTGAGCTGCACTTCCTTGAAGTTCGCGTCCACGCGTACCCGCTCCAGCGGAACGATCGACAGCATCGCAGTACCTGGGGCGATACGCTCGCCGAGCTGCACGCCGCGCTTGGCGACGTAGCCGGAGATGGGCGCGCGGATACTCGTGCGCTTGTAGTTCAGATACGCGTGCTCGACCTGGGAGGCTGCCGCCTGTACATCCGGATTGTTGGCGACATCGGTCTGGCCAACCAACGCGAGGCTGGCTCCCAGGTTTTTCTCGGCAGCAGTCAGCGCGTCGCGAGCAACCGTCAGCGCGTCCTCGACATGGGACAGTTCTTCTGCGGACACTGCGCCGCTCTTGATCAGGTTTCTGCGGCGATCGACGTCCGATTGTGCCCGGCTCAGATCGCCACGGCGCTGCGCCACAACCGCTTCCAGTTGATCGCGGTTGGAATAAATCGTGCGCGTCTGGCGTACCGTGCGTGCGAGCTGCGACTCGGCTTCATGCAAGGCGATCTCGGCATCCGTATCGTCGAGCTTGACGAGCTCCTGGCCCGCTTTGACGTAGTCCGTTTCATCGGCCGCGATGGAGATGACCGTACCGGCCACCTGCGGCATCACCGACACCAGGTCGCCTGCGACGTAAGCGTCGTCCGTGTCCTGGTAGTTGCGGGAATAAAAGAACCAGTAGCCAAACGCCACCAGCGCGATCACCACAAAGGCGATCGTCACGTAGACCAGCCATTTTCCACGGCGCCGTTGCATCAAGCCCAGCTGGGTGGAACCTGTTTCGACCTTAGCGTCCATTGTTATGAAATCCGATTCTATAAATGTCTTTAGGTGTTGGGTGGCAGATAGCCGCCGCCCAGAGCGCGTACCAGATCCGTGCTCAGCGTCAGCCGTCGTGCCAGCAGCTCAGCTCCCAGGGCCTGCGTGAGCAACAGCTGATTCTGACTCGACAGAACGGTGAGGTAGTTATCCAACCCTGCTTTGTAGCGTTCCACGGTCACGTCGTAGGCATTCTGCGCAGCCACGCTGGCGTCCTGCTCTTCGGCGCTCTCCTGCTCGAGCGCCGACCAGTTGGTCACGATGTCGGCCACATCGTGAACCGCGCCGATCAGTGCCTGATTGTAATTCCCGACGGATTCCTCAAATTGCGCCCGCTGCGCCTGCAGCACGCCGCGTAACTGGTCGCGATTGAAGATCGGCAGGCTCAGCGCAGGACCGGCGCCGACGACGACGCTGGAGCCCTGCAGCAGATTCGAAAGCCCGATGCTCTGCAATCCCGCAAAGGCGACCAGATTGACGTTGGGGTAGAAATTCGCCTCGGCAGCCGCGATGCCGCGCGAAGCGGCCTCCACACGCCACCGCTCCGCCGTGACATCCGGCCTACGCCCCACCAACTCCACCGGCAGCGCCGACGGCAGCCCGATCTTATCGACGGTCGTGAGGTGTGGTCTCGTCAGATCCAAACCGCGATCCGGGCCGGCGGCGACCAAGGCGGCCAGTGCGTTCCTGGCAATGTCTATGCTGGCCTGGGTGTAGGACACTCCCGCACGCGTCAGCGCAGTGATGGACTCCTGCTCACCCACACGCGCTGTAGTCTCGAGTCCAGCCCTGGCCCGCTCGCTCACCAGATCGAGCAGGTTGGTCTCCTGCTTCAGATTGGCTACCGCGACGTCGTGCAGCGCGTATTGCAGATCGAGTTGGATGTAGGCCTGTGCCACGGCAACGGCCAACGCCACCCGCGCGGCGGCGCGATCGGCATCTGCCGCCCGAACATTCGCTTGCGCGGACTCCAGCACCTTGCGATTACGGCCCCAGAAATCGAGGTCGTAGCTGAAGTTGAGGGATAGATCGGTATCGGTCACATAGCTGCCGCCGTACGGCGGCGGAATCAGCGCATGACCGGAATAGCGCTCACGCGTCGTTTGTCCGGTCACAACGGTGCTCGGCAAACGAGCGCCATGGGCCTGTGTCGCGATGGATTGCGCAGCGTGCAGCCGCGCCTCGGCGATCGTCAGCGAAGGACTGCCCGCCAGCGCCTCATCGATGAGTTGATTCAGCTGCGGATCGCCGAAGCCCTTCCACCATGAGTCGCTGGGCCAAGCGCTGTCATTGACAGGAGTGCTGCCGAGCGAACGACTCGCGGCCAGCGTTTCGGGCGCCAGGACGGGAGGCGATTTCCAATTGCGATCGCTCACGCAGCCGACAAGTGCGGCGCAGAACAACACGCCGCCCAGGATCGCGCAAGACTTGCGCGGCGCGGCGCGTATACCGCGATTCGCGCCATGGGCGCGTACACGCCGGTTCGCGCCGTGAATAATGTGCTCGCTACTCATTTGCCTGGCTGTCCGTTTTCGATCATTCGAGCTAGATACCGTTTCAGCGCGTCAACCTCATCCGGCGTGAAACCGGCCAGTTGACGACTCACTACGCGTGCACCGGCAGCGCGCAATCGCGGCAGCAATGCACGACCGGAGGGCGTCATACGCAGATACACGACTCGCCGATCCTCCTTGCCGCGCTCGCGCCGCAGAAATGCTTTTTCCTCCAGGCGATCCAGCATCCGCGTCATCGAGCCCGTGTCGTAGTGCATCATGCGACTCAGGTCCGCAGCGGTATGCGCAAGACCGTCGCTAAGGTGCTTCAACACCCCGTACTGCGCGCCCGTCAAGCCAAATTGCTCCAGCTCCGCGTCAAGATTTGTCAGGAGCGTGGTGCGCGCTCGACCTATCAGCATGCCTACTGCAAGCTCATCGCCTAGCGGTGTTTCCGGAACGATACGGACGGCTTCCGTCTTGCGGGCACTGTGCGTTTTCATGTGCGTCCGGGTATCCGTGCCTGTATCGTTGAACTCGTCAATCACTGCCGATAAGATTACTGCCTCGGCAGCTATTTTTCAAGAAGGGTCTCGCTTGTTAAGCAGAAACGCACGTCCCGTAGTCTATTCAGTGGCGGTGGCCGCCTTATGTCTCGCCACCGGCTGCGGCAAATCGCAGAATTCGCAGCAGCACGCCGCGCCGCCTCCGGCGCAGGTGGGCGTGGTGACGGTGCGCCCCCAATCGATTCCCCTGACGCACGATCTGGTTGGGCGGATTTCCGCAACGCGTCAAGCCGATGTGCGCGCGCGCGTGCCGGGTGTGCTGCAGAAGCGACTGTATAAGGAAGGATCGCTGGTCAAGGAGGGGCAGGTGCTCTTCCAGATCGACCCGGCCCCGCTGAAGGCTGCGCTGGATGCCGCGGAGGCTGCACTCGCGCAGGCTGAGGCGACCGCCACCAACTCGCACGTGACGGCGGAGCGCAATCGCAAGCTGATCAGCAGCGGATTGGTCTCCCGCTCCGATCTCGACAATGCGGAAGCCAGCGAACGCTCCAGCTCGGCATCCGTGCAGCAGGCCAAAGCCCTGGTCGAATCGGCGCGCATCAATTTGGGTTACACCAGCGTCCGGGCGCCGATCGCCGGACGCGCGAGCCAGCAGCGCGTCACGGAAGGCGCACTTGTCGGACAAAGTGAAGCGACCCTGCTGACGACCGTGGAACAGATCGACCCTGTCTACGTGAACTTCGATCAGGCGGCCGCCGACATGGAGCAGGTGCGCCGCGCTCAGGCCACCGGCAGTATCACCCTCGCAGGCGACAACAAGGCAACCGTGCAACTCACCCTGCAGGGCGGCACGCCCTACGGCCGCACCGGCACCCTGGATTTTGCGGACGCCAACGTCGATCCGACCACCGGGGCCGTCGCCCTGCGTGGCATCGTTCCCAATCCCGATCAGCAGCTGCTGCCGGGAATGTACGTCAACGTGCATCTGACTATCGGCGAGCTAAATAACGCCTACCTGGTTCCGCAGGCTGGCCTGCAGCGAGATAACACCGGACCGTATGTACTGGCGGTAGGACCCGACAACAAGGTCGTGCAGAAACGCGTCGTCGGGGACATGCCGCATCAGACCGACTGGGTCGTGACAGGCGGACTGTCGGACGGCGACCGCATTATCGTGTCCGGCGTGCAGAACGCGCGCCCAGGCAGCCCGGTCAGCGTTGTCGCGGACAGCAGTCCCGCTGACAACACATCGGTCGCCGGCGGCGCCGCGCCCGCCGCTCGCTAGACCTAAAGACGACCATGCCGCAGTTTTTTATCGATCGGCCCATTTTTGCGTGGGTGCTCGCGATTCTGATCACGTTGGGCGGCGCCATTGCGCTCACCTCGCTGTCGACGGAAGCGTATCCCGACATCGCGCCTCCCCAGGTCAACGTCTCCGCAACGTATCCGGGCGCCAACGCGAGCACGGTGGAATCGACCGTCACCCAGGTCATCGAGCAGCAGCTTACCGGCATCGATCATCTCCTCTACTTCACGTCGTCGTCAGGCTCAGACGGAAGTGCGCAGATCGCGCTGACGTTCGACAACGGCACGAACGCGGACATTGCGGCGGTCCAGACGCAGAACCGGGTCACTCTCGCAACGCCGCGTCTGCCCGCTGAAGTCAACGCGCAAGGCATCCGCATCTCCAAGGCGAACGCGGGCTTCCTCGGCGTCGTCGCCGTGCAGTCGACGACAGAGGGAGGGCCCGGACCTGCCGAGCTCAACAACATCGTCGCTTCGCAGGTTCTCGACCAGATCCAGCGCATTCCCGGTATCGGCTCCGCCACCCAGTTCGGCGCCGAGTACGCGATGCGTATCTGGCTCAATCCGGACAAGCTGCACGCCTACAACCTCTCAGCATCCGCCGTGCTGGATACGGTGCGCGGGCAGAACGTGCAGTTTGCCGCCGGCTCGATTGGCCAGGAGCCCGCGAACCCGGGCCAGGCGTTCAGCGCCAGCGTCGTGGCCGAAGGGCGCTTCACGACGCCAGAGCAGTTCGAGAACATCCTGCTGCGCACCAACCCAAACGGCACTTCGGTGCGTCTCAAGGATGTCGCCACCGTAGGCCTGGGCCAGTCCCAGTACGGCTTCGAGACTCGCGTCGGCAAGACGCCGATGGCCGCCTTCGGCATTCAGCTGCTGCCGGGCGCTAACGCACTGGAAGTCATCAAGCTCGTCAAAGCGAGGATGAACACGCTGCAGGCCAGCTTTCCGGCCGGCGTGACCTGGTTCATGCCGTTCGATTCGACGACCTTCATCTACGTCGCCATTCGTGAAGTGATCATCACCCTGATCGAAGCGATCGCGCTGGTGTTCGTCGTGATGCTGATCTTCCTGCAGAACTTCCGGGCGACACTGATCCCGACGCTCGTTGTGCCCGTCGCATTGATGGGCACCCTGATGGGGCTGGAGGCTGTCGGGTTCTCCATCAATCAGCTCACGCTGTTCGCGATGGTGCTCGCCATCGGCATCGTCGTCGACGACGCTATCGTCGTCGTGGAGGCCGTTGAACGCATCATGCGCGAGGAGCACCTCGAGCCGAAAGAGGCAACGCGCAAGGCGATGCGGCAGATCACGGGAGCTATCGTCGCCATCACGCTTGTTCTCGCGGCGGTATTTATACCCAGCGCCCTACAGACGGGCAGCACAGGTGTCATCTATCGGCAGTTCGCTCTGACCATTGCGCTGTCGATGTTCTTCTCGGCATTTCTTGCCTTGTCGTTCACGCCGGCGCTGTGCGCGACGATGCTGAACAACACTCACCTACGCGGAAATTTCATCTTCAACGCCTTCAACCGCGCCTACGAGCGGACCCAGAAGGCCTACGTCCGCCGAGTCTATCAATCGGTTGCCCACGTGCCGCGCTGGATGGCCGCGTTCGTGGTCATGCTGGTGATCGGTGGCTTCCTGTTCCTGAAACTGCCCGGCAGCTTCGTACCGGATGAAGACCAGGGTTACGCCCTCGTAGACGTGCAATTGCCACCCGGCGCAACGATGGCGCGTACGCGTGAAGTCCTCATGCAGATCGACGACGAAATCAGGAAGAACGTGGCCGTCGACACAGCCCTTCTGGTCACGGGGTCCAGCTTCACCGGTAACGGCGAGAACGTCGGGCGCGCCTTCGTCAAGTTGAAACCGTGGGATCAACGCAAGATCACGGCGATGGAGTTCATCCGTTGGTGCAACACCACGGTGGCGCCCAAGATCAAGGACGCTCGCGTGTTCGTGATCAATCTGCCGACGATTCGTGGCTTGGGGCAATTCAGCGGCTTCGACTTCTTCCTTGAAGATCGCGGCGGCAAGGGTCGTGATGCGCTCGCTCAAGCGCAGGACATGATGATGCAGAAGGCCGGGAACAACAATCCGATCCTGACCGGCGTTCGACCCAATACACTGCAGGACGCACCCAGGCTCAGCCTGTCCGTCGATCGCGTGCAGGCCGAGTCCATGGGCCTGTCCGTCAGCGACGTCTATACGGCCATTCAGCTCATGCTGGCGCCGGTGTATGCAAACGACTTTGTTTATCAGGGCCGCATTCTGCGCGTGCTGTTGCAGGCCGACGCGCCGTATCGCATGAGCCAGCAGGATTTGAGTCACTACTACGTCATTACCGCCAGCGGCAGTGCCGTGCCCCTGTCGAATGTCGTCAAAGCGGAGTGGTTCCTGGCTCCTCCCGCACTGAACCGCTACAACGGCTACCCGGCAGTCGAAGTCACCGGCAACAACACGCCGGGCCATAGCTCCGGTGAGGCGATGAAGGAGATGGAGCGGATCGTCCAGAACGACCTGCCCAAGGGATTCGGCTTCGACTGGGCCGGCCAGTCGTTGCAGGAAATTCTGTCAGGCGAACAGGCTCCGATGCTGTTCGCGCTGTCCATCCTGGTGGTTTACCTGTGCCTGGCGGCTTTGTATGAGAGTTGGAGTATCCCCGCGGCAGTGCTGATGGCAGTGCCGGTGGGTTTGATCGGCTCCACACTCGCCGCGCTACTTCGAGGCCTCCCCAACGACGTCTTCTTTAAGGTCGGACTGATCACAATCATTGGCCTCTCTGCAAAGAACGCGATTCTGATCGTCGAGTTCGCCGTCACCCTGCAGAAGGATGCCGGCAAGAGCCTGCACAACGCGGTGCTGGAAGCAGCGCGCATGCGGTTCCGGCCGATTCTCATGACCTCGTTCGCCTTTATCCTGGGCGTCTTCCCGATGGCAGTCTCCACCGGCGCGGGCGCGAATTCCCGCCACGCCATCGGAACCGGCGTCGTGGGCGGCATGTTGAGCGCGGCACTGCTGGGCGTGCTGCTGATCCCGGTCTGTTACGTGGCCATCCGCCGCCTGCTGGGCGACAAGCTCGATGAGCCGGGCCGTGGAGAGACAACCTCGTCACCGGCAACCCATCCGTAGGTATGATGCCCCAATGAGGGCGTACGACTACGTGATCGTCGGTGCCGGTTCCGCCGGCTGTGTGCTCGCGGCACGGCTTTCGGAAGACCGGGGCAACTCCGTGTTGCTATTGGAGGCGGGCGGAGACGACGGCTACTGGCTGTTGCACATGCCTCTCGCCTTTCCCCGGATCTTCAATCTTCCGGCCTACAACTGGGGTTACTTCAGCGAGCCGGAGCCGCATGCGGACAATCGACGCGTGCCGATGCCCCGGGGCAAGGTAGTCGGGGGCTCCGCCACCACCAACGGCATGATGTATGCGCGGGGGGATCGCAGCGACTACGACGGCTGGCGGCAACTCGGGTTGCCCGGCTGGAGTTACGCGGAAGTCCTGCCGTACTTCCGTAAATCCGAGTCCAATTGGCGCGGCGAATCCGTGTATCACGGCGTTTCCGGGCCACTGACTGTTGCGAAGCACCAGACCGACTCGATCATCTACCCCCGCATCATGGAAACCGCCCGCAAGCGCGGGTTCAGGGTGCTCGAGGATTTCCACGGCTCGAGCAGCGAAGGCTTCAGCGTCCCCGATTTCAACGTCCACCAGGGCCGTAGAGCCAGCACCGCGGTCCGGTATCTCCGACCCGCGCTCTCGCGTACCAATCTCACCGTCGAAACGCGTGCAACCGCGACCAAGGTCCTCATCGAGCAGGGCCGTGCGACCGGAGTGGAGTACGAACACGGCGGTCAGCTGAAGCAGGTTGGCGCCGGCCGCGAAGTGATTCTGGCCGGCGGCACCTATAACTCGCCGCAACTGCTGCTGCTGTCGGGAGTAGGTCCTGCGGCCGAGATCGAAGAAGTTGGCGTCAAGGCCGTGCATGACCTGCCGGGTGTCGGGCGCAATCTGCAGGACCATCCTTCGATTCGCAATGAGTTCACGGCCAACGGCGCGGTGGCATTCGACTCGAACATGCGCTTCGACCGGATGCTGCTCGCGGTAATCCAGTGGCACCTGTTCTCGACGGGTCTCGGTGCGGGGTTGCCCGTATCGGCCATGAGCTTCTACAAGACCCGGCCCGAACTATCGCGCCCCGACATTCAAAGCCTGGTCAGCCCGACGGCATTCAATGCGCATTTATGGTTTCCATTCGTCAAAAAGCCCTTCGGCCACTACTTCTCGACGGCGAATGTCCTGCTCAGACCCGCCAGCCGCGGGTGGGTGAAGTTGCGATCCAGCAACCCGAAGGATCCGCCGCGCGTATTGCTCAACCTGCTGGCCGAGAGTTGTGATCTGGACACGCTGCGTACGGCGCTGCGCATCAACCGCGAGTTCTTCGCGACTCAGCCAGCCGCCGACCTGATCAAAACCGAGACGGTCCCGGGACCGGCAGTGCAGACCGACGATCAGATCGATGCGTTCATCCGCAGAAGCATAGGTACGGCAATGCACCCGACGAGCACCTGCTCGATGGGCAACGGGCCGGACGCTGTCACCGACGCAGAGCTGAAAGTGCGCGGCCTACAGGGCTTGCGCGTAGTCGACGCGTCCATCATGCCGCAGATCATCGGCGGCAACACCAACGCACCGACCATCATGATCGCCGAGAAAGCGGCGGATATGATTCTCGGCAAGCCACCGCTCTCCCCCAGCGCAGGCTGTTGAGTCAGCTTCGCGCTCGTCAGCGCCGGTCGGCGCTGCGCAGGTCGGTGTAGGGCTCGTCAGCGCCCCGCGAGCGCCACGTTACGCGCCGACGGAGTGCCCGCATCGGCGTTCTTGAGCAGCGCAGTCGCCCTATCGAGCCGATCGCAATACGCGCTCAGGACCGCCGCCGTGATCGGAATGTAGCGGTCGGCCTCGTCGAATCGATCCTGCTCGATGCCCTCGCGCACACCCGGAAGTGTTTTGGCGCCGTATCCGGTCAGCGTACCCGGCGCGTAGATCAGGTGTCTGTACCAGTCACGACCGGGCAGCCCGCGTGGATCGGTGAGCGTTTGCTCCATGCCGCGCAGCAACTCGTTGAGATCCTTGCGCTGCGCGGTATTCAGCTTCAAGCCCGCGGCGACTTTGGCGTACAGTTCGTCATAGGACCTGGCGCTCTTCTTCAAACGCGCCACCGCGTTGTCCAGCGGAGCGAACTCGAAGTACGGGACCTCGGGCTCACGCGCAGGCGGTCCCACAACGCGAGTCGGGTCCGCAGCCAAGCCGAAGACATTCAAATCGAGCAGCTTCGCCAATTCCTCGGAAGTTCTGCGCTTGTCGTCGGCCAGCCGGTGAAGCTCATCGACGTAGCCACCGATCGTGTCGGCAAAGTCGCCGAATTGCAGCGGCAGGACTTCCGCAGCGGCCAGGCGCAGATCCATGTGCCCGATCGTCTGAGCTTCCGCGACGTCGTACTTCAGCCCCGGATCGCCGAAGCGCATGTAGTGTTCGAACGTGTCGTACTGCGAGTGATAGACCCCGGACTGGTCGCTCTCGCCCCCATATTCGATATTGAGCGTGGCCACTCCCAAGTGTTGCAGAAAGGCTTGATAGTCCGAGCCGGAGCCCAGCCCGTCTATCGGCAGGTCCGTACTCGTAGACGCCACTCTTGCCAACCTGCGATCCGTATCCGTCGCTCCCCTCTCTATACCGCGCACCAGGAGTCGGGCGCGACTGCGGGCTCCAACCGACACGCCGGTCTCAGGATCCTGCACGGAAATCGCGACATCGTTGACGAAGTGCTGCAGCGAGTGACTACCACCCGCCAGCATAAAGCCACGGGAGTTGTCGTCCGAGTTGATGTAGATCACCGCTTTGCGTTGCAGCTCATCCGCGTGCGTCTCAGCCCACTCAGTCGAGCCGATCGTACCGGGCTCCTCGCCATCCCAGCTTGCGAAGACCAGCGTCCGCTTGGGCTTCCACCCGGTATGCAGTAACTCCCCGATAGCCTTCGCCTCGGCCAACATCGCGACCTGCCCGGAAAGCGGATCCCAGGCACCGAACACCCAGCCATCCCGATGGTTGCCTCGAACTATCCACTCGTCAGGCGTCTCAGCTCCGGGGACCTTTGCAATAACATCGTAGAGCGTCTTCTGGCCCCAGTCGGAGCTGATGACCATATGAACCGTCGCAGGTCCCGGCCCGATGTGATACGTCATCGGCAGCGAACCGCGCCACGGCTCAGGGGCCACCGGTCCCCCGATCGCCGCAAGCAGAGGCTGCGCATCGGCATAGGAAATCGGCAGCACCGGGATTTTCATCAGCGTCCGGGCCTGGGACAGCGGCACGCGCTTGGCATTGCGCGTCGAACCGACTCCGGGAGTCAGCGGATCGCCGGCATACAGCGTCATATCGGCCACGGAACCGCGCTGAACCCCGGTGTCCGGTCGCCAGCCTCCCTTGGGATACACGTCGCCCTGCCCATAGCCGTCATCGCGCGGATCGGAATAGATGATGCAGCCCAAGGCCCCATGCTCGTGCGCCAACTTGGGTTTCAGGCCCCGCCAGCCGCCGCCATAACGCACGATGACGATTTTGCCTTTGACGTCGACGCCGCGACGCGCAAGGTCCTTGTAGTCGTCGTCCATACCGTTGTTGGCATACACCAGCTCCCCAGTGACGTCGCCGTCCGCGCCGTAAACGTTGTACGGCGCCATGCCGTCAGTGCGTGCCGAGGTCGCATCACCGGGTATCGGCGTCTCCGTAAGACTCGCGACGAACCTCGTCGGCCCGACCAACTCGAGAGAGTGATGTTTCAGGGTGGGATACAGGACCTCGAAAGTCTCGATTTCCGCATTCCAACCCCATTTCCTGAACTGATCCCGCACCCACTCCGCATTGGCCTTGTCGTGAGGCGAGCCGACGTTATTGGCCTCTGAAGACAGGCCCCTCAGCCACTCCGTCATTTCGGCAGGATTGATCAGCGTGTCGAACCGCTGCTCCAGGGATTTCTGTGCGGTAGCCGCCTCAGCACTGAAGCCGAACACAGAAGGCTCCGACGACGAGCCATTCGAGGCGAGCGCCACAGCGATAGGTACCAGTGCGGCTGCGGCGAACAGCCAGGGCGAGCGGATGCGGTGATCCATGCAAAGACCTTTTAGGGGCGTCGGCGGGCCCACAAATAATACACCGGGATTCCGGCCAGGATGATCGCAAGCGTGACACCCGTATTGGTCGGATCGGTCACCAAGGCGTTGACGACCATTCCCAACGAGGCGGCCAGGAACAATGCCGGAACCAGCGGATAACCCAGCACCCGGTAAGGCCGCGGCAGATCGGGCTGTTTACGTCGCAGCACGAACACTCCCGCGACGGCCAGGGCATAAAACGGCCAGATCCCCAGGATGAATTTGTCCGCAAGTTGCGCGAAATCGTTCTCCAGGACGTAGACCACTCCGAGTGCCGTCGCCAACCAGATAGCCACCGACGGGGTCTGGAACTTCGGCGATACGCGCGCGACCACGCGAAACAGCAGCCCGCGCTCGGCCATGGCAAACAGAATGCGCGGCCCCGTCATCATGGAGCCGTTGAGTCCGCTGAAGGTCGAAACGACTACAACCGCCGCGACCACCGCGGCACCCAACCCGCCGAACAAGGGAATTTTCTCCGCAGCCGTCGCCGCAATCAGTTTGGCGCCGGCCATATCCGACGGCGACAGTAAATAGAGAAAGCCTATGTTCACGGTGAGATACACCACCATTACGCAGACCGTGCCGAGAATCAGCGCCAGAGGCAACGTGCGTTGCGGATTCTTCACTTCGCCGCCCATGAACGACAGGTCCGCCCACCCGTCATAAGTCCACATCACCGGGATCAACGCCGTCGCCATCACGGACAGGTGAACGCCCGTCCCCCAAGCCGCGTCGAAATGCGATGTCCTCCCGCTCCCCGCCGTGAATGCCAACAGGCCCAACGCCATCACGGCCGCGTACTTCGCCACCGTGACGATACTCATGACCGCGGCAGCGCGACGCACACCGATGTAGTTCATCGCGCCGATTACGATAATCGCGACAGCCGCCACGTACCGAACCTGCATCGGCGTCAGCGAAACAAAATACCCGAGATATTCCGCAAAGATCGTCGCGGTGGCGCCCAACGCGGCGGCGCGCACCACGGTGAGCTCCGTCCAGCCGAACAGAAAGGCCGGCAACGGCCCAAAGCTCTCCAGCAGATAGGCAAACACGCCGCCCGAGCGCGGCAGAGCGCCCGCGAGTTCCGCAAGCGTCAGGGCTCCGAATAGCGCGACGAGACCGCCCACGACCCAGCAGACAATCACGGGACCCGGATCATGTACCAGTGCGACGACTGTGGCAGGAACGCGGAAAATGCCGCTGCCGATAGTGACGCCCACCACAACGGCGACGGCGTTGAACAACCCGAGCGTGCGCGGCAGGCGCTCGCCCCACTGATCCGCCACTCAGGTCACCTGAGCTTTGGGCACGGCCTGGACCTCACGAGGCCAATCGGCCACCGCGACGGCCGCATCCGGTTCCGATCGGACACAGTTGCGACCACTACGCTTCGCCGCATACAAAGCGGAGTCGGCCCGCTGCAGCATGCTGCTGACCGTGTCCGCACCGGGTTTCGAGGTCGCCACGCCGATACTGGCGGTAATGTGCCGGCTGTCCGCAAACCAGTGTGAAGTATCGATCGTCATGATGCGCTCGCGGAACTCCTCCGCCAGCGTCATGGCGGCTTCCAGCCCCACCCCGGGCAGCACGATGAGGAATTCCTCCCCGCCGAGACGCCCGAAGAATGCCGGCTCCGTCACGCCGAAGCGAACTCGATCGGCCACGACCTTGAGCACCTGGTCCCCCGCGGCATGGCCCAGTTGGTCGTTGATCCCCTTAAAATAGTCGATGTCGATGATGAGCGTGGAACACGGAGGGGCATCGTTGCTCTTGAGGACCGGATCCAACAGAGCGAGCACGGCGCGCCGATTCGGTACTCCCGTTAGCTCGTCAGTGTGCGCGAGCGTGCGCATGCGCCGCGTGCTGCCGTGCTGATAGACGGCGAGAGTAGCGAGCAGTCCGGCGAGTAGAACGGTAAGCACGATAACCGTGGCCTGCAGCCGCCGCACACTTCGTCCCTGGGCCAGCGCCTTCTCGCTCGCCTCGTTCTCGCGTTTCAGGTCCTGGTTTTCCTTTTCCTTGGCGGCCGTGTCGAATTCGATCTTCAGGCTCTCGAAACGCTGATCGATCTGGTTCTTGTACAGCTTGTCAGAGATGGTCTTGCCGTCCTTCAACCGGTCATAGGCGACCCGCCAGTTCCCCATTTCCGAGTAGACGGCGGCCAGTTCCGAATCCGTCGAGCTGAGTTCCACGAGTGCATCCGCTTGGCGGAAAATGCCTGCGGCCGCATCGAGAGCGGCCGCACTCTCGGTCAATTTACCGAGCTGATGCAAAGCGACCCCGCGCGCGGCCAGGATTTGCGCTCCCAACCTCGCGTCGGGAGTCTTGCTCTGCAGTACCGATGCCTTGTCCAGGATATCCAGGGCTCCGTGCGGGTCCGACGACGCGTTGGCAACTACCGCCAACCCTCGCAACGCATAAGCCTCACCGCGCGGATAGCCGATCCGACGGCAGATTTCGAGCGCCTCGTTGAATGCTTCCTTGGCCGCTTCCCATTCGCCCAGATACTCGTGCGTGCGGCCGAGGTTGTGGAGAGTGACGCCCTCCTCGCGATACATCTTTGCGGCGCGCTGGTCCTTCAACGCCAGCGTGTAGATGTGCTTGGCCTGCTCGTAGTCGCCCATGCGGTTGTATAGGGTCGCAATGCCGCTGAGCGTCGTGAGCGCATGCTGCGGCATGTTGAGCTTTTCGAACAGCGTGTCGGCGCGCCGCAGATCCGTCAGTCCGGCCGCGTATTCGCCCTGCAGGCCGAGCAGCCACCCACGCTGATACACACTCAGCGCCAGCATCTCATCGTCATTCGACTGGGTCGCCACCGTCACGGCGTTTTCGTAGCTGGTCCGGGCTTGCGCATTCTGGCCGGCGGTTTCCGCGACCTCGCCCTCACAATCCAGCATGCCGGCGCGCAACCCCTGGCGCTTGGCGCGCGGCAGCAGAGCGGTAATTGCGCCCACCTGGGCTTGGGCCGCCGCGGGATCGCGTTCAGACTGATAGTCGCAGACCAGCAGCCGCGCCCGGATCTCCAGATCGGTATTCGGCTGGCGCTCCAGCAGGCCTAAGGCGGCGTCGGCGTCCTTTTTGCTCGCCTCGGGATCGGTCCGCACTTCGACGACCGCCCGATCGATAATCGCCTGCACGGGGCCCGGGGCGTCCGCCGCGTAACCCAAGGGCAGGCCCGACAAGGCGAAAAGAGCTATCCGTGCCCAGGTCTGCCGCATTTTGGTTGGATCAATCACTGCCGCCGCCGAACAACTGTTGGCCGGCTCTCGGGGCCGGACGAAACCCCATTATCCCGCAGACCCGCGAACAAGGCAGCGGAAAGTCTCACACTCTGCCGCGGGAGAGCCCACCGTGAGGCTAAAATACCCGCCCGCCGGATGAGATCGCTTCATGTGGAAAGCCGTTGTTGCCATCTGCCTCGGTTCCAGCCTGGGTGCCCTCCTGCGCTGGTGGCTGAGCATCACACTGAACGCCGCTTTTCCGCATATCCCCCCCGGGACGCTGGCTTCGAACCTGATAGGCGGTTATCTCGTCGGTCTGGCCGTGGCGTTCTTCGCCGCCGCCCCCGCCCTGGCCCCCGAATGGCGTTTACTGGTGATCACGGGCTTCTGCGGCGGCCTGACGACGTTTTCCACGTTCTCCGCTGAGATCGTCCTGCTTCTTCAGCAAGGACGCACCCTGTGGGCCTGTGGGGCGGCCGCCACCCACCTGGCCGGCTCGGTACTCATGACGCTCGCAGGCATCGGCACGGTGGCCTGGATACGCAGCTGATGCATAAGAATTGAGCGGCCGGGGGCCCCAACCAGCTCAGTGAGGTAACGCGTCGGCGCTCTGCAGGTCCTTTTCGGGCGCGCTTTTCGCGCTTGTGTCGGTTTCGGCGTGCGCTTCCCGCGGTTCCACGGCAACCCGGGTCCCCGGCGCTATGACCATCTGCGCCTTCAACCCAGGATGATTGTCGTTCAACTCGAGCGCGCCTCCGTGGACCTTCGCGACCGACGCTACGAGACTCAGGCCGAGCCCCACCCCTGGGGTTCCGCGGCTGGCGTCGCCCCGGTAGAAGCGGTTGGGCACTTTCGGCTTCTCTTCGTCCGGAATTCCGGGCCCGTTATCCGCAACGGCTACCTCCACATCGCCGTTGACGCGACGTTGGACCTGTACCGTGATCATGCCGCGATCCGCGGTGTACTTCAGCGCGTTGTCGATCAGGTTTCCGATGGCCTGCGCCAGCAGTACGGGATCTCCAGACACCAACACAGACTCGCGGCACCGGAACGCAAGACCGACGCCTTTCAGCTCGGCCGCGGGCTGATAGAAGTCGACCGCCTGTTTCGCCAACTCGGAGGCATTGATCTGAACAAAGCCCGATCGGCGCATGCCCGTGTCGATTTCAGCCAGACGCAACAGCGCATTGAAAATGCGTATCACGCGATCGACGTCCGCCACCGCGGCATCGACCTCGGCAAAAGTCTCTTCCGAATCCGGCCGGGTTAGCGAGAGTTCCTCCAGCCGTGAGCGCAGCTCAGCCAGCGGAGTGCGCAGGTCGTGCGCAATCGAGTTCGAGACATCGCGAACGCCGTGCACCAGCTGTTCAATCTGGTCCAGCATGCCGTTGATGGTGCTCGACAAGGTATTCAGCTCATCCGTGCCATGCGGAACGGGGAGGCGGTGGCTCAGATCGCCCTGCACAATGGCCTGAACGGTTTGGCGGAGCCCGTGAACGCGCGTCAACACCGCGCGCCGTATCATCAGACCCCCCAGCGCTCCGGCAATCAACAATACAACGATGGCCTCCGCGAGGCCGAACCAGAAGCGATGCGTCAGAGGCGCGAACAAGGCCTGGTCCCTGCCCACCAGCAGGTGATAGCCCCCAGGCAACGCGGTATGCACAAACATGGCCGTGGCCGGCGCGC
>FTJL01004505.1_pt3 | contig 32847 bp, 31 predicted proteins | sample 1658551 | NCBI WGS metagenome assembly FTJL01 (sample SAMEA3914835, study PRJEB12502) | metagenome | biome: forest; material: soil | place: Canada | collected 2011-07-03 | depth 0.3 m
CGGCCTTCATCAGCGACATGCAGAACATGTTGACGTGGTAGCCCTGGCGCGCGCGCTGCGCATCGAACAAGGTCGTGCCCGGGACATCATCGAAGCCCTCCATGGGCTCCTTCCGGAGCGTATCGTTGGACATGAAAGATTCCTTGAGCGCGCTTTTATGCGCCGAACTGATAAAGACGATGGGGGTTATCGACCAGGATTTTACGCTGGATCGTCGCCTCCGGCGCGAACAGCGGGACCAGGTCGACCAGGTCGCCGTCATTGGGCATGTGCTTGGCAATATTCGGATGCGGCCAGTCGGTGCCCCACAGGATGCGATCCGGCGCCACGGCAATCAGCGCCTGGGCGAAGGGCACCGCGTCGGTAAACGGCGGCCCGGCGCTTGAAATACGTTCCGCGCCGGAGATCTTCATCCAGCAGCCCTCGTGGCCGCGCAGAACTTCCAGCAGCAGCTTGAACGGTGCCTGCTCCAGGCCACCCTTGGTGGGCACACGCCCCATGTGATCGATGATGAAGGGCACCGGCAGCGAACGCAGCAGCGGGCCGAACTCCACCAGGTCGACGGCGTCGAAGTGCAGATCCACGTGCCAGCCGAACGGCTTGATCCGCGCGATGACGCGATGGAACTCGTCCATGTCCGGCACGCCGCCCAGGTGCTTCACGAAATTGAAGCGCACGCCGCGGAATCCCTCGGAGTGCAGCTTTTCGAAGTCGCGTTCCGTGAACGAATCGTCCGCATTGGCGACGCCGCGGTAATGACCACCGCTTTGGGCGATGGCATCGACGATTACGGTGTTATCCGTGCCGTGACAGCTAGCATTCACCAGAACGGCGCGCTGGAGTCCCAGGATCGCCTGCAGTTCCTTGAACCGGGACAGCGGTGCATCCGGCGGCGTATAGGTGCGATCAGCCGCGTACGGATAACGGTTACCCGGGCCGAAAATGTGGCAGTGCGCGTCGCAGGCACCCGGCGGCGGGCGGTACTTCGGCGCACGCGTGTCCGGATCCGGAGCCTTGCAGGTGGGGATGGTCGACATGCGGGTTTTCTACGGCGAAAAGGCGCCCAGCCGGCACTGCCGGAGCGGGCAAGGTTTGTTATCGTAACGAGCCATCGAAGCGCGCACAATCCACCTGTGTGCCAGGCGGCCGATAATCGCCCAACTGGGGCAACGGAGATCCATTGATGGTTGCAGCCCCTGCAGCGAGCCCCGCCGAGCTGCGAGCCGATTTCGCCCTGCTGATCGACGGCCGGTCGGTGCCCGGCGAGTCGACACTCGAGGTCATCAATCCGGCCACCGGCGCAGTCTTCGCGCACTGTCCGGCGGCGGGACGAACGCAGCTGGATCAAGCCGTCGGCGCGGCGCGGCAGGCGTTCTCGCGGTGGAGCGCAAAATCCTTTGAAGAGCGCGCCACCGCCATTCAGAACATGGCGGCCGTGTTACGCACCCACCAGGACCTGTTGGCCGAGTTGCTGACGCGCGAACAGGGCAAGCCTATCGGCCAGTCGCGGGATGAGATCGGCCGCGCGGCCACACAATCGGTAGGCATGGCAGCGATCGCCATCCCCGTCGAGAAGATCAGTGAGGACGCGGAACGCCGCATCGAGCTGCGTTACCGGCCTCTTGGCGTGGTCGGAATCATCACTCCGTGGAACGCGCCTATCAATCTGGCTGCCGGTCCTCTCACGGCCGCGCTCTACACGGGCAACACCGTCATCCTGAAACCCTCGCCGTACACGCCGCTGACCACACTCAAGCTCGGCGAGTTGCTGCGGGATGTGTTTCCGCCGGGAGTGATCAACTTTCTCGCCGGCGGCGATGAGTTAGGTCAATGGATGACCGAGCACGCGGGCATCGACAAGATTTCCTTCACCGGCTCCGTGGCAACCGGCAAGAAAGTCATGGCGAGCGCGGCCGGCACCCTTAAACGGCTCACGCTGGAACTCGGCGGCAATGACGCCGCGATCGTACTCGACGACGTCGATCCGCAAGCGGTGGCCGCACGCCTGTTCTTCGCGGCTTGCGTCAACAGCGGCCAGGTCTGCATGGCGATCAAGCGCATCTACGCGCACGAACGGATCTACGCGGCCTTGTGTGAAGCGCTGGCCGCGGAGGCCCGCAAGGCCCGGCTCGGGGACGGCCTGGATCCGCAGACCCAATTCGGACCCATTCAAAACAAGAAGCAGTACGAGCGCGTAGTCGCAATCCTCGAGGACGCCAGGAGCCGCGGGGCCCGTATCCTGGCCGGCGGCGAACTTCCGGACCGGCCGGGTTACTTCGTGCCTCCCACGGTGATTACGGATATCGACGAGCACAGCCGCCTGGTGCGCGAAGAGCAGTTCGGTCCGTTGATTCCGGTGCTCAAATTCAGCGACGAGGAGGATGTCATCCGGCGTGCCAACGACACGCGATTCGGGCTTGCGGGGTCAGTCTGGAGCCGCGATCCGGAGCGTGCTGCGGCCGTAGCGCAAAGACTGGAGGTCGGCACGGCGTGGGTCAATCAACACCGCGCGACGGCGGCGACCGTCCCCTTCGGCGGGGCCAAGGAATCCGGGATCGGTCGTCAGTACTCGATTCTCGGCCTCAAGGCGAACATGGAAGCGCAGGTCGTGAGCGTGCTGAAACAGGCGATGTAGCCGCTTCAAATGGGGCTGGCTGCCACTTCGAGCATCCGCTTCGTCGCCTGGGCCACATGGGGTACGGTCAGCGCGTGCTGGTCGCTCTTCTCGACCAACAGCGTGGTCTCGGCAATGAGTTTGCAGCGCGCGTAGCGGCGCTCCATGAAGGCCTCCAGCAGCTGCGGCACTTCCATCTCCCTGGCAGCCAGCTCACCCAGCACGACCCCGTCCTCCACCGCCTGCACGGCTCCTTGTGCCATGTGCGCACTCATCGCGTGGCAGGCGTCGCCAATCAACAGCACCCGCCCCTTGTACCAGCGCGACGCCATGAACAACACCTCGACGGGCCGGTGAAGAACTTTATCCGGATCGACGATCTGCTCGCGCAGCTCCGCCAGCTGGCCCGTGCAGTCGGCCAGCCGGGAGCGGAACATCTCGGGAAGTCTCAAAGGGTGACAATCGAAGCCCAGCGGCTCGTTGTCGAGCAACATCATGCTGCCGGTGCGTGCCGTGATGGGCAGATATCCGTAGCGCGTTCCGTCTTCCTTCACCCGGACCAACGACTTCAGACATTCGCTCGGCGCACGGACGTTATACCGCCAACGGTACTGGCCGGTGAATTGCGGATTCAGGTGAGTGCCGAACACAGCGCTGCGAACGCTCGAGTGCACGCCATCGGCGCCGATGACCAGGTCATAGTGACCGACGGAACCGTCGGTGAGGGTCACGGCCACACGGGAGTCGCACTGCACGATCCGACTGAACGTCACTCCGAGGCGCACATTGGCCCCGGCGGCCAGCACGGAGCTGGCAAGCAGTTTGTGCAGGGCCGTCCGGGAGACCCCCACATTGGGCGGATACGGCCGAACCTCGAGCTGCACGTCGGGCATCGGTGAAAGAGGGTTGCCGGCGAAATCCTGGAAGGACACGCCGTCAGATGAGAAGCCCAGCGAAAGAGCATCCGGCGTGATGCACAGTGCGGCCAGCGCGCGAATGAAATTGGCATGCACGATCAGGCCTATGTCGTCCACGGCCCACCGGGGGTCAAGCTCGACAACGTCGACCTCCGCCCGGCTGCGCCGCAATGCGAGTGCCGCCGACAGTCCGGCTACCCCACCACCGACGATCAATACGCGACCAACCACGCCATCGCCCCCCAATCATTCACCGGTCACCCAGGAGCGCCGGAGAAAAAAACTCGACGTCACAGGCTTACATGCGTGCGGTGTCGCAGCAAGAACCGACGGGACAAAGTGTGTCGGACCTCCCAAGTGCCGCCCGTCCCGAGCGGCCCTTTCGTTGCGATTTCGTTACCCTTGGCGTCGCCCTTTCCCGCGGTGGCCTGCAGTTAGCGCTACCTCGACTGGAACCCCGCCGCGCGATATGTCAGCACCAGGGTGTCCCGAAACGACGGCGTCCCATCGGGCTGAATCGGCGTCGTCTCGTGGATCACGCGGCTGTCGTCCATGAGAAGCGCCGACCACGGCTCCATCATGGTGAAACGTGTGCCGGAGGGGCCGTCGGCGTCGAATACTCGTGTCTCGCCACCCCGCACATTCTGTCTGCCGATGAGAATGACCGCGACAAAGTCGACCCCATCGCGATGCGCCCCTTCCGGTGTCGGCCGCCCGATGCCATCGGCCGTGTCGATTCGAAATTGGTGCGCCTCGATGAACCATTTCGTGACCGGTTGAACCTGCGCGAACACCGAACCGATCGAGGTGACCAGCTGGCGCCACGAAGCAGCGTCAGTCACTGTGCGCTCTACGGGCTCGAACCAACGCTCGATCCCTCCGTGCAAGGCGTTGTAACTCGTCGACTGCCAATGAGCCCTATGCGCCACCCCCTCGAGCGCGGCCGGCGCAAAGGTCTGCACGAAGCAGCTGTGCCGACGGAAGCGGTAATGTCCGCCGTCGCGCAGGTATTGGTCCGGCGGCAACCTGTTCCAGGATTCGCGCAGGCCCGCCAGCTGCTCGGGAGCGAAGCCCAGCACGATCGAGGAAATCGACGACCTCGCATATCCCGCGTTCGTCAACGCAGCAAGGGTGTCGGAACGATTCGCCGTCGCGGCGGCGTTGAAGCTCTGGTCCATGACGGATTTGTACCATTCGCGCCCTTGATGCGCCACGCACTGACCACCGCCCAGGCGCGCAGATTGCTCCTCGGGGGGCTATCGCCCATCGATCTACCGCAACCCGCCGCTGGAGATGAACGCATGAACCATCTGACGCAACTGCAAGAGATTCGCGACCGCGCCCGCAAACAGATTACCGAAGGTGCGGTGACGCACGACTATGCGCTGGATCGCGATCAGGCGATCGGCGTCCTGAACGAAGCGCTCGCCACCGAGCTCATCTGCGTCGCCCGCTACAAATTTCATTATTTCATGGCCAGCGGCATCCACTCCCAGTCCGTGAAGGGGGAATTCAAGGAGCACGCCGACGAGGAACAGGAACACGCGGACTGGATTGCGGAGCGCATCAAACAATTGGGCGGCAAGCCGGAGCTGAATCCGGCGACCCTCACCGCCAACGCGCACAGCGAGTACCGGGAAGGCAGCTCGCTCGCGGACATGATTCGCGAGGATCTCATTGCGGAGCGCATCGCCATCGAGACCTATCGTGAAATCATTCACTTCTTCGGCGACAAGGACCCGACCTCCAAGCGGCTCCTGGAAAAGATCCTCGCCAAGGAGGAAGAGCACGCCGACGAGATGGCCGATCTGCTGTTCGCAGTCGATCCCGCCTCGGTCAAGGTCGGCAAGCCGCCGAAGAAGACGAACTAGCCGGGGGCGACTAGCCGGGGGCGACTAGCCGCGGGCGCCTGGCCGGGGCGCCCAGTCGGGGAGCAGCGACTTGACGGCCGCTGCGACCCGCTCAGGCGTGAAGCCGAACAACTTGAACAGTTCGCCCGCCGGAGCGGACTCGCCGAAGCGATCAAGACCGATCACCGCCCCTTCGGTACCGACGTATTTGCGCCAGCCGTCTGTGACCCCGGCCTCGACTGCGATGCGCGGCAGTCCCGGCGGCAACACGCTGTCGCGATATGCCTGGTCCTGACGATCAAAGACATTAGTCGACGGCATAGACACCACGCGCACGCCGATTCCCGCATCCTGGAGTTGCCTGTGCGCTGCCACGGCCAGCGACACTTCCGAGCCCGTGGCGAGGATGACGGCTTGCGGTGTCTGCGGCGAATCGAGCAAGGTGTACCCTCCCCGGATGATGGCTGCCTCGACGCGGCGCTGCTGAAAGGCAAGATTCTGCCGGCTCAGAACCAGACAGGTCGGTCCATCCCGGCGCTGCAGGGCAGCGGCCCAGGCCACGGCGGTCTCCTGCGAATCGCAGGGTCTCCAGACATCCACGTTGGGGATCAGGCGCAGGCAGGCGGTGTGCTCCACGGGCTGATGCGTAGGCCCGTCTTCGCCGAGCCCGATCGAATCGTGAGTTAGAACGAAAATTCCGCGGATCCGCATCAGCGCGGCCATGCGGATGGCATTACGGCAGTAGTCCGAGAAAGTCAGGAACGTTCCGCCGTAGGGAATGAATCCGCCGTGCAGCGACAGACCGTTCATGATGGCGGCCATGCCGAATTCGCGCACTCCGTAGTGGATGTAGTTGCCGGCACTGTGGCGCGAGACCGGCTTCGACCCCGACCACAACGTGAGATTCGATCCGGCCAGGTCTGCCGATCCGCCCAGCAATTCCGGCAGTACGCCGCCCAGCCCTTCGATCGCGTCCTGGGAGGCCTTACGCGTCGCAATGCTTTGGGCCTTGGCGCGCACCGTCGAGATCAGATCGTCCACGCGCGCCGCAAAGTCCGTCGGCAGGTCGCCCCTCATTCGCCTTTGGAATTCCGCGGCGTCCGTTGGATAGGCGGCCGCATAGCGGGAGAACCGCTCCTGCCATTGGCGTTCTGCCGCCTCTCCGGCGGTACGTGCGTCCCAAGCTTGATAGACGGCTGTCGGTACCTCAAAGGGGGCGGCTGTCCAACCCAGCGACGCTCGCGCGGCCGCAATCTCGGCGCTTCCCAGCGGGGAACCGTGCGATTCGTGGGTACCGGCCTTGGTCGGTGCGCCTTGAGCTATAACCGTCTTACAACAGATCAGCGAAGGGCGGTCTGCAACGGCCTTTGCGGCGCAGATCGCGCGGTCGATCGCATCGCTGTCGTGACCATCGACATCCGGCACGACGTGCCAACCATAGGCTGCAAAGCGCTTGGGCGTGTCGTCGGTGAACCAGCCTTGCACGTGCCCGTCGATGGAGATGCCATTGTCGTCGTAAAAGGCAATGAGCTTGCCGAGCCCAAGCGTCCCGGCGAGGGAGCAGGCCTCGTGCGACACCCCTTCCATCAGACATCCGTCGCCCAGGAACGCAAAAATATGGTGCGAGACGATTTCCAACCCATGACGGTTGAATTGCATGGCGAGCAGCTTCTCGGCCAACGCCATTCCCACGGCGTTCGAGATTCCCTGACCCAGCGGACCCGTCGTCGTCTCGACACCGGGCGTAACGCCCAGCTCCGGGTGCCCGGGCGTCTTGGAATGAAGCTGCCTGAAGCGGGACAACTCCCGCATGGGCAGCTCGTAGCCGGTCAAATGCAGCAGCGCGTACAGCAACATGGACCCGTGCCCATTCGACAGCACGAATCGATCGCGATCCGCCCAGTGCGGGTTGGCGGGGTTATGCCGCAGATGCCGCCGCCACAGCACTTCCGCAATCTCCGCCATGCCCATCGGCATGCCGGGATGACCGGAATTAGCTTTTTGCACGGCGTCCATCGCCAACGCACGCAGCACGTGGACATTCTGGAGGTGCTGTGACGGCGAAGGGTTCTGAAGCTCGGCACTCATGCTGCGACTCCTTAAGCTTGCGGAATGGCGGCAGCCGATTCAGCGGCCGGCCGCAGATATTTCGTGACATCCAGCAGCGTCGGGACGATCGCTTCGGGCGATACCGGTTCCAGCATCCCGCTTTTGTGATATCCGAACGTCACAGCCACCGCAACGCATCCGGCTGCATGAGCCGCGACGACATCGGTATGCGTGTCACCGACATAGAGCATTTCCCGCGCAGGAACCTCCAGCCGCCTGCACGCTTCGAGTAGCAGCGCCGGGCTCGGCTTGCGCAGTTCCGGAGCATCGGCACACAGCGTGAACTCGAAGAACCCGGCCAAACCCGCTTGCTCCAACAGCGGCAGTGCGAACCGGCTTGATTTGTTCGTCACACAGCACAGCGCGAAGCCCGCAGTCGCGAGTATGCGCAAAGTCTCGACGGTATCCGGATAGATGCGGCTGAGATCGAAGAGCCGTTCCGAGTAGCAGCGATAGAACAACGCCTGGGCTGCGATGCGCTCCGCTTCAGTTGCGGGCGGCTTGCCGAAACTCTCCGTCAAAGCCCGCAACACCAGCTGATCCGTTCCATCGCCGACCAGCTGCTGCACGCGCGCCGTCGGCAGTGTGCGTCCATAGAGGGCTGTCAGCATTGCATTCACTGCGGCTGCCAGATCGGGCAGGGTATCAATGAGAGTCCCGTCAAGATCGAAGCCTACGGCACGAATATCATTCAAATTCACTTGCATGGAGTGTCCTGGAATAAGCGCGACGCAGCTGCGTGGAGCGCGGCGAGCTGCGCCAGACCGACATACCTCGCCCCGATGCGAAATTCGTCCGCCGCGTCGAACGGATGCTCGGGGTCCGCCAACGACGGTAGCACGAGATCGGCGCAGGTGAAGTCCTGGCTCAACGTCCAGGTACTTGGCGTGACGAGGGTGAACAGACCCGCGGCCTTCGCAGCCCGCAGACCCACCTCTGAATCCTCTACCGCGATGGCGCGCGAGGCTGCGACGTGCATGCAAGCGAGTGCGCGCAGATACACATCGGGCGCAGGCTTTTTTTTCTCCACCACATCGCCCGTCACGATGGCGTCGAACCACGAGAGCGTCTCGCGACCAAAGCTTGCAACGATCAGCGTCTCCACATTTTCAGGCGAGGTCGTGGATGCAATCCCCAGCCGGACTCCCGCTGCACGGGCCTCCTTCAGCACCCGGCTCACACCCGTCCGCGGGCGCACGCGGCCCAGTCCCAAGCGCAAATTGTAGTAACGGGTCTTGGCCGCGTGAATTTCCGGAATGAGGCACCTGAGCCTGATGCCCTCCGCAAATTCCACCGGCAGCGAGTCGACGTAGTAGGCGATGCGCTCCTTGCCTCCCGTCACATTGAGCAGTTCCCGGTACCTGTCGCGGCTCCAGGTCCAGGGCAGTCCGAAAGCGCAGAACGCCTGATTGAAGGCCTGGCGATGGGCCTCTTCCGTGTCGGCCAACGTGCCATCGACGTCGAAGATCAGTGCTTCGAGAGTGCCGGGCGTGCGAGTCGCTGCCGCCGTCATCGACGCAGCGCCACCGGCCGCCGTGCCTGGTTCTCTTTACGGCACTCCATCAGCCGCCAGATCATCGGCGTGAGGATCAGCTGCATGGCCAGATCCATCTTGCCCCCCGGACACACAATGGTGTTGGGTCGGGACATGAAGGCGTCGTGCAGCATCGACAACAGGTAAGGGAAGTCGATACCGCGCGGGTTCGCGAATCGAATCACCAGAAATGACTCGTCGGGGGTCGGTATGAAGCGCGTCACGAAGGGATTCGAGGTGTCCACGACCGGCACCCGCTGAAAATTGATGTGGGTTCGGGAGAACTGCGGACAGATGTAATGAACATAGTCATGCATCCGTCGCAGGATGGTGTCGGTCACGGCTTCGGCCGAATAGCCTCGCGTGGACTTGTCGCGATGCAGTTTCTGAATCCACTCGAGGTTGACGACGGGTGTCACGCCGATCAGCAGGTCGACGTGTCGCGCAACATCAACCTCCGGAGTGACGATGGCACCGTGCAGTCCCTCATAGAACAGTAAGTCCGTCTCGCCTGGAAGCTCCTCCCACTGTGTAAACGTCCCGGGCTTCTGGCTGTACCTGGCGGCTTCCGGCTCATCGTGCAGGTAGCGTCTGAATTTCCCGCCTCCAGTTTCCCCATAGACGCGAAACAACTCCTCCAGCTCCGCGAAGAGATTCGCATCCGGCCCGAAATGACTGAACTGATGATCGCCGCGCTCCAGCGCCTGCGCCATCTGTTGCTTCATGTCCGCCCGGTCGTAGCGATGCAGGCTGTCACCTTCCACGAACGCAGCCTTGACGTGCTCGCGCCGGAAGATCTGCTCGAAAGTGCGCATGACCGAAGTAGTTCCGGCTCCCGAAGAGCCGGTGACGGCAATGATCGGATACCTGGCGGACATGGGTGGCCTCTACAAGGGGGAGGTAAAAAGACCGCGCGTACCGAACAGCGGCGCGTCGATCTCGAAATCGTTGTGATCGCGGTAATACCGCTCGATGCGCTCCACCTCCGCGCGGGCGCCGAATACGAAGCCGATCCGTTGATGCAGGCTGTCCGGTATGACCTCGAGCACTGGACCTGCGCCGGTGCTGGCGCGGCCGCCCGCCTGTTCGATGATGAAACCGATGGGATTGGCTTCATACAGCAGGCGCAGCCTGCCGGCGCGGCTCGGATCCTTGCGGTCGCGTGGGTACATGAAAACGCCGCCGCGCATCAGGATGCGATGCGTCTCCGCCACGAGGGATGCGATCCAGCGCATGTTGAAGTCGCAAGCACGCGGACCACTCTTGCCGGCCAGGCATTCGTTCACGTAGCGCTTGATGGCGGGCTCCCAATGGCGGGAGTTCGACGCATTGATGGCGAATTCCGCCGTGGTTTCCGGGATACGCAGATCGGGGTGCGTCAGCATGAATTCGCCGATCTCGCGATCGAGGGTGAAGCCATTCACGCCGCGTCCCGTGGTCAGCACGAGCATCGTGGAAGGACCGTATATGGCGTAGCCCGCGCAGACCTGCTCACAGCCGGGCTGCAGGAAGTCCTGTTCGGTCGGCTCGCTGACGCCGTCCGGACAGTACAGCACCGAGAAAATGCTCCCCACCGCCACATTCACGTCGATGTTGGACGAGCCGTCCAGCGGATCGAACAACAGCAGGTAGCGGCCACGGGGATACTCCGAAGGAATCGGATAAGGCTGCGGCATTTCCTCCGACACCAGCCCGGCGAGTTGCCCGCCCCACTCGTTCGTGCGCACGAAGATTTCGTTCGCCAGGATGTCGAGCTTCTTTTGGGTCTCGCCCTGGATGTTCTGCGTTGCCGCATCGCCCAGCGCATCATTGAGAGCCCCCTTGCCGATGAGCGTTGAGATGCGCTTGCACGCCAGCCGCACATCATTCACCAGCGCAGTAAAGCCGCCGCCGCCGGAGGAAGTGCGGCGCTGCTCTTCGATCAGGAAGCGAGTCAGGGTGGTCGTGCCGAAAGCAATCGCGGGGCGACTCATGACGCATGCTCCCGTTGAGGACTGTCTGCAGCAAACACGCGGCTGGCGAGGATGTCCGCCGCCTCTATCGTGATCAGATCTTCTTTGCGGATCGTGCCACCCCGCGTGGCAAACAGCCGGCTCGCCTGCCGCAGGCGGGCCCTGTCCAGCGCATTTCGAATGGATCGTGCATTGGCGAAATGAGGCTGCGCCTTACGGCGCTCGATGTACTGCAGGAAGACCTCGGCTGCCTCCCGGCTCAACCGGTACTGCATCCCCGCGAGCATCAAGCGCGCGATGCCTGCCAGTTCCGCCGAGGAGTAATCGGGGAAATCCAGGTGATGCGCGACGCGCGAGGACATTCCGGGGTTGCTGCGAAAGAAAGTCGCCATTCGATCGGGATACCCGGCGAGGATCACGACCAGGTCCTCGCGTTGATTTTCCATGACCTGCAACAGGATCTCGATGGCTTCCTGTCCGTAGTCGCGCTCATTCTCGGGACGGTAGAGGTAGTAGGCCTCGTCGATAAACAGGACTCCTCCCATCGCGCGCTTCAACACCTCACGCGTCTTGGGGGCGGTATGCCCTATGTACTGCCCGACGAGGTCGTCCCGCGTCACCGCGACGAGGTGACCTTTGCGCACGTAACCCAGGCGGTGAAGTATTTCGGCCATGCGAAAAGCCACTGTGGTCTTGCCCGTACCCGGATTGCCCGTAAACGACATGTGTAGCGACGGCTGCCCCGTGGTCAAACCCACGCTGCGGCGCAGCTTGTCGATCAGGAGCAAAGCTGCAATGTCGCGGACACGGCTCTTGACCGGCGCCAGCCCCACGAGCTCACGATCCAACTGCTCCAGGACCTCGCCGATCTGCGACTGCCGGAATACGGCCTGCAGGTCCAGTTCAGGCTCCACAGCAGCGGTCGCGGGCTTGTCAGGCGAGGGGGAATTCATGGCCGGCACTCAATATCGCTCGCCCTCAGGGCTATCCGTGGCGTACGAGCGCGTCGTGTAGTGGACCGTCCGTCCCGGGCCTTCCTGCCGTGTCAGGGCAAATCCGGGTTCCTTCTGCGGCCGATTCACGATGAACGACAGCCGCAACGACTCGCGCCCCAGACTCGAATCGAAGGCATTCACCTTGATGTAGTGCCGCGGGAAGGTGGTGCGACAAGCCCGAATCTCACCGAGGATCGCCACCGCGTCGCGGATGTCGAACATCGGCATGCCGAACATTTCCCAATACGTGTTGCGCGGATGGGGATCGTCCGTGTACTCGATCGACACGGCCCAGCCAGCTCCAAGGCAATAGTCGAGCTGCGCGCCGATCTGCTCATCGGTCAGATCGGGTAAAAACGAAAAAGTCCCCTGGGTCAGTCTCATGATGGACTCCTGATCAAGCCGCGGTCGGCGTCGGAATGAAATCCGGCGTGTCGGTGCTCTCGTAGTTGAAAGTGATTTCCCCCCAGACATCCAGAGCCGCTTGCAGCGGCGAGCAGGAGCGCGCCGCGTTCGCCAGGATCGCCGGCCCCTCGTTCCAGATGTCGCGGCCCTCGTTGCGTGCCAACACCACGGCTTCTAGGGCAACACGATTCGCGGTCGCGCCGGCTGCGATTCCCATCGGATGGCCGATAGTTCCGCCGCCGAACTGCAGCACCACATCCTCGCCGAGGTAGTGCAGGAGCTGATGCATCTGCCCCGCATGAATGCCGCCCGACGCCACGGGCATCACGCCATGCAGCCCCGCCCAATCCTGTTCGAAGAAAATACCCCGCTGCAGATCCACCGGGTTGTGCGGTTCGCGCAGCACGTTGTAGAAGCCCTGCACCGAATTCGGATCGCCTTCCAGCTTGCCCACGACCGTGCCGGCATGAATGTGATCGACGCCGGCCAGCCGCATCCACTTGGAAATCACCCGGAAGGAGATTCCGTGCGACTTCTGCCGGGTGTACGTCGAGTGGCCGGCGCGATGCAGATGCAGGATCACATCGTTCCGCCGTGCCCAGTTGGACATGGACTGGATGGCCGTGTAGCCGATCACCAGGTCGATCATCACCACCACCGAGCCTAACTCCTTGGCGAACTCGGCTCTCTCGTACATCTGCTCCATCGTTCCGGCCGTCACGTTGAGGTAGTGTCCCTTCACCTCGCCGGTCGCGGCCTGTGCGCGATTGATGGCTTCCATGCAGTACAGAAAGCGGTCGCGCCAGTGCATGAAGGGCTGCGAATTGATGTTCTCGTCGTCCTTGGTGAAGTCCAGGCCGCCCTGCAGCGCTTCATAGACCACGCGCCCGTAGTTCTTGCCCGACAGGCCGAGTTTCGGCTTGACCGTCGCACCCAGCAGTGGGCGGCCGAACTTATCCAGACGCTCGCGCTCCACCACGATCCCCGTGGCCGGACCTGAGAACGTCTTTACATAGGCCGCCGGAAAGCGCATGTCTTCCAGCCGCAGGGCCTTCAGCGGCTTGAACCCGAAGACGTTGCCGATGATCGAGGCGCTTAAGTTTGCGATCGACCCGGGCTCGAACAGCGCCAGGTCGTAGGCGATGTAGGCGAAGAACTGTCCCGGCTCGCCCGGAACGGCTTCGATCCTGTAGGCCTTGGCGCGATACCGCTCGCACGCCGTCAGGCGATCGGTCCAGACCACTGTCCAGGTTGCCGTGGAGGACTCGCCTGCGACAGCGGCAGCCGCTTCCGCCGGATCCACCCCCTGCTGAGGCGTAATCCTGAAAAGTGCCAGCACGTCGGTATCCCGCGGCACGTAGTCCGGCTCCCAATAGCCCATCTGGGCGTACTTCAGGACCCCGGCCTTGTAGCGGGACGCGGCGGATTTGGGCGCCGACTGCAGGGTGTCGTTCATGGTGGCCTCCGAGCGAAACTGCGAAGCGAAGGTGCCGATCGTCGCGGCTGGCGTTCATTAGGTCTAGTTAGATATTATTGTCGTAGCCATAAGTTTTACCTTATGCCTGTACTGGGCACCGCCGACGGAAGACGTGATGCGCAACGTGACCCTGCGACAGATGCGAGTGTTCTCGACGGTGGCGCGGCATCTGTCCTTCACCCGCGCTGCCCGTGAGTTGCACTTGACGCAGCCCGCAGTCTCGCAACAGATCAAACTCCTGGAGCAGGAGGTCGGCCTGCCGCTGTTCGAGCACATCGGCCGCAAGGTGCAATTGACGCCGGCGGGCATTGAACTGCTGGGCTTCGCCAACCAGACGCTGGAGTTGCTGCGCGAGGCGGGCGAGTCGCTGGCCGCGATGCGCGGGCTGAAACGGGGCGTGCTGAAGCTGGGCGCAGTCAGCACGGCCAAGTACTTCGCTCCCTCGTTGCTGTCGGCGTTCACGCCCGCCTATCCCGAGGTCACCATCAAGTTCACGGTCGGGAACCGGGAGGAAGTGATCAAGCACCTGGCGGCCAATGAAATCGACCTGGCGATCATGGGACGGCCGCCGCGCGAGCTGGATACCGTGGCAGAGGCCTTCGCCCGGCACCCTCACGTACTCATCGCCCCTCCTACTCATCCCCTGGCCGATAAACGCCGCATCCCGCTCAAACAACTGGCGACTGAGAATTTCCTGATCCGCGAGGAAGGCTCCGGAACCCGTGCGTCCATGGAACATGTGTTCCGCGAACGCGGCATCCCCTTGCGGGTTGCGATGGAGGTGAGCAGCAACGAGACGATCAAACAGGCGGTCATGGCGGGCATGGGGATCAGTTTTTTGTCCGCTCACACCGTCGGTCTGGAGCTCACCGCCGGAAAGATCGTGATTCTCGACGTGGCAGGACTGCCGATCATGCGGGACTGGTATGTCATTCACCTGCGGGAGAAAAGGCTGTCCCCCATTCCCGCGGCGTTCCGCGCCTTTCTGCTGGCGCGCGGCGCCGGAATCATCCACGCGGCGGTGGGGGCGGACCTGCCTTTCGGTCGACGCGGCTAAGACGCGTATAACAGCACCAGGGTCTTACGGGAGCGAAACGGTGCAACCCCTTTCCAAATGCGTGGCGATTCTGGTGCTCGCCGGCGTCTGGGCCTGCACACCGGCAGCAGACCAGAGTCGAGAACTCAAGGTCGACGGCATCCCGGTGCGCATAGAACTGGCGGACGCTGAATTCAAGGACGGAGCGGAACCGCTGCTGACCTGGATCCGGCGATCAGCCGATATCGTCACTCGCTACTACGGCCGCTTTCCCACTCGGGAACTCCGACTCGTCGTGCAACCGGTCGACGGCGGCGGTGTCCGCGGCGGGCAGACATTCGGCCGGGAGGGTGGATTCATTCGCATACGCGTAGGCCGTAGCGTCACCGATGCGCAACTGGTCGACGACTGGGTGCTGGTTCACGAGATGATCCACCTCGCTCTGCCCGACGTTGGAGAAGATCATTCCTGGCTCTCCGAGGGAATCTCCACCTACGTCGAGGGAATCGCCCGTGCCCAGGCCGGGAATCGAACTATCGAAGACGTGTGGACCGAACAGATGAACTCCATGCCCAAGGGACTGCCGCAACCCGGAGATCGCGGGCTCGACAACACGCACACCTGGGGACGCACCTATTGGGGAGGAGCGCTGTTCTGCCTGGAGGCCGACGTCGAAATCCATCGCCGCACCCAGAACCGTTTCGGCCTGCAGGATGCGCTGCGCGCTGTCGCGCAAGCGAGCGGCGGCATCGTCGCGGACTGGCCGGTGGAACGTGTTTTCAGCACCGGCGACAAGGCCGTAGGCGGGCACGTCCTGGAGGACCTGTACGCGAAAATGAAGGACGCGCCGATGGCTCCCGATCTGCCGGCCCTTTGGCACCAGCTGGGTGTGGAGGAACAGGACCAATCCATCCGGCTGCACGATGATGCCCCGCTCGCGGACGTGCGTAAGGCCATCATGCGACCCCGCGCAGGCTCCTGACGACCTACTCCGGTGAGAAGAACATTGTCAGGAAGGCTGTCACGGTCAGCACGCCGCACAGCAGGACAAATTCCGCACCGAGGACCTTGCGGAATGCGGCCGCCGCAGCGGGCAACCCACTGGCGATTCGCGGGCCGAAACGCCACTTGTTGGCCGCTGCGAGCAGCATCAGAGCCGCGAACAACGCCATCTTGAGGATGAGCAACTGTCCGTAGGGCAGTGCAAAGGTGTGCAGTCCCGGAAGCAGAATCGCGGTCATCACGACTCCTGCTAGCAGGAGCAGTGGCACGAGCCAGAACGCAGCCGCAGAGAACGATGCAACGATACCCCCGGCGTCGTGGTGGTCCTCGCGCAGACTCACCACCCACAGCGGTAACAAAGCTCCGAACCAGAACATGCCGATCAGCACGTGGCTGAGAAGCGTCACTGCCAGAACGACGTGATGCGCGTGCACCGAGGTGTGACCAGTGACGACGAAGGAGACTGCCGCTGACAGCACACCTATCAGTGCCCGCCGGGGTGCGAACGTCCGGCGCAACGACAGCACAAGCAGCACAAGCCCGGCCATGCGCAGGACAAACGATGCACCGCTCGATGAGTACATCACCAACTGTTGCAGCGACTTGTCCAGCACGCCCGGGAAATCTCCCGACATGCGTGCCGCTTCCAACAAGTATTGACACGACGAACAGGCAATCGCGGCTAATGCCGCGACAACCCCCAGACGCTGGACGTATTGCAGCGTCTTGCTCATCCGGGCACCGAAGGACACCACAAAAATTGCGATGCCAGCTGCCTGGAACAGCAGAACAAAGCTGACCGCTCTGAGAAGGGCCGAAACTACATCGGGCGTAGAGGTCATCCCGATATTTTGAAGTGCAGCTCACCCGACATCACATGCCGATCAGGACTCACGGCCCGCCAGCTGACGACATAGCTCCCGGCCTTCAGCCCCGGGGTGGGCACGGTGACGGTCGCAGCCGCTTCGGTCGGCAACGGGCCCAGCTTCTGGCGCGGATTGTCATCCTGTTGCAGCCACAAGGCGGTGACCAATGCCGGCTCGTTGAAAGTGAGGACGATTTGGGTGGGCGCAGCGGCGACTACCGCGCCTTGCGCAGGAACGGACTGCTTCAGATGGACGTGGGCCCCTGCCGCAGCAGCATAGGCAACCAGGGCGAAAGTGCCCAGCCAGCGGATACTTTTCATATTCCCATGACTCCTTGGACAACGTAAGAAATGCCCAAGAGCGACCGCGTGCGACGCCGATCAAAACGAAGCGAGGCGGCCTATGGGCGAAGCGTACTGGGGATCAGCGGATTGGAGGTCGGAAGAGAGTGAGCCGCCGCCGAGGCGGGACTCAGGTCGTCAATCGCGGGAACCTGCGCACTTGCGACGGACAGGTGAAACGCCGCGGTCAGCTGGCATACCAGCAGGACGAAAACGACGAGTCGTGGCGCTCTGGAAAGCACGGTGCACTACAGTACACCGTGCTCGAGCCAGGAATAAAGGCGGGACAGCCAGAAAAATCAGCCGTGCGCCCGAGAGAAACCGCCGCGACGTTGCTGCTGCGGACGTCGCTGCGGGGGCTTGCCGCCTGGGCGATTCCCCGACGGACGATGTTGTTGCGGTCGCTGCTGCTGGCGCGGAGCACTGTTCTGTGCAGCTTCCGCGCGCTGCGGAGGGATCTCGAACGTGGGCAGCGCGGTAACCGGCAATGCCTTCTTCAATAGCCGTTCGATGTCCTTCAGATACGACATCTCATCCGGTGACACCAGCGAAACGGCACAACCGGAGCCACCGGCGCGCGCCGTGCGCCCGATGCGATGTACGTAGTCCTGCGGCACGTTGGGCAACTCATAGTTGACGACGTAGGGCAGCTCTTTGATGTCCAGCCCACGCGCGGCGACTTCGGTCGCGACCAACGCGGTCACCCTGTTGGCCTTGAAGTCCTCGAGCGCACGCACCCGTGCCCCCTGGCTCTTGTTGCCGTGAATCGCGGCAGAGCGGATACCTCTGCCTTCGAGTTGCTGCGCCAGACGATTGGCCCCGTGCTTGGTCCGGGTAAACACCAGCACCTGGTGCCAGTTGCCTTCCAGGATCAGGTGGGCCAGCAAGTGGCGCTTGTCTTCCTTCGAGACGCGGTAAGCCAGCTGCTCGACGCGGTCCGCCGTCGCATTGGGCGGAGCCACCTCGATCTTGGCGGGATCGCGCAGAATGCGGCTGGCCAGATCGCGAATGTCCTCGGCGTACGTGGCCGAAAACATCAGATTCTGCCGCTGCGCGGGCAGGAGCTTGATGACCTGGCGGATGGCGCGGATAAAGCCCATGTCGAGCATGCGATCCGCTTCGTCCAGCACGAAACAACGGACGTTGCGCAGATCCACGGCACGCTGTTCGCACAGGTCCAGCAGACGGCCCGGTGTCGCGACGAGCAGATCGCAGCCGTTACGCAGACCGTCGATCTGGGGATTGATGCTCACGCCGCCGAACACGACCTGAGTGCGTAAACCTGCGTATTTGCCGTAGCTGCGCGCGCTCTCGGCGACCTGTGCCGCCAACTCGCGGGTCGGCGTCAGCACGAGCGCCCGGGGCGTACGGCCGTCGGCCTTGCCGAGCTTTTGCAGAATGGGCAGCACGAAGGCCGCCGTCTTGCCGGTGCCGGTCTGGGCGCCGGCGAGGACATCGCGACCGGACAGGACGGCCGGAATGGCCTGGGCTTGAATGGGAGTCGGGGTGGTATAGCCTTTTTCGGCAACAGCACGCGCCAGCTCGGGAGTAAGCCCGAGATCGGAAAATGACATGTAGAAAGAACCTCTGTGAGCTCGCACGGCAACGTTTGCGCTGCGGCGGTCAGAAGCGAGGCTGATACGGGGTATCGTCAGTCGGAAGGACTTGCGAGCGAAACGGGCGCTGACCGCGCGCCCTTAATGTTCAGCGCGGCGGACTGTATAGACTTTCTTTCGCCGCGTCCAATCTGGACAATCCCCTTCATGTCACTCATCACAGTTCTCGACGCACATCTCGCCTTCGGCGATCGCCCCCTGCTCGACGGTGCCCAGCTCACCGTCCGCCCCGGCGAACGACTGGGGCTGATCGGCCGCAACGGTACCGGCAAATCCACGCTGCTGCGTGCGATTGCCGGCCTGATTCACCTGGACGACGGCGAGTTGCAGCGGCGCGAGAATCTGCGGGTCGAGTTCGTCGAGCAGGAGCCGGAACTGCCGCCGGCAGAAACCCTGCGCGAAAGTCTCATGGAGCGCGCCCGAACCAATGCCCATTCCGGTAGCGGTGCCCGCCAGGAATTTCACGCCGACGACCGCGAGAGCTGGCGGATGGACTCGCGTCTGAGCGAATTTCTGCACCGCTTCGAGCTCGACGCGGATCGGGCCCCGACGACCAGTTCCGGAGGCGAACGCAAACGCGCCGCCCTCGCCCTTGCCCTCACGCTGCAACCGGAACTCCTGTTGCTCGATGAGCCGACGAACCATCTCGACATCGACGGCATAGATCGGCTCGAGGAACTGCTGTTGAAAGTTCCTAGCACCATCGTCATCACTCATGACCGTGCGTTTCTGGACAGAGTCGCCACGCGCATCATCGAACTCGATCGGGGCATCCTGCGCTCCTATCCCGGTAATTTTGCCGCCTACGAGCAGCGCAAGGATCAGGAGCTGGCCGCAGAAGAGATCTCGCGCCGCCGCTTCGACAAGTTCTGGGCACAGGAGGAAGTGTGGATCCGCAAGGGAGTCGAGGCACGACGCACCCGCAACGAGGGGCGGGTGCGACGACTGGAGCGCCTGCGCGATGAGCGCGCCGCACGACTCGACCGCCTGGGCAACGTACAACTCAAACTCGACGCCGGCGACCGCTCGGGACAACTCGTCGCAGAACTGGACCAGGTGTCGAAGAGTCTCGGCGGGCGCAAACTGATAGATAACCTGTCGCTGCGCATCATGCGGGGTGACCGCATCGGCTTGATCGGTGCAAACGGTGCCGGCAAATCCACGATGATCCGCTTGATCCTGGGCACGCTGCCGCCCGACAGCGGTGTCGTGAAGCTCGGCACCAAACTGCAGGTGGCCTACTTCGATCAACTGCGTGAGCAACTCAACCTCGAGGCCACCGTGGCCGACACCATCAGCCCGGGCTCCGACTGGGTGGAGATCGGCGAGGAGCGCAAACACATCACCAGCTACCTGAACGATTTCCTGTTTCCGGCGCAACGCGCCAAGTCGCCGGTGAAAATGCTCTCCGGCGGCGAGCGCAACCGGCTGCTGCTGGCGCGTCTGTTCGCACGCCCGGCCAATCTCGTGGTGCTCGATGAGCCGACGAACGATCTGGACATCGAGTCGCTCGAGTTACTCGAAGAGAAGCTGCAGGGCTACTCGGGCACCCTGCTACTCGTCAGCCACGATCGGCGCTTTCTCGACAACGTGGTCACCCAGACACTGTCGGCGGAAGGCGACGGGGTGTGGCGTGAGAACGTCGGCGGCTACAGCGATTGGCTGAATCAGCGCGCCGCGCGTGCTGCCCCGGAACGCACCGCAAAGGCCCAAACCACGGGACGAGAGGCCGGAGCGGGGGCCGACAAGGGGCGCGTTAAACTAAGTTACAAAGAACAACGGGAGCTGACCCTGCTTCCTGATGAGATAGAGGCCCTGGAGCGTGAGCAGACTGATCTTACGACCCGCATGGGCGGGCCGGATTATCATGCCCAGGGAGCCGCCCGGATCCGGGAAGACCGGCAACGGCTGGATGAGATCGAAGCGGCGTTGCTCGTCAAATTTGCCCGCTGGGAGCTACTGGAAGAGCGACGCAACCGTCCGTAGTCACAGTGTCACGCTATCCGGAGAAGATTTTGCGGAACTCCGCCGGACATTCAGGGTTCCTAAACGCATGACATCCCTAAGGCCGCGCCACGTCGCGCGAATCTTTAGATGGGTCCTTGGCCTGGCCGCGGCGTGCGCCGCCCTCACCGGCTGCGCGCCAAAGACCGATGTCTCCGTCACGAGCGATGTGCATTCGCAGTACTCGCACGTCTATCTGACGATCAACGGCATCTGGTTCAATACCAGTGCTACCGCCACCGCGGACGACACGACCTGGCAACAGTTCGCGTTGAGCACGCCGGTCACCGTCGACCTCGCATCTTTATCCACCGGCACCCTCGCCCAGATTGCGTCTTCATTGAAGATCGCGGCGGGAACTTACGTTCAGATACGCCTGCTGCCAGTGGACTCGTCAGCAGCCCTTGCCGCATCGGCGACTACCGCAGGAGCCCTGTATAACGCCGAAGCCGATTACGTTGACAGCTCAGGGACGCTACAGCGAGCGCAGCTGGAACTCCTTAACCCAGAGCATGGCATCGGCGTCACGACCTCGTTAACGCTCAAGGCGGATACCAGTGCTGTGCTGGGAAACACCACATCCACGGCGGCTTCGACCCCGTCCGTTACAGACCCCACGACCGGACTGCCCACAACATCCGGTATAGACCCGACCACCGGGCTGCCCACAACGTCGCCCACAACGTCCACAGCCTCGACAGTCAACTCCAACGCGTCGACGACCGCTACCTCCAGCTCGACTTCGACCACCCCCGTGTCCGTAGCGATCAACCTCGACGGAATTCATGACGTGGTGCAGTTCAACTACGGCAAGCAGACCGCTGTGCTGCTGAATCCCCACGCCGCGGCATTCGATACCACCCTGGCCGGTGGAATCACCGGCACCGTCGATCTGACGAATGTCGCGAGCAGCGTGGACTCCAGCGGCAATCCCAATATTGAAGTGACCGCCGAGACGGTCAGTACGGACGGTTCGCGTCATATCGCGGTGAAGACGGTTCAAGTCGCCTCAGGTGGGACCTTCACCATCTACCCGCTGGGCACCACCTCGACCTCCTCTACGAACTACGACCTGGTCGTTCACGGACCGCTGATCGCGACGGCGATCGTCAAGTCGGTGCCCGTCCCCGTCGGCGAGCCCTCGTCCTCCACCTTGGTATCGGTTGGAACCATCGAGCCCCGCACGACGACCTCGTTCGCCGTGAATCTCGCCACCACCACGGCGCCACTGCCGGCCGGGGCCTTTCTGAACCTTTACCAGACGATCCCGAATTCCGGGGAGATCCCCTATCTCGTCGAACAGGCGGCGCTGGATCCCTTTGCGCGCACTCTGTTCAGCGATTTATCGCTCTCCGCGGGTACGCTCGACTATGGCAGCTACGTCAGCGGCGGAAACGTCTCCCTGACGACCGTTACCCCCTCGCAAGGGACCGGCGTCTATGTGGTTTCGGCACAAGCGCCCCTGTTCAGCGATGCGGCGCTGACCACGACGGTGACGCAGCCCAGCAGCGGCACAGCCACCGTGCTAATCGCTCCGCCCGCCATGTTCGCGGCTACCGGATCGACCCTGGATTCCCTCTCGCTGGCGGTCTCCGCGGCCATCCCCGGAAAGTACAGCCAGGGTGAGCTGATCGTGTCCCACGACGGCGCGGTCGTTCAAACCGTGGCAATCGACTCGGCGCTCGCGCAGAATGGGGGTACGACGGTGCAGATCCCGGCACTCCCGGGCGGCAGCGGCGGAACTTCCTTCAGTAGTGCTGTCTATTACGTGTCCGTCAGGGCCTGGAATTCGACGAATCCAAGCGGTTCGCTGCATCGCCAGTCTTATTCGACACCAGTGGATTTGCGCGGGGGTAGCATCACGGGTCTGACCGTGAGCATTGACTGATAGCAGGCTGAAGCCTTATAAAAATGTAATCGACTGTAACCGCCCGAACATATCCGCGCGTGGCTCCTCTAAGCTGCCGCAGCCTTGAACACCAGCGGCCGGTCCGCCCGATAACCTAGCGAAAGGTCTTTGCATGACAGTTGATTGCCGTCGCGGCGCCGCGTTCGTTCTGCGCGCCACCTTGAGTACACTCGTGGGAATGCTTGGTTTGCTGGCCGTCGGCTGCGGCAACAACAACATCCAGGTCGGTACGCCGCTGGTCACGGTCAGCAGCACGAATAACCACTTCACGACCTTCCAAGTTAACATCGACGCGGTAGCCATTACCCGCGACGATGGCACCGTAGTCACGGTTCTGGGTGCCGTGGAGCATGCGGATCTGACGCAGTCGGTCAACGTCACTGCGCAGATGACGGCCCCCGCCGTCATCGACGGAACGTACAAGACCGGAACGGTGACGATCGACTTCACCGGCGCGGTAGTTTACGTCGACGTCAACGGACAGAACGTTCCTGCGACGGTGGTGGATTCCACCGGGGCGGCAGTCACGACAGCGACGGTGGGCTTCAATTTCGATGCGGCCAAGCCGCTGATCATTAATACCGGGCAATCGGTCCTGCTGTCCCTGGATTTCGATCTGGCGGCTTCGACGATGGTGAATGCCACCACTTCGCCGGCCACGGTGACGCTCAACCCGTTCGTCGTCGCGAGCGTCGTCCCGTCGAATACCAACCCCGTGCGCGCGCGCGGGATGTATGTGGACGCGAATCCGTCGGCCGGCACGTTCGCATTCAATACGACTCCGTTCGTCGATCTGCTCGACACGTTCGGCGCTACGAACGTCACGACAACTGCCACGACCACCTTCGACATAAACGGCATCACGTACACCGGAACCGCTGGCGTGACCGCTCTGAAGGCCTTGCCGCTGAATACCTTCGTCTCGGCCATCGGCACGTATTCGAATCTTTCGGGGGTTACCCCCGTTCTCGCAGCGACCGAGGTCTACGCGGGACTCAGTGTCTCCAGCGGGAACTACGACCAGTTGATCGGCTACGTCACGAGTAGAACCGGCAACACGATCAACATCCATAGCGCGAACCTGATCAATCGGCTCGGTACCGAGTCTTACACTAGCGATGCCATCGTGACACTGGGCACGGGCACGATCGTGAACATAGACGGCCAGGCTGCGACAGGCCTCACGCAGCAGTCGGTCTCGATCGGCCAGCGCGTCAATATCCTGGGTCTGTCGGCGACGGATGCTTCGGGCAACGTCACCATGGACGCCACGACCGGAGAGGTGCGTATGCAGACCACCCACTTGTGGGGCACTCTGAACTCCGCTGCCGCAGGCTCGCTGGACTTGAATCTTCTGGCGATCGACGACTTTGAGGTGCCGGCGTTCACTTTCGCAGGCACTGGCACCAGCAGCGCTACGGACGCCGTCGCTGCCAGCTACGCAGTCAACACGGGATCGATCGACCAGAGCGCAACACCGGCCACGACGCTGCTGCGCGCCGACGGCATCGTTACTCCTTTTGGCTCCGCACCGCCCGATTTCAAGGCGACTGCCGTTACACTCTCAAGTGCGGCGCAGGCTGTATTGCAGATCGAGTGGATCAACGGCGGCACCACCACGCCGTTCACCACTGCAAGTGCTTCGGAATTGGTCGTCGACCTCGCCAATGCGAACCTGGGACTGGTTCATGAGATCGACATCGGACCGACGGCCCAGGACGTGAAAGCCTTGAGCCAGAGTCCGACCATCGTCCCCGATCCGACCAACAGCACGAACTTCGCGGTGGGCACCGGTGGCCTGGCGAGCACGATCAATGTCTACAACACCTTCGCAGGGTTTATTTCCGCCATCGGAGGCACGACGCTCAGCGGAAGTGCCGTGGCCATCAAACTCGTCGCGATCGGACACTACAATGCCGCGAGTAACACGTTCACCGCCACACGTATCGACCTGGTCGAATGATATAAGCGAGTCACACGCATGCCGTGGCAACGTCGCCCGTTCAGCAGCCGTGATATTGCGCGTGTCATCAACATCGCGGACCTGAGAGAGATCGCGCGCCGCCGCATACCGGGATTGGCATTCGAGTACGTCGAGGGCGGCTCGGAAGACGAGAACACCCTGCGATGCAATCGGCAGGCATTCGACTCGCTGAGCTTCGTACCGCAGACGCTCGTAGATACGACTGCGCGCAATCATCGGATCGAGCTGTTCGGCCGTTCGTCGGCCGCGCCGCTAATCATTGCGCCGACGGGCATGAACGGCATCTTGCAAAGAGACGGCGATCTTGCGCTGGCGCGAGCCGCAGCGGCTGTCGGCATCCCCTTCTGCTTGAGTACGGTTTCGACCACCCGCATCGAAGACGTCGCGACCTCCGCGGGCGGGCGGCTTTGGATGCAGCTGTATGTCATGCGCGACCGGGCGGTTGCGGAAAATATCATGAAGCGCGCCGACGATGCCGGCTTCGAGGCGTTGGTATTCACCACAGACGCCAATGTCTTCGGAAGCCGGGAGTGGGACCGGCGCAACTACCGGGCCCCGGGCAAACCCACGCTGCGCGCAATGCTGGATATGCTGCGGCATCCGCGATGGGTTCAGGACGTCCTCCTCAGAGAAGGCGTACCCCGTTTCAAGAATTTCGAGTCGTTTCTGCCTCCCGGCACGGCGACGGCGGTGGGCGGCAGCACGATCATTCCGAAGTTATTCGCTCCGTCGCTCACCTGGGATGACATCGCCTGGATCCGCCGCCACTGGCCGCGCAAGCTCATCATCAAGGGTGTCTTGAGCGTCGCGGATGCCCAGCGCGCCGCAGATCTCGGGTGCGATGGCATTGTCTTGACCAATCACGGCGGACGACAGCTGGACAGTTGCGTAGCGCCAATCCAGGTGCTCCCTGAAATTGCCGCGGCCGTGGGCCAGCGCATGACGATAATTGTCGACAGCGGATTCCGACGCGGCACGGACATCGTCAAGGCGCTCGCGCTGGGCGCTCACGCCGTGATGATCGCCCGTGCGACGCTCTACGGGCTGATCGCCTCAGGCGAACGCGGAGCGCGCCTTGCGCTCGACATCCTGCTCGGCGAGACCGACCGGGTCATGGGTCAGCTCGGAGTTCGATCCATTTCGGAATTGGGTCCGCACCTGATTCGCAAGAACCCGGGCTGAACGGACCGACCAGCGCAAGCACTCATATCGCGCGACAGACTTGCGCGTACGCGAACCTGGGCAGGCGTGCCCGCACCATCGATGACTCGCCGTACCCCAGGTTGCATAGAAAATTCGATCGAGTAGCGGTACCCGCAAAGAATTCCGCATCGACGCGTGCCTGATCGAATCCGGACATCGGCGCCGTATCCAATCCCAGCGCCCGCGCCGCGATGATGAAATAAGCGCCCTGCAGGGTGCCGTTACGAAAGGCAGTCTCGTGAGCCACGGCCGGGTTGGCGGCAAACCGCTCACCCACACCCGCGCGGCCAGGAAACAGAAAGCCGAAATGATCGAAGAAACGCTCGTCGAAGCCGATGACGGCCGTGACGGGCGCGGCCATCGTCCGGTCCACGTTTCCGGGCGACAGCGCAGGCCGCAGGCGCTCCTTCGCCTCGCGCGAGCGTACGAACACAAAACGCGCCGGACAGCAGTTGAGGCTGGTCGGACCCAGTTTCGCCAGATCGAATATGGCCTCCAGCGTCCGATCCGTCACGGGCTCGTCGCGCCAGCCGTTGTGCGTGTGGGCGGCGCTGAAAATGAGACTGAGGGAGTCTTCGTCGAGCCTGGGCAGCCGGGCCCGCAGTTCGTCGATCCGTCGTCTGGGGTTCCCGGGGTCGTTACTCATCCGAAGGCGTTCACGCGAAGGTGATTTTCCACCTCCTGCACGCCTGGACAGTTCTCGGCCAATTGCTCGATCGCCCACCGGGTGTGAGCGTCCGGGACCGACCCGGACAGCGTCACCAGACAAGCTTGAACTTCGATGGTGATCCTGCGGGTATCGAGCTCGGCGGCCTCCTGCAGGCGCTGCGTAATCTCCCGCTTGATGTGTTCATCCGAGCAAACGATTCCCGTGACAGCACGCGGGGTCGGTGACTTGTGATCCATGGGCTACCCTCAACCTCGAGCTGTGAGCTTGAGGTTACGAGGTTTAGCAACGACCGGTCCCGCAGTCAACCAACGACCACCCGCATGGCTTTCGCATGCGGGTGGTTCAGCCGGAGCGGGAAGCGTGGGATCAGGCGGCGAGCGTGCCTTTCGCCTTGGCTGTGCTCGTGGCAATCAGATCCATCAGCGCGGGACTGAGGCAGTCGTACGGCTCAAGACCCAGCTCCTTCAGGCGTGCGCGCACGGCCCCCATTTGTGTCGGCGGATAGCCGGACTCGATGATGGAGGAGACGAACGCTGCGAACTCGGGCGCGGCCCAGCCGCTCTGGGGCGACAGCTCGGTGTGGACGAAGTCTAATCCGAAGAACGGATGAGCTTTGTTCTCGATGCGGCCGTACATGTGCACGCCGCATCCCGTACAGGCGTAGCGCTGAATGGTAGCGCTGGGGTCGACGATCTTCAGCTTCTGGCCATTGGCCGTGACGGACACGTTATCGCGGCCCGTGACCGCTATCTGCGCAAAGGTAGCTCCCGAAGGCTTCCAGCACTTGGTGCAACCGCAGACGTGATTGAAGGCGGTGTTGCCCTTCAAGGTCACGGTTACGGGAGCCGTTGCACACTTGCACGTCAGCGTCCCGCCGGCAAAATTGGGTGTTCCCGGCTTTACGCCGCCGTCGACGGCGGGATGAATTGAGATTGCCATGACGTTCGTCCTTTCTCGAGTTTATGTAAGGGGGCGCGACAATCGAAATCGCTCAAGTCACCGTATTTAGCCTTGGAAAGTCACGACTGAACGGATCGACTCGCCCTTGTGCATCAGATCGAAGGCGTCGTTGATTTTCTCCAGCGGCATCACGTGCGTGATCAGGTCATCGATGTTGATCTTGCCATCCATGTACCAGTCGACGATGCCCGGTACTTCGGTTCGACCGCGCACACCGCCGAAGGCCGTCCCCTTCCACACGCGTCCCGTGACGAGCTGAAACGGCCGTGTCTTGATTTCCTGCCCCGAGCCGGCGACTCCGATGATCACCGACACGCCCCACCCGCGGTGGCAGCATTCCAGGGCCTGACGCATCAGATCAACGTTACCGACGCATTCGAAGCTGTAGTCGGCACCGCCGTCGGTAAGCGCCACGAGGTGTTGCACGAGGTCGCCCCCGACCTCTTTCGGATTGACGAAGTGCGTCATCCCGAATTTCTCGGCGAGCACCTTGCGGCGCGGGTTCAGATCCACGCCGATGATCTTGTTGGCTCCGACCAGGTGTGCGCCCTGGATGACGTTCAAGCCGATGCCTCCGAGCCCAAACACCACGACGTTGGCGCCCGCCTCGACCTTGGCCGTGTGCGTCACAGCGCCAATGCCAGTGGTCACGCCACAGCCGATGTAACACACCTTGTCGAACGGCGCATCGTCACGGATCTTCGCGAGGGCGATTTCCGGCAGTACGGTGTAGTTGGAGAAGGTCGAGCAGCCCATGTAGTGATGGACTGGCTTACCGTCCAGGGAGAAGCGGCTGGTGCCGTCGGGCATCAGACCCTTGCCCTGGGTGGCGCGAATGGAGGTGCACAGGTTGGTCTTCTGGGACGTGCAGGACTTGCATTGCCGGCATTCCGGCGTGTACAGCGGAATAACATGATCGCCCTTTTTCAGCGTCGTCACGCCGGGGCCGACATCCACGACGATTCCGGCGCCCTCGTGCCCCAGAATGACCGGAAACAGCCCTTCCGGGTCGGCACCCGAGCGCGTGAACTCGTCCGTATGACAGACGCCGCTGGCCTTGATCTCCACCAGCACTTCCCCGGCCTTCGGGCCCGCCAGGTCCAGCGTCACGATTTCCAACGGCTTGCCCGCGGCGAATGCAATTGCGGCCTTGGTTTTCATATCAGTCTGCCCGTGTGCTGCGCTTTTCGTAAGGCGCGCAGTCTACGCGCCCGGTCTGCGGAATTTATAGACCCGGCGGACGCGTGGGCGGAAAAACGGCTGCCGCATCCGACCTACGGCGGCACTGTTCCAAAACAGGGCACTGTCATCGGCGGCTGTATCGGAATCGGTGCTCGGATAGGTGTCAGTGCGGGCACGTGGCATAATGTGCTCCAGCAAGTGATAGCAGCCGCGATCACGAGGAGCTCCGCCAGACATTTAGGGGGAGGCCATGCTCCAGCCGATCGGCAGTCACGCCCGTTATATTCAGTCGGTGCTCCGGGGCACGTCGCGCGAGGACAATGCGACCACGCCTGACTACGTCAAGCGTTCATGGTTGCGCTGCCTCACGCAGTACCGACTCGATCCGCAATCGCAGCGGGAGCCGTACGTGCTCCCGCGCGAGGAACGGCTTGCCCGCAAGGAGCAGAACCTGGAGCTGGTGTCTTTCGCGGACGCCGAGATGGCGCATCTGTATCACCAGCTTGCCGGTTCGGGCTATTCGATTATCCTCACCGATCGCGACGGTGTGCTGCTCGATTACTACGGCGACCTGAGCTTCCGCAATGCCGCATTCCGCACCGGACTGGTCCTTGGTGCCGTCTGGAGCGAGGAATACGGCGGCACGAACGGTATGGGGACGTGCCTGTTTGAGCGCGCGCCCCTGATCATTCATCGCGATCAGCATTTCTTCTCGCGCAATACCGGACTTACCTGCTGCGCATCGCCCATATTCGATTACCGCGGCGAGTTGGTGGCGGTACTGGACGCGTCAGGCGAATCCGACCGGGCACAGCAGCACACGCTGGTGCTCGTCAACATGTCGGCCCAGATGATCGAGAATCGGCTGTTCCTGAACCAATTCAGGGACACCTTCGTCGTACGTTTCCACAGCAGGCCGGAGCTGGTGGGCACCTGGGGCGAAGGCATTCTCGCGCTGGACGGCGCCGGCGCTATCGCGGCACTCGACCGGAACGCCCTCTTCCAGCTGGGGATCAAAGCGGCCAATGAGCTGATCGGCGCTCCGCTGGAACGCGTATTCAACATCTCGCTGTCGGCCCTGGTCGGCCGCAGCCAGAAGAAATCCTTCCATGCGTTGCCGATCTACGAGAGTCGGCACGGCAGCCGTTTTTTTGCCATCGCGCAGGCGCCGCAATCCAAGCGCAATCAGGCAGGCCGAACGCGCAGCGCTGCACCCGATGAACTCCTCCCTGCGACGATCGGCAGAAGTATTCTCGACGAGCTCGACCTCGGCGACCCGACAATGGGTCGCAACATCCAGGCAGCGAAACGCCTGGAGTCGCGCGACATTCCCATCTTGCTGAACGGCGAATCCGGGACAGGCAAGGAGTACTTCGCACGCGCGCTGCACTCAGGCGGAGAGCGCGCCGACAAGCCCTTCATTGCCGTCAACTGCGGCTCGTTGCCCGAGATGCTGATGCAATGCGAGTTGTTCGGACGGGCCTCGGCGGGCACAGCTGTCGCTGAGGGCGATCGCGGCCGCATCGTCCAGGCCAATGGCGGCACCTTGTTCCTCGACGACATCGGGGACCTGGCTCTCGAGTTGCAGGCTCAGCTACTGCATGTCATCGAGGAACGGGAAGTGATGCCCCACGGCGCCGACACTCCGATCAAGGTGGACGTGAAACTGATTACCGCGGCGCGCGGGGGTCTGCAGGAGAAGGTGCGACGCGGGGAGTTCCGTGAGGACCTGTTTTACAGGCTGCAAAGCCTGGTTCTGACTCTGCCCCCGTTGCGGGAGCGTCGGGACAAGGCGGCACTGATTCGCCACATTTTCGCTCAGGAAGCGGCGGCCACGCCCACCGTTTCTCTGGGCGAGGACCTCATCGAGGCCCTTTGTGCGTACTCCTGGCCCGGGAATATCCGCCAGTTGCGCAACGCGCTACGCGGAATGATCGCGATGCGGACCAGCGACCGGCTCGACGTCAGCAACCTGCCTGCGGACTACGGAATCGGGTTGCCGGTGGCGGGAGCCGAACAGCGCGACCCCACGCCCGAGAATCCGTCGTTGAACCCGCTCGAAAAGGCGGAGCGCACCGCATTGCTGCGCGAGATTGACCTGCAGCACGGCAACATCAGCCGGGTTGCCCAGAAGCTGGTCATTGGCCGTAACACGCTGTACCGGAAAATGCGGCGGCTGGGAATAGCGTTCCCGGCCCGAGGCTCGGCCCGACGCCAGTAAGGGTCGCGGTCCGGGATGGGCCAGGCGCCCCCGGCTAGTGCTCGTGGCCTAAGTAGACGTAGACGTACGCGGTGACGAACAGAACGCACACCCCGCACGCGATGAAGGTGGCGCAGGCCGCCGACAACACCACGAAGACGTCGAGTCCGGCGGTGGACCCGGAGGCTGCGCCCCCACCCATTGCATCGAAGAGCGACGTCAACACAATCGCAACACCGCAGCAGATCGCCCAGCGGGCCATGCACGCGGACAAATGGCTACGCAGAGTGCGATTGTGGCGATACGCCGCCACCCGCTCCTCGAACGAGCCGCGGCTCACGTCTTTCATGAGGTAGAAGGGCGAAAAGAATCTCGACAAATCCTGTAACACTTCAGCCTCGCAATCGTTCGGGCCATGCACCGTTTTGGCGCGGCGGCCCGCCATCTCACCGGTATAGGAGTAGACGGTCGGGAAACGCACATGTTCCGCTCAAAGCCGGCGCATTGCCGTATCTCGTGAATGAGTGACAATGCGGTTGCCCTGTTACGAGGTGAGTATGGCCGACACTATTTTTGGAAAAATCCTCAGCGGTCACATTCCGTGTCACAAGGTGTACGAAGATGAGAGGGTGCTCGCATTCCTCGACATCAATCCGCTCAGCGTCGGACATACGCTTGTGATTCCGAAGGAAGCCGTCGAGACGCTGGATCGTCTTTCCGACGAGTCCGCCGCGGCGCTCGGTCGCGTGTTGCCCCGAATTTGCCGTGCCGTGATCGCCGCCACCGGAGTCACCGAATACAACGTGCTCGAGAACAACGGAGCAGGCGCTCATCAGGCCATCCCCCATGTGCACTTCCACATCATCCCCAAGCCGAACCCGGCACAGGGATTGGGAGTCGGTTGGCCGGCAGGCTCGCTGAGCCCACAGGACGGGCAACAACTCGCTCAGAAAATCGCGGGACACCTTCCCAGGTAAGCGCCTTGACTATCGGTAATCCGTCGCTTACTGTAAGTATTGACTAACATAAGAAGGACGGAAGGGATATGAGCAGAATCGTTGTCCACGGCGTCCCCGGCAGCCCGTATCTACGTGCAGCCCTGCTGGGGTTTGAGGAAAAGGGCATTCCCTATCGTTTGTCCGCGCTGCCCCTGGGCTACATGCGTGGTCCGGAAGGCCCGCAACTGCACCCGTTTCGCCGCATTCCCATCCTCGACGATGGGGATTTCAGGCTCTACGAAACTCAAGCCATTCTTCGCTACGTCGACGCCCTCTCGGCACAGCCTCCGCTGCAGCCGCGCGACCCCAAGGCGGCGGCTCGGATGAATCAGGTCGTCGGCATCGTCGACTGGTATTTCTTCCCGCAGGTCACCGTAAAAATTTGCGCCGAGCGCCTCATGGCCCAACAGTTCTGGGGTCGTCCGACCAACGAGGAAACGGTCGCGAAGGCGCTGCCGGATGCACGTATCTGTATCGATGAACTGGCGCGACTGAAGGGACAGGCGGATTTCATGGCGGGCGACACCGTCTCGATCGCCGACCTGATGCTGGCTCCGCAACTCGCCTTCTTCATGCTGACGCCGGAAGGACAGGCAGCGTTGAAGGGCAGCGGGCTGGACGAGTGGCTCGACCGTATGACCGCCCGCCCCAGCATGCAGGCAACCGAAAGCAAACGTCTCGTGCAGGCGGCGTGAGAGTGCAATTTCTGCGCGGCGGACCGCTGGCAGCGCCAAAGGCCCGCCGCTGTGCGCACGCGCTCTGTCCCACGCGAGGGCTCGTGCGTAGCGCCATCGAGCCCAGTGACCGTACGCAGCCTTAGGCGGCGGCGCAGCGCAGCAAGGCTCGGAAAGCACATGCACCCTGCCGTGGGGGCGGCGTGACGCGGGAGATGGGGGGAGCATCTATTTTGTTTTTTTGTCTCTCGGACGCAATCATCGGTTGCTGACCCTGTAGGCCACTTGTATGATGCGCGGCCTCCTGGTGCGGGGTGGAGCAGTCTGGCAGCTCGTCGGGCTCATAACC
>FTJL01687822.1_pt1 | contig 32403 bp, 31 predicted proteins | sample 1658551 | NCBI WGS metagenome assembly FTJL01 (sample SAMEA3914835, study PRJEB12502) | metagenome | biome: forest; material: soil | place: Canada | collected 2011-07-03 | depth 0.3 m
GCGCCGACGACGCCGGCCGGCCTGGTCCCCAGCGCCGCAGGCTTGGCGGCAGGCGCGGGCATCGCCACTGGAGCTGCTGGTGCTTGAGGAGCTGTCGGAGCCTGAAGAGCCGCTGCGCCACTTTGTGCGCCGCTCGGGCGCTTCGCGAGAAAATCGACCACATCGGACTTCGTGAGCCGTCCGTCCCGACCCGAAGCCGGGATGGACGCTGCGTCGAGGCTGTTCTCTTCCACTAGTCGGCGCACCGCCGGGCTGAGCTTGTCGCTGTCCGCCGCTTCCGCAGTCTTAGCCGCTGCCGCTCAGAGTGCCGCGAAAACCGCGCCTGCTGCGGCAGCGGCTAAGACTGCGGAAGCGGCGGACAGCGACAAGCTCAGCCCGGCGGTGCGCCGACTAGTGGAAGAGAACAGCCTCGACGCAGCGTCCATCCCGGCTTCGGGTCGGGACGGACGGCTCACGAAGTCCGATGTGGTCGATTTTCTCGCGAAGCGCCCGAGCGGCGCACAAAGTGGCGCAGCGGCTCTTCAGGCTCCGACAGCTCCTCAAGCACCAGCAGCTCCAGTGGCGATGCCCGCGCCTGCCGCCAAGCCTGCGGCGCTGGGGACCAGGCCGGCCGGCGTCGTCGGCGCCCGCAACGAGCAGCGAGTCCCGATGACTCGATTGCGCCAGCGGGTCGCCCAACGCCTGGTTGAAGCTCAAGCCACCCAGGCTCTGCTGACCTCATTCAATGAAGTCGATCTGACTGCCGTGCAGGAGTTACGGGCGCGGCATAAGGATCGCTTCGAGAAGGCCAACGGCGTGAAGCTCGGCTTCATGTCTTTCTTCGTGAAGGCTGCGATCGAGGCCCTGAAGAAGTACCCCGTCGTGAACGCGTCCGTCGACGGCGGCGACATTGTGTACCACGAGTTCTACGACATCGGCGTCGCGGTTTCCACGGACCGCGGCCTGATGGTGCCGATCGTTCGCGATGCGGATTCGAAGAGTTTCGCATCCATCGAGAGCGAAATTGCGCAGTACGCCAAGAAGGCTCGCGAGGGCACGATCTCCATAGAAGATCTGACCGGCGGCACCTTCACGATCACCAACGGCGGGGTGTTCGGATCGCTGCTATCCACCCCCATTGTAAATTCCCCGCAAAGCGCCATTCTGGGTATGCATAAGATCCAGGAGCGACCGATGGTCGTGAAGGGTGCGGACGGCGTAGCGTCGATAGCGATCCGGCCGATGATGTATCTGGCCGTGACCTACGATCATCGCATCATCGATGGCCGGGACGCCGTGCAGTTCCTCGTGGCCGTGAAAGACAGCCTGGAGGATCCGGGCCGCATGCTCCTGGGAATCTGAACGCGTTGCGGATCTGAAGGCCCGCTCGGGCCTCAAGTGGAGAATCCATGTCTGATTCATTTGATGTCGTCGTCATCGGCGGCGGCCCGGCCGGCTATCCGGCCGCAATCCGCGCCGGCCAGAATAAACTCAGCGTTGCGTGCATCGACGAGTGGAAGAATCGCGACGGCACGTCTGCCTTCGGCGGGACTTGCCTGAACGCAGGATGCATTCCCTCCAAGGCGCTGTTGGAATCCTCAGAGCTTTTCCATCGCGCAAATGAGGAGTTCGCGGCTCATGGCATTCGGGCCACGGGTGTTTCGCTGGACCTCGCGCAGATGCAGAAGCGCAAGGGCGCCATCGTCAAGGGCATGACCCAGGGCATCCTTGCGTTGTTCAAAGGCGCGGGTGTGACGCCCCTGCAGGGGCACGGCAAATTGCTGACTGGCAAGCGCGTAGAGTTCACCGCTCTCGACGGTACGCGCCGCGAGCTTTCTGCCAAGAACATTATTCTCGCCAGCGGCTCCGCGCCGATTGAGCTGCGCTCTGCGCCGTTCGACGGCAAGAGCATCGTCGATTCCTGGGGCGCGCTGGATTTCGACGCGGTGCCGAAGCGCCTGGGCGTCATCGGCGCCGGTGTGATCGGGATGGAGCTGGGAAGCGTCTGGCGGCGGCTGGGTAGCGAGGTCGTCGTGCTCGAGGCGTTGCCCGAGTTTCTGTCGATCGCCGACCAGCAGGTCGCCAAAGAGGCGCTGCGCCACTTCAAAAAGCAGGGCATGGACGTTCGCCTGGGTGCCAAGGTCACCGGAGCCAAGGTGGGCACGGACGGTGTCACCGTCACGTACACCGATGGCAAGGGCGAGCAGACGTTGGTCGTCGACAAACTCGTGGTTTCGATCGGCCGGCGTCCATACACGCAGGACCTGCTTGCACCGGGGACGGGCGTGGAACTGGACGAGCGTGGATTCATCAAGGTCGATCAGGAATGCCGGACGGGTGCCGACGGCATCTGGGCCGTTGGCGACTGCGTGCGCGGTCCGATGCTGGCGCACAAGGGTAAGGAGGAAGGGGCGATGGTTGCAGACCTGATCGCCGGCCACTTTGCCGAGGTCAACTACAAGACCGTGCCCTCAGTCATCTACACGGCCCCGGAGATCGCCTGGGTCGGGCTCACCGAAGAGCAGGTGAAGGCCAGCGGCAGAGCGTACAAGACCGGCGTATTCCCGTTCCTGGCCAGCGGCCGGGCTCGCGCGATGGAACAGGCGCAGGGGTTCGCAAAGGTCATTGCTGCGCAGGACGACGACGAGATCCTCGGTGTGCACGTGATCGGCCCCATGGCTGGAGAGCTGATCGCCGAGGCCGTTCTGGCGATGGAATACTCCGCCAGCAGTGAAGACCTGCAACGAACGATCCATGCGCACCCGACGCTGTCGGAGGCCATTCACGAAGCGGCGCTCGCGGTCGACAAGCGCGCAATCGACTCGCTCAATCGCTGAGCCAGCTGACCGCACCGGCCGCGCTGGCCGGGCTGACCGCACCGGTCGCGCCGGCGGCCCGGCGCCTTTCAGCCCCCGGGCTTGGCCGGCAGCGGGGTGGTTTTCAGGTGTGGTGTCTTGTGGACCGGCTTGCGCCTTTTGAGAATCGGTTGCCCCACCGGTGCGCCGTAAGAGGCGTGTTTCACATGCGATCCGGGCGCAAAGGAGCTGGCCTTGGCGTGGCCTGCCACCGCGGGATTTGACTTGTGGGTCGACTGTGGCCGGTTCGGCCCATCGAGCGCCAGGGCTAGCTGACACGTGAGTACGCAGACGCACGCCCCAATCCACATTGCTGATTTCATGAGTCCTCCCGTTTTCTTCGGACCGGCATCAATTGGCAGCCGATGCGAGCTGCGCGAGCTCCTGCCGCCCGTCCTGCCAGATATCGAAAGGGCGGCTGTCGCTGTCTCCCTCCAACTGCATGCGTAACCTTCGAGCCTGGGCCACGAATTTCAACGTCGACTGATCCGTTCTATAGATACGCGGAGCGCCTCGGGCGTGCAATGGTCTCTGCAACGGCTCCGCGATTCCCACCTCCTTGAGGCTGCGGCTATCGCGGACCATGCGGATGGCCCGATCGTCTGCCAGCAATACTAACGTATCCCCGGGGTGCACATCGGCACCCAGTCTCGGATCTACGGTCGACCAGATGTAGACCAACAAGACATATTCGTAGTGACCGGTGCGATTGACGCTTGCGGCGACGACGGTGGCGTATTGGCGCGAATTCGCTGCCACATCCTGGTGCGCGCGCGCAAAAATAATGGGCGCCGCAACGCTTAGCACCGCTGCCGCGGTGACCGCGTCGAGATATTCCGCCGGCCGACGGGCCGGAGCGCTGTGACATCCGGGCAGGGCGAATACCAGAAATCCAAGCGCGAGCGATTGAACGACGAGGCCGGCAAACTTCATGATCAGAAGCTCACCCGGTAACCGACACTGACAAACAGACGCGTGGTGTTCCCGATCTGCAGCTCGACGGGATTGTGCCCCAGCTCGGCACCGGCTTCGACCTCCAGAATCCTGCCGTTGCGTTGATAGTCGAGGTGCGCATAGGGAACGTAGAGAAACCGGGTCACTCCGGTGTTGGATGCCGTGCGCTGTACGCTCAGCCGCGGCCCGATTCTCCAGGCTCCGAAGAGCGGAAAGCGCGCGATGTACTGCCAGCCCAGCGTGTCTGCCGTCGGAGTCTGATCGTAGCGCAGCACCCACTGGTTGAAATCTCCGGCGCGCAGCAGGCTGGATCCCAGGATCTGCACCTGGTAGGAGAGGTCGCGGCCGGCGGTGCCGGGAAACGCCTCCACCCCTCCCGAGGCGGGCGTTGCCGTTTCCTCGGTCGAGAACACATCGAGAATGAGCTGGAAGCGCTCGCCCATTTGCTTCAGCGCCGAGACGATATAGCTGGAGAGCACCGGCGTGCGGTCCTCGGCGAGACCGAAGATCTGCTGCATCGTAAAGCTTTGTTGGAGCTGCGGCAGGCTGACGCTCTGCCCGATCAGCGCGTTCTCGGTGGTCAGGATGGGAGCATTGCGCCGCTCCAGGTCGAGTGTCAGCTGCCAGCGGTCGGGGAGCTGAACCGTCCCCAGCAGGACAATGGCATTGATCGAATGAAAGGCGGTGTCATAGTCGATGTAGCTCACCAGTGAGCGGCTCGGCACAAAATAATGCAATTCCGCGCCCACAGCCTGACGGTTGCGGATCCCGTCAAACTGCTCCCGATTGACGAAGACGGACGTGTCCCAATGCGACAGCTCCGGTGCGTAGGCGAGCGCCAGCGCTTGGAATTTGTTTTGCGTATCGACGCCGTTGCCGGAGTCTTCCACCGGATCGCCTGCGGTGGCGCGCACGGACCATGACGGCGTCACCGGATACGCGACCCGGGCGCCGTCGAACGTGCCGAAGATCCCATCGTCGCTGGTCGTTTGTCGGCCGACACTGGCGCGGGCTCCTGAAACCTTGTCAGTGAGATCGAAGAACGCCGTCGTCACTCGCACGTGGTCGTCCACGCCGGGCGTGTCTTTCGGCAGCAGGCTCTTCTCGTAGCCCGCGTTGGTGCGGAACGTCATGGCGAAGCGCTCGCCGTCCTTATGCGCAAACAGGTCGGTATCGGTGAATACGGCATTTTCCACGACCGTGGCAAACAGCGGGCCGTTCAGGTTGGTCCCGAAGCTGTCACGACGAAACAACTGGGAGACTCCGCCGGAAACTTTCCAACTGCGATCTTCCGCGAACGAGCCGTCCAGGCCGCCCTGGCGGGTCGTCGCCTCCGCGGCCCGCAGAATTCGCAGCCGCGTGCGGATGCGATCGGCCGCCGCACCTTTGGGATAGCGTCGCAGGTACTCCTCGTATTCGGCTTTGGCCTGCGCGACCTCTCCGGAACGTTCGCGTGCCAGGCCGAGCATTTCCTGCACTTCGGCTCGCTGTGGAAACTCCGGCTGCCGCTGCAGTTTGGTCAGCAATTGCACGGCTTGCGTGAAGTTGCGCGCGCGCATGTTCTTGCGGGCTTCGTCAAACAGGCTTTTGCGCTCCGCCGGATCCAGGGCGGCATCCGCGCCTAGCGGCTCAACGGGCGGAAGCGGCGGCTCGGCGACCGCCGCATTGGGATCGGTGGTCACCGAATCGTCGCCGACGGCCAGCCAGGCGCGGGGGTAGTCTTTGGCCGCCGCCCGCAGCACGCTTTCGGCCACACTGCGTTGGTCGAAGGGGCCGGCCCTGAGCCGGTACCATTTCTCCGCGCCGCTCTCGACTTCGGACACGAAGGTCGGGACCTGCAAACGCTCCGTGGCCGCGCGGACGGCGTCCGGGTCGAACGGTTCGTGCTGCGATTCCAGATTCACGGCGAAATTGCTCGCCGTGTCCCCGCGATCGCTGACCAGAATGCGAGCCTTCTCCGCCGGTCTGCGGATCAGGCGGATGCGCATTCCTCGCGGGCTTGCCCCCTGCGCCAGGACAAACGATTCCGCCTTGGCCCATGTCAGCGTCAGCGTCACTTCGCCTCCAAGGGAGGACTCGAGCAACGCAGACGCGATGATTCCGCGTGGCCCTGAAACAGGCGGGATCTCACTGGGAACGTCTGTCGCCGTCGGCGGAATTCCCAGCCCGCAGTCACGGTCCGGTCGCAATCGCAAGCGTAACTCGGGCCCTTCCGAAGTCGGCGCATGGCCTGCGTAGCGAAGCGAGCAGTTGAACTGCAGCGTGATGTCGACTTGAGTCTCGCGCTCCTCTACATCGATGACATCTACGAGCCGTGACGGTGCAGCACTGCTCGTTACAGCAGCCTGTGGGCCCCCGACTTGGGGAATACGCTGCGCATTCGCTGCTGTCGCGCACACCAGCACGGCGAGCGCCAGCAGAGCCTTAGTTGAATGCACCGTCGGTCACCTTGTGATGGCCGGCGGGACGCGCCTTGGCAATTGTGCTCAGCGTCGCGTCCGTATAGACGTGGCAGGCCCCGGTACAGCTTTGCAATTCGTTCAGCGTGTACTTCACTCCGGCTGTGGTCTTGTCGTGCCCTTGAGGTTTGTAGTTGTCTGCATGACACCCTGCGCAATAGGGCTGATACGTGGCGAAATGCCAGGTGGCCTGGTCCAGGTTGCTGGCGTGGCAGGCGGAGCAGGCCAGCGCAACGCGGTGATCGCCGGGGTAGGCGCCCGAAGAGTGAACAAAGATCACAGGGGTCCAGTTCGGATAGCGATGGCACGTCGCACAGTCGCGCGTCGTGGCGAGGTGACCGGCCACCTTGCCGATGGCGCCGCCGCTGTTGTGGCAGCTCTGGCAAGTGCCGGAGACCATCGAGTGATTGAACCGCACGGGAGACCAGGCAAGCGTCGTGTGACAGTCTCCGCACTGCTGAGTCGTGGGAATGTGGTTGCGTGACATCGATGCAGCACGAACACCCGAGTGGCAACTTCTGCAGGCCGTCTTCAATGACGCCGTGACAGCGGTGTGATCCATACGCTGCGGACTGAAGGCAATGGTCGTATGGCAGGCGTCGCAGTTGTTGTCGCTTGGGATGTGGTCGGGGGTCTTACCCTTGGCCGTCACGCCGTTGTGGCAGCTGAAGCACGTGCCAATGGCGGCCGTGTGGTCCATGCGGAACAGGGGCCAGAAGTTGTACTGCGCGTGACACAGCGCGCAGTTGTTACCGCTTGAAATGTGAGTGATGGGCCTGGACGTCGCGCTGATTCGACTGCCAGGCGTGTGGCATCCGTCGCAAGTGCGTGGCGTCCCTTTGAAAACACCGTTCATGTGGCAGTATTCGCAGGAGAGATCCCGGTGCGCGCCTTGCAACTCGAATCCGGTTGTGAGGTGATCGAACCCGGTACGTTGAGCGGCCAAGGCAGGCGTCAGTGCGTGCAACCACAGCACGAGAGCCGAGATGCTCAACAGGCCGAAACGTGTTCTTCCCCGGGACATGGATGTCGATCCTCAGTTGGTCCGCGGTCTTCTGAAGGTCGAGGTGGTGTGGCATTCCTGGCATTGCGCGCCGAAGCGTCCGGAATGCACGTCCTGCGCTGAGTGACAGGAGCCGCAAAGCATCGAGGGCTTCGCCACGTTTTGCGGTCTGACGTGACATTCTGGGCAACCGACCTTGGCGTGCGCCCCCGTCAACGGGAATCGGGTGCTGGCGGCGTGATCGAAATTCCACAGCTTCCAGCCATTGGGCGTGTGGCAGGCGCCGCAGTCCTTGCCGAGACCGCCTTGGTGCACGTCGTTCTTCGCATGGCAGCCTGCGCACTGTTGCGCCGACTCTTTGAATCGCTGCGTGGTGTGGCACTGCCCGCAAGTGACGGCCACATGCAGTCCCAGCAGCGGGAAAGTCGTCATGTCATGATCGAAACTGACGTCCTCCCACTTGACCTGATTGTGACAGTCTTCGCAGTGCGTCCCCAGCGTGCGGCCGTGCGGCTCGTCTGCCCGATGGCAGGTTGCGCAGTCGCTGGCCAGCTTCTGATCCTTGGCCCCCGTATGGCAGGAGTGGCAGTCGAGATCGGCATGCGCACCCGCCAGCGGAAATTTGAAGCGTGCGGCATGGTCGAAATTGGTCACCCGCCACGTGTCATTGCCGTGGCAGTCGGCGCAAGCGGGGCCGAATCGGCCGGCATGCCGGTCGTCCGATCGGTGGCAGCCGTTGCAGTCCTTGGGGATGGCTGTCTTGAGGTTGCCGCTGCGATGGCAATCCTGGCAACTGACACGCGAGTGTCGGCCCAGCAGCGCAAAGCCGGTTTCGCGGGCATGGTCGAACTTCTGCGAGGTCCAATCCGCCGTGCTGTGGCAGTTGGCGCACTGAGGTCCCTGGCTGCCGCGATGCACATCATCGGGCATGTGACAACCGACGCACTGTCGCGGCGTCCCTTTGAAGTGCTCGCCGGCATGACAGGCGGCGCAGGTCACGCTGCGGTGCTTGTTCGTCAACGGAAAATCGGTTTTATCATGATCGAATCGCGTGTCGCGCCACAAAGTGGTCTGGTGGCATGACGCGCAGTCCGGCCCCAGGGCACCGTGATGGGCATCGTCGTTTTTATGGCAGCCGCTGCAGGTTGAGGCGGTCTTGCGATAGGGCGCATTGGGCCGATGACAACTGCCGCACGCGACGTTGACATGCGCACCGTCGAGCGGGTAATTCGTAAGCTCATGGGCGAATCCGGCGGCCGTCAATTTGTTGATATCCGCCTCCCGACCCAGATGCTCGGTGTGGCAGCCGCGGCATTGGCCGGTTGCCGCTTGCTGCATGCGTCCGTGATATCGCGTCTTGGTGGTGATGTCGGCCGCGACCTCCTTATGGCAGTCCAGACACAATGCGCTCTGGCGATTCCGGTCCGTGCGGTCGTGGCATCCGCTGCATTCGCTTTCCAGTTTTGCGTGGGCCTGGCTCACGGGGCCGGGCATGATCAGCTTTTCTATACTCGCCGACCGCGCGGCAGGACTGCATATCAGGGCGAGCATCACGAGAAGCAGCGCCTTCGCGTGGGTGCGTGGGTCCGACATGGAATGGACGGCGTCAGTAAACGTGTACTGAGATCACATGCACAATGCCGGCCGCGATCAACATCAGGAACAGCGGTACGTGCAGCACGTGCCACACCGAGAAGAGCCGCTCGTAAATCCGGAATTCGACCACCTGACGCGTCGCGCGCATTCGGCGGTTCACGTATTCGAAGGCGACCTTTTCGAACCGTACCTGTTGTGAGGCGACCGCCTTGTGACGGCAGGCGGTGATGCGAATCGCTGCGCGTGCGTAGCGACGCAGGCGTCTGCGGCTGCCGGCGAAGCGCGTTGCGATCGCAAAGGGCGTGAAGACGAGCAGCGCGCCGTTCGCGTCGGCTATCGAGAGAAGATGCTGTTCCTCTTCGTCGAAGCGCTCCATGAGCTCCGGCATCATCAGGAGTTTGGAGCCGCGCTCCTGCAGATCGCGGGCGCTCGTCTGCAACTCCTGCAGGCTGGCTTTGCGGCCGTAGAGGCCATGGTGAATCTTGGAATAGAAGTAGCGTCCGAAAATGCCGCTTCCGGCGACGATCAGCATGCAAAACAGCGCGATGTTGCTGTTCGTGGCGCCGAGACTGAAACCGCAGTGAATGAGGATACACACGGGGCCGACAATACCGAGCATCATGTGGGCCTTGAACCAGTCTGCGACGGTGCCCAGAACGCGCATCGACTTTACACGTTTGCGCACGGCGTACAGCAGTTGGAGCAGGATCATCACGCCGCCCACGATCCCGATCGCGTAGCCGAATCCGGTTTTCGGGCTCAGGTACGTCGAAACCGGAAGCTGCATGCCGACCAGCAGGATGACTGCGGCCGCGATGAATAGAGTCGCTTCCGTGGAGATTCGTGCGCGAGCCTGTTGCATGGAGACCTCCTTGACTACCGCGATCGTGCGGAATTCGCGCGATGTGCGGACGAGGTGAGCTGGGATCGCGCTTGCTCTGCCTCCTGTGTCCTCCCCATGTAGTCGTAGGATTGCGCCAGCAGACGCCATTCGGCGTCACTGCCTCCTTTGGACGCGAGCCGGGCGGCCAGTTTTTCGGTCACCTCATCGAGCGAGCCCGCGGCGGCGGGCGGATCTGTTTGGGAGATTTTCTGCGCGGTCAGCAGATCAACGTCGTTGAACTGAGATGCGGGGGCCGACAGCAGGGGCACGGAAGTCCGGACCGGGTTGCCGGGTGCTGTGGGAATGGAGTGGAGACCGAGAGCGATCGCGGTAAGGACTACGCCGGCCAGAAAACAATAAAGATCTCGGAGTGACATAAGTCTTATGGTCGTGTGTTGGATACCGCGCGGAGTGCAGTTTTAACGTGCGCTGAACAACACGTCTACGCGTCGCGGTTCGAAGACGTAGGCAGCTGGAGTCAAACAGCCATTGAGCGAGAAGGAGTTCTCGCTTTGCGAATAAATTCGTCGCTACATGTCTGCATCGCGCGACGTCTGTTTTCCGCAGGGACGGACGGGTAACTTTAAGCGCGCGCAGCATGCTGGATTGAGTGGCCCTACGATCAATGTCAAATTGGATCTGGATAGTTTATTTCACGCCGTTGTTACTGCTGTGGAAATGGCATACGCGCAGGCGGCGTGTCATCGAGGCTGACAGCCGTTCGGCTCACGAGTATTCGCAGCGCGCGGGACTTACCGAGCCGGTCTGTCTTCACCCGCTCATCGACCCGGCCCGTTGCGTGGGCTGCGCAGAATGCGTCAAGGCCTGCCCGGAGACGCCGCAGTCCCGGGTGCTCGGCCTGATCGACGGGAAGGCTGAGCTCGTGACGCCCAGCGATTGCATAGGCCATGGCGCCTGCAAAACCTCATGCCCCGTGGGCGCCATCACATTGGTGTTCGGCACGCAGCGCCGCGGTGTCGACATTCCGGTGCTGTCGAGCGAATTTGAGACCAACGTCCCGGGGATATTCATTGCCGGGGAGTTGGGCGGCATGGGGCTGATTCGCAATGCGCTGCTGCAGGGGCGTGAGGCCGTCGAATCGGTGGCGCGCCGGGGTCGGCGTCGCCGGGGAGTCCTCGATCTGCTGATCGTCGGAGCGGGGCCGGCCGGCTTTGCCGCCTCGCTGACTGCCAAGTCGCTGGGGCTGAGCTACCTGACCGTTGAACAGGATTCCCTGGGTGGCTGTGTATTCCACTATCCGCGCGCCAAACTGGTCATGACGGCGCCCGTCGACTTGCCGTTGATCGGTAAAGTCAGGATTACCCAAACCTCCAAGGACGCCTTGCTCGAGTTTTGGCGCGAAGTCGAACGCAAGAGCGGCGTTTCGATCCGCTACCGGGAGCGTGTGGAGAGCATCACGCCCCGCGGTCGCGGATTTGTCGTGCGCACCACACAGCGCGAATATGCGACTTCCTCAGTTCTGCTCGCCATAGGACGCCGGGGAACGCCGCGTAAGCTGGGTGTGCCCGGCGAGGAATCCTCGAAGGTCGTCTATCGACTGGTCGATGCGGAACAGTACTCGGGGCAACGAGTGCTGGTCGTGGGCGGTGGCGACAGTGCACTGGAGGCCGCGGTCAGTATTGCGGAGAAATCCAACGCCCAGGTGGCAATCTGCTACCGAGGCAAAGCGTTCTCGCGGGCCACTCCGAAGAATCGCGGCCTGGTGGAGCAGGCGCGGGAGGCGGGGCGGCTGCGGGTGCTCTACAACTCGAATGTGCGGGAGATTGTACCCGACGCGGTCGTTCTGGAGCGGGAGGGCCGGCTCGTGCGCCTGCCGAACGAAGCGGTGATCATTGCTGCCGGGGGCATGGTGCCGACGGAATTTCTCAGAGGCGTCGGGGTACAGGTCCAAACGAAATACGGCACCGCATGAAGGCTCGCAAAGCCTGGGCGGGTGTTTTGTGCGGCATCCTGCTGCTGGCTGCGGGCAAGTCCGAAGCGCGCCATCGTCCCCCCAAGGCTGCAACCGGCGTTGCGGCCGACAGTGCCCCGGCAGCACAAGCCAAGGCCGCCTTGCGAACCAAGCAGTTTGAAGCGGCGCTGCAGACGCTGCAGGCGGCGGCCGGGAAGGGCGATGTGCAGTCGGAATATCTGCTGGGACTCGTCCAGGCCAACGGTTTGGGAACCCCGGTCTCGGCGGAACTGGCCAAGCGCTGGCTGTCGGCGGCGGCAGAGAAATCGCACAGCGAAGCGGCGTTCGCGTTGTCGGGATTGCTTGCCGAAGGCTCTTCGGAGGATCGCACCGAGGCGCGTCGCTGGTTGCAACGTGCCGCGTCTGAAGGACATGAAATTGCTGCGCAACTCGTAGCCGCGCACGCGTTGCCTTTGGCGCCGTCACACGTCGCGGACGGGGGCGCCGATCTCGCGCGGGAATTGCTGCTGTGGGCGATCAGGGCGGGGGACGCCGAATCGATCGACGCGTTTGCAAAAGTCTGCGGTATTGACGCGGAGGATGGGTTCGGACGAACGCCACTGCAATATGCGGTGATGGCTGGGAAGAAGGGGGTCGTTAGTCGCCTGATCGCCGATGGGGCCAAAGTGTCACACGCCGATCACTTCGGCGTGACGTCCTTGATGTTGGCGGCCGAGAATGAGAGCACCGCGGTACTTGACGCCGTGATACACGTGGCCCAGGAAGTGAATGCACGGGATATGGCGGGAAACACGGCACTGAATTACGCCGCGCGCGTCGGTCGACTGGAGAATGTGCGCCGGCTGCTGGATGGCGGAGCGCGCGCGGACTTGGACAACGCGGATGATTGGACGGTGCTGGACATCGCAACCAAAACAGGTCATGCCGATGTCGCACAAGTGCTTCGCAAGTCAGGCGCGGTCGCTCATATGAAAGCTGCGTTGGTCCGGGAGGGTAGCGGCGTCGATGTGGCGCACGGCGGGGAGATGTACAGCGGCTGGTCGGCGCTCGCGATCGCGGCAAGTCGTAACGACGCCGGTCTGGTGCAGGAACTTCTGGCCGGCGGCGCAGGGCCGGATGAACTCACCCCGCAAGCAGACAGCGCATTGTTGATTGCAGCCAAATATCACGCTCCGGCCGTCATCGCTCCGCTCCTGCACGCGGGAGCGAATCCAGCACATCCGGATGGTGACGGTGCTACCGCGTTGGTATACGCAGCGGGCCACGAGGATGTCGAGGTGTTGGACGCACTGCTGCAGAAGGGGGTATCACCTGAGACGCGCGGACACACCGAAGAGCCCGCTCTCTTGAAGGCTGTACGCACGGGTGATGAAGCGATTGTCAGGCGCCTGCTGGATTCCGGAGCCGATGCGAACACAGCCTCTCCGGTCGGGCTGACCGCGACGATGGTGGCTGCCGCGGGCGCAAATTCCGAGGTCATGAAGATGGTGTTGGCTGTCAAGCCCAATCTGGCGGCCAGGGATCGCGGCGGCCGGGATGCGTTGTGGTTCGCTGCCGGGGCCGGTAATCAGGATCTGGTCGATGAGCTGCTGGCGCAAGGAGCGCCGGTGTCCGTAAGTGCTGAACGGCAATCGGCGCTGTTCTCCGCTTTGCGAGCAGCGAAAACCGCGATGCTGGAGCATCTTTTGCGCAAGGGCTTGGACCCCAATGCCACGGATGCCGCGGGCGACACTCCATTGATTGCCGCTGCGGCCCGGGGGGATGTGCCCAGCCTCAAAGTGTTGCTCGACGGAGGAGCCGCCATCAACGCTCAAAACGACGTTGGCAACACCGCGCTGATCGTCGCGACGCGCGAAGGCTACGCGGAAATATGCAAGCTTCTGCTGCAAGCCGGCGCCAACGCGGGTCTGCGCAATCAGGAGCGGATCGATGCGCTCGACACCGCCCGGCGCCGCAACTTACTCCCTATCGTGGCGTTGTTGACGAAGCCGTAAACCTGACAGAAGGCCTAAGGTGCCGCGGCTTGCGCGTCGAGCTTGAATTCCACTCGCACTTGCTCCGGTGATGCAACCGGTTGGCCTTCGACCACGCGCGGGTTGTAGCGCCACGCGCTGACGGCCGCTATGGCTGCGCGGTCGAAGATATCCGCCGGGCTGGCATTCGAGATGGTGATGTTTTCCACGGTGCCCTCCCTGGTGATCAGGAATTGCACGTCCACGAACCCTTCGATCCGCTGTCGCGCCGCAGTCGTCGGATATTCCGGGGCGACCCGATGAATCAGCTGTGCTTCCTGCGTACCCGGGGGCGGCGCCAGACTCCGGCGTTGCGCGGCGCCCGGGCCCGATGAAGCCGTATCGGGCAGCGGAGTGGGCGGCGGCTCGGACTGTTCCAGAGTGCGCCCGCTGAAGCTGGTCCCGGCTGGGCTCTTGGGTGCCGCCGCGACGGGAGCAGTCGCGGGCGAGATGGACTCGGTTTGTGTCGGTGGCGAAGCTGATGTTCGCGCCGATCCTGCTGCTGATGCTGGCGCCGATATCGATGTCGATGCCGACGGTGGCGCCGATGCCCGCGCTGATGGCATTGCAGCTGCCGGCGTTGATGCCGGTGCTGCTGCCGGCGTTGACGCTGGCGCCGATGCACGCGCCGATGCTTCGGCGGCCGGCGATTTTCCGTGCCGCCTGTTCTCGTTGGCGAGCAATTTCTGGAAGAACGGTAGCCGGGGGTGCTGGGGTGCCGTGCGGCTCAACGTCCGTACATCGGCCTCTGCGCCGCGAAAGTTGTCCTGTTTGAAGTCCGCTTCAATTCGCGCGACGAGGTCCGCGACCTCGTCGGCGGCATGCGCAGGGGGCGGCCCCGCGACCGCTGGCGCCGGCGCTGATGGATGACCGCCGCCCCAGAACTTGACCGCCAGCGCGGTCGCTCCCAGTACGACCACCGCGACCGCGCCCACCACGAAGGCCGTTCTATTCCCAGTGGGCTCCTCGACGACCGGTTCGATTTTGAATGAAGCCGGCGGCAACGCCACGGGTCGTGTCCACTCACGCTCAGCGGGTCCGAAGGGAGTGGGGTGCAAATTGACGGGCTTGCGCTTCGCCGCGGCAGCCGACCGAGCCTGTCGTACCGCGACCGGCGCGGTGGGCGCCACGGCCGCCGCCGGTGCCACGCGCGCGACCGGGGCGGGCTCGGCCGGGACTGGCGCGTCCCGCTCGTCTTCCTCGCCTCCCATGACGACGTGCTGGATGTTGGTCGTATCGGCATCGGCGATCTGGGCCGCGCTCGCCAGCGAGAGGGTTTCGAGCAGTTTTCGGGGATCGATTGGATACGCGAGAGTCTGAAACAACTCAAACGGGCCCAGTCGCCCCTGCAGTAGTCGCAGTCGCTCGCGATCCGCGGCGAACACCCGCAAGGTGGCGGGCCATCGCTTGGCGATCTGACCCAACAGTTCGAGTCCCGACCCGTCGGCCAGGCGCTCGCAGGCCACTATGACTTCGAACTCGTTCTGCCGCAGCAGGTCCAGACAGTCGCCCTTGTTCGTGACGACGTCCACAGCGAAACGATCGCGCAGCGCCCGCACGATCTCTTCCAGCATCGTGGTGTCCTGATCGATGACGAGGACCCGTATCACAGTTGAATTCCCAGTAATTTCAGCTACTAATTAAACTGCTGCCGCCGCATAAGGCGCGGCACCAGGTCACGTTTCCATAGCCCGTCAGCGGCCCCGCCGTGCGTGGATCACATTCGGCACTGCTGCCAAACGTCGCAGGACGCGTGCCAACTGTTCCAGGTCGTTGACGGCCAAGGTTACTGAAAGGTGGGCAATCCCGGTGTCCTTGTCCGTCCGGGTCGTCATGGCCTCTATGCTAAGGCGTTCCAGCGCAACAACATCCGTCACGTCGCGCAGCAAACCCCGGCGATCATACGCTTCGACCTGGATCTCCACGCCCAGTTCGGCGGTCTGGTCGGACGTCCATTCTACATTGAGCACCCGCTCGGGCTTCACCGATCGCATTCGATCCAGGCTGGGACAGTTGCTGCGATGAATCGTAACCCCCCGGCCCAGAGTCACGTAGCCGGTGATCGGTTGGGGACGCAGGGGAGCGCAGCAGCGGGCGAGCGTGATCGGCAGATCGCCTACTCCTTCAATCTCGACGAGCGATCCCCGGCGGCGTCGGGACTGTCGCGCCTGGCGAATGACAGGCTGCTCGCTCCGCGGTTCGATCACTCGCTCGGCGGCCTGGAGCAGTTGGGTGGTCGTGATCTCGCCTTCGCCCAGGAGCTGGTACAGGTGATCCGTGTCGCGAGCCTGCAGCTCACGGACCAACGCTGAAAAGTGTTCCGGTCGTGCCCCGATGCGGGTCAGTTCGCGCTCGGCGATCGCGCGTCCCGCGCTGCGATTGTCCGTAACATCCAACTTGCGGAACCACGCCCGGACCTTGGACCGGTTGCGGGCTGAAACCAGATAGCCCTGTTCGGGAGCCATCCAGTCGCGACTCGGCGCCTCCTGTTTGCCGGTAATGATCTCGACGATTTCGCCGTTGGAGAGGGAGTAGGTGAGCGGGACAATGCGTCCGTTGACCTTGGCACCCCGGCAACGGTGCCCCAGGGATGAATGCACGTTGTATGCAAAATCCAGGGGCGTGGCTCCGCGGGGCAGATCGACCACTTCGCCCTTTGGCGTCAGCGCGTAAACGCGATCCTCGAAGAGCTCCGTGCGCATGCTCTCCAGGAAATCCCGCTCGCCATCGGATGCGCCGTCGCGAGCTGCTCCCTCGTGTGGTTCGAGAAGGCGGCGCACCCATTCGATTTTTCGCTCGTATTGGACGTCACGCGATCCGCCCTCTTTGTATGTCCAGTGCGCGGCGACCCCCAGCTCGGCGTGCTCGTGCATCTCCCGGGTGCGGATCTGCACTTCGACGCTTCGGCCCTGAGGTCCTATGACGGCCGTGTGGATGGAACGATAGAAATTTCCCTTCGGAGTGGCGATGTAGTCATCGAATTCTCCGGGAATGTAGGTCCAAAGGCCGTGCACGACACCCAGCGCGGCATAACAGTCGGGAATAGATGCGACGACAACGCGGACCGCGCGCACGTCAAAGACCTGGTCGAACTCCAGATGCTTGCGCTGCATCTTCCGATAGATGCTGTACATGTGCTTCGGGCGGCCGTAAACCTCCGCTTCGATGTCCGCCTCACGCAACTTCGCATGCAGGTCCTCGCACAGCGCATCTATGTAGCGCTCCCGGTCCGCGCGTTTCTCATTCAGCGCGGCGGCGACCAGGCGGTACTGGTCGGGCTCGATGTAGCGGAAAGCGAGATCCTCGATTTCCCATTTGAGCTGCCAGACCCCCAGCCGATTGGCAAGCGGCGCGAAGACCGCGCGCGCCTCGACCGCAAGGCGCTCCCGTTCGTCGTCGGGAAGCTCCCGCGCGTGGCGCAGGCGCACAAGCTGCTCCGCGAGCCTTGCAAGCACCAGGCGTGGGTCGCTGACTACCGCAAGAAGCATCTTGCGCAGCATCTCAGCTTGCCGTGAGTCAAGTCCCTGGGCAGGGGACCAGTTTCGGGCCAGACCCAGCTCCCCGAGCTTGAGGAGGGCAGCCGCGGTTTTCACCGCCTCCGGCCCCGCCAGCTGGGAGAGCTTTTCTTCGGTGAGGTTCTGATAGCCCAGAGCCGACTTCAGCAGCACCGCCGTTGCCAGCTCGACGTTTTCGGTCAGCGAGCCCATGACCTCGGCGGCTTCTGCGCCGAAGGCCAGATCCGGCGGAGTCGGCGCCGTCGCCGCCGCGATCGCCTGCCGCATCGCGGCGATTGCGGCGCGGATCGGCGCGGGGCACAGTTGAATGGTTTCCACTTGGGGTTCAGGTCTTGGGCCGCTGTCGGGGCGCTCGGCCGGCATGTCCTCCAAGGCCGTTTCGGCTATCATACCCGCTTAGTTTTCCCAAGCGGCGCCGATGCTTACCTTCCGACGTCCCGCGTTGATCGGCGGCGGGCCCATTCTGTTGAGATTCATGGCAGGCCATAGCAAGTGGGCTAACATCCAGCACCGCAAGTGCGCGCAGGACAAAAGACGGGATAGGATCTTTTCCAAGCTCGTCCGCGAAATTGATTTCGCGGCGCGGGCCGGCGGGAATGAGCCGTCGTCCAATGCCCGGTTGCGGCTCGTGCTGGACAAGGCCCATGCCATCGGCCTGTCGAAAGACGCGGCCGAAGGCGCCATCCGGCGCTCGGCAGGTGCATCCAATGCGGCCACGACGGCGGCGGTCGCACTGGAGGGATACGGTCCCGGCGGCGCGGCAGTCATGGTCGACTGCCTTACGGACGACCCGGACGGGATCCTCGCGCAGGTGCGCCAGACCTTTGCCAGGTTCGGCGGACATCTGGGGGCGAGAGGGTCGGTCCGCTACCTGTTCAATGAAGTGGGGTTGTTGACGTTCCCCCCCGGGACCGACGTCGAGCGACTCATTCAGGTGGCGTTACACGCCGGTGCGGAAGATGTAGTGCCCAGCGAGGACGGCTCGATCGAAGTGCTGGCGGACCCGACCGAGTTCGACGCCGTGCGCGCGATAATCACGGCGGGCGGCTTCTGCCCGGCCACGGCGGACGTGACGCAAAGGGCGGCTACCCCTAACCGGATTTCGGGCGAGGCGGGGGAGCAGATGGTGCGCTTGCTCGAGGCTCTGGAAGATCTGGACGACGTACAAAGCGTCTATTCGAATGTCGAGATATCGGACGAGGTCCTGGCGCGCGTTTGATCCTAACGCCGCCGTTGCGAGTTCCGCGCCGAAGACGGCTGTGGCGGCGAACGTGCGCGTCCTGGGTATCGATCCCGGCTCTCGACGGACGGGCTATGGCGTTATCGAGTGTCGCGGGGCCGACTACGTGCATGTTGCGCACGGCAGTATTTCCGTTTCGGGTGATGCCTTGGCGTCGCGGCTACGTTTGATATTCGAGGGGCTGCAGGCGCTGATTGTGGAGCACGGCCCCGGGGAGGTTGCGGTGGAGCGTGTATTCGTCAATCGCAATATCGACAGTGCACTCAAATTGGGGCAGGCCCGCGGCGCGGCCTTGTGTGCGGTGCCTGAAGGTCTGCCGGTGTTCGAATACGCCCCGCGTGCCATCAAACTCGCACTCGTCGGCTCCGGCTCGGCGGAAAAGCTGCAGGTCGCACACATGATCAAAGCGCTGCTGCGACTCGACGGCCAGATCGGCCCGGACGCCTCGGATGCGTTGGCTGTTGCCGTGTGTCATGCGCATTCGCGCCGTCTGTTGCAACTTACTCGAACCGGCTGCGTCGCGCCGAAGCGGTCGTCGACATGATCGGCTCGGTTCGAGGTCGAATCGTCTCGAAAACCCCTCCGCAGCTCATGGTGGACGTGGGCGGCCTGGGTTATGAGATCGAAGCGCCCATGTCGACGTTTTTCCGTTTGCCCGACGTCGGCGCGGAGGTTCGGCTGCTCACTCACCTGGTCGTTCGCGAAGACGCCCACATCCTGTATGGGTTCGGTTCCGAGGATGAACGGCGGCTGTTTCGCAGCCTGATCAAGGTTTCCGGCGTGGGACCAAAAATTGCTCTGGCGCTGTTGTCGGGCATCAGTGTCGAGGCTTTCGCGCAGTGCGTGCAGAACCAGGATATCTCGGCGTTGACCCGTGTGCCCGGAATCGGTCGCAAGACTGCCGAGCGCCTCGTTGTCGAAATGCGTGACCGGGTGAATGCATACGAGTCCGTGGCCGCCGGATTCCCGCAACCCGCGACTCCCGTGAGCCCCGAAACCGAGGCCTACGGTGCGCTGGTCGCGCTGGGTTACCGTCCGGCTGAAGCGACGCGATTGCTGAAGGCAGTCGCTCCCGGTACACACTCCACGGAGGAGTTCATCCGGCGCGCGTTACAGGGCGCGGCCCGGGAGTAAATATTCGAGTGGAACCGGAACGCATCATCGGCGCAGCGGCTAGTCACGAGGACGAGGCGGTCGATCGCGCCATTCGTCCGCGGCGACTGGACGACTATGTTGGCCAGCCGCACGTGAAAACACAGATGGAGATCTTCATCAGCGCCGCCCGGCAGCGCGGTGAAGCGCTGGATCACGTGTTGATCTTCGGCCCACCCGGATTGGGCAAGACCACCCTGGCGCACATCATTGCAGCGGAGTTGGGCGCCAGCTTGCGCCAGACCTCCGGCCCGGTACTGGAGCGGCCCGGCGACCTCGCCGCGATCCTGACGAACCTGCAACCCCGCGACGTGCTGTTCGTGGACGAGATTCACCGCCTGTCGCCGGTCGTGGAGGAAATTCTCTACCCGGCGATGGAGGACTACCAGCTCGACATCATGATCGGGGAAGGTCCCGCCGCCCGTTCCATCAAGCTGAACCTGCCGCCTTTCACGCTGGTGGGGGCGACCACACGCGCAGGTTCGCTGACCTCGCCGCTGCGAGACCGATTCGGCATTGTCCAGCGGCTGGAATTTTACAGCGTGGCGGACCTCGACCTGATTGTGAAGCGTTCTGCTTCCATCCTGGGACTTGAGATCGACAATGGAGGCTCACGTCGCATTGCCCAACGCTCGCGCGGCACGCCGCGAATCGCCAATCGCCTGTTGCGGCGGGTGCGTGACTACGCGCAGGTGAAGGCCGACGGCCGCATAGACGAGCGTCTGGCGGATGCCGCGCTGGACCTGCTCGAAGTCGATCCACAGGGCTTCGACACGCTCGACCGCAAATTTCTGACCACGATCATCGAAAGATTCGACGGCGGCCCCGCAGGCATCGAGAGCATTGCAGCCGCGGTGGGCGAGGAGCGCGGCACGCTCGAGGACGTCATTGAGCCATTTCTCATTCAGCAGGGTTTTGTCGTGCGTACCGCGCGCGGCCGGATGGTGACGCGCAAGGCCTACCTGCACTTCGGTTTGAAGGTGCCGGAGCGTGCGAGCGCCAATCTGCCGCTTTTCGAGGAAGGCGAGTGAGCGTTTTCACCTGGCCCGCGCGGGTATATTGGGAAGACACGGACGGCGGGGGGATCGTCTACTATGCCAATTACCTGCGTTTTCTGGAAAGAGCGCGTACGGAATGGCTCAGATCCTTAGGGTTCTCGCAGCAGCAACTGGCGCGCGACCCCGGCATCCTCTTTGCGGTAGTGAGCCTGAACATCGACTATCGGCGTCCGGCGCGCCTCGACGATGAGTTGGTCGTTACTTGTGAACCGAGCGTGGAAGGCGCGGTCACAATGCGATTCGCACAGCAGATCTATCGGAAAGGGGCGCCCGAGGGGGTGCTGGTGGAGGCCAGCGTACGGGTCGCCTGTATGGACGCGGCTACGATGCGGCCGAAAAGGCTGCCCGACTTTGTAGTTCCAGGAGCCGTATTGAATGGGTGAACAACTGTCGATCTTCCGGCTCGTCCTGCAGGCGAGCATACCGGTGCAGATCGTTCTGGGGATACTGATGCTTGCATCGCTGTCCTCGTGGGCCATCATCTTCCGCAAACGGCTGATCATCGGCCGGGCGCGCAAGGGCGCGGATCAGTTCGAGAGCAGTTTCTGGTCGGGCGGTGACCTGGCGCAGCTGTATCGCAGCATCGAAGTGCGGGGCGGCGCCACCGGCATGGCCAGCATTTTCGAGTTTGGATTCCGGGAATTCGCGCGCCAGCGGCAGCAGGGAGGCACGCCCGTCGATCAGCTTCTGGAGAGCGCGCGTCGCGCCATGCGGGTCGCGCAACTCAAGGAGATCGACCGGCTGGAGCACAGCCTGGCGACGCTGGCCACGGTAGGTTCGACCAGCCCGTACGTCGGACTGTTCGGCACGGTATGGGGAATCATGAGTGCGTTTTCCGGTCTCGGCAATGCCCAGCAGGCCACGCTTGCCATGGTGGCACCGGGTATATCGGAGGCGCTGGTGGCTACCGCCTTCGGCCTTTTTGCCGCGATTCCCGCGGTCGTGGCCTACAACCGCTTCGCGGATCAGGTCAGTCGGCTCGAGATGCGCTACGACGGCTTCATGGAGGAATTCTCGACGATCCTGCAGAGACACGCGGCGCGTGGCGCAGGCCCGCAGACTGCCTCGGCGCACGCCACTACGGCGCCGGGCTAGGAGTAACGACCAATGGCACAAGTGTCGCGCGGGCGCCGTCTGATGGGGGACATCAACGTCGTACCGTACATCGACGTCATGCTCGTTCTGTTGATCATCTTCATGGTCACCGCTCCCTTGCTGACACAGGGCGTGAAGGTGGATCTGCCCAAAGCGGGCGCCCAGCCGTTGGACCCACAGAAAAATCCCAACCCGCTGATCCTGTCGGTCGACCGCGGCGGGCGGTTGTATTTGAATGTTGGAGCTCATCCGGCAGCGGCGCTCGACACCGATACCGTCGAAGTCAGAGCCACTGCGGCCTTGCGCCGCGAGCCTGATCGGCAGGTGCTGGTCAAGGCGGACAGCAGTGTCGCGTACGGCCGCGTAGTCCAGGCGATGGTGATTCTGCAGCGCTCCGGTGCGAAAAAGCTGGGTTTCATCACCGATCCACTGCCACAACCGCAGCCGCAGCGGCGCGGAAGTTGAGGAACGTGCGGACCGCATGACGGAGCGTACGAGCGATCGCTGGGTCTCGATTGTATTGTCGGTGCTGCTGCATGCCGCGTTGGCGGGCGCGTTGGCTTACGGATGGTGGACATTCCGTCAATCCGAACCCCCCAAGCCAACGCTTGCTATCGAGGCGACCGTAGTCGACGCTCGTTCGGTGAAAGGGGTTGGCACGGTAACTCCGGCGGCGCCCCCGCCTGCGCCGGCTCCCGCGCCACCGGCTCCCGAGCGGCCGCCGCAACCGGCGCCGCAGACTGAGCCGGAGGGCCCCCCCGAGCCCACCGTCGATGAGTTGGCGCAGCGCGCGAAGGCCCAGAAGGAACAGGAAGAGCAGGCGGCGAAGCAGAAGGAGCAGCAGGCACAGGAGCAGCAGGCACAACAGGAAGCCCAGCGCCAGCAGGAGCAGAAACGCCAGGACGAGGAGCGCAAGCAGGCGCAGCAGCAAGCCGCTGAGCGCAAGGCGAAGGAGGAAGCCGACGCGAAGAAGCGTGCCGAGGAGAAGCGTCTCGCCGAGCAGAAGAAGCTCGAGGACGACAAGAGGCGGGCCGCGGAGGCGCAGGAGCGGGCGCAGAGCGAGGCGGAGTTGAAGCGCAATCTCGATGCGGAGGAGCGACTCAACGCGGCGCGCTCGAGTGGCGCCCTGGCGAGCTGGCAGGCGCAGATCACAGCCCGGATCCAGCGGGCATGGCTGAGGCCGCCGTCTGCTCGCGCGGGCATCGAATGTGTGTTGGAGGTTACCCAGGTCCCCGGAGGTGAAGTGACCAACGTGCAACTTGGAACATGCAATGGCGATCAGGCCGTCCGCGACTCGATCGTAGCGGCGGTTTATCGCGCCTCACCGCTGCCGCCGCCACCGGACCCGAGCCTGTTCGAGCGGAATCTGGAAATTACCTTCAAGCCCGACTGAGCGTACCCTTGAATGGTTCAAGCCCGAAATGTTGCGAGCCCATGAAATGACAGCCATCCCGAACCTGATGCGCGCCTTGCGGCGCCTGGTCCTGCCACTGGCGATCGCAACCGCGATGGGCACCGCCCATGCGGAGTTGAAGATTGAAGTGACCTCCGGCGTGACGGATCCTGTCCCGATCGCCATCGTGCCGTTTAGCCGCGCCGTCCCCGCGGACGGCGGCCTGGACGTCGCGCAGGTCGTGCAAAAGGACCTGGAAGGCAGCGGCCGCTTTCGCACGCTGCCGCGCGACAAGATGCCGGGCACACCGACCAGCGCGGATGCGGTGCAAATTGCCGACTGGAAGGCGACTGGCGACGACTACGTCGTGGTGGGGCGGGTGAGTTCCATCGAAGGAGGCCAACTCGCGGTCGACTTCGAACTCCTGAATACATTGACGGGACAGCACGTCGCGTCGCAGCGCTTCTTCGGTACTCCGACCGCACTGCGCAATGCCGCCCATCGGGTCAGCGACGTCATCTATGAAAAGGTGCTGGGCGTGCGGGGTGCCTTCGCGACGCGCATTGCCTATGTGGCGGCGAGCGGCCAGCCGCCCGCGCAGCAGTACCAGTTGATCATTGCGGACGCGGATGGCGAGAACCAGCGACTGATTCTGGAATCGCGCTTTCCGCTCATGTCACCGGCCTGGTCGCCGGATGGACAGTGGCTGTCCTACGTATCTTTCGAGACCAAGCGGTCTGCCGTTTACGTGCAGTTGGTGCGCTCCGGTGAGCGTCGCCAGGTGTCGGCGCGAGCCGGCATCAACGGAGCGCCTGCATGGTCGCCGGATGGAAAGAAGCTGGCCATCACGCTGGGGGGCAGCGGGGGCAATCCCGACATCTACGTGCTAGACCTGGCATCCCAGTCGCTCAGCAGGCTTACGGACGATCCTGCGATCGATACGGAGGCCGCCTGGGCTCCCGACGGCAAGTCGGTGTACTTCACCTCGGATCGCGCGGGCGGTCCGCAGATCTATCGCGTCGGGCTGACCCCGGGTGAGCATCCAAAGCGCATCACGTTTACCGGCAACTACAACGCGCGGCCCCGGATTTCTCCGGATGGGACGCAGTTGGCCATGGTGACCGTGCAGAATGGCGCGTACCGCATTGCGGTTCAGGACCTGTCCAACGGGACCGTGCGGCTGCTGTCGCATGGCAAGCTCGATGAGTCGCCAAGCTTTGCCCCGAACGGTGCGACCTTGATTTATTCGGAGCGCGAAGGCGCCCGGGGCGCCCTCTCGACCGTTTCAGTCGACGGTCTCACCGGACTGCGCCTCAAATCGGAACTGGGTGAAGTGCGGGAACCCGCTTGGGGTCCGTTCGCCCAGTAATGGGGCCTGGGTGTGCACGGCGCTGCTAAGCCGTGCGTTGACCCGGGTCCTTGTGTTAGAAAGCCTTTCCGCCTGGCGGATCGTGTGTGGGAGTAGGTGTATGCGAAGAACGCTAATTGTTTTATTGATCGTGGCCTCGATGGGGATCACCGCGTGCGCCAGCAAGCGGCCTAAAGAGTCGGCTCCGCCTCCGCCGTCCGAAGCGACCACCGGAGCCGAGGCGAATGGCGCCAACGGCGCCAATGCCGGTGCTGCGAACGGCTCGGACGAGGAGTCCGCAGGTCCGCAAGCAGGCCTGCTGGCCAAGCGCACCATTTACTTTGATTTCGACAATAGTGAGATCAAGGGCGAGGCGACCGACATCGTGGCCGCACACGCGAAGTATCTCGCCGCCAACCCCACCGCCAGGGTCCGCCTCGAGGGCAATACGGACGAGCGTGGGTCACGCGAATACAACATCGGCCTGGGTGAACGCCGCGCGCAGGCGGTCCGTCGTGCTCTGTTGTTGCAAGGCGCTGCCGACGGGCAGCTCTCGACGGTCAGCTATGGAGAGGAGCGACCTGCCTCGGCCGGCCACGATGAGCAGGCCTGGGCGAAGAATCGGCGTGTGGAGATCGTCTATCTCACCGCCAACGCGCTGCCCATCCAGAAATAGGAGTGCCTGCCATGCGCGCCCTCATCGTCGTGCTTGCGGTTTTCGTCGCCGGTTGCGCCTCAACGCCGCCGGAAGACGACCCGGTGCAGATCAAGCTCACCGACCTCGATGCCAGGGTCGCGCGGATCGAGCGCGTCGTTTCGAACCAGAGCCTGGTCGACCTGGCGCAGCATCTGGACGACGTGCAGTCCTCAGTCCGGCAGCTTCGCGGACGGATCGACGAGCTGGAGAACAGCAACGAGGCTATGCGCAAGCAGCAGAGAGATCTGTACAGCGATCTCGATAAGCGCCTGGGCGGCGCGCCGGGCGGCTCAGCCACGGGCGGAGGGGCACAAGGCGGGTCGGCCGGCTCGGCATCGCCTCCCGTCGCCGCTGTTCCGCCACCCCCAGCCGCGGGGTCCTCGGTCGAACAGGCGGTGTACAACCAGGCCTTCGACGCTCTGAAGGCGAGCAGCTACTCCGTGGCGATCACCGGGTTCCGGGACTTCCTGACGAATTACCCGGGAAGTCCGTTGGCGGAGAATGCACAGTATTGGCTGGGCGAAGCCTATTACGTCACGCGCGAGTACGAGAGCGCCATGACCGCCTTCCGGACCGTATTGGACAAGTGGCCCAACTCGCGTAAGGCCCCCGATGCGCTGCTCAAGCTTGGTTACACGCAGTACGAGCTCAAGCGCTTCGGCGACGCGCGCAAGACTCTGAACGATGTCACGCAGAAGTTTCCCAGTAGTGACGCCGCTAAGCTTGCGACCAGTCGACTCGCGCAAATTCCCGCGACCGCACGCTGAAGAGACGTGTCCCGGCTCAAGATCACCGAAATATTCCATTCCCTCCAGGGCGAAGCGGACAGCGTCGGGATCCCCACGGTCTTTGTGCGTTTGACGGGCTGCCCGCTGCGGTGTCAGTACTGCGATACGGCGTACGCCTTCCACGGCGGCGACTGGTGGGAAATCGACGCCATTCTGGATCGCGTGCGTGAACTCGGCGCGCGCTACGTTTGCGTCACGGGCGGCGAGCCCCTGGCACAAAAGAGCTGTCTCGATCTCCTGGAAAAACTGTGCAACGCCGGCCTGCGCGTGTCCATGGAAACAAGCGGTGCAATGTCGCTCGAAGGCGTCGACCCGCGGGTCGTGCTAGTCGTCGACGTGAAAACTCCGTCCTCTACGGAGGAGCGCCGCAACCGGTACGATGAGCTTCAGCGTCTGACCTCGAAGGACCAGGTGAAGTTCGTCATCTGCGATCGCGGTGACTACGAGTGGAGCCGGGAAAAAATGCGTGAGATGGCGCTTGCGGAGCGCTGCTCGGTGTTGTTTTCGCCCAGCCACGAGCAACTGCCCGCTCGCGAGCTGGCCGAATGGATTCTGGCGGACGCACTGCCGGTGCGATTCCAGATCCAGCTGCATAAATATCTTTGGGGCAATACGCCCGGGAAGTAATGGCGATGTCCGATCCGCGGGCCATAGTGCTCGTCTCAGGTGGCCTGGATTCGGCGACGGCGCTGGCGATTGCGAAAAGCCAGGGCTTCGAGTGCTACGCGCTATCCGTCGCGTACGGCCAGAGGCACGTCATCGAGCTGGATGCGGCCGCCCGCGTGGCCAAGGCACTGGGAGCTCGCGAGCATCGGGTGATGCGTGTGGATCTGGCCCATATCGGCGGCTCGGCGCTCACTGATACCGCCATAGCGGTTCCGGAATCCCCGGCCGAAGGTATTCCGGTCACCTACGTCCCGGCGCGCAACACGATGATGCTGTCGCTCGCTCTGGCCTGGGCCGAAGTCCTCGCCGCGAGGGATATTTTCATCGGCGTCAATGCGGTGGACTATTCAGGCTATCCGGACTGCCGCCCCGAGTTCATCGCCGCGTTCGAGACGCTGGCCGGCCTGGCCACCAAGGCCGGAGTCGAGGGCCATCCTTGCCGTGTGCATACGCCGCTGATCGAGTGGTCAAAAGCCCGGATCATCGAGGAAGGCATGCGCCTGGGCGTGGATTATTCGCTCACGCTGTCCTGCTACCAGCCGGACGCGCAGGGCAGGGCCTGCGGCCGCTGCGACTCCTGCCGCCTGAGAAAAGCCGGCTTCGCAGCCGCCCAGGTAGCGGATCCGACCTCTTATCAGCCTGTGTAGTATCATGCCGCCCCCCGCGCGGCCGCCGCTCGGTGGCAGGCACCTAAGGGCGCCGAAAACCCTTCGCATTCGGGGTGATAGCTCAGTCGGTAGAGCATCGGACTTTTAATCCGCTGGTCGTGGGTTCGATCCCCACTCACCCCACCAATCAATAACTTTTGCCCACTTAGGGCTTGGCGGAATCTAAGAGCACCACGTCCCGTTGCCGTACCGTTGCCGTATGTGCAAAAGGTCAGGCGGTGATTCTCTCGTGGCCTTGTCTAACCGATCAGACCGCATCGCCTGGCTTTAGTCCCGAGCGACCGCGATAGGATGCCTGGCGAAGCGAGCGGAGAGGAGGAACCGATTCCGCGTAGCGTTGTGAGTCGGGGCGCCGGTCTTGTTCCTGCCGTCGAGTCGCACGCAGTCGAGTGATCCTCGCGATCCGGCATCAGCGGGAAGCGGGATTCCAAGAATAGGTTAGGTTCAGCTGCCCAAAGGAAATCCACACATCAGACCAACACTGACTCGACGCTTAAGAATATCTCAGCGAATCGATTTATGCTCAATCGCTCGCGGCCTGTCTTGCTCCTGAAAAGCAGATTTTAGTTCAGTTCAGGGCCTATCTCGACTCCCAAAATCATCATATTGGGAGTCATATTGTTGAGTTCTATAACGTATCGGCGGGCGAGCGCGAGCTGCCCGCCTTTTTCGTTGGGGAGAACGACGATGAGGAGATGGGATCGGCTACTGGATGCGTATATCGAGGAGTACCGCGCTCGGGGCGTGAGTGCCGAGTCGGTGGCGATGAACGCTGCCCGGCTTGAGCGGTGGGGCCGGTGGCTCAAGCAGCGACGGCCCCGGGTGGCGATCGAGCACATCGGTGCGGATCTGATCACGTGCTACATCGAGAGCTGTTCGACCTTTCGGGCGAAGGCGACGGTGTACGGGACCTTAAGCACGATGCGCGGCTTCGGGGACTACATGGTGCGCCAGGGGCTGTGGGCGATGAACCCGCTGCGCTGGATGAAGGGACCGAAGGTGACCCCCTACAGCCGGCTGCCTAAGCGGATCGATCGGGCACACATGGAGGCAATGTGGCGAGAGGCGGCGCGCCGCGGGGGTGACTACGGCTCTCATCTTTGGGTCACCGTGTTGGCGATGCTCTACGGCACGGGTTTGCGACGCGGTGAGTTGGAACGGCTCAACCTGGAGGCCTTCGATCGGATTGAATGCACTTTGCGTATCGACGGCCGCAAAAGTGGTCGCGAACGCTGCATCCCGCTTCCGCAGATGGTGTTGCGCTGTTTGGAAGCCTACCTACCGCGCCGACATAACCAGCTCGAACGAGCGGGACTGTTAGGCGAGCGTGCATTGCTCGTGACCCGCAACGGCACGCGTCTCACCGGCGACGCCGTCAGTAACGGCATTCATACGATCTCACGTCGAGCCGGAGTCTCGATCCACAGCCTGCATCAGTTTCGCCACACGTGTGCGTCGGATCTGCTGGAAGCCGGCGTGCATTTGGCCCAAGTGCAACGCATCCTGGGTCACTCTGGCATCGCGACCACGGTTCGCTATGTGCACATCGCCGATCCGCAGCGCCGCGCTGCGATGGGCGTGCATCCGCTGAACGACTGGTTGGCCGTGCAGCAGGTGGCCGCATGAGCACACCGAACGATTTGGATCCTTTGATCGAGGGGTATCTGGTCTACCTCGACAAGGTCGGGCGCAGGACCGCGCGCACGATTGTGGATGTGCGCTGCACGCTGCGTCGGTCGATCGCCGGTCTGGAGCGCATACGGCCCAGCACTGATCTATGGCGCTTGAGCCTGGAAGACTATCTGCATTGGCTCGAGCAGGAACGCCAGCTCGGACGCACCGATAGCTGCCTGGCCAAGTACCTCAGTCATGTGCGTGGGCTGCTCGAGTATGCCTGGCGCAGCGGCCGGGCTGAGCGCAACGTGCTGGATGGCTTCAGCTTACAGCATACGCTGCAACGCTCGGAGCCCAAGTCTCTGACGCTGCAAGAGGCTGAGCGGCTGGTGCACGCCACGGGCACACCGGGGCCGACCGCGCGACGCGACCGGCTCATCATTTTGCTGCTCTATGGCTGCGGATTGCGCACCAATGAGCTGTGCGGGCTGAACGTCGCGGACATCAACCGCGAACGGCACGAACTGGTAGTCCTCAAGGCCAAAGGCGACCGACCGCGCTCGATCCCGATCCCTGAAGCGCTCTACACGGAGTTGCTCGCCTACCTGCTTGAGCTCGGTAAGCGCGGTGCGCTGTTTCGGACGAGCACTCGCGCGCGCCGTATTTCGGCCAAGGATGTCTGCGAGATCGTGACGGCCGCGGCAACCCGTGCGGGCCTGCGTACCGGGGTGACGGCTCGAACGCTGCGCCACAGTTTCGCCACGCACCTGATGGATCGCGGGGTGGATCTCGCCATCATCGCCTCGTTGATGGGTCATCGTAGTCCCCAGGAGACCGGGGTCTACTTACATGTGCTCCCACAACGGCCCGAAGCGGCCGTGCGCGCCTTGTCGATCGGAGATCCCCCATGAAGTGGTCGTACTGGATCTCGCTCTATATTCGCACGCACTGTGTCGCACGGGGTCTGCGACCGCTCACGCTGGCCGCCTACGAGGATGCGCTGCGGCAGTTCAGTGAGTGGGTGCGTATGACTCACCGGGACCGCGCGCCAGATCTCGTCACCGCACGCGAAGTGCTCGAGTATCTGCAACACCTAAGAGACGATCGCGGCAACGGGGATTCGGCGGTCAACCGCGCCGTGGTGGTGCTGCGCAGCTTCTACCGCGCCATGGTAGCGATGGGGCATCTTGATTCACGCGGCAACCCGATGGCCGGCTTTCCCTCGATCAAAGCCGTACCGCGCAAGTTGCCAGTCTCGCTGGCTCCAGAACAGGTCAGTCGGCTACTGGCGCAGCCCAAGACCGATACCGTGATCGGCGTTCGCGATCGGGCGCTGTTGGCGCTGTTGTATGGCACCGGTATCCGCGCCTCCGAGTGTGCCACGCTACGCAGCGGCCAAGTCGATCTGACGCGCTTGACGATTACAGTATGCGGCAAAGGCGGGCATGAGCGCGCCATCCCGCTCAACCCGCAACTCGCCGACGTGCTGCGCAGTTATGTGAACGTCCGCGGCCTGGCATTACCCGCGGCACCTTTCTTTCGATCGCGTTTCGGCCGTCCTCTGTGCCGCGGCGCTGTCTATGAACGCGTGCGCACCTGGGGCCAGCGCAGCCATGTGGGTATACCGCTCTCACCCCATCGCATGCGGCACACCTTCGCCACACACCTGGTACGCGCCGGCGTCGGGCTGGTGACGATTCGCGATCTGCTGGGCCATCGACAGATCACCAGCACACAGATCTATTTGCACGTCACGGCCGAAGATCTGCGGGCCGCTGCGGCTCGTCATCCGATCGGAACACTGCTCGCGACGGTCGAACATCTGCTGCCTGCGATGCGCTTGCCGTTCCAACAGCCCAGAGCATTTCCCGCTCGCCGATAGTTCGGCGACTCGCAACCATATACTGAAGCCCCGTCGCCTGGATCGCTGCGCGTTCCAGGCGACGTCTCACTTGGGTGAGATCCGCCGATAGCAAGAGAAAAGGCCAAGAATGTAGGCACTTTTTGCCGGTACGGGTAGTATCGGAACCGATGCAGACCCGCGCTCAAACCACTGAACCGGATTATTACACTCGTGCAGCGAACGACGACTACATCAACGGCAGGTCCAGGACTCGAACTAAATACGCCTATGACGAGGCTGGGCACCTACTGGGTGAGTACGACGGTAGCGGGAATCTCATTGAGGAAACCGTCTGGCTGGGAGATATCCCGGTGGCGACCTTGCAGCCGAGCGGTACGTCGGTTGCGATCTACTACGTCCACACTGACCAGCTAAACACGCCGCGACAGATTACCCGGCCGAGCGACAACGTGCAGATGTGGACCTGGTTCTCCGATCCCTTCGGCACCGATGCGGCGAATGCCAATCCGGCCGGAGCAGGGGCCTTTGCCTACAACCTGCGCTTCCCCGGGCAGATATTTGATGGGCAGGCGGGACTGCATTACAACTACAGGCGGGACCTCGATCCGGTAACTGGCAGGTATGTCGAGTCAGACCCGATCGGTTTGAGGGGCGGAGCAAACACATATGCCTATGTGGGAGATGCCCCTCTAACGTGGTCTGACCCGTATGGATTGAGACCGTGGGACTGGGATGGGTATGGTGATACGAGTGTTTGCCAGTATTACGACGACGAAGCGGCAAGGACAAAATGCCCCTATTACACGAACGCTGCTCAAACGTGCCGGAATCAACGCAATGACGTAAAGCTGTTGTTACTAGCTGGCATTGCGGATGGGTGGTGGCGCGGCACAACGACTGCATCTGAGTCCGCGATAGTTAACGCGATCCGTAACGGATTGGTGAACGCTGACAAGACCGCGCGCAAAGCAGGACAAGTCGGCTGCGATGGGTGCGTCAAAGGTGACGCGATCGATGCCTATCACGAAAACGTGTTCATAGGAGCGGGCATCAATCCGTTCTGGTACGGCGGCAACCAATGGCCTCAGGGAGTTCCGCCGAACTACGTACCTTACGATCCGGAGCGAAAGCCACGATGGGATCCGAGACAGCTGTTCCACTGAGGTCGCAAAACAGATGCTGCAGAACATCCTGAAAGTTGTGCTTGAGTTGGTAAGGTGGACATTCATTGTGTTCTGCACCGCGGTCTATGTCTCCTTTTCTTACTTGGCCAGCATCAACTTCCGTCCCAACCAGAGCGCTTCGCTGCCGAGCGGTATTTTGGACTGGACGACGAGTGTTGGTAGGCACGTCGTGCTCGTCACAGGTGCGTTGCCTCTGATCGTCGTCGTGACATGGGCATGGCGTGTGAATTCGTGGCGGGCGTTCGTCCTGGGTGCCGCGATCGTTGTGGGGATGCTTGCATTCCACTATGTGCTGTTTGCGGTTTCTGCCCACAGCGATTTGGCCTACCCGTGGTTCCAAGCTGCTGAATTCGTAATATTCGGGTTCGCCTTCGTAGGTATCCTTCGATCGACGCAGATTGGTGGTTAGATTCGTTTAACTTAAGGATGCCGGGGCAGTATTTTGAC
>FTJL01002524.1_pt3 | contig 31863 bp, 30 predicted proteins | sample 1658551 | NCBI WGS metagenome assembly FTJL01 (sample SAMEA3914835, study PRJEB12502) | metagenome | biome: forest; material: soil | place: Canada | collected 2011-07-03 | depth 0.3 m
GTTGTAGATCTCGCCGTTGAAAACGATGTGATAGCGTGCATTCGCTGACGCCATCGGTTGCCGGCCCGCTTCCGACAGGTCCTGAATTGCCAGGCGAGTTTGGCCAAGGCCGATTCCAGCTGATGGGTCGCGCCATACTCCCGACCCGTCAGGCCCGCGGTGGCGCAGTACTCCGCAAGCGGACTCGAGCCAGTCATGGCGCTGGCCTTGCGGTCCAAACGCACCGACAATTCCGCACATCCCTTTATTCCCCTACCGCCAACAACTCTCGGTACAGGCTCTCGTATTGCCCGATCACCTTCGTAAGGCTGTAGCCGTCTGCAATCTTCGCGCGGACTTCGGTGCCCTTCGCCTGGCGCGCCGCAGAATCGAGAGCAAGGACGCCGGCCCACGCTGCGGCGAGAGCGGGAGGATTGGCCGACGGCACTATCAAGTTTCTGTCGCGTACGATCAAGGCGGAATCCCCGACGTCGGTCGCAACACACGGCACCCCCGCCGCCATCGCTTCGCCGACCACATTTGGAAATGCCTCTCCGATGGAAGTACAGGATGCGATATCAAACGCGGCCGTTACGCGCGGAATGTCTGTGCGCTTCCCAAGAAGATGTACGCATTCGGTCAAACCTGCATTTCTGACGAGTTCGCAGACGGCGTCGTTTTCCCCATTGAGGCCCTCGCCCACCAAAACGAAGTGCACCGAAGGGTATTCTTTCTTCAGCAGCGCGGCCCCGGCCAGAAACGTCGCATGGCCCTTGTGCGGATCCCATCGACCCACCATCCCGATCAACGGTGTGTCCCAGTCCAGCCCCAGCTCGGAACGTAAGGACACTCGGGCCTGGGGGTCCGGCTTGAAAACATCCAGGTCGAAACCGTTTGGAATCAGGCGCCAGCGGCGCGGTCGATAGCCCCGCTGGGAATGAATTTCCTGCCCGGCGTGTGAATTGACGACGACCGCCGCGGGCAGACCGGAAAGCCGCGCGCAGGCCCGGGGTGCAAAACCGTCGATACCCTGATGCCACGCGCTTCTAATGTTCCAGACCACCGGTATTCGCAGTACCGGTCTGGCTAGCAGCCCGAGCAGGTCCGCATGATATAGCCACGTCTGAAGGATCGAAGGACGCTCACGCCGCAGGAGACTGACGAAGCGCAGCGCAGCGCGCGGGCTTGCTCGACCGCGCCTCATTCCCAATGTATGCACGGTCACGCCGTTGCAGCGGATGCGTTCCGCAACTTCCGCGCCGGACATCATGCTGACGACAGTGTGCTCAAAAGAGTGGTCCGGGCCCGATCCGGCGACCAGATTCGCCAGCATCGTCTGCGCTCCGCCGGCTTCCAGCGTGGTTATCAGATGCAGCACGCGGATCACTTCTTCGGCAACCCGAGGCTCACCCAGAACGGCGTGCGCTCGGAGAACACGCATTCGCGATCGTAGCGCGCCAGCCAGGCGCCGATCTGCGCGCGCGAGTAGCGGTTTTCAATGGGAGTTGCAAACCTGTCGAAGGCATCGCCCGCCATGAATTTGACGGAATAGCGCCGGTAGTGGCTCAACGGCATCTGGTGGGCCAGCCGCCCCAGTCCGCATCGTTCCAATAGCCACGCGAACCGCGCCAGGGGCCAGTAGACGCCTATGCCGATCACCCATGACAGGCCGAGCATCACCCGCTTCGGCAACCGGGCGGTGATCTTTCTAACTGCGGTCGCCGCCGCCAACAGCATCCGGTGGAACCGAGGTCTGTTGTCCAGTGCGTAGTAAAGATATACCAGCAGCGGCCCGGCGGTGACTCTGGCAACGCTGCGCATGCCCGCGTCAGGATCCTGAAGGTGATGCAATACTCCCAGGCAGTAGGTGAAGTCCATGGCCCCGGAACGGAACGGCAGATTGCAAACGTCCGCCTGGATGCAGTGGGCGTTCGGCCGGTCGGCGAGTGTCCCCGCCGCCCTGTCGATTGCCCGTGAAAAATCCACGGCATACAGGCGGCGGACCGGGCGATCCGCGATCTGCCGTGCCCAGCGCCCCATACCGCAGCCGGCATCCAGCACGATCGAATCGCGAAATGTTTCCAGCGGAACGATGCCGAAATAGTTATCGATCTCGACGTCGTAGTCCGAAAGCACCGCATCGAAATGCTGCCACTCGTAGCCGAAGCTCTCCTGTGTGTCGCCGTCTAGGTCACCCCCGGCTTCCAATACGAACCGAGGTATACCGTCGATGACTGGAAAGCGCGCCGCACCGTCCGTCAGGGTGCCGCTGTCGATCCACGACCTGGAGCACTCACGGCATTCACTCTTGGCGACAGCATCGGGCGTCGTGCCCCGTCGCCCGCACCACCGGACGCAGCGCTCGACAACAGGTCCGTCCCGCTCGCTCAGCTGGGCATCTTCAATCCGCATCGGCGCGCCGCCTGCAGGCGCGACCAGATCATCGAGAATATAAAATCGCATGGTGTGTCGGTTTTCTTCCCAGTCCGCTGATTCGCGCCATCCGGCCGCATCGCTCGCTCAACCGGCGCGCCCGGTCTTCTTGAAAAGAAACTCGTTGCAGCCGTGCTTACCTTCGCAGCTGAGGAGCCGCTCGAGCGAGAATCCGCGGGCCTGGAAATAGTCCACGACGGCCGCGCGCGAAGCGACTTCGAAAGGAAACCCACCGAGCCAGTCGACCCAGTCGTGAACGTGGGACATCCCCCGGACATGGGCCGAATACCGGGCAAGAGGATTGCGCAGGTGCAAGATATCGGCCACCAGCCCGCCCAGCATACTGTAAGGCAGGAAGATTCCCAGGATCGCCAGGCGTGTCGCCGTGTTGGAGTTGTATGCCCGCTTGATCCGCCACCACGCCTTTGACTTCCAACCCTGGTCGTTGTAGATCGCGATGATCAGGCGCCCCCCGTCCCGCACTGCGGGCACGGTATTCGCGAACGCGCCGTACATGTCGCCCGTGTGGTGCAGCACGCCCCAGGAGTACACGACGTCCCACGTGCCGAGGGACTGCATGTACGCGGCGTCCAATACACTTCCGCGCTCGACCGTCCATTGCGGACGATTCGGAAAATACCGATCCTTCAGTTGCTGTGTGCATTCGAACGAGTCGACGTCATAGTCGAACGAATGCACTCGCGAGGCTCCAAGGCGCAGCGCCGCCAGTGAAAACAGGCCGCTGCCCGATCCGATGTCCAGGAAGCCTGAGCCTTCAAGCGTACGCACGCCGAGCATCGAACGCAGCGACTCATCGGCCGCCCGCACGCGGTCGTCGTTGAGAACGGCCAGGAAGTTCTTCCAGTTGCGGCCGAATCCGAAACGGGCACTGCCTTTGTCTGCACTGATGCTGTTCATATTTCAATCTATGACGCGCGCACGCCGGCGCCGAGAATCACCTGTTCGTATCGGGCCACGATGCCTGCGACTGCATAAGGCCCGAGCACCTCCGGCCCTATGCGTCGGCCTGGCACGAAACGGCGCAGAGCCTGGGCGAGAGCCGCAACGGAGCAATCATCGGCGAGCACGCATCCTGCCACGGACCCGAGGATTTCGCTGACGCCACCGGGACACGGCGACGCGACGACGGGAGTCCCGCAGGCCAGCGACTCCAGCACCACGTTCGGAAACCCCTCAAAACGGGAGCTCAGCACCAGGGCGTCGGCTGTGCGGAAGTATGCATAAGGATTGGCCTTGAAGCCCACAAACCTGATCCGGGACGCCAGCCCCCGCGCCTCGGCCAATCGCTCCAGCTCCCCCCGCAGCGGGCCGTCGCCGAGGATAGTGAGGTGGAAGGGCATATCCAGGCACATCGCGAGGGCCTCCAGCAGCAGGTCGTACCCTTTGACGTGGGTGAGGCTGCCGGCCGCAACGAGTGCCAGGGCGCAAGACTCGCCCGCTGGGCTGACCAGTCCCTCGGGGGCATCGGCCAGCGTGCGTATCCATTCAACGTCGACGGGATTGTTGATCACGACCGTCCTGACTTGAGGAATCCGGAAATACCTGACCAGATCCTCCTGCATCGCCACGGACTGGCAGACGATCGCATCGAACCGTGCGTAGAAGCGGCGGTACGCTGGGAACCACCAGCGCGGAATCGCATGAGTACCGGGCAATTGGCTGACCACGGTGGCTTCCCGCGCCACGTAACGCACGTCATTCGGCAAGAACACTCGGAAAATCGCCAGCGCCAGATTCAGGTGCCCTAAAGTGGAGAACACTACCTGCGGCCGCATTCGCCGCACGAGGCTGACGATTTTCGGCAGCGCGTGACGGACCCGCCGGCAATTCAAGTCGATCAACTCGACATCGGCGGGCAGGTCGGCGGCGTACGCGGCATCGCGCATGTCCACGACTGCAAGCGACAAGCGGAATCTGCTGCGATCCAGGTGCCGCAGCAGCGTGACCATCACCCGTTCGGCGCCACCGCCTTGGAGACTGGGCACCACGAACAGAACGTGGCAGGTTCCTTGTGTAGAATTCATCCGGTCAAATTTACCATGTGCGCGCGGCAAAACCCGCACCTGCCCGCAAGCGTTCGCGAATGTGAAGGAGATCCACTCATGACCTCAGCGCAGCAGACCAATATTTTCCTGCAGGGCGAGGCCGACAGTTGGTACCAGCGCAATAAGGGCGCGCTGGCGGCCAGGACGACCTTCCACGAAATCGACGTGCTCTGCCGGACCCTGGCGGCGTTCAAGCCGGAGATTCGTTCGATCCTGGAAATCGGCTGTGGCAACGGTGCGAAGCTCAATCAACTGAGTGGGTTCTTCGAAGCGCAGGGCCATGGAATCGATCCGAGCGCGCAGGCGGTCGAGGACGGGAACCGCTCATTCGGCGGCACGGGCCGGGTCCAGTTGTCCGTTTCAAGCGCCGACACGCTGCCGTTCGCCGACAAGCACTTCGACCTGGTCTACTTCGGATTCTGCCTCTACCTGGTCGACCGGGACGACCTGCTCAGCGCGGTTGCTGCCGCCGATCGAACGCTCAGGAAAGGCGGATTCCTGGCGATCACCGATTTCGATCCGCGCCACCGGCACAAGCGCGCATACCATCACCGGGAAGGCGTCTTCAGCTACAAACAGGCGTACTCGGATCTGTTCACGGCGAGCGGCCTCTATCACCTGGTTGCCAAGCACAGCTTCTCGCATCAGGCCGAGCATTTCACCCGGGACGCCGATGAGCGCGTCGCGCTCTCGATTCTGCACAAGGAACTCGAACCATATTGAATCGCTGGACACCGGCCTGTGCCGGTCCTGTCACGACTCACATTGCGCGGCGAGACGCCCCATTGACGGCGAATCGCGGCTTTTCCGGCGGCACCCGCAGTTTCCACCACAAGCCGCCGAGACGGCTGTAGACATCCACCAGCTTCTTACGCGGATACCGATGTGCGATGAACAGTGCTCTGCGGCGCCCAGTGGTCGGGTGGCCGCCGGCGTGCACGACCGAAAAGCCATCCGACAGAACTGCCGTTCCCGCAGGGCCGGTCATCGTTCGGATCGGCTGTTCATCAAGCACGGCGCGCGCCAAGTGCGCACCGACCATCTCGCCCCCCCGGAATACTCGCGGCAGAGCCGCGATCTTCTGCTTGTATTCGGCGTCGAAGTGGTTGGTGACCAGTAATTTGCACGAGATAGCCTGGGTGAACGCCCGGATAGTGAAATTGCGCGGCCATTTGTCTGAGCCCTCCACGACCGAATACGGCCCATCCTGGAGATGCACGTCATCCAGGTAAACGATCAGAGGCATCGAATAGCAGGATTCATCCCAGTGGAAGTAGCCATTGGGATTGGCTGCATACAGATGCTGCCAATCCGGCCCGAATCTCGCCGCGCTCACCGTTCGGATGTGCGCGTGCGGTGCCACGGCTCGTGAACCCACGTAGCTCTCGATTACCGGCCTGACATTCTTGCGCACCCAAAGGTCGAGAGGGGGATCCTCGGAGAGTTTGTAGTAGGGCGACACCTCTTTGCCGCTCTTCTCCACCTCATCCGCGATTGCCCGCGCGCGTTGCAGCAGGGACGGCTCGATCTGCCACGTGACCGCGGAGCCCGATGCGGACAGAGAATCCCGGTGATGCCGGATAAATACGAAAAAGTAACCGACCATTCGCGACAGACCTTCCCCGAGGATGGCGTAGACGAAAGGATCCCGGCCGCTGCGCTCGAGAATCCCTCGCCCTCTGGCGATATAGACTTTCACGAATCGCAACAGGCTATGCGACTGCAGCGCTTCCCGGAACGCACCCTCGATATCGTTGACGGCCTCCTCGTTAGGCCCGGTGCCGCCATCGTTGAATTGGCACTCGCTCCAGTTCGGCAGTTCCTCCAGATTGAACCGTTGGCAAGGATGAAGACCGAGGAGGGCCATTACGAGTCTCCGCTGATGAATCCGGATTATCGAATCCGTCAGCTAAAGCGACTGGGCGGCCGGCGCGTTGCGTGCGCACTCAGTGGCTGCTGCAGCATGCCACCGCGAGTGTGTCCAGCCGATCAGAACCGCGCAATAGAACCAGAAGGAGGGCTGCGCAATTAGTTGCAGTTGCACGGACGCGAACAGAAAAAAAATCACCGCCGACAGCGCCACATAGGCGAGTTTCACGAACGGATTGGCGGCGACCTTGTCGCGCAGGGCGCAGTACAGCAGTCGGAAGCCGAACAACATGATCGCAAGCAGAGCGCACAAGGCAGGGATCCCGCCGACGGCGGCAATCTGCCCGAACAGGTTGTGCGCATTGTCCTCCCGCTCCAGATCCGGTAGCGGCAATTCCGGATACAGGCCGATGACCTTGTAGAAGTTGCCGAATCCCAGCCCGAACAGCGGATGTTCCAACCCCGCGGACAGTCCGGCGGTGAGCAGACTCTGCCGCGTCTCGAAGCTCCCCAGGTCCTGCGTCGACTCCAACTTGAACTGCAGAATCGTCGTGACGGTCTCCCAGTAAAGAGACAGCGTGACGACGGCTGCGCCGACGAACGCGAACAAGTATGGCCAAACTCTGCGCCGAAGCCGCGCTCCGCCGCGCTCACCCATGTACAGTGCCAGTACGTTGGCGCCCAGGCCCACCGCGACCAAAATCCACGTCCCCTTGGAGAAGGTCGTGATGCTCAGGGCCGAGAAGCCCAGCGCCACGGGCAGGAAGATCTTCTCCTTGCCGAGCATCACGCCCAAAGAGCACAAGTAGACGACCAGGCCCAGCTGCGCGCCGACGACGTTCGGATTGCCGAGAACCGGAATCCCGGCCTTGCTCATGTTGTCGTCAGTGAGCGTGGAGAAGTCCTGATAGAACATCACCAGCGCGCCGACGAAGTAGCCGGCCAGCAGCGGCAGGAATCCGTGCCGCTCCACGAGCCGCGACGCAAACTGGATGATCACAACGAAATACAGGAGCCGCAGGACCGCGAGGATATCCCGCGCCTCGAGCGAATAGCGGCGCGAATTCATGAGCGTGCACAGCAGCAGCCAGCCGGCCAGGAAGAGCATCAGGCTGCACAGCGTCCGGGTTTCCGCCCGCAATGCGCCGACCGGATAGCGCAAGCTGCCGGACATGAGCATAAAAAGGAAATGGGCGAGGATCACGAAATCGATCAGGCTGATGCCGCGGATCGGATAGTACCAGTCGCCCTGGAAATTCGTTCCCATTCCCAGCGAGAAGCCATACAGCAGCAGCAACAGTAGGAACACTGCCGAAGTTCTCGTTGCCCTCATGTGCCGCTCGTCGCGTGCCATCGTCTATCGGTCCGCAAACAGATCCCAATCCACCGGTGTGCCCCGCGGCGCGTCGCGACGTGCGATGCGCCCCAGCAGTTTCTCATAATACCTCGGATGCAGGCCGTGTCCCGGACGCACGATGCGCACATTCTGCGCCGTCAGCGTGTCGCCGGCCTTGACGTCCTGCGCGATATAGAGAGACCTGCGGAAGATGCGGGATTTCTGTTCGGCCTCGGTCGGCCCGTAGACCACTTCGCCTAAAGATTGCCACGCCCGTTCGGACTCCGTCACGAGCAGTGCCAGTTCGGACGGTTCGAGAGAAAACGAACTGTCCACCCCACCGTCGGACCGCCGCAGCGTGAAGTGCTTCTCTATGACGGTGGCTCCGTGCGCAACTGCGGCGACGGCTGCTCCGATTCCCATCGTGTGATCGGAAAGCCCGACCTCGCAGCCGAACAGCGCCCGCATATGCGGGACGGTCAGAACGTTGGTGTTCTGCGGTGTCGCCGGGTAGGTGCTCGTGCACTTGAGTAGTGTGAGTTCGCAACAACCGGCTTCGCGCGCCGTCCGGACGGCTTCGTCCAGCTCGGACAGCGTCGCCATGCCCGTCGAAATGATGACCGGCTTTCCGGTCGCTGCGACCTTGCGGATCAGCGGCAGATGGTTGTTCTCGAACGATGCGATCTTGTAGGCGGGCACACCCAGCTCTTCCAGGAAATCCACCGCCGTCTCGTCGAAAGGAGAGCTGAAGCAGAGCATGCCTTGATCCCGGGCGCGCTGCATGATGGGCGCGTGCCACTCCCATGGCGTGTAAGCCTGCTTGTACAGGTCATACAGGCTTTGCCCCTTCCACAGGCTCGATGGATCGTCGATGAAGAAATCGCCATGCTGGACGTTCAGCGTCAACGTGTCGGCCGTGTAGGTCTGAATCTTTACGGCGTGTGCACCAGCCCGCGCCGCGGCATCCACGATTTCCAGCGCCCGCGCGAGCGACTGATTGTGGTTACCCGACATCTCGGCGATGACGAACGGAACGCAGTTGCGGCCGATCGGGCGGCCGCCGATCTGCATCGGTTTGCGCGAACTCATGGACTGTCCTCTTTGGTCAGAATGACCCGATATCGCCTGCCCCGCAGCTCGATGAAGCAGGGGAAGCGCTCCGGGTCCGCCACGCGCAGCAGATCGAACTGCTCGGCCAAAGAGCGGTTCGCATCGAGCCGGCTGTCCTGCGGCGTGCGCCGGGGATAGTAAGTCGGCTGGGCGCCAGCCTGGGGCCGAGGCTGCACGGTAGCTGCATTCGCCACGGCGAAATCCATCAGCTCCAGCGTTTCCGCAAACAGCTTTGCGTTGATTTCGTCGTACAGCTCGTGGCCCTCGAGCGTAAAGCTTCGCTGCGCCCAGATAGCGCCGGTGTCGACCTTATCGGCCGCCTCCAGCAAAGTCACGGGTATCGTGTGCCGGCCTTCGATGATCTGCCAGATATGCGGGGACCAGCCTCGACCCTGCGGCAATGCGCTCGCATGAACGATGAGGCAATGCCGGTAAAGCGACCGGACCGCGGCAGTGACTATCTCGTTGCAAGAGATCAGGAACGCGATATCCCCCCCCGACAGATCTCCCGCGCTCATAACGAGGCACACCTCGTGCGACCGCGAGCGCGTGCTCACCCACTCCTGCAACAGGGGATAGATCGGGTGCGCACTGCTGGAGCATAGGACTGCGACCTTCATATCGTCTCCATGGCAGCGACGACCCGTTCGGCGCCGAGTCCATCGACCAGTTCCATACCCCGCAGCCCCATGGCGACGGTGGCGTCGAAGTCGGTAAGCGAGTCACTCACCGCATCCGGAATGTGGTGGCTGTGCAGGGCATCTGATCGGCCGAGAAAGATCTGATAGCCGCGTTCCGCCAGGGTCGCGGAGAGAGCGACCTGGTTGTCCGCCACAGCGATGGCGATCGTAGGAACGCCCAGGCAGCAGCGCTCCCAGCTCGTCGTTCCACCCGCGCCGACCGCGAGGTCGGCCGCGAGCAGAAGCTCGGAAATCCGGTTCGTGGGCGGAATCAGCGCCACGTTAGGCTTGCCGCGTGCCAGGGCCTCGATCTGATCCCGGAAGGGATTCGAGACACCCACCAGAACGTCCATGCAAATATCCCCGTGGCCGGGACCGGCAAGGCCGCGCAGTGCCTTCACTGTTTCGTTTGTCGGATCGCTGCCGCCAAAGAACACAAAGATGCGCCTCGCCTCCTTCTGGCGCCTTACGCGTGGGCGGGCCGCACTGAATTCCGGCCTTAGCAGCGCGAAACGGGGCCCGGCAAGCACGCGCGCGTGTGGGGGCACGTGCCGAAGATAGCGGGATTGCATATCCGCATACAGATTCTGATCGAGCAGCAGGTCGCAGTCGTGCGGACGGTTTGCCAGATCATCGATCACGAGTATCCGCCGAACGCAAGCGCGCATCGCAGACTCGTACCCGGCATCCAAACCGTAGTGATCGACAACCAGCCAATCAAAACGGGCCCCGATCGGCCCGTCGGCGGTGCGTACGTCGAACCCGGCACGCCGGATGTCGGGAATGATGTTTCCGGGCAACTCCAGGCATGCAAATTCCACCAGCGCGCCAGCCTGACGCAATCGCTCCGCGAGAGTCATGCAGCGCGCGACGTGGCCTATGCCAATTGCACGGGAAGCGTCGACGCGAAACAACACTCGCATTACATTGCTCAATTCAGCCGCTTGAACCCGGCGTGGCACACGCCATTTTTCAGCAGGCTCATCACGTCACGTCCGGATTCGCATTCCCTTATGAGCGCGAATACCGGGTCGAGCTGGTCGAAGAACCCCTTCACGATATCCGGGGTGTGCTCCGTGCAGACATAGACACCCGTGCCCGCCAGATAACCCCTGGCGAGCATCTCCTGCGTGAGGAGCGTCTTGTACGCCAGCGAGTTTGCACTCTTGAAGGAGAATGTCGTCAGCGCTGCGAGCCCGCTGGTTGCAATGGACAATCCATGCTTCGCCGCAAGAGCCTGCCAGCGTGCTGTGATATCGCATCCGGTGTTCGTGATCCGCTCCCAAGAACGGGTACGCTCCATCACTTCGAGTGTCTTCAGGGCGGCCGCGGGCCCTATCCGCTCGGTCCAGAACGTGCTGCTGATGAACGAAGTTTGCGCCGCCTCCATGATCTCCCGCCGACCGATCACCGCGGTGATGGCGTACCCGTTTCCGAGTGCCTTGCCGAACATCGCCATGTCGGGTTCCACGCCGTAAAGCTTGTGAAGTCCACCATAGGACTGCCGGAACCCCGAGGTACATTCATCGAAAACGAGGACGATTCCCCGTTCGCTGGCGAGTTGCCTGACCTGCTGCAGGAATCCGTCGGCGGGACCGAGGTTGCGCGACACTTCCATGACGATGACACCGACGTCCTGATCCCGGACCAGTGCGCTCAACTCGTCCATACGGTTGTAGTTGAACGGCACCACGGTACCGCGCAGCGACGCCGGAACCCCGTTCGGCTCGAGCCCCGGAAGCAGGTGGCCGGCAAGACTCCTGTCATCGCCGAGATTTGCGGCCAGGTACCAGTCGTGCCAGCCGTGATATCCGCAGATGGCAACCTTGTCCTTACCGCTGGCGGCGCGCGCTATGCGCACCGCTACGGCAACAGCTTCACCGCCCGAGCGTGCAAACCGGGCCATGTCCGCCCACGGGTGCAACTCGACGAGTTTTTCGGCCAGATAGACCTCTTCCGGACAATTCAGCGTCGACATGTTGCCGGCGTCGACGACCGCGCGCACCGCGTCATCGACTTCGGGATGTCCGTATCCGAGCGTATTCGTGCCGATTCCCATCAGCGACATGTCAATGTATTCACGCCCATCCAGATCCCAGACCCGGCAACCCCTGGCCTTGGAGTAATAGGCCGGCCACTGTTCCGGGAGGAACATCTCGGCGCGTTTGGACAACAGCATATTGCCGCCGGGAATGACGCGCTTGGCGCGTTTCCAGAGTTTCTGGCCGGTTCCCATCGCGGCTCCTTCGTTGCGGATCAGGTGTTGGTTGAGCGCAAACAACTTCGGTGCGGTCCGGCGCAGGTCCATGACCTCCTGCCAGCGGAAGTTGCGGCGCGGATGAAAGTGCTCGAAGACGGCCTGCACGACCGCCAGATCTTCGGCTTCGTCGACGGTCCAGCGCTCGCCGGAGAGATCCTCGCTGTGCCTCACCTGCGCCCTGCTCTGACTCGAGGATTGGCGCATGTACGGCGTGACATGCTCGCGTTGCTCGGGACGCTGTGCATTTTTCCAGGCATCCTCCAGTGCGGCAAAGGAGAAGACCTCTACATCCAGCCCGTCCGGAAACGTCGCAGGATCGATGTTGGACGCATAGTCCGCTCCGGCGGCCCTGAAGGCTTCCACGACTTGATCCACCAATGCGGGGTCCACGAGTGGGCAGTCGCCGGTGATGCGGATAACGGCATCCGGTGAGCTCAGGACGGCTGCTTTATAGTACCGATCCAGCACGTCCCGTTCGCTCCCGCGGAACACCCTGTAACCGAGAGCCTCTACATGCTGCGCGAGAGCATCGTTGCGAGGATCCTCGGACGTGGCGAGCACAATCTCATCGACATGCCGAGCGCCACGGAGGCGACCCAGCAGTAGCTCGATCATCGGCGTGCCGCAGACCGGGCGCATGACCTTGTCGGGAAGTCGGGTAGAGCCCATGCGGGCCTGGACGATGGCGACGGTTTTCATATCAATTCCCAGCGAGAAGGCTCGAGCAGATCCAGATCATCACTGTACAGGTCGTCAGGCGCCGGCGACGTATCCGCCGCGAGCGCGGCGAGGATTTCATCGAGCTGCGCGACCGAGTCCAGGCCAACGACCAGTCTCTCGATACCGGGCTGTGCCTGTGCGAACGCCAGCGCCGCGCGCAACGGGGACGTTTGCTGCTCCCGGCACCAATCTATCCAGCGGTCGAGCAGCGGACGCCATCGGTCAAACCAGGCGGGACGCCGTTCACTTGGCAGCAGCAGAAGGCCCTGCAGAAAGACGGAACGCACATGGATTCGCACGCCGCGCTCTACAAGTCTCGCAAGCCAGCCTGAACTCAGCAGCCGCCTGTCGAGAACGTTAAAGGGTGCCTGTACGATGTCGGGCTGCCAGCAGGAGCACACTGAATCGAGTTCCGCGGGGTCGTAAATGGAAATCCCGACCGAGCGCACCACTCCCTCCTGCTTGAGAAGCTGCAATGCTTGTTGGTAGCTCCCACCCGCCGGGCCCAGCAGGTCCGCCGGCTTGTGCAGCAGCAGTCCGTCAAGGCGGGGAATCGACAAGCGCTGCAAGGAGCCGTGAACCTCACTTCTCACCCAACCTTCCACGTCTGTCGCATCGGCCGGCAATGCGGGAAGCTTGGTGATGACGCGCCACGAGCTCACTCCAGCTCTTCCCAGGCAGGCTTCGCTCGTCCCGTAGGCTACCGCCGTATCCAGCGTGTCGACACCGGCTGCGAAGGCGCGCATCAGAATGGCTTCAGCGGCGCCTTGGGAGACCTGTCCGGCTTGATTGGCAACGCCGTAAGGCAGTCCGAACTGCACGGTACCCACTGCGAGGCGACTGGTCATTCGAAGTCCTGCGCCGCCTCAGCTGAGGAGCGCCGCCAGCTGCCGCACCACTTCCGACTGGCCTTCATCGGTCAGCGTCGGATACAGCGGCAAAGTGATCGCTTCCTGGTAGTAGCGCTCGGCCTCCGGAAACTGCGCCGCGTCGTATCCGATCCGCGCGTAGTACGGTTGCCGGTAAACCGGAATATAGTGCAGGTTGACGCCTATCCCGACCGCCCGCAGCCCTTCGAAGACCCGGCGGTGACCGGCTTTTTCCGTCACGCGCACGACGTACAGATGAAGGGCCGAATGCGTGTCCGGGTGTTGCCAGGGCTTGACGAGCGGCAAGCCCTCAAGCAATGCCTCATAGCGCTTCGCGAGCTGATGACGGCGCGCAACGTATTCGGACAGACGCTGCAGCTGGCTGAAGCCCAGAGCCGCCTGAACGTCGGTCAGCCGGTAGTTGTAACCGAGCTCTATCTGCTCGTAGTACCACGGACCGTCGGGGGCGCGCGTCATTTCGCCCGCATCGCGCGTAATCCCGTGGCTTCGCAGCCTGGACATGCGCTTCGCCAGCCCCGCATCATTCGTCACCGCCATGCCCCCTTCCGCGGACGTGATGAGCTTGACCGGATGGAAGCTGAACACCGTGATGTCGCTGTAGCGTCCATTGCCAATCGGCTCGTTACGGTAACTTCCTCCGATGGCGTGCGAGGCGTCTTCGATGATTCGAAATCCGTACCGTCCGGAAAGCGCCCGGATGGCCCGCATGTCGCAGGCCTGCCCGCTCAGATGCACCGGAATGACGACCTTCGGTACGCGCCCGGCCGCCTTGGCGCGCGCAAGCTTCTCCTCCAGCCGCGCCACGCTCATGTTGTAGGTGCGTGGGTCTATATCGACGAAGTCTACGTCCGCCCCGCAATAGCGTGCGCAATTGGCGCTCGCAACGAACGTAACCGCGCTCGTCCATACAAGATCTCCTGGCCCGACGTCCAGCGCCATGCAGGCGAGGTGCAGCGCGGCGGTCGCACTACTCGCGGCAACACCGTGTTGGGCGCCACCAACCCGCGCGACCGCCTCCTCGAAGCGGGGCACGGCGGGCCCTTGCGTCAGCCAGTCGGAACGCAGAACTTCGACGACTGCGTCAATGTCGGCGGACGTGACATCCTGGCGGCCGTAGGGAATCATGGCTTTAGATTTTACCTATCTTGGTCTGGTTTGCCTCGATCCAGGACCGCAACTGCGCGACGCTCATTCGCTCCGGATTGGTATCGGACCGATACACAAATTCGGCATCGACCTTCCTGCCATCATTGATCCGCGCCGGATCGGAGCTCCACTCATGGATGGAGGGCAACACCTTGTAATAGCCGTCGTATTCATAGGTGTACGGCGCATCCTCGGAACCGATCATCTGCTCGTGGAGCTTCTCGCCCGGCCGGATGCCGACGATTTCGTGCCGCGCCCCGGGGGCGGCGGCGTTGGCGATGTCCACAAGTGACATCGAAGGAATTCTCTTGACGTATATCTCGCCGCCGACGAGGTCATGGAGGGCGTGCCATACGAGTTCGACGCCCTGTTCGAGAGTGATCATGAAGCGCGTCATGCGAGCGTCGGTCAGGGGCAGGACACCGCTGTCGCGCAGAGACAGAAAGTACGGAATCACCGATCCTCGCGACCCCATGACATTGCCGTAGCGTACGACTCCAAACCGGGTTCCGTGGCCGCCGGCGTACGAATTGCCGGCGACGAACAGCTTGTCGGACGCCAGTTTGGTCGCACCATAGAGATTTGCGGGACTGCTCGCCTTGTCGGTGGACAGGGCGATCACGCGCTTGACCTTGCTGTCGATACAGGCGTCGATCAGATTCATCGCGCCGAGCACGTTGGTTTTGACGCACTCGAAGGGGTTGTATTCGGCAGTCGGGACGATCTTGGTCGCCGCCGCGTGCACGACATACTCGATGCCATCCAGGGCGCGCGACAGGCGGTCTTTGTCACGAACGTCGCCGATAAAGAACCGCACGCGCGGGTCCGAACCGTACAGTTTCGCCATTTCCCACTGCTTCATTTCGTCGCGTGAAAAGACCACGAGACGGCGCACATTGAATCGGGCCAGCGTCATCGGCACGAAAGTGTGGCCGAAAGAGCCGGTACCGCCGGTAATCAGAACTGATGCGTTGGTCAACATGCGATGTCAGAGGGTACTTGCGTGCCGGACCGGGATTGAGACACCCGAGCCCGCACGCGTTGCCGCCCACTCCTGGTACTGCTGGTGAATGAACATTTTCGTGTTGGCGTTGCCCAGAAACCCGAGCTCGAGCCAGCTGCGCGCGGCACCCAAATCGACGTCCGCCTCGACCACGGCGTCCTTCAATGCCTGCAGCATCGCGTACAACGCGGCTTCGTCGAAGCGGTACTCTGCGCCGAGAATGCGCATCACGGCAGCGAAGAATTCCGCGAAATCGGCGGGTTTGATGAAACAGTCGCCGCGATGGAAGATGGGCCGGCCGAACACGAATACCGGAACGCGCCTGATGGCCGCTTCCAGGCCCACGGTACCGGCAATGACAGCCACCGCAACGCAGTTTGGGTGGGTGTAGAGCCGGTCGGCGGCATAAGAGCCGCCGAACAGCCGCACGTTGGGCAACGAGAGCACGCGCCTGTAGAAATCGTAATCCAGTCCCAGACCGACCTGCTGGTGGGGATGCTCCTTGACGTACAGCAGCACGCCGACCGGCAGGTTCATCGACAGGTCCTTGATCAGGCCGAACTGGTCGGCCAGTTCCGGCACGCTTCCGAGCAGGGTCGCCTCCGGCGTCACGTGCAGCGGGAACAGAACGAATTTCTCGGGGCCAACCTGCGTCTGGAAGGGGATGGACAGTGAAATGCGCAGTCGCGAGATCTTCCAGCCCAGTTTGCGCAGCAGCCAGTGACGGATGGACATCGGTTCGTAAGAACGCAATCTGCGGCGCCACTGTGCGAACCGCACGCGCAGCGTATAGTGGTTGCTGAAATTGACACTAAGTGCCTTGCGGGCGAACACCTCGTCAAGCGCTTTTCGGTCGAGGCCATCCGCGCGGGCGAGGTGATACTCGTAGCGGTCGTCGATGTAGGAGCTGGTCTGATCGCAGCGGTCCACGAAATAGAACCCGTTACCTGCCCAGTAGTACATGAAGGCCATGTAGAACTTCTTGCCGTAGCGGCCGGCAAGCCGCCCGGCGACGCTGGTCATGAAATTGTCGGCCAGGCCTTCGATCACCAGGTCGGCCCGTTCCCGGATCAGGCAGTCCAGCGCGTTCACATAGGGCGTGACCACCTCGTAGACCTGCTCCAGCGTCATATTTGAATAGCGCTGGGAGCTGCGGAAACTGGAATAGTCGAAGAACGCCCGCTCCGGCACGAGTGTCCTGTGAAGTGAGAAGCCGCAATCCTTCTGCAGTTGCACGAGCGACAGCGACTGGGGAATGCTCTTGAGGTTGACCACCTCCAGCCTGCCCCTAAATCCGCTGGGCTCGCGGTCCGACAGCATGATGACGCGTATGTCCGGATGATCCATGTGCTCGGCGAGATGGATCGCAAGATCGAGCACTGCGCTGTTGGCGCGATCGGTGAGCAGGACATTAAACATAGTGGCTGCGTACGGAGCCGATCACCTGGTCGACCTGCGCATCCGTTAATTCGGGATACATCGGCAGGGTCAGGATCCTGTCCACCAGCGCATCCGTGTTGGTCAGGCCCGTCGGCGCAACCCGCACGCGCGTAGCGTATCCGCCGTGCTTGTGTGCCGGAACAGGATAGTGCACTCCCGCGCCGATGCCATTGCGCGTCAGGTGGTCTTTGAGCGAATCGCGTGCCTCGCAGGCGATGACGAACAGGTGGTAAACATGGCTGGCACCGCGTTGCAGCGCCGGCAGATCGATCGGCAGGCCGCTCAGCGACTGCCTGTAGGCCTCCGCGATTCGACGGCGGCGTGCGTTGTCGTCATCGAGCGCTCTCAGCTTCACTGCCAGAATCGCGGCCTGCAACTCGTCCAGCCGCGAGTTCATGCCGATCTCGGCCGTCGCGCGCCGATCGTCCCAGCCGTATTGCCGGAGCCGGCGCAGACGTTCGGCGGTCCGGACGTCATTGGCGATAACCATTCCGCCGTCTCCGATCGCACCGAGATTCTTGGTCGGGTAGAAGCTGAAACAACCCATGCTGCCCAGACTGCCGACGCGACGCCCGTCGTACTCGGCACCCGTCGCCTGTGCGCAGTCCTCGATCACCGCCACGCCGTGTTTTGCCGCAATGGCGAGTACGGAAGCCAATTCCACGGGCTGTCCATACAGATGCACCGCAACGACGGCTTTGGTTCGGGCTGTGAACGCAGTTTCGAGCAGATTCGGATCCATGGTGTAAAGAGCAGGATCCACGTCGACGAGCACCGGCGTGGCACCCGTAGCGAGTATGGCGGCTATAGTCGCCAGGGCAGTGTGCGAAACCGTGACAACTTCGTCGCCGGCCCCCACGTCCAGGGCCCGGAGCGCAATAGTCAAAGCGTCGGTGCCGCTGTTCACTCCCACTCCTTCGCGCACACCGCAGTAGCTCGCGAAGGCCGATTCGAACGCACGCACCTCCGGGCCGAGAATGTAGTTCCCCGCCTCCAACACGCGCGCAATGGCAGCGGCGATGTCCTCTCGATGTGCGAAATACTGTTCAGCGGGGGCCGCGCACGTGATCAAGCAAGCAGCTCCACTTTCGGCACGAACGTGATCCACTTTCCGCCCTGCGCCTTGAAGGCGGTTTCTTTCTCGAAGATCTCCGTGGCATGATTCCACGCAAACAGTAGCGCGTACTCGGGAAGATTCTGCGCGAACGCCTCGTACGCCTTGACCGGGATATGCGCGCCGGGAGACAACTTGCCCTGCTTGATCGGGGTCGTGTCCGAGATGAACTCGATATGCTGCGGCCCGATTCCACAGTAGTTGGTCACCGTCGTGCTCTTGGAAGTGGCTCCATAACCGACCACGCGTTTACCCTGCCGGCGTAACGAATCCAGGGTATCGACCAGTGCCCGCTTGGAAGCTTCGCAGCTGCGTCTGAACTGGTCGTAAGTCGCGGCGCGCCCAAGGCCCTGGGCAGTCTCCTGCGCCATTTGCCGGGCTACTGCCGGCGCCACCACGTGACTACCGCGGGGCGACAGCACGTAACGCATCGAGCCCCCGTGCGTGACCTGGGGCAGCACGTCGATGAGCTCGAGGCCATGTTGGCCGAAGGCCCATGCGACCGACGTGGCCGAGAAAATGAACACGTGCTCGTCGTAGATCTGGTCGTACGAGGTCTTCGCGATCATGTCGCCGAGATAGGGATCCTCGAAAATCAACATGCCGTCGGGCTTCAACAGTTTCCTGATGCCGGCCGCCACGGAACGTAGGTCCGGAATGTGACACATCACGTTTGCGGACAGAACCGCGTCGGCATGACCGTGCTCGCTTACGATGCGCTCGGCGAGCCGCTCGTCAAAAAACTCGCTGATCGTCCGCACGCCCTGGCCGCGCGCGACCGCCGCAACGTTCTGCGATGGCTCGATGCCCAGGTGCCGATAACCCGCATCCTTGAAGTTCCGCAGCATGATGCCGTCGTTGCTGCCGAGCTCGACCACGAACGGATCGGTCCGTCCGGCGAGCACCCGCCCGGTCACCTGCTCGGAGAAAGCCTTGAAATGCGCCTGCATGTATCGCGACGTGCTGGAGTAGAACGCGTAGTGGCCGTGAAACATCTTCTCCGGCGCCGGCTGGTCCACGAGCTGGAACATCCCGCACGTGGAGCAGAACGCCGGGGCAAGCTCGAAGAAATACTCTCCGGCCAGCTCCTCCGGCGTCAGGAATCCGTTGGCAATCGGCATTTTGCCAAATGTCATGAATGCTGCGATCTTCGCATTGCAGATGCGACAGGAATCCACCATGTGCTACCTCTTGAAACTCATGTGCCCATCGAAATGATTCGCCGCAGGTACGACCCGTAATCGCTGGGCGCCAGCTGCTGTGCCAGCCTCTCCAGCTGCGCGGCGTCGATGTATCCCATCCGGTAGGCAACCTCCTCCGGACAGCCGATTTTCAGCCCCTGCCGCTGCTCGATGGTCGAGATGAACTCGGCAGCCTGCAGCAGCGAGTCCTGCGTACCGGCATCGAGCCAGGCGAAGCCCCGCCCGAGCTTCGCGATCTTCAGCCGACCCTGTTGCAGGTAAAGCTGGTTGATGTGCGTGATTTCCAGCTCGCCGCGCGCCGAGGGTCGCAGGTCGCGCGCCATGTCGATGACCGCGTTATCGTAGAAATACAAACCCGTCACCGCCCAATTCGAGCGGGGATTGGCTGGTTTCTCCTCGATGGCGATCGGCACCCCGTCGGCCGACAGGTCAACCACGCCGTAGCGGCGTGGATCCTGCACCCAGTACGCAAAGTTGACGGCGCCGGCCGTGGAATGGGCCGCGTTCAGGACCATGTCAGCGAAGCCGGAGCCGTAGAAGATATTGTCGCCCAGAATCAATGCGCAGGGGTCGCGGCCGATGAAAGCAGCGCCCAGCGGGAACGCCTGCGCGATGCCCCCCGGCGAGGGTTGGGCCACGTAGCTGAGCGACATGCCCCAGCGGGAGCCATCGCCCAGCAGCGCCTCGAAACGGCCGACGTCGGCGGGTGTCGTAATGATCAGGATGTCGCGGATCCCCGCCAACATCAGCGTGCTCAGCGGGTAGTAGACCATGGGCTTGTCGTACACCGGCAGCAGCTGCTTGCACACCGGCAGCGTCGCCGGCCAAAGCCGCGAGCCCGTGCCGCCCGCCATGATGAGTCCCTTGCGAGTCGTCGTCATACGTTTATTCCGAGTTCGCGTGCCGCAACAGCGAGATCGTCTGGCCGACGGCACGCCGCAGGTCGCCGGCAAAGGTGAAGCCGCGACTCGTGAACCGCTCGCACGCAACCTCGTAGGAAAGCTGATTCATGATCTTGTTGTCGACGAACTGCACCTGCAACGCCGGGACGAATTCCTGAATGGTATCCACGATCTGCCGCACGGTCGCGTTCAAAGTCAGCACGTTGTAGATACGACCGTCGAACAGGTCTTCGCGAATCACGAAAGTGATCGCCCGGCAGGCATCGAAGAGGTCGAGGTAGGGGCGCTTCTGATCGTACGCGGTACGCCAGACCGTGATCGGCTGCCCCATGGCGGCCTGCCAGCAGAACTTGTTCACCGCCGTATGGAAACGCATCCCGGGGGAGATTCCGAATATCGTTCCGAATCGAAACGAGATGGCGCGCAGACCCGCTGTCGCGCACAGGCGCGTGACCAGCGCCTCCTCCCTTAGCTTGGTCATGGCGTAGGGGCTCTGCGGCTTGAGCTCCTCGGCGCTGCAATCCTCGGCGACGACGGCATTCTGTGTCCCGTAAACGCTGGTCGAGGATAGAGCGATGAGCCGCACGCCCGCAGCGGCACACGCTTCGGCCACTCGCAGCGTGCCCTCGAAATTGTTCGCCTCAACCTGCGATGCCTTGTCGAAGCTGCCGGCCGCATCCGTAATGGCCGCAAGATGGACGACCACATGCGCTCCCTCGAGGAGCGGTCGCAGGTCAACGGTCGTCACGTCCGCTTCGACGAAGCGGTAGCGGCCGCTAACCGGCAGGTCGAACAATGACGGGTAACGCTGCGTCATCATGTTGTCGATCATGACGATCTGAGCGCCCGGAAACTGGTGGGCCAGATCACGGACCAGACAGGACCCGATGTGTCCGATTGCACCGGTGACGACGATCTTCAATTGAACCCCTTCATCGCGCGGGATCAAGCTCCAGCGCGATATTCCTTGAACTGTGTGTAATCACGGATGTAGTCATCTGATTCGTACGGTCGGTCGCACAACACGAGCAGCGTAGAGCCCGGCTCCAGATACGTTTGTGATGCCCATACGCCCGCTGGCACCAACAGACCCGTCCGCCAGCTGTCGAGCGTGAAATCCGCTGTATTGGTCCCGTCGTCGCAATGCATCTCGACGCTTCCCACGGTGCAGACCATGAACTGGTTGCAGCGCTTGTGTGCATGCTTGCCGCGCGTTGCTCGTACCGGAGCGCGCACGAGGAAGACCCTGCCTATCTGGAACGGAACGAGACCCTGTCCCTGCATGACTAGCAGCTCGCCGCTGCTCGAAACGTGATCCGGAAGCTCGATCAGCCGGGTATCTGCGATCACACCGTTCGTAGCGCGCGGTTCAGGCACGTCCGGCACTCAGTCCTTGACGCAGCGGCAATAGCCTTGCGGCGTGAAGCTCATCAGCAAGCGGGCGTCGATCGATTCGTCGACGGCGAACCGGTCGGTCTGCGCCAGATAGGCCCTCAACGCCGTTTTCGGGTTGTTGCCCGGTCCCCACGGGCGCCGCCGGTGGCCCTGCGGCGGAATGTCCTCGATGACCGTGTCCGCGGCCACCAGGTACTGGCCTTGCGTGACGAGGGGGCCGTAGATCTTCAGCTCCTCCAGGACATGATCATGCGTGTGGTTGGAATCCAGCACGACCATGACCGATTGACCCGCCTTGATGTGCGAGCGCACCTTGCTCACCGTCGAGGCTTCGGTCGATGAGCCCTTGTAAAGATGGATCCGGTCGGAACACGGCAGGGCCATGATCTGCGCGGCGACATGGTCCATCAGGTTCAGATCGATGCCGACCACCGTTCCCTTGCCGATCAATTGCAGCAGGGACGCATAAAAGGCGATGGAGCCGCCCCATGCGATGCCGGTCTCGATGATCACATCCGGCTTGGTCTGCCAGATGATCTCCTGTGTCACGACGATGTCCTGCGGCATCTGGATAAACGGCAGCCCGAGCCAGGTCCACTGATAGCCGTAGTCGTACTTGTCCGATTCGACGAGAAAATCGTGAGCGCGCTTGCGCAGATGTTCGTCCTGGTACTGTGCCTGGGCGTTGCGGCGCTTGTCTGCCTCAAAGTCGTCACGCTTGAACATGGTTATCGATACCTTCGGTTGAGTCGTCGCGTCACGACGAGCGGGAATCGTTGACTGCGTAAAGCGCATGGTGAACGTAGGGAAACATGCTCATCGGCTCGTCCGCGACGAGCCGCCAGCCGGCGCCTCCCCGCGGCCGGTAGTCGCTGAGATACGCCTCCCGCGCGGCCGCCAGCTCGCGCTCATCGAACAGGTCGAGGACGGTGCGGCTGTAGCCCAGTGAATAAACGTCCAGCAGCTGCTCGGGGCTCAGCTCGGGCAGACCGACGCACTCCGGCTTGTATTTCCCTATCGGGTTCTTGCAGTAGAACGCGGACGCCCCGGCTACGATGCCGTTCATGTACTCATCGATCACGCCGGGTGGCATTTCCTGGAAGCTGTCGATGTTGATCGCCAGGTCCGAGCGGACGCCGCGCCATGCCGCGACATCGTCATTGGCGACAAAACGGACACGATCCACCAGCGCCGGCGCGGCGCGGCGCAGATAGGCCTGGCTGAGGTTCAGGACCTGGGGCAGGTCCACGATCGTATATTCGCGGATGGCCGGAGCCAGGCTCAGCAGCGCATGGCAGGTTCGCCCGAACCCTGCGCCGATCTCGACGACCTTGGATACCATGCCCAGGTCGAGCCGCTCGCGCAGAAACTGAAACTCCTCGACCGCGAACAGATAGTCGATGTCCACTCGGCAATCCGCCACCGTGACGGTAACCGGGCCGCCGGTGCCGGTGGTGCCGACCCTGCGGTACAGGTCGAAGAACTCCCGCGGCTTGCCGCGGGCGATGTTGAACAACAGGAATTTGTAGTACCGCATCGACTTGTCGAACGGATCCCAGGCGGCGAGGCGGCGATTTGCGCCACCCGGAGCGCGGAAACTCTCCAGGAACTCAGCGTCGATCCGTGAAAACAACGACGCGGTGATATCCGCCCAGAGACGCGAAGACTTTGTTGTCATGTTACCCGCCGTCCTGAGATAGACGAGATCATCCGGTCGATACCCTCATTAAGATCGATAGTCGGTTGCCAACCTGTGGCGCCGGCAAGGCCCGTCGTCGCGGCGACGAAGTTGCGGAATTCTATCGGATCGGCGTCCTCCGGCCACGGGACACTTTCGATGCCGACGCGCCTGCCGGTGACTGCGGCGGCGCGGTCCGCGACCAAGGCGAATGCGTCCCTGACGGTGGTGCCCTTGCCGCTCGCCACATTGAACGAGCGGCCGCTCACGCCCGGCGATGCCCCGGCCGCAACGAATGCGCGAGCCACGTCCTCTACATACACATAATCACGAAGATAGTTTCCGTCTCCGTAGAGACGCAGGCTGCGCCCCTGCAGCGCCCACGTGGAAATCCTGTTCAGAATGCCCCGGTCGCTTGCGGAACTGGTTGCAGCGCTGGGCCCGTACACGTTTGCGAGGCGCAAGCATACTCCCTCCAGCAAATCGTGCTTTGAAGCCAGCTCCAGCTGTCTCTCTGCGAACAACTTGTGCAGGTCGTAAATCGTCACGGGATGCGGCTCCTGCTCTTCGCTCACCGGTAGGCGATCGGGGAGGCCGTAGACCGTGGCCGTGGACGCAAATACCACCCGCGGCCGGCGGCCGGCGGCCCGCGTTGCCGCCACGAGGTGGGTTATCGGGAGCACAGTGGAATTCAGACTGTCGGCGGGATCCTTCGCTGCGTGGTAGACGCTCGTGTTGCCGGCAAGATGAAAAATGACATCGGCCGTTGCCACGATCCGCTCCCAGCAGTCCTTCAATCGGATATCCGCCTGCAGCGCCTCCGTCCCGGACAGGGGCGCGAGCGCCGCGCGGCTCACTCTCACGATGCGCGCAGGAGTCCTCTTAATGGCGTCGATCAGAACCGAGGCGAGGTAGCCGCTCGCACCGGTAACCGCCACAGTCGTATTCTCGTAGCGGTTCATCGCTCGACAGGAGGGTCGTGGGGAAGTTGACCCGGGGCCAGATCGCACAACCGCGGGAAAGCTGAGTCACGCGGCCCTATCCGCATTGCGTCCAGCGGCCAACGGATCCCCACGTCGGGGTCATTCCACGCCAGCCCGCCCTCGTCATGGGGGTCGTAGAACCGGCTCACCTTGTAATGCAGATCCGCAAAATCGCTGAGGACGCAATACCCATGTGCAATGCCAGGAGCGGTATAAAGCTGACGCGGCCCCGCTTCGCTCAGTTCGACTCCGAACCACTGTCCGAATGTCGGCGCGGCCGGCCGCAAATCCACCGCCACGTCGAATATGGATCCGCGCATCACCGTGACGATCTGTGCTTGAGGTCGCTTGACCTGGAAATGCATGCCTCGCAGCACACCCTGGGCGGAGCGCGAGTGATTCTCCTGAACAAAGTCGTCCGGCATACCGGCGGCGGCATATCGCTCCTTTTGAAAACTCTCGAGAAAAAATCCCCGCTCGTCACGGAATACGACCGGCTCGATGAGGAGGAGTCCGTCGATGGATGTCTGCTGGACCTTCATCAGCCTCTTCCTTCGAGAATGGCCCGCGGCAGATCGGCAGCCCGGCCGCGAAATGTCCCGCTCATCACGGTCGTTTCGATCTCGGCCAGTTCGCGTGCCTGTTGCCCGAGTGTCGTTTGCAACGCCCCGCTTCGTCCCAGCCGCTCGAACAGGGCTTGCCGCGTGATCGATCGTCCTCCGGTGGCAGTGGCCGCACCGCTCCCGATTCTCTCGTACGCGAAGCGCAAGCCCTCGATCAATCGCGCGGGCATGCGCGCCTTGAGCCAATTCCTTGCGCAAGCGCCGGTGCCGAGAACGTGCGTAAGCTGTTGCCGCAGGTGAACGACTGCAATGTGGCGCAACTGGCTCACAACAGGCTCCGCCGCCACGCTATCCGCCGTCGCGACGACATTTGCGATCAGATCGAGGGCCTTGTGGATCTCGGCAATGTGCGGCTGGGTGCCGAGGATTTCCACAAAGTCCACGCCGCGAAGCGGGTTGGACGATGTGCCTTGCTGGCGCAGGTAGAAAAGACGCGAGGCGTCGGACCGTACCTTGCCGAGCGTCGCCAGACGCAGCTTCCAGAATAATTCGGCGCTTTCGAGCTGCCTGAATTGCGCCTGCAGCACCTCGCCGAGGATGCAGCGAAGGGCCGGCACACGACAGACGTTGTAATAAACCGTCAGGTGATCCTTGTACGTCGTCAGCACCCTGCTTTCTGCGCTGGATCCGTTTACATCGCACGCGCGGTAAGCTCGCGATTGCTGGTACCAGAACCGCGCGATCTTCCCTCCAAGGATAGGCGGGGCCGCGCCGTTGGAAGACAATTCGAACTGCGCGATGCCGCCACCCGCACTCACGTAATCCGGCATGGAGTCGAGAAAGTCGATGCACGGCGTTATTCCGCTCGGAAACAGAAAGTCGTCGTTGTCCACCAGCATCACGTACGGAGTCTGGATCCTCAGCGCCGCGTCAAGAAGTTTCTGATAGAAATCCTGGTAAGTACGGTCGTTGTACTGTCGATATTCCAGCTGGAGGTTCGGAAACACAGTCCGCGTACCGAGCCACGCGCCGACCGGTGAGTCGGGCTCCCCGTCAGCGATCAGAACTCGAAATGGCAGGCGGGTGCGATCGGCATGCGACAGCCAGCGATACGTGTACGCGTGCCTGCCTTTCAACGTGAGCAGAATCGTGATGCGCGGGTCAGTCTGCATGGCGCTCAGCACAGGCGGACGCGGATGTTCACTTGGCGTCCAGCCTTGAGGCCGCGCCGGTGACGGATTCATAACTGCCGTGGTCGGCAATGCGCCCTCGTTCCAGGCGAAAGAGCCTGGTGCAGTATTCCACCGTCGAAAGGCGATGCGCGACGACGATGATCGTCTTGCTTCCCGCGAGCTGCCTGACCGCCTCCATCACGCCATGCTCGGTAGATGGATCGAGAGAGCTGGTTGCCTCATCGAGCACCAGCACGGCCGGGTCGTGGTAGAGAGCACGTGCTATGCCGATTCTCTGGCGCTGTCCGCCGGAGAGACGGATTCCGCGCTCGCCCACCGTCGTCTGCAGCCCTTCCGGCAGGCTGCGGACGAAGTCCGCTAGTTGCGCGGCATCCAACGCACGCCACACGGCCTCGGAATCGATCTGTGCGGCAGCCAGGCCGAAGGCGACATTGCGCAGCAGGGTATCGTCCGTTAGATAGATCGACTGCGGCACATACCCCAGCTGGTCCTGCCAATTGCGCAATGAGCCGCGGATATCCTTGCCGTCGACGCGCACCGTTCCGTTGTTGGGTGCCAGGAGGCCGAGGACGATATCGACGAGAGTACTTTTGCCGGCGCCGCTCGTACCAATGAATCCCACGCACTCGCCACGCTGGATCGTCAGTGAAATCTTCTGCAAGGCGGCCTTTGCCGAACCCGGATAGGCAAACTCCACGTCACAAAACGCGATGCTCTCGCGGAAGGGCTCGATCGGGCGGCACACCGGGGCCAGCAGGTTGCGGGCATGCTCCAACTCGGAGTGCAGCGTATTGATCACGGGAAGGCCGAACCGCAACGATTGCGCCGAGTTCAGAATTCTGTTGATCGAGGGCATCAGACGAAAGGCCGCGGCAGCAAACAGGCCCAGTGTCGGTAGCAGTGCATCAATAGGCCGACCCAGGGATAGCATGCTCAGCACCAGCAGCACCAAACCACAAACAGCGAGCACCTCCAACCAGAGCCGTGGCAGTTGCTGCAGCGTAAGTTGGCGCTCACCAACATGAGCTGTCTGCTCGTTGTGGACGCGGTACTGTTCCAGGAATTCGGTCTCTCTTCCCAGCAGTTTGACGTCCTTGGCTCCCCCGAGACCCTGTTGGACATGCTGGACCCTGAGCCCTTCATGCCGGTGACGCGCCTCTCCCCAGCGCATCACACGCTGCCGTGTCAGATGGTGGAACCCGCCCGCGGCAATCCCGAGCACGCTGACCACGATGAGCGCGCCCAGCGGCTCGATGACGAGCAGCAAGGCCGCAAACCCTACTACGACGAACCCCTCCGTCAACAGGATCAGACCGGGCAACATGATGTTGAAAGTGAAGGCGCTCACCTCGGTCGTCAGGTTTTGAATGAGTTGTGCGGAGTTGCGCTGCAAGTGGAAGATATAAGGTTGGCGCAGATAGCCGGCGAACAGTCGTTGCGACAGGTGCGCCTGGACGGCGAACACGAATCGCATCTGACGCCAGACGACAAAGCCCATGAACACGGCCTTGAAAAGAAACACCCCGGCGAGAATCAGCAGCCCACCCATCACAAGCTGCAGCTGGGTCGGATTCCCCAACCGGGCGAGGACCGGCCGCAAGGCGGGAAATTTCGCGCCGATGTCGGCCTGGGTCAGCAGAGCCACCGTCGGCACGATCAACCCGACACCCAGCATCTCCAGAATTGTCCCGGCGAGCGTCAAACCAAGCAGCACAATGGCCGCGCGCCGCTCTGACGGCGCCAGCAGCGCCCAGATCTTGCGCGCAACCTCTGCAGTGCCAGTGGGTTTCATCGCCATTAACGTGCTATTCCGCGCCGCGGCTGCGTCCGCCGTAGTTGAGTTCCAGCCAGCGCCGGTACTCCCCGCTGGTCACGTTCCTCACCCACGCAGGGTTTTCCAGATACCACTCGACGGTGCGGCGAATCCCCGATTCGAAGGTCTGTGCCGCACGCCAGCCCAGCTGCGTCTCGATCTTTGCGCATTCCATCGCATAGCGCCGATCGTGGCCGGGGCGATCCTGCACGAAGGTGATCAGCCGTTCGTGCGGTACGGCGGCGGGGCGGGGCCGCAGCTCATCCAGCATCGCGCAGATCGTTTTCACGACATCGATGTTCGTGCGTTCACTGCGGCCACCGATGTTGTAGGCGTGCCCGGGCAGGCCCTCCGCGAGCACGTTGCGGATCGCGGCACAGTGATCGCCCACGTAGAGCCAGTCGCGGACGTTCTGCCCGTCCCCATAGACCGGCAGCGCTTTTTCCGCAATCGCGTTGAGGATCGTCAGCGGAATCAGTTTCTCCGGAAACTGGTACGGGCCGTAGTTGTTGCCGCAGTTCGTGATCAGCGTGGGCAGGCCATACGTATGGAAATAGGCGCGCACCAGGTGATCGGAACCAGCCTTGGTTGCCGCATAGGGGCTGTTGGGCGCATAGGCGGTCGTCTCCGTGAAGGCTGAGTCGTCCGCTCCGAGGGAGCCGTACACTTCATCGGTCGAAACGTGCAGGAACCGGAAGCGCGCGCGCTCCTCCCCCTCGAGCAGCTGCCAGTAGGCGCGGGCTTCCTCGAGCAGATGAAACGTGCCGACGAGATTGGTCTGCACGAAATCCGCCGGTCTGTGGATCGAGCGGTCGACATGGCTCTCGGCGGCGAAATTGATGATGGCCCGGGGCCGGTGCTCACGCAGAAGGGAATGGGACAGCTCGCGGTCGCAGATGTCTCCGGTCACCAGCCGGTGACCGCTGCCGCGGTGCAGCCCAGCCAGATTCTCCAGATTGCCGGCATAGGTCAGCTTGTCCAGGACCACGACTTCATCGCCTCCGGCGCCGAGCCAGTCGCGCACGAAGTTGGCACCGATGAAACCGGCTCCCCCTGTCACAAGCAGCATACTTTTCTCCGCATGGCCCCCCCGCAATCGGATCGAATGGTTCCCGGTCGGCTGCATTCCGGCACGCTACCGCCCTGCGACGCGGCATGACTGCCATCGCATCACTCCCGAACCCGCCTGCACGGCGGACGGGACCGAGCCTAAGACAGACGCTACCGCCGCGTCTGCCGCTGCGCTTCGCTGCGGATCGTCTCAATCTCGCTGCGAAGTGCCTCGTATTCCTGCAACTTGTATCGCAGGAAACGCGCGGTGACCCGCGCCCGCTCCTCGATTCCGCGCGGGGTCATCAAGTACATGTAGGCCGCCTTGTTCTTGCTGTTCTTGAAATTTGCAGCCTTGATCCAACCCCGGCTGATCAAGGCCTTCAGGCAATAGTTGACGCGGCCCAGACTGATGCCCAGCTCATGCGCAACTTCGCGCTGGCTGAGCTCCGGGCTGGCCTCGAGTAGCGTGAAAAGCTTGTACCGTAGTTCGTCCGTCAGCATGGGTGGGCCTCGCCAGCGCCCGAATTCCAGCACGAAGTATGCGTTCATTCGTTGAACGAATGCTCATTACACAATTTCCGCCTGCCGCCGTCAATCGGGAGCGGCGCCCGGGCTGCAACCCGCCGGGGCGCCCCGAACGGGGCAACCCGCGCGGCACGGACCTCATGCGTGCGCTATGAGACTTGTGACAGGCCCGCGCTGCGCCGGCGCAGATTGAATCGCACGAACGCGTTCAGGATGCCTATGAACAACCCCACGATGATGCCCAATGCCACCATCAGCGTGCGCTTGGGACTGGTGCGGATTTCCGGGGGCACCGCCGGGTCCACTACGGAGAACGCATATTCGGCGCGCGCATTGGCGAGCATGAGCGTCTTGGTCTCGGACTCGATCAGGCTGTACATGACACGCTGCAGCTCGACCACGTTGCTCTTGCTGATCTGGCCGTTGAGATAAGCGATGTTCCGCTCAGAATCGCTCAGCGCTCGCGAGCGGATCACCTCGTTGGCCAGCGCGACGAATGCGTTCGCCCAGCGTGCGGCAGTCTGCGGATCGGTCCATTCGATACCCACTACGGTCGTTCCCTTGATCTTGTCCTCGTGTAGCGACAGGACATTGTCGCGAAACTGGTTGACCGCGAACCAGAGACTGGGTTGCTTCGACTTCGCAATCAGTACATTCAGAATGTGCTCGCGCGTGACGAATTCCTCGATCAGATGGCGGGAGCGCAGCACAGCCTGATATTGCTGGCTGGAACCGTTGCCGCCCACGCTGATGCCCGCCAGACTCGCCAATCCTCCCAGTTGATTGGCAATCGACGAGGATGCGTTCATGCCACCGTCCTTGACCTCGGTGACGACGACCTCAGCCCGGAACAACGGAGTCGCGGTCAGGGCGAGGGCGATAGCAACGGCGCCGCACAGCGCGCACGCCAGCAGAATGCTCCACTTGGCGCGCCACACCACGAGCCACAGGGTGATCAGATCGATCTCGTCGGGTTCGACCATAAAGTCTACGCAGTGTGGTTCTGGAGGATGAGTTCCGACGGAACGCGCACGGCTACTTCCTGGCCCAGCAGTTTCAGCAGCACGACCACGCGATCCGCACCGGACTCGCATTCAAATACTGCGTCGAGCCCGCAGAACGGTCCGGAGGCGATTGTCACTACCGAACCGCGCGCGAGCGCGGCTCTGCCGGCGAGCACGTGTGCGCCTGTCGCAGGATCTTCCCGCTGCTGCAAGTCGCGGATGACCGCATCGGAGACGACTTTGTAGCTGGTCCCGAAATGCACCACTCCCGAGACACCGACCGTGGAGCGCACCGGACTCATGGACTGCCGCCCTTCGTCCAGCCTCAGAAACAGGTAGCGCGGAAACAGCGCCACGATGCGCTGCCGCCAGCTGCCTTGCCGCAGTTGCCGCCGCAGCAGTTTGGGGAAATACGCCTGGTATCCCTGCCGCTCCAGATGCGACTGCGCAGCAGCCTCTCCCGCGGGCTTCGTATGAATCAGATACCAACGCAACATGCGGCGAACGCCGGACTGCCGGCAACCAGGAGCTACGTTCACTGGCTGAACGCAGGCAGCGTAGGCGCGAATCCCGGGACTGTCAATTGAGCGGGCCGCCGGCCGCCGGCGGCCTGTGTGCTTTGCAGCGCCCATGCTCAGAAGGAATGTACCGCCGCCGCCGCGATTGCCACGTTGTATATGATCGACGTGACGGCCTGCCAGAACGGCAGTGCAGGCATCCGTTCCGCGTCCAGTGGCACTACTACAGTGTCGCCTGGCTTGATCCGCACCTGCGATCCCAGCTGGAACCAGCGACTGCCCGAATTCGCGACCACGCTGCCATTGGCGCGGACGACATAGATCTTCGAGTGGTCCGCCCGGTTGGTCATTCCGCCGCTGAGAGAAATATAGTCGTCACGCCCCAGCCCCGGGGTGTACAGATGCGAAGTCGTAGTCTGCACCTCGCCGATAACGGTGACTTCCTGCTGGAACCTCGGGACGTACAGCACATCGTCGTTGCGCAGAATCACATCGTTCGCCGACCCGGGAGCCGCCTGCATCGCCCTTGGCAGATCGATCACCAACCGGCCGACCGCCTTGGCGCTGCGAAGCTGTCCCAGCAATGCCTCTCCGACAGAAAGCGACTGAGCGCCGCCGCCCTGGTTCGCCGCCGTAGCCTGCAGCGCCAACACGGCCAGATCGCGTTGCATCCGCGCTGCGAGCAGGTCGATCTGCTCCTGCTCGCGCTTTTTCAGTTCCTCGCGTGTGAACACGCTTCCCTCGGGGAATGCGAAATCCGTCAGTCCGCCGGCGCGCACGATTACCGAGCGGAGCGTCTCGCCCCGTCTAACGGCATAGCGGCCGGGGAAGCGCACTTCTCCGCCCAACGTCACGCTCTCCTGCCCGTGCCATTCGGGGACTTCCTTGATGCTCAGATTGTCGAACGGATGCAGCTTGATGTTGGCTGCAGGGTCGCCCTGGAGGGCAGCGGCAAGATCCACGTTGATCAACTGGGTACGGCGACCCT
>FTJL01000063.1_pt1 | contig 31219 bp, 32 predicted proteins | sample 1658551 | NCBI WGS metagenome assembly FTJL01 (sample SAMEA3914835, study PRJEB12502) | metagenome | biome: forest; material: soil | place: Canada | collected 2011-07-03 | depth 0.3 m
GCGCAGCCGGCCTGCTGGGCAGTGTCGGTGCACGCAACGCGGCGGCGGCTGATGTCCCCGACGTCGGTGCCGCGCAGGCGCCGCAGATTACCGACGTCAAAGGCAAGGTTGCCTACATTACCGGCGGCTCAAGCGGCATCGGCCTTGGAATCGCGCGCGTGTTTCACGAGGCCGGCATGAAGGTCGTGCTCGGTTACCTCGATGAGCAACACATCGGCGACGCGCTTAAGCAGTTTCCAGCCGATGATCCGCGTGTGTTTGCGATCAAGCACGACGTTATGGACCGCGATGCCTGGGAACGGACCGCAGATGCTATCGAGAAGAAATTCGGCGCACTGCAGGTGCTGGTCAACAACGCAGGCGTCGGCCTGCAGGCGCCCGCCAGCACGGGCAGCTACAAGGACTGGGAATGGGGCCTGGGTGTGAATCTCTGGGGACCCATCTACGGCGTCCACACTTATGTTCCGCGCATGATCGCCGGCAAGCAGGGTGCGCACATCGTCACCACCACCTCGACCAGCGGCATCCTGCCGGGCAGCGGCGCAGGCATCTACACCGTCGCCAAGATCGCAGCCGTCGGGCTCATGGAGGAATTGCGGCATGAACTGCGCAATACCAACATCGGGACCTCCGCCTTCATTCCCGGGCTGACCGCCACCAACATCGGCAGCAGCGAAAGCTATCGGCCGGCCTCATTGAAAAACGACGGACCGCCTGCGGTCGCACCCGGAGCGCAGCCGCGGCCCGCCCCAGGCGCCGGTGGACCGAGGCCTCGCCCGGCCGCTGCTGCCGGTACTGGCGGTGGCCCTGCTGCTGTAAGGCCGATGGACCCGATCGTGGCGGCTCGCTTCGTGCTCAACGGTATCCTGAACAACGACCTGTACATCGTCGCCGAACCCGAGTACCGCGCGGGCGTCGAGGCACGCTGCAATGCGCTGCTGGAGTCGATGGATCCGTTTAAGCCGCTGCCACCCGAATTGTTGCGCGGAAATGTGTACCGCACCCCGATCTACCAACAGGAAATCGCGCATCGCAAGGCGTCCCAGATCCGGGACATCGCCGGAATCTAACGGGCGTCGCCCACCGCGTCAGAGTGGTGCGTCACCGGCAATACATGCGATCCGGGCAGCGTAGACGGTCGGGCGTTGACAATGAATGTATATGCATGTAATATAGTATCTAAGGTGAAAACGTGAAATTGCTGGCACTTCCCTGTTACTGCGCGACGTTGCGCCAAGCTGCACGAGCGGTGACGGCACTCTACGAGGAAGCGCTCGGCGACGGCGGTCTGCCCGCCACGCAGTACACCGTGTTGCAGGTCCTCGATTCTGCTCCGAATTTGACCACGACGGACCTTGCAGAAGCGATTGGCATCGACCAGACCACGGCCACACGAACGTTGGCGCTGATTAGAAGGAGCGGTCTCGCGATCGACACTGTCGGCGAAGATCGCCGCCAGCGGCATTGGGCCCTCACCTCGAAAGGGCAGTCGGAGGTGAAAAAACTGAAGCCCCGCTGGGAGGCGGCACAAGAGTCTTTCGAGAAGCGCCTTGGACGGCCGGAAGCCGTGCTGCTGAAGAAAGTAGCGCATCTGGCGGCCACTAAACTGGCGCCGGGCTGACCGGCTTGCCGCGCCAATGAAGAGTCTCATCGTCTTTGTTCTTGTTATACATGTATATACATATAATGTAACGGAGAATCCATCATGACCGCACACACGCCCAAGTCCATCAGCCATGCCTTGTCACTCATCTCGGTCGCCGCTCTCATCCATGTCGGCAGCGCTGCGGCAGCGAGCCCCTCGGGCGATGTTCAGCAGCAGATGAGTACATTGCTCGCCGGCAGGATCGCAACTCATTCGACGCAGCAATCCGAGCGGCCCGACAACATCACAGCGCCGCCTGCTGTGGAACCTCAAGAGTTCGCAAAGCGACTGTTGCTGGGAGTCAGCGGCTCTCCCGTCGCACGTCCGTCGGAGTCGGGCAGTTCAAACGGCCAGAAAACCCCGCTCGCCCGCACCGACACGCAGGCAACCGTGCGGAAGCTGCTCCTCGGCGAACGAAATGCCGTCGCGGAGCGCTCGTAACCCGTGCCGCGGGCGCCAAGTGAGCAGGTGAAGCCTTAGAATCTCAGCCCGACTCTGATGGGCACGAACTGCATCTGGCTGCTACGCGGGGCGATACTCAAATAGCGTGCTTCGACGAAGAGCGACGGCCCGCCGGGATTGGACAGCTCCCATCCCAGCCCCGCATTCCAGGCGCTGCGCCAGGGGCTGGTGACTCGCTCGGCTGCGGTCAACACCGGACCGAAACCCGGCCCGCAAAAGTAATAGCCGCAGAAGATTCCGTCTTCAAATGTGACCTGCCGCAGGTGCGTCTGATCGCGATACCAGCCCGCTCCACCAAAGAGGTACACCAGGGAGCGGGATGACGGGGGCGAGAGGTTGAACTGCAAGTCCGCATCGCCTCCGTAGATGTTGCGGCGCGCGGCTGTAAAGCCTCCCGAATAGAGATTGAGAAGCGCGTTGCGTCCCCTGAATGAGCTGTAGCTGCCGTCCACCCGCAGGCCCACGGGTATCGCGGGAGATGGGAAAAACGTCAGTCCAAAGCCGACGTTATAGCCATCCTCGAGATACCGATCGGTTGCCCCGGCGGCAATGGAGTAGCCGCCGTCGATCCGCACAGAAAGTGGGTGCCACCCGGACTCAGCCTGTGGAGCCACGGGATGTAGACTTGAGGCGGCTGACGGCGGCGGCGCAACTGCGGCGGCGGCCTTGTCGCTCACCTCGTAGCCTCGCCCTTCAAGGCATGCTGTCAATGCGCGCCTATACTGATCGCGCCCGTTCGCGTTTTGCGCCGTCTGCGCCTCAGCCGAAGGTCGAGTTGGGTCGAATCCGCTTTGAGTCGTAGCCCAACGGTGGCACTCATAACGGTCCGTCCACTGCTGCTGATTGCTTTGGCCCTTCTTCGGGGAAATTTCCAGACCGCCCGGGCTCGCGGCGCCAGGCGGCGTGGCCGTCTCTTGCGGCGGAGAGGTCGTCACATATTGTGCGGTCGCGGGCGGTGACAGTATTACAAGAGCAACTGCCCAGAGACCGATGGCGCGTTGCTTAACCATACGTCTCCTCCTTACCGAGCGGTGTAGCCCCGAGCGTCAAAACAAGCTGTCTCAGCCCGCGCGAAATCGGACCGGAGTTCCGCGGTTGCGCCTGCGGGCGCGCTGCCGGCGGCGCCAACTGGGTCGAAGCCGCTTTGAGCGACCGCAAATCGATAGCATTCATACCGGTCCCGGGCCTGTTGGTCCTCACTTTGGCCGTTCTTGGGATACAGCATGGTCTTGGGTGGTTTCGGTTGCTGAGTACTCGAGGGAGCAGGGGGCGTGCCCGTCGGAGTCGGGACCACCGCAGCGTTGGTTTGCGCGGTGGCGGGCGGCGGTGTCGCAGTTACACGCGGCGCCTCCCGAATTGATGCCGCCGCCGCTCCGGTGACATCGGTGCCGGCAGGCACGGTCGCCGTCGCGCCTGGCGCGGGCGCAACCACCGCCAATTGCATACCGGTAGAGTGAGTCGCTTGCGCCGTTGCGCCAGCTGGTACCGCGCCCCCGACCAGATCAGTTGTTTCGCGGGTCCCTTCTTCGGGGTCGTTCACTACCTCGTAACCCTCTAGATCAGGCCGGGGCCGATAATAAACGTCGTTCGCGTAGAGATAGGTTTCACCCTTGCGCGCCAGGACGGTCACGAACCCAGGTAGTGACGGAACGACGAGGCCGATAGGGGGCGCGACAACGATGAAAGCCGGCCCCCGCGGCTCGAGCCAGATGCCGTCGTGATACCTGTACGGCAGGCCGGCGTACATCACTCCAATACTTCCCTTCGGCAGGTCGCGTATCAGCGCGCCCCGATCAGGGTAAACATGATCGTGGCCGTGGCGAGTATCCCGATGAGTATGGTATGCCTCAACCTGTTCCTCAGCGCGTTGCGGCTCACCAGTCTGGGCGTAGCCGTGCGTTTGAGCGAGACCCCCAAGGAAGACGGTGGCAATCAGGACGGCAGGTAATTTCATGGCAGCTCTCCCTTACCGGACCGCGGTCAGCATCCAGTCGGTCAGCGACTGCTGATGATTGACATCGAAACCAAGTTCAGGTTCAGAAGATTCCGTTCCGGGGAAATGCACGGGCCACTGTCGATGCGGCGGCCCGACCTGACGGCACGCCCGGTTGACTTGTGTCGCGCAGAGTTTCATTGGCAAGATACGTTCTCGCCGGCGGGTATACGCTGCAAATGGGGGGCTGGGCCGTGAAGTTCCTTCCGCTGGTGTGGGCCGGAATCTGGCGCAAGCGCAGCCGCTCCATTCTCATCTTCGCGCAGGTCGTCATCGCCTTCACGCTGTTCGGCACCCTGCAGGGCCTGAACACCGCCATCAAGCAGGTGGTGAACAGCACCCATGCGGACCGCTTGTACGTCGGCAGCCGTTTGCGATTCGGCACGCCGCTGCCCATTTCCATCGTCGCGCGCCTGCAGGCCACCCCTGGGGTGATCGGCACCTCGTACCGGTTCGCATTCGGAGGCTCCTACCAGAAAGCCACCCAGAATGTCCCGATCATGGGCACCGATGTCGAGTCACTCATGTCGATGTATCCCGAGCTGCGCAGTGAGCCTGAGCAGGTGCTGCAGCAGCTCAAGCAGGCCCAGGATGGCGCCATCGTGGGCCTCATGACGATGCGCAAGTACGGCTGGAAAGTGGGCCAGCGCATCACTCTGCAATCGCCCCTGCCGCAAAAGAACGGCTCGCGCGACTGGACCTTCCAGATCCTCGGCACCTATCAGAATACCGAGCAGCCCGATCAGGCACTGCTGATCCTCGCGAACTATCGCTACATCAACGAGGCGCAGGCGGGGCAAGTGGATACGATTGCGTTCGCGACCGTGCGCATCGCCGATCCGGCGCAGGCGCCGCAGGTGGAGCAGGCGATCGACCGGCAATTCGCCAACTCCCCAAACGAAACACTGACTCAATCGGAGCAGGAGCTCGCGGCGTCCCAGGTCGAGGACCTGGGCGATCTGGATGTGGTCGTGCACCGCATCACCGCAGCGACGTTTTTCGTCCTGTTGTTTGCGACGGGCGCGCTGATGATGCAATCCATCCGCGAGCGCACGCCCGAGCTCGCCGTATTGAAAACGTTTGGGTTTTCGGACCCCTTGGTGATGGTACTGATACTGTCTGAGACCCTGACGTTGTGCGTTGCGGGCGCCGGGTTCGGCCTGTGGATCTCATCGCGAATCCTACCTCTCGCGCGCGACCTGATTGGACTCGGGTCCCTGCCGGCAGCTGTAGTCGCGGCAGGGTTGGCCTGCGCGGTGGCGCTGGCGCTCGCAGGCGGAGCCATTCCAGCCTGGCGCGGATTGCGCTTGCGCGTGGTTGACGCGCTTGCCAACCGCTGAGAGCACACGCACATGCATGGATTTCGGCAATCACTCTCCCTGACGATCACAGCTGTACGCAGCATTCCGGAGCGCGTTGGGGCCTCCCTTGTGACCGTGATTGGAGTCATCACGGTGATGGGCGTCCTCGTCACCATGTTGGCGTTGGGAGAAGGCCTCGAACGACTCGCACAGACCGGATCGCGCCCGGACCGGGTCTCAGTTATCGCTGCCGGCGCCCAGTCTTCACTGGCAAGCTCGGTAACGCGCGCGACACTCGACAAGGTGATCGACAAGCCGGGGATCCGCCACGACGCGCAGGGCAAACCGCTCGTCACGCCAGTCGTTCTCATGATTATCGACGGCGTGACCCGGAAAAATCGCCACGGCAGCATCGGATTCTTCGCGGCCGGGCCCCAGTGGCGACAGATCTGGCCGGATGTGCGGGTCGTTGAGGGTCGATACTTCGAACCCGGACTGCACGAGCTGCTGGTCAGCCAGCGCATCCGCAATGGTTTCAAAGGTATGAATCTCGGTGACACCGTCAATGCCCGCGGCACCGCTTGGAAGATTGTCGGTGTTTACAAGGACACGGGCGGTTTCTTTGATAACTCTCTGGTCGCCGATGCGGATACCGTGGTTGCGGCATTTCCACAGACGACCTATGCCTCGCTCAGCGTGATTCTGCAGTCGCCGGCAGATTTCAAGACCTTCAAGGACGCCGTGCGAGGCGATCCGACTCTTGCGGCCGACGTGCAGACGGACGAAGAAACCAGCGAATCCGTCATCAAGGGCCTGCGGGCCGTCCTCGACTTCATCAGCTACTTCATCGGCGGTTTGATGGGAATCGGTGCGGCGTGTGGGGCGCTGAGCAGTCTGTATGCCGCGGTGGATTCGCGCACCCGGGAGATCGCGACGCTACGGGCCATCGGCTTCGGCTCCAGCCCGGTCGTCACATCCGTGTTGGTCGAAGGGCTGCTTCTGGCGCTTCCGGCCGCTGCGCTGGGTGCGGGTATCGCGTGGTTCTTCTTCAATGGACACATCGTGGTCGCCAACGGACTGACGTTCCACATGACGGTCACTCCGCATCTGGTGGTTGTCAGCCTCTGCTGGGCGATCGCGATTGCCATGATCGGCGGATTGCTGCCGGCGATGAGGGCCGCCCGGCTGCCTGTTGCGACGGCGTTACGCGCCGGCTGAAACCGTGCGAGTAATGTGGCGGCGCTCGATCAGTGATCCGCAGAGCTGCGCTAGTCTAGTCCCACCGAGTCGCGTTCTTCGGGAAGCCGGGTCGCTGTACACGTACCACACAGAAGCGTTGGCCGGTGGGCGCCTGCATCACCACCCAACGCTCCAAACGCACCACCACACTCGCACCTAGCTTCTCCAGTCGCGCCACCTCGGCAAAGATGTCGTCAGTCTCGATATCTATGTGGACGCGACTGTCGTGATCGACGCCCTGGATTTGCACTATCGGCTCGTCGGGTGGGGTATCCAGCATCCGGTAGTTGTCGCGGCTGCCAGGGTGATTGAGATCCACCGCGCGACCCAGTGCCTGGCTCCAGAATTGAGCCGCTTCATCCACGTTGGACGTCCTGCAGTCGATCAGTACGGCGCAAAAGCGGGAATGGTGCATATCGGTATCCTTATTTCCAGGCAACCGGTTTGACGCCTTGCCGGCGCGGACCGACGCTCGCCATGATATCGTTCGTTATGATACCTGCGCGCAACGGTCTGGGATTGCCGGCTTAAGCTGTGAGCACGGCGAATCGCAGTGCCGGCACATTCCTTTTCCGGAGAGTCCGATGCATCACGGTAGTTGCCTGTGCGGGTCGATCCGGTATTCCATCGATGATGAGTTGAAATTCATTGTCAACTGTCACTGTCGGTTTTGTCGTAAAGCCCATGGTGCGCCTTTTACCACTGTGTTGTTCATGCCTTTCTCCAAGTTCGAGCTCACGCAGGGGCAGGGGTGGCTCACCGGCTACGAAGTCACGGCGGCGAATGCGTGGCGATATTTTTGTGCAAAGTGCGGAACCCGCCTGTACAGCCATGCGCCGTCGGCGGGGATGATCAGCCTGGTCGTCGCAAGTCTGGAGCCCGGCGCACAGCTACACCCGATTGCCAACATCAATGTCGAGTCCAGATGCCCGTGGTACGAAATAAATGACGGTTTGCCCCAATTTCAGTCGGTGCCCAGCCACGCGCAGTTCGGGCAATTGCTGTCGTAGGACCTAAGCTGTCGGGTGCTGCGGCTGCACGAATAGGCTACCATTTCCCTATGTCAGCCCCTGAGCCGCGTTTCAAGCTGTTCGCCGCGCGTCACAGCCGCGCGGCGGCCATGCCATTCATCATGGTAACGGCGCTGATCGACATGATCTCGATCGGCCTGATCATTCCCGTGTTGCCGGCGCTGGTGGGCAGTTTCACGGGCACGCAAACAGATCAGGCGCTGTGGTATGGCGTCGTCACCTTTACATTCAGCTTTGCCAATTTCTTCGGCTCGCCGCTGTTGGGCGCGCTCTCCGACAGCTACGGCCGCCGACCCGTATTGCTGATCGGATTTTCCGGCCTGATGATCAGCTTCTTTACCACGGCACTGGCGACATCGCTTGCCATGTTGATTGCCATACGGCTGGTGGGAGGCGCGATGCAGGCCAATCTTTCGGTCGCCAGCGCCTATGTGGCCGACATCACGCCGCCCGAACAGCGGGCCAAGCGCTTCGGTATGTTGGGAGCCATGTTCGGCGTGGGGTTCATTCTCGGACCGGTGATCGGTGGACTGCTGGGCGCCATCAGCCTGCGTCTGCCGTTCTATACGGCAGGCTCGCTGGCGATGCTCAATCTGCTGTATGGTTTCTTCGTATTGCCCGAATCGCTGCCGGCCGGGCGCCGCCATGCCTTTGATTGGAAGGCCGTCAATCCATTCGGTGCACTGCGTCGGCTGACTCAATTGAAGGCCGTCGCACCGCTGGCTGTTGTCGTGGCTTGCTGCGGGCTGGCGCAATTTGTGCTCTACACCTGCTGGGTGCTGTACACCACCTTCAAATTCGGCTGGGGACCTGAGGACAATGGCTGGTCACTGGCGGCGGTGGGCGTGGTCTCCGCCATCGTGCAGGGCCTGTTACTGGGCCGGATCCTGAAGCTCATCAGCGTGCGGCGGCTTGCGGTGTTGGGGTTGATCTCCTCCACGCTTGCCTATGCACTCTGGGGAGCCGCTACACACGGCTGGATGATGTACGCGATCATCTTCGTCAATCTGCTGGGCGCAACCGTGTCGTCAACCATTCAAAGCATCATTTCAGGTGCAGCGGACGCACAGAATCAGGGCAGGACGCTCGGCGCACTCGGCGGCTTGAATAGCCTGATGGCCGTGATCGCGCCGGTCATCGGCGCGCCGCTCCTGACGATGGTGTCTCACCTCCCCAAGGGTGACTGGCGCATCGGCGCGCCGTACTACTTCTGCGCATTGCTTCAGGCGGTTGCGTTGATTCTGACGGTCGTGCATTTTCGCAGCGAGCGCCGCGAGCGACTGGCCATGCAAACAGGCGCGTAGTGGGTTACGGATACTGATCTTCGCGTACCCACCAGCCATGAATCTGCGGCGATGCCTGCACGGGTAGCTGGACCGTGGCGATCGGTCCGTCTCCCAAGTGTTCGGCGTCAAAGATCAGGAGGTCGGATCGTAGGTGCTGATCGAGATGCCAGGCGACACCCATGAGGTAGCCGTCCCCCTCCCGGGCGTGGGCACTCCGGGGCGCGAAGACGGGCTCGCCAAGTGACAGGGTGGCCGGCGCTTTCCACAATTGATAGGAGCGAGTCTGATGGTCGACGCGCGCATAGCAGGCCGCCTTCCATCGCACGGGATCGGCCGGATCCGGGCAGCCCATGAAGCCGTAGCGGTACGGCACGGTGTTGTAGCGATCATCCTGCCTCGGCAGCGGCGCAATCAGCGGGTACAGTTTTTCGATGCCATAGCCGTTGTTGCGACCGCTTAAGTTTACCGTTAGACGATGCAGATAACTGCTGCCCGCAGCCGGATCGAAGGGCGCTCCATCCTTGTTGGGTATCACTGGGTACGGGTTGGACGCAGTGATCTCTCTATCGAAGTACAATTTGCCTGCGGTTTCGAAGGCGCCCAGTGTGTGGGCGCCGCCCCGCGCGGGACCTTCGATCCACTTGAGATCCTTGCCGTCGCCGTAGCGACGCAGAAAGCCGAAAAAGGTCTTCTGGTCCTTGTCCCAGGACCAGTGAATCCCGCCGCGCTTCATCTGTTCGTGGTCGATCGCCAGTGGAGTGAGGAAGAAGGCAATATGGTTTTCGGTGACGGCGAAGTCGTGCACGCTGCTGACGTAGGGCATCTCGACTTCAGCGTCCCACACCTTCTTGCCCTGCCGGTCGATCTCGAATACCGCGATTGTCCGGCTGCCGAATCCGCGAGCTTCGTACCCGAAGGCGACGATGTTTCCGCTGGTAGAGCAGACCTTCGGGTGCGCGGTAAAAGGCTGATCGGCAGGTAACTGGCCCTCGAAAGTGTAGACGGGCTCGATTGTCGCGAGCGTATTCAGGTCCAAAGAGGTGGGTGGACTGTCCTCCTTGAGCGCGAGAATCAGGTTCTTGTGATGAATGATGTGGGTGTTGGCGGTGCTGCGGCTCAGGCCCTGCACGCTACGATCGTCCAGGGAGGGGTTGCGGTACATCGGCATCAGGTTTCTGCGAGCCTTGTCCTGGGCGACGTAGCGTTCCGTTCTCACGTAGCGGCTGCGGTAATCGACGCGGCCATTCCTGATTCGGAACAGACGAATGTGCCCTTCGCCGTCGAACGGGATGTTGCCCGGAGCAAGCGGATACTGGGGGTCCGGTCCGACCGCGTAGAACCCGCCGCTGAGATTCTCGGGGATCTTCCCTTCCATCGAGCAATCCCGCACGTCGACTTCTGCACGCAGCGGAACGTAGGTAGCGCCCAATATGGGAGTTTCGGTCATGGAGTCACCCGCGGGCCGTGTCGAGATCGGTTTAGAGTGACGTCACCCGAGCAACGAAGTCAACGCGGGGCGCTTGCGACGGTGTCGCGCCCGGCAGCGAGGACAAGCGCTCCGATGTGCGATGAAGAACGTCGCGCAAGCAACTGAAGGCGGGTAACCGGCATTCTGCCGGGCAAATCGGCGCATTCGTCGCAATCCCCGGTGCGCCCCGGCGGTCGGAGGCAGCATGGGTACGTGCCAACCCGCACCGAGAGGTCGCCATGCACTCCGAGGATAGACTGCACGCATTAGATGCCGTCAGAGCCTTCGCCCTGCTATCCGGCATCGCCCTGCACGCCGCGCAACCGTATATCGCGATGCTTCCGTGGATGACAACCGAGCCGCCGAGCGATGCGCTGGCCGCCATTTGGTACACGATTCACATGTTTCGGATGCCATTGTTTTTTCTCATCGCAGGTTTCTTCGGCCGCATGCTGCTCGAGCGGCGTGGCATGCCCGCATTCATCAAGGACCGGGCCGGGCGAATCCTGCTGCCGCTCGTTGTTGGGTTGCCGGTCGTCATGGTGCTGACGGCAATCGCCTACTTGCTCGGGTCACTAGCCGCAGGCGGGGACCTGCAGAGCCTGCGAGGACTGCGGCCTCCGCCGTCACCGGCGCACCAGAGTGCGCTCGCCAGCATCAACCTGATCCATCTGTGGTTCCTCTACTATCTGCTCCTCTTCTACACCGGCGCCCTCATTGTACGTTGGGTGTTCGGCAGCAATGGGCGCGTGTCCGGTGCGGTGGACGCGGGGGTCAGGTTCCTGATGCGCGGCATGTGGGGTCCTCTACTTCTGGCGCTGCCTATCGCCTGGTACTACTTCCGCCTTGAAACCTGGTCGCCCTGGGGAGGGCTGCCTGCACCCTTCTCGCTCATCCCGGACGTCGGAGCCCTCGTCGCATACGGTCTTTTCTTCAGTTTTGGCTGGCTGCTGCACCGTCAGCAGCAGTTGCTGCTATCCCTCGAGAGGCGCTGGCCGCTCTACGGCGCGCTCGCTGTGGCGGCTTGGGCTGTGTGTCGCGCGATCGGCGGCTGGACACCGCATTGGGGGCCTTTTCTGAAAGACGGCGACCTGGCGGTGTATACCGTGAGCTACCTGGTAGCAGCGTGGTGCTGGTCATTCGCACTGATCGGTGTCGCCATACGCTTTCTGTCGAACTATAGCCCTGCACGTCGCTACCTCGCCGACTCGTCCTATTGGCTCTACCTGATGCACATACCGGCGCTGTTTTTTTTCGGGCAGTGTCTGCATCCGCTTGCGTGGCCCGGAAGTATCAAGTATCTGGTATCCATTGTGGGTGCAGTAGGGATCCTGCTCTTGAGCTATCACTACCTGGTTCGATTCACCTTCGTCGGGGCGACGCTCAATGGAAGAAGGCAGCCACGCGTCAGGGCGGAGTTGCCGCGAACCGCAGCCCTGGGCTGATTGATGCGGGCACTCGCTACTTCCTCTCCAATACTTCCCGTCGGGTGGCAGGGCGGGGAGTTGCGCACGGTCCTGATGATCATTGCGGTGTGCAGCTGGTTCTCGCTCTATCTGGGCGTGCAGCACCCGGGCTCCGTGATGAACAATCTCATCCTCAGCAATGCGATCGGGTTGAGCCAATGGACGGTCTCGATGCTCGTGCGACTGTTCTTTCACGGTCGGCTGCCTGCATGGGGCGTCGTATTGCATATTCCCACGGGGATCGTATTGGGTTCAAAGCTGGCGAGCCTCGCCGGCGCCCCGAACCTCGCCGCGCTCATGGTCCACCATCCGGCGATCCTGCGTCAGGACATACTGAGCGGACTCCTTGTCGCCGTCGCGGTTACTGCCTTCTTCCTCTATTTCTCACAAACGCGAAATGTGCGCGAAGAGCTGGAGCGCGAGCGGCGTCGCGCCGCCGAAGCCCTGCAGGCCGAAACGGCCGCCCGACTCGCGTTGCTCCAGGCGCAGATCGAGCCGCACTTTCTGTTCAATACCCTCGCCAACATTCATAGCCTGATCGAGCGGCAGCCGGAAACGGCGAGTCTGATTCTCGAAAATCTCAATTCCTACCTGCGGACCAGCCTGCGCCGTACCCGGCAGGCGACTTCGACGCTGGGTGAGGAGATCGATCTGGTGGAGACGCTGTTGGCTATCGCCGCCGCGCGCCTCGGTCCGCGGCTCGAGTACACCATCTCGGCGCCACAGGAGCTTCGGTCCCATCCGCTGCCGCCGCTTCTGCTTCAACCGCTGGTGGAAAACGCCATTCTGCACGGCGTGGAGCCTGCGGTCGCCGGCGGAAAGATTCAAGTCGACGTCCGCAAAGGAAACGACGAGTTGGAACTCAACGTAACAGATACCGGCGTCGGCATGAACGACACCGCACCCCAGGGGGTGGGCCTGGCGAATGTACGGGCGCGTCTCGCCAGCCTCTATGGCAAGAAGGGCAGACTTGCCCTGTATGCGAACGTGCCGCACGGCGTTGTTGCAAAGTTGACGGTTCCGGGTGCGACTACGGGACCGATGCCGTGAACACAGTCCTGATTGCCGACGACGAGCCGCAATTGGCGCAGGACTTCTCCCGGCGCCTCAAGCGCTGCTGGAATGATGTCGAGGTCGTTGCAGTCGTGGAGAACGGCTTGCAGGCGGTTGCGCAGATGCGCAGCCTGAACCCGCAGTTTGCGTTCCTGGACATCCGCATGCCTGGATTGAGCGGTCTGGAGGTGGCAGCTGCTGCTGTGAACACCCGCGTCGTTTTTGTGACTGCCTACGAGGAGTATGCGCTCGCAGCGTTCGAAGCGTCGGCGGTCGACTACCTGGTGAAGCCTGTCTCCAACGGCCGGCTGGCGCAATGCGTTCTTAAGTTGCAGCAGACCTCAGCGCCGCGTCCCGACCTGATTGCGCTTCTGAAACAGTTCGAGCAGTCGAAACCCTCCTACCTGGCATGGGTGCATAGCGGTGTCGGCAACACGACGCGCGTACTCTCGGTGACTGAAATTTTGTACTTTCAGGCAGCCGACAAGTACACCGAAGTGGTCACGGCTGAGGGGCGACACGTGATTCGCACCTCGCTCAGGGAACTGGTGCAGAGCCTCGATCCCATGCAGTTCGCACCGATTCATCGCAGCACTATTGTCAACCTGCATTGCGTGGCAAGACTGGAGCGCGACGTGCTGGGCCGCTCGCTGATTTACCTGAAGAACCATCCCGACGTGCTCACGGTAAGTCGCGCGTATCTGTCGCGATTCAGACAGATGTAGTCTTACTTTTTTTTGGGGCTGCGCCGGCATCGCGTAGCGCCGGCTCGAGGGCGCGAGAGAATCTGCTCACCGCTGCGCCGGGTCCGCCAGGCCCCATTGCGTGAGCCATGTTTTCATCCTGGTGATTTCGGCGCGTTGGGTGACCAGAATGTCATCAACGAGTACGTCGATCCCGTAGGGCTGACGTCCGCTTGCGAACTGCCGCCGTTGCTGTGCGCGTCCCATATCGAGTGCGGCCTCATGGTGGTAGATCATTCCCTGCAACCACAATCTTTCGAATTCCGCACCATTCGCCGCAGCCAACGCCGCCATCTGGGCTCTGGATAACATGCCGGGCATGGGCGGGTCGCCCTCCATGTCATGATGCGGGGCCTCCATGCCGCGCTCTGCCGCCGCGCGCAGCAGTGTTTTCATCTGGTCAATCTCCGCTCGCTGCGCTCCATCGACATAGCGGGCAAAGCGGACGAAATCCTCGCGATGGGTTCGGGAGGGCACCAACGCCGCCATATCGAGGGCCTGCTCGTGATGCACGATCATGTGAGTCAGGAACATCAGGTCATCTTGGGTGTAAAGCGGCGTTGCAGCTTCTGCGCCGGTGGCAGCCGGGAGTGTGCCTCCATGCACATGATTTTCGCCCCATGCAATCGACGTCATGCCGATCAAAAGTACTGACACGAGCCGCCGTCCCGACACACGTCGTCCGCCGATCGGCGTCGGGAGGGGCGCGTCCATCTAAGGACTGGCTGCACGCGAGCTGCCGCTCGAGCGCGGCGGTCCCGATGGATGCGGGCTGGTGCGATTCGAGGAATAAACCGCATTCTTAGGCACTTCGTCCGCGTACGGCCCGGTGTATTTCAGGACGTGTAATCCGGAATTATTGTCGCCGACATAGATCAATCCGTTGTGGATATCGGGGTAGGTCATGATGTCCCCCCACGGGATGGGCCGCGCATGTCCCACTTCGCGTGGATTGAACGGATTTGAGATGTCGATCGCGCGCACCCCGTGTCCGAGCCAGCCGACAAAGACGATGTCGGGAAGCACGGTCGGATTGTGGGCGTGCATCATGGGGCGGATCAGTGCGCCGGGTGGTTTCGGCTGTACGATGCACTTCTCGACCAGGCTGTCCGCTTGGGCCAGGGCACCGATCATCATCGGCGTGATCTCCGACTCGACGTTGATGATTCTCAAGCCTCGCTCCGGGCACGGACCGAACGGCCACTCTTCCGTAATCACGACCCAAGCCGGACGTTTTTTCGTATTGCCGTTGGTGAGTGACGGGCGGTTGGGGACCGGCACGGCGCTATGCACACCCACCATTGCGACGAGCGGTGGGGTGAAACTGAAGCGCGAACGAGTTTCGAGACGGATGTAACGCGCGAGCTTGTCCGCGTCGGACCGGTCCGAGTTCAGCATCGCCAGCACGCCGGGATCGGAATTGAGAACCGGATGGACGCAGTCATTGGCTACGGCAGGAAGCCTCTTCACATCGACGACGCCTCCAACCTTCCCATCGATCCACGCGTTGCTCGACCGCAGATTGCAGGTATTCCCGGACGCAATTTGCGCGTTGCTCTTTTGCGCGATGGCCTCCGTGTTCAGGATGTACATACCTGCGGTGGTGCCCGCGACGTAGAAGCGCTCGCCGTCATCGGACATGGTTCCCGAATGCAGGCTGTTCACCTGTGATGGCTGCGAGGCGCCGGGGCGTCCCCACTGATCAGTCAGCTGGTGGTAATCGGCAAAACGGCCTGAGGAGTAGAGTCCGGTTGCGTCGGGGCGTTCGTTGCGCACCGGGCCCCCGATGTTCTCGAGTGTGAAAGACGCGAGGAACAGTGGGTTCTTGAGCACCGCGCCGGTCTTTTCATCGGTGATCGCGGTAATGATGAGATCCTCATCCTGCGATCCGTAGGTCTGGGAGATCACGAGCAGCCGATTTGGGTTGCGCGGGTCGTGCCATAGATAGAACTCGTGAGCGAGTACCCCTTTGGCCGTGGCGCCGTTATCCACCGGCAGGCAAGTGTTCGGATCCAGCGTATAGGTAATTACGTCACCGCCGGTGCCGGTGGCGGCGCTGCGCACCATCAACATGCGCTCGACACCGTCAGTGGAGGTGTAATTGTATGGACGCAACTCCCGGTCACGCACAGCCGTCTCGCCGTTGTCGACGGTCAGCTGAGGCATCGTGCCGACCTTTACCGGCGCATCCTTCTCGGGATTCGGCTGGATCCTGAAGATCATGACGTCCAGGGTGACACGCGGCCCGGTCGTGTTGGTCGAGTTGCTGCGACCCCAGTAAAGGCAGTCCCCGGCAATCCCTAAGCCCGTAGAACCCCATCCGGTCGGAAAGCCATCCAGGTCGCCGCCGCTCCACTTGCCCGTCACCGGATCCTTCTTCGAAGGTGCGGTGGGGACCCAGTGGACCCACTCGAAGTTGCGGAACAGGCCCAGCTTCTTCGCCGCCACGAAGGCCCCCGCGTGGGCGTCTTTTGCAGAGGAGGTGGGGTCGAGGTCGCCCTGGGCATTCATACGGCCGCCCGGCAGTTTCGCGAACGGGATATCGAATGTGGTGTACGTTGCCGGCACGCATTGCGCTGATTTTCCAGTCTCGGGATCAGCGCACGTTGAGTTGTCATGGTGCGCGCCGGCCGCGAGCGCTACGGCTGCAATTGCGGCAAGCCCCATTGTGGAAATAATGAGTGCCATGGGCTTCAGTCGCATGATTTCCCCCCCCCCTTTTGCGCGTTCGCCTGTGGAATCATTGTACTGCGATTCTTCTGACGCGCCGACTTTCCAACCCTGCTGCAGCGGACGGTCGTTTAATATAAAGTGATGCTAAGTAGGGGGGCGTCCATGAATAAATTGATCCTGTCGCTGGTCGCATTGTGTGGTGTCGTCGCTCAGGCGCGTGCGCAGCAGGGACCGCCGCCTGCCCCGCAACCCCAACCGCGACCCACCTGTACGCGCGAATCTCTCCAGTCCGCGGTCGACAGCTACCTCGCCGCACAGAGGGCCGGGGATCGCTCGAAGATGTCGGTGGCCGACAAGGTGAAATACCTCGAGAACATGAGTGAGGTTGCGGCCGACAAAGGGACATGGAACACCGCTCTGCCGGTTGCCTTTGCACGCAGCTTCCTCGACGCGGACCGCTGCAGGACGTTTTCCGAAGTGATCGTGACGGAGGGTGGACGTCAATACGTGATCGGCACACGCCTGAGCGTGGACAACGGCAAGATCAGGGGCATCGATAGCCTCGTCTCGCACAAGGGGGACTGGCTGTTCAATGCCAATGCCTATCTGAAGTACTCGAGCAAAGAAGACTGGACTGCGTCGAAGACGGCGTCGCCCGCTTCGATGCAAGAGCTCATCAGTGCCGCCAATAGTTATCTCGACTTGTTCTCGGACAAGGTCGAGAAGGCTCCGTGGGGCAGGCCCTGTGCACGGCTGGAGGGTGGCGCGTACACCAATCGCAATGGCGATCCGAACGCGACTTGCGAGGTGGGCATTCCGGGGGGAGTGCTCTACATTGTCAATCGCGACTATGTCGTGGACGAGAAGCAGGGCGTGATCAACGTGTTTTGCCGGTTCGGCAACAGCAGCACGGGCATGCCGGATTCGCACACTTTCCGGCTGGTGGACGGCAAGATCCGCAACGTTCATACCATCAGCATCAATCTCAGCCCGGACAGGCCCTCGCCGCAGGCGGACGACAACGGCGCGATGCTGCTGCGGTAACAGATCGGGCATCGCACGCCGAAGCCGCTCCGCCGTCGGGAGAGGGGAGTAGCAGCGTGACGTTAACGTGGTTTCACCGCCTTGGCTCCCCGCCATTCGCTTACGAGCTGGCTCGTCGCCTGACGCCGTGGCTCGCATGGCCGGCGGCCATCCTCATTGCTTACGCACTGTATATGGGCTTGTTCGTGGTGCCGCAGGATTACCAGCAGGGCGAAGGCTATCGCATTATTTTCATCCACGCCCCTTCCGCCTGGCTGTCTCGCGCTGCGTTCAGCGTTCGATGACGTGCAACGAGCCGATCGAGTCAGCGCACTCCTGGCAGTCGTAGGTCTCGTGAATGTGCCCGTCATCCATTTCTCGGTGACCTGGTGGAACTCGCTTCATCAGGCGCCCTCGATCATGAAGCTGGGCAAGCCGACCATGCCGCCGGAAATGTATGTGCCGATACTTGCGATGTTTCTCGGATTTACGCTGTTGTTCGGCGCGCTGGTGCTCACCCGCCTGCGGGCGGAAATCATGCTCCGCGAGCGCAACGCCAGCTGGCTCCGTGACGCGGTGTGCATATGAGAGCGTTTTTTTAAGATGGGTGGCTACGCGCCTTACGTTTGGCCCGCTTACGGGGTGGTGACAGCCGCCATCGTGCTCAACATCGTCCTGGCGCGTCGCGCACTGATCCGGGCACGTCAGCAAGTGCTGCGGCGGTTGGCGATGAACCAGGCGACTGCGCGCTAGCATACGAAAGCTGCGGTTGCGTGCTTCCGCTAGAAGGCGAGTGCTGCGCTGCCAATGATACTGTGTGGCGTAATCGCAACGCTGACGCTTGAATCCCGGCGCTGCAGTTCTGACCTCGCCGCTTCCAGACATTTCTTAAGAAACCCGCGCATTGACAGCACGGTCGCGGCGAGGCCCATCGACATGCAAACGTGGGCTTGTGTTGAATACTCCAACTCTGGCCCCAAAGGTGCGCGCGCGCTGCCCAGCCGTGCCACAGGGAACAACGCACGAAAAGGCACGATTCCCAGTGCCACAGCGGCGGGACGAACCAACTCTGTCCGCACTTCGGACGTTTCGCGCTACAGACATTAGTCCCGGCCAAGCCGGTCGCGCATGTTGGATGTTGGGTGTTTTCAGTCGCTGCGGTGCTGACACATCTTAAGACCGCGGCGCGCATTCACCACTGCGCGGACTTTGTTACGAATTCTGACCTCGGCAGTGCGTGTTGTTTTCCAACGGCTATTGCAATTGTAACGAAACTTAAAGAGGATCCCCCGCAACAATTCCTAGAACCCGAGCGGTTGACTCGCAACTGACTTTGGTCTCGTTGGTAAAAAGGGAGGGTGGGCAAATGTCTGTAGAACAGTCCGGATTCCTATTGCCTTGCGTCCGCACAGCGGTGTCTGTGGCGCTCGGCGTCGCCGCTTTGGCGGTGTTCGCATCACAGGTAGCTGGCGCACAAGAGGGCGCAGCGAATCAAGCCGGGGCCGCCAAAGAGGCGCCTGCGCTTCAGGAGGTCGTGGTAACCGGCTCGCGCATCGTGCGTAAGGACATGGTGTCGAACAGTCCGCTGGTCACGGTCGATAGCGCGGCGCTGGAAAGCCAGTCCGGCCTGAACGTTGAATCCTATCTGAACCAGTTGCCGAATTTTAATCCATCCGCAGCGCCGACGATGCTGACCGGGCCGGGCAGCAACAGCGACGTGCAGATCTCTGCAGTCAACTCGGTCGGCATCGCATCCGTGTCGCTGCGCGGCTTTGGCCCGAACCGCAGTCTGGTCCTGGTGGACGGCCACCGTACGACCCCGGTCAACGCGCTGATGGTGACCGACATCGACAGCATCCCGTCGTCCATGATCAAGCGGGTTGAAATCATCTCCGGCGGCGCTTCGGCCACCTACGGCGCCGATGCCATAGGAGGTGTGACAAACTTCATCCTGCGCAGGGATTTCGAAGGCCTGGAGCTCGATGCGCAAACCGGCGTCAACCAGGCCGGCGACGGTGCGGAAACGCGCGGCTCCGCCATCATGGGCAGCAAGATCGGTGACGGCCGCGGCAACATCGTGATGGCCATGGAGTACTACGATCGCCGGGCGGCTTACGAACGCAACAACTCCTTCTTCAGGAAGGGCTGGGCGGACCCCAACACCCCTGGTTCCGCGTTTGGCTTCTTCGGCTATAACGACTACAGCACGGGATTTTCCACGCCCAATATCAATACGGTCAATACGCTGCTCAACAATCCTCCGGGGCGCGGCACCGGCGCGTACGCGTTCCCCGGCTCGGGCGTGCTGTCGGCGTTCAAATTCAATTCCGACGGAACAATATTCGACAACATCGGTAACAACAACACTGCCGCCAATAGCCCGTTCGCCTATTACAAGGGCCCGATCGACGGCAAACAGTTCGCCTATCAGAACGTCTACGACACCAGCCAGGCCCCGGGAACCGGGCCTAAGGAGATCCAGACTCTCAAGTATGACGACCAGCAGGCGCTGACCAGTTCGCCGCAGACCCGCTACTCGTTCATGACTTCCGGCAGCTTCGATATCACCGACAACGTCAAGTTCTTCGCGGACGCACGCTATGCCGACAGCAAGACGACGACGTTCCTGATCCCGACCAACGCCAGTTACGGTTGGGAGGCCAGCATCCCGTACAACCCGACGACGGACAGCCCGGTCAACCCGGCGCTGGATTACACCAATCAAGCCAACGTCGCGGCGGTTTTGGCCAACCCTGCGGCCTTTGCGAACCCGAACTTCATCGCCCACGGGGCGGCGGGGGCCCAGCACCCGGTTCCGGTTCAGTTGGCAGTTTTGCTGAACAGCCGGGCCGCAGCGAGCATTTACTGCCTTCAGGGGAGCGCGGGCTGCGGCGCCGCAGGTTCGGGTACGACTGGAACGACGAATCCGACCCTGGTCGGCGGCGCCGTTCCGGGTACGGGGCGTCTCGGATCCTGGATCGCGGAAACCTACCCGTTGAACAGCTTCCCCCAGCGCCAGACGGTTGACAACACCTCCTCCTGGCAGATCGAGACCGGAGTCGATTTCAAGCTGCCGTTCCGCGACTGGACGGGTGAGGTCTATTACTCGCGCGGTGAGTCCGATACTTACAATATTGCCTACGGCGACAACTCGCTGACTCGTTGGCGCGCTGCGGTGACGGCGGCCGATTACGGCGCCAACGCCACGTTTCAGAATAACCTGAACGGCGCTTCCCCGGGCTTTGGCACCGTCAAAGTCCACTGCACCAGCGGCTTCTACAACACGCTGTTTTCCGCCGATGCCGTACCGTCCTCGGACTGCCAGGCCGCGGTCGAGGCGAATCTGCAAACCCGCACCCAGAACCAGCAGGACATCGGCGAGTTGAACTTCCAGGGCGGACTGTTCAACCTGCCCACCGGCGAAGTTCGCGCAGCGTTCGGCTTCCAGCATCGGCGCAACTCCGCGCAGTTCATTCCGGACATCCTGCAGTCGACGGAGTCTTTCGCCGACCAGGTGATCGGGGTCTACCCGACCGGCGCGCTGAACGCCCAGACCCAGGTCAACGATTACTACGGCGAGTTGCTGGTGCCGGTGGCCTCGGACCTCAAGTTCCTGAAAAAGGCCGAAATCGAGACGGGCGCCCGTTACTCCGATTACGACAAGACTTCCAGCACGGTGACGTTCAAAGTGCTGGCGAACCTTGAGTTCAACAACTACGCCCGCTTCCGGGGCGGTTTTAACCGTTCCACGCGCGCGCCCAATCTGGGTGAATTGTTTCTCAATCAGCAAGAGACGTTCGCCGTCGGTGGGGCGAACTTCGGTGATCCGTGCGGCCTGCTCTCGAACGCGACGTACGGGGCCGGCGGGGCGATTGCTCAGCCGGTACCCGGTCAGCCTGCGACGCATCTGGCTGCCGGACAGACCGCTGCCGGCGCCCAAAGCGCCTACCTGATCTGCCAGGCTCAAATGGGAACGGCCGCGAGCTTCTTCTATGGCCCGGGAGGTGCGGGTCCGGCGGGTGGCGCCACAGGATCCCTGTTCAACTTCCTTCTCCAGCAGGGCAATCCGAATTTGAAGTCTGAAACGGCGGACACCTGGTCGGCGGGCTTCGTCTTCGCCTCGCCCTTCGAGAACGACGTGTTCCACAACATGTCGGCCACCGTCGACTACTACATGATCACGATCAACCATGCGATCGAGCAATACTCCACCGATTACGCCCGCTACCTGTGCTACGGCACAGTAACCGTGACGGACGCGGTCGAGGCGGCGGCTCAGGCGGCTTCGTCTGCGTGCCAGAACGTATCTCGCAACAGCTCATCGGGCGCTGCGAATACGGTTCTGATCGCTTACGACAACCAGGCCACGATCAAAACATCCGGTGTTGACGTGGCGCTTAACTGGTTCTCCAAGATGTCCGATATGCACCTGCCGCTGCCGGGTGGCTTTGGTGTCAACATCGACGGAACCTGGCTGGATTACTACAAGACGAAACAGTCCCCGGCGTCCTTCGACGTGCTCACCGATTGGAAGGGCTCCCTGGGGCCGACATTGTCGGGTACCAATGCAGGCGCTTACGGCTATCGTGTGTTCACGAATTTCAACTACGTCCTGCCGAAGGTGAGCTTCAGCTTGCGGTGGCGGTTCCTGCCGTCGGTTGTGCAGGCCTCCAAGGCTGCTCAGCAGGCTATCATCAAGAATGACACCGCTGTCGCAGCAGGCGGCGGGGGTGTCCTCCTGAACTACACGCCGGACACGACTCTCGCGGTCCCGCACTACAACATCCTGGATATGTCGTTCAATTGGAACATCACCAGCTTCCTGGCGATCCGGGGTGGCATCGACAACCTGTTCAACGCGGTTCCGCCCATAACGACGGCGCTTGCGGGCTATCCGACGGGTACGAACCTGACGGCGGTCTGTGGTGGCAAACCCGGTTGCGTGAACCCGACCAACTACGTCATTCCCAATGACGGCTCGGGCAACACCAACGGGGGCTACTACGACATCCTGGGCCGCCGCTTCTTCCTGGGCTTCAAAGCCACTTTCTAGCAGCCGACTTGGCGCGATTCGCGGTGTATGGCGGCGGGCTGCTTAAGCCTGCCGCCTTTTTTGGTTTTAATTGATGCGTCTGACGCGCACCGAGCCGTTTTCCGTGGCGCAGGTCATGAGGAACGAGCCCATGGTCGCGCGTCGGATGACGATGGCGTCTCCTGTGGCGCAGAAGGGATCATTCCACCACTGGGTGACTCGCCAAACCTGATCATTGTCCAGCGTTATGACCTTTTCGCCGTAAGCGGCTGCCTGGATGGCGCGCAGATGCGCTTCGATGCGCTGCACGGGTTCCTTAGGTTGGCTTGCGCCGAAGGAGGCGACCTCAGATGTGGCTTGGCTGTGCGACACGGGTGCACTGGGTGCGGCTGCTGCAACGCTGCCGGTCGTAGTCTGGCTAGGGGGCGGTGCCGCTGCTGAGGCGGGTGTAACAGAGCTTGTTGCTGCGGCCGGTGCGTTGCGACCGGTCTGCGCTTCCGCGGGGCGCGTCGGTTTGAGTGCCTCGTCGTAGCACTGCAACCGGGCGGCATTGTCTTCGAGCTTTGTGCAGGCTGAAGCATCCGCGGCCACAGTCCGGGCGCCGGGGAGGGTGACGCAACAGGTCAACATAAGCGTGGTCGTAAGGTTTGATTTCATAGTTTTCCCCCATCCCCGATGCCATTTGCAATCATGCCCCTGCGGCTACCGGCAGCCGCACATCGACGCTGCTTCGGCCGGCCCGCCACAGAATCTTGCCACAAAACCCGGGAGTGAAGGACACGCGCACCAGGCCCCGGGTCCGCTTGCAGTGGCCGTGCTTCCCTTGCGCGGTCGCCGTAATCTTGGCGGAATTTCACAAGAATCTGTCGAATTTCCGCGTAGCCGACAGTGTTACTCTCTCGCTCACCCAAGGGAGGGTGAGCACATGGCAAATTCCATCGTACATTTCGAGATCTTCGCCAGCGACGTCGAACGAGCGCGCAAGTTCTATGAGCGCGCCTTCGGTTGGAAATTTGAAGTGGCCGGACCGCCGGACCTCTATCTGATCGCCACGGGTCCGGATACGGACCCGGGCATCAAGCAGGGCCTGATCGCCAAGCGCAGTGGTCCCGCCGCGCAAGGTTCGCTGAACAGTTTCCGGTGCACGATCAGTGTGAGTTCGATCGTAGAGAGTATGTCTGCCGTCGAGGCAGCAGGCGGCAAGCTGCGCTCACCCATCGTCGATATTCCTCACGTGGGCAAAGTGGTCGAGATCGCGGATACCGAAGACAACGTCGCCTGCATCCTGCAGTACATGCCTGGCCATCAGTTGGGTGTGAAATAGCTGATTGCTCGTGAGCTCGAATCCGCAACATACAGCAGTCCCGCTCGAATCGTTGCGCGCGTGGGTCGAAGGTTATCCGCAGGGCGGGCGGATCGAGCGGCATTCGCACGAGCAGGATCAGTTGGCGTTGATCTCGCAGTCCGCGGCCATTATCGAGACCGACGCCGTCTACGTCGTGCATCCGCTCTTGAAGGCACTGTGGCTGCCGGCAGGCATCGAGCATTCGGTGTACTCGCCGCGGCCGTTCAATCTGCACTCACTCTATTTTCCGCCCAACAGTTTGAAGATGAGCACAGAGCCACATATCCTGGGCCTCGACCCTCTGGCGCGGGAGTTGGTGCTGTTTCTATGTACGGCGTCGCGTCCTTCGCAACGCGACGCGCGTCATGCGCACGCCCTGGCTTTGCTCGAAGAACTGCTGCCGATGGCCAAGTCGGAATCTTTTTCGCTGCCGCGACCGACGAGCGAGCGGGCGCGCAAATTGGCGAATTACTTCGCTAGCCATCCGCAAGACGGGCGTGCACTGGAACTCGTCGCCGCAGATATCGGCGGAGCGAGTTTGCGTACATTCGAGCGACTGTTCGTCGACGAAACGGGCTTGAGTCTGGCCACGTGGCGGCGACAGAGTCGCCTGCTCGCGTCACTGTCGCTGTTGGCCGAGGGCAAGAGCATGAGCGAGGTCGCCCGCGCGGTGGGTTACGACAGTCATGCGGCGTTCAGTACCGCATTCAAGCTCTGTTTCGGCTTCTCGCCGTCGAACTATGTGTCAGGCTGAGCGGCGTGGTCGTTCGTGGAAGCCTTCCGGCCCGAGTTCGAACGCAAGCTCCCTGACTGATCGGGGCAGGTGCTACGATATTGGTAAGCGCACACGCCCCCAAAAGAGGCTATAGCCGTGATCTCTCGTCGCGATATTCTGCAAGCCGTTATGTTCGGCGCAGCGGTCAACGCAGAGGGTGCATCAAGCGCGCCAATGCTTGGATTGTTGTCGCCCGTCGAATCCGCGGTACCGTCCGAGGCGAACATCCTCTATCCGGCAGGGGTACGCTTTCAGGCTGCAAGCGTCGGTCTTGCAAAGATGACACCTGAGGGGTACGACGCAGTCCTCGACCGCATAGTGCCGACGGCCAAATTACTGGCCCGGCAAGGCGCTCGGGCGATCACCCTGATGGGCACCTCATTAAGCTTTTATAAGGGTGCCGCTTTTAATCGCGAGCTGACGCAGCGCGTTGCCCAGGCGAGCGGTTGCCCGGCAGTGACCATGAGTACCGCGGTGATCGAGGGGCTGCGGAGTGTCGGCGGCAAACGACTGGCGGTCGCCACCGCGTACAACGATGAGGTAAATCGGAGGCTGCAGATATTTCTTCATGAGGAAGGCTTTGAAGTGCTTACGATCCGGGGGTTGGGCGTCGAGAAGGTTGAGGACATCCATGCTGTGACCTCTGAGGGCTTGTTCAAATTCAGCGTCGCTGTGTTTGAATCCGCGAATCGCGCCGATGCCCTGCTGGTTTCATGCGGCGGACTGCACACGCTGGATTTGCTCGAACCTCTGGAGGGGCGCTGTAAAATTCCGGTGGTGTCCAGTCTCCCGCATGCGCTACGCGCCGGCGTGCGTCTTCTCGGCTTGAGCGGCCGCGCGCCGGGCTACGGGATGTTGCTGTCGCAGTTATGAGGTAAGCTGCCCAGCGCATGGGAACCGACACAAACATCCGGGCGCGCCGGTACGGGCTCTATTTTCTCTTCGCGACACTTGCGGGTTTGTTTCTTTTCAGTAAATCCCTCACGCAAAGCCTCATCACGCGGGATCCGACCCCCTGGTGGGGACTGCCGATCAGTTTCCTGCTCGGCACTTATCTTATAGCGCTGCTGAGTCCTGCGGTCCTGTGGCTGGGCCGCCGAAAGTTCACCGGACTACAGTAGTAGGTGACGCTACTACGCTGACCTGGGTGGCTGCAAGGAATTCCCGCCCCCGCACTTGCAGCGCACTGCTGCCGCACACAATAATTGCGGAAGGGGGGCCTTCGAATGAAATCGGCGATCGTCTGCAGTGTCTTTCTGAGTGTCGTCCTGCCCGTTTTCGCCCAGGCACCGCCCGGGCCCGAAACCTGCAATCGGGCGTGCCTCGAGGGGTACATTGATCGATACCTGGACGCGATGTTGGCGCATACGGTCAGTGATGATCTGTTTGCGCGCGACACGAAGTTCACGGAGAACGGCGTGCGCCTTCCGCTCGGCAATGAGGGCCTGTGGTTCCGCATGTCGGGCAAGGGCACATACAAGTTCTATGTGCCGGACGTGGAGACGCAGCAGGTGGCCTTCTTCGGCACCGTGCGGGAGAAGGAACGTAACGAGACGCTCCCGGTAGCCATCGTGCTGCGCCTGAAGATCGTCGGCAAGCTCATCACGGAGGTCGAGCAGCTTGTCATCCGGCCGGAAGGCGGCCTTACGAACAATGGGGGCCAGACGCCCCGGCCCGTATCTACCGCCGAACGCGTGGAGAAATTGGGCTCGCCGCATCCGATCTTCTCGCAGATCATTCCGGAGGCGAAGCGCCCTTCGCGCGAGGAACTCATCAGGACGGCAAACTATTACTTCTCCGGCTTGCAGCGTAACGACGGCAAGGGGTACTACCCGTTCACCGACGACTGCGATCGCTACGAGAACGGCAACCACTCGACCAACGTTCCGATGCGCAATCCGGACACCGGCCAGACGGAAGTCATGAGCTGCAAGAAGCAGTTCGAGGTTGCGCTCAAGAACGTCGTGTCACGCGTCCGCGACCGCCGTTTCGTCGCAGTGGATCGTGAGCGCGGCATCGTATTCGCGTTCGCCTTCTTCGATCACGAGAACATCAACTGGACCTGGCAGCTCGGCGAGCTCTTCAAGATCCAGGACGGCAAGATCCGCCGCATCGAGGCCATGTTCCAGCGAGCGCCCTACGGCATTAACTCCGGGTGGAGTACCTACGAGCAGGGGATGTCGGATCAGCCACAGCTCGTCAGGTAAACTCTGGACCTATCAAGAGTCCGTGGCAGCGGCTTTCGCGAGTTGCGCTTCAATCGCCCCGATCAGCGCGGGGTCGTCGGGTGCGGTCGAAGGTGCGAAGCGCGCGGCGATGCTGCCGTCACGGGAGATGAGAAATTTCTCGAAGTTCCACAGGATGCCCGGTGCCGGGTTCGGCGTCATGCCATAGCCTTTCAGTCTTTCGCGAAAGCCCTCGGCATCGCCTGACACAGGCACGCCGGATTGCGTGAGTTCGCGGTAGAGCGGGTGGGTCTGGCTGCCCGTCACGGCAACCTTGGCGAACATGGGAAAATCGACGGAAAAACTCGTCTGGCAAAATTGGGCTATCTCCTCGTTGGTGCCCGGCTCCTGGGCACCGAAATCATTGGCCGGGAAGCCGAGCACGACCAGGCCCTTGTGCCGGTATTGCTTGTAAAGGTTTTCGAGGCCGTCGTATTGCGGCGTCAGCCCGCATTTCGAGGCCACATTGACGACGAGCAGCACCTTCCCGGCATACGTTCCGAGGGACGTATCGGTGCCGGTGATCGTCTTCAGGGGTATGTTTTGTATCGCAGTAGACATGGTGAGGAATTCCTTATTTTAAAGGCTGACACATTTTACGCACTATCACTGAACTGACGGACCTGGCTGACCGAGGCTCAGGGTAAGAGCTAAGACGTACGCGACAGCTGGGGACCGGGTTGTCCGGATAGGTAGACCGCTGCGGTCGGGAATGCCGATGCCGGTAGAAAGCAGGGTGTTCCGGCCTTCCCGGTCGCTCCGTCGAATTGACACGGTGAGAGCTCGCCCCTATCTTGTACGGACCTTTCAGGAAGGATTTATCCATACCGTGGACGACGGTTCGAAGGCTCCACAGAAGCGCGCCGCGCTCGACTTCGACCAGGAACAGCAGCTCCTGGACGCAATCGAGCGCTGGGTGGAGAAGGAGGTCGCACCGCGGGTGCTGGAATTCGACCACGCGGACCGTTATCCGCAGGAGTTGGTCGAGCAGATGAAGGACCTGGGTCTGTTTGGGGCCACGGTGGGCTCGGACTACGGAGGTCTGGGATTGCCGGCAACGACCTACGCACGCATGGTCATGCATATTTCCTCGGTGTGGATGGCGATCACCGGGATATTCAATTCCCATCTGATGCTGGCCCTGGCGATCGAGAAGTTTGGCACCGAGGGGCAGAAGAGCGAATGGCTGCCGAAGCTCGCCACCGGCGAGGTGCGCGGTGGACTGGCGCTCACCGAGCCGAATGCGGGCACTGATCTGCAGGGCATTCGCATGACGGCCCGCCGCGAGGGCGCGGACTACGTGATCAACGGCACGAAGACCTGGATCACCAATGGCGTGGAGGGCTCCTGTTTTGCCCTGCTGGTCAAGACCGACCCCCAGGCCACGCCGCGTCACAAGGGCATGAGCCTGTTTATCGCCCCCAAACAGGCGGGGCTGACGGTCAGCAGGAAGTTCGAGAAGCTCGGCTACAAATCCATCGACTCCGCGGAACTTATTTTCGAGAACTACCGCGTGCCCGCGCACTACCTGATCGGAGAAGTGGAGGGGCAGGGGTTTTATCAGGCTACGGGGGGACTGGAACTCGGCCGCATCAACGTCGCGGCGCGCGGCGTGGGAATCGCCGAAGGTGCACTGAAGCTGGCCACCGAGTACTCGCAGACCCGTACGACCTTTGGCAAGCTCATCTGCGAGCACCAGGCGATCCAGCTCAAGCTCGGCGAGATGGTCACCCGGGCCCGTGCCGCAAGGCTGCTCACCTTGGATGCGGCGCAGGCTTTCGATCGCGGTGAACGCTGCGATCTGCAAGCCGGCATGGCCAAGTACTTTGCATCTGAAGCGGCGTTGGAAAATGCCACGGAATCGATGCGCATCCATGGGGCTTATGGCTACTCGAAGGAGTATCACATCGAGCGGCTGTATCGGGATGCTCCGCTGACCTGCATAGGGGAAGGCACCAACGAAATGCAGCGCATCATCATCGCTCGCCAATGGATCAAGCGAAACCCGGTCTCATGAGTACGAGTCGACCGCTCCGCGGGGTCCGGATCCTGTCGCTGGAGCAGTTCGGAGCCGGCCCCTACGGCACGATGTTCCTCGCCGACCTCGGCGCTGAAGTCATCAAGATCGAAAACCCCGCGATCGGCGGTGATCCGGCACGGTATAACGGTCCGTACCGGCTCGGCGAGGCCGACAGTCAGTATTTTCAGACCTGGAACATGAACAAGCGCAGCGTGGCGCTGGACGTGAAGTCCCCGTCCGGCCGCGCCGCTTTTCTGGAGTTGGTCGCCAGCGCCGACGCCGTCGTCAACAACCTTCGCGGCGACCTTCCGGCCAAGCTCGGTTTGGATTATTCGAGCCTCTCCAGGGTCAAAGCGGCGATCGTCTGCCTGCACATCTCGGCCTATGGCCGCGACAACGCGCGGACGGCGTGGCCCGGCTACGACTATCTGATGCAGGCGGAGTCAGGGCTGATGCATCTCACGGGCGAGCCCGACGGGCCCCCGTCGCGTTTCGGCGCGCCCTCCATGATCGATCACATGACCGGTATGACGGCGATGGTGGGGCTACTGGCTGCCTTGCTCGGTGCGCGCACAAGCGGCAAGGGGTGCGACGTCGATCTGAGCCTGCTGGACGTGGCGCTGCACCAGCTCGGCTATGCCGCGATCTGGTATCTGAACGAAGGACTGAAGTCGACACGCCAGCCGCGCAGCGCACACTTCTCGGTCGCCCCAGTGCAGACCGTCGCCACCCAGGATGGCTGGATCTTTCTCATGTGTATGACCGACAAGTTCTGGCTGGCTCTCATCGATGCGCTCGGCCGCCCGGATCTGAAAACCGATCCGCGCTTCGCAACCGCGCAGACACGCCACACACATCGTGACGCGTTGACGGGGGTGCTCGACGAAGTGCTGCGCCAAGAACCGACCCACCACTGGCTGGCGAAGTTCGAAGGTCTACTGCCGGTGGCCCCGGTACTGGACGTCGCCACGGCGCTCGACAGTGAATTCGTCGCCGCATCCGGTATGATTCAGAACGTGGCGCACCCCGACAAAGCCGATCTGCGGGTGTTGAGCAATCCGCTGAAGGTCAACGGCGAGCGTCTGGAGCTTAAGGTTTGTTCGCCGCTCGGCGCCGACAATGCCGAGTTGCTGACGCCTGTGTCGCCGAGGCTGGCGGCAGAGGGTTGAGTCCATGAAACTCGAAGGCCTCCGCGTCGTTGACCTGTCGGTCTTTCTGCCCGGCCCCTATCTCACTCAGGTGCTTGCCGATCACGGCGCCGAAGTGATCAAGATCGAACCTCCCGGCGAAGGCGACCCCGCGCGACACATCGGATTGCGCGACGGACCGAGCACGGTGTTCTTCCGCAACGTCAATCGCGGCAAGAAAAGTCTGGTTCTGAATCTCAAGGACCCGGCGGATCAGGAGGCGTTGCTCAGGCTGTGCGACCATGCCGATGTGTTCGTGGAAGCATTCCGACCGGGTGTCGCCGATCGGCTGGGCGTTGGCTACGAAACACTGCGAGTGCGTAATCCGCGCATCGTCTATTGCTCACTCAGCGCCTTCGGCCAAAGCGGGCCCTACCGCGATCGTCCGGCACACGATCTCGCGGTCGAAGCGCTCAGCGGAATGTTGAGCATGACCTTGGGAAGCGACGGCCAGCCGGTGATACCCGGAATTCCGGTGGCGGATATCGTCGCAGGCCTGCAGGGGCTCGCCGGCGTATTGATGGCGTTGCTGCGGCGCGAATCGACGGGCAGAGGCGACTATCTTGATGTCTCGATGCACGAATCGATGGTTGCCGCGCTGCCGAACATCCTCGGGCCGACGATGGCAGAGAATCGCCAGCCGCTCACACGCGAGGAGCGGACCACGGGAGGTTCCCCTTTCTATCAAATCTACGCGACCCGGGATGGCCGTCACATCGCGCTGGGCGGCCTGGAGATGAAGTTCGTGCGGACCCTGCTGGATGCACTCGGCCGCCCGGACCTCGCAGCGTTGTGCGAACGCGGGCCCGGACAGCACCAGGAGCCGTTGTTCACGTTCCTGAGTGAAACCTTCCTCACCAGGACTCGCGACGAATGGGACGTCTGGTTGTCGAAACTCGATGTCTGTTACGGTGCCGTCAACACGCTGCCGGAAGCACTTGCGGATCCCCAATTGCTGGCGCGCGGCATGATTGTAAAGGATGCCCTGGGGCGTCGACACGTAGCCTCCGCCATTCGTTTTCGCGACGAACCCGCAGAACCTGATTTCAACGAGCCCTTGCTCGGCGCCCACCAGGCCGGGCTGCTCGGCAATCCGTAGGGCCTGAAGGTAGTCCATATGGTCGTAAAAGCGAACCCCGTCGGCCCAGCGCGCTATCGCGAGAGCTTCGGCCGTTGCTACGAAGACTTCACCGTCGGTGATGTGTATGAGCACCGCCCCGGTCGCAGCATCACCGAGACCGACAACATCTGG
>FTJL01700489.1_pt1 | contig 30964 bp, 18 predicted proteins | sample 1658551 | NCBI WGS metagenome assembly FTJL01 (sample SAMEA3914835, study PRJEB12502) | metagenome | biome: forest; material: soil | place: Canada | collected 2011-07-03 | depth 0.3 m
GAGCGTGGGCAGCGCGCCGGGCACGTAAGGAGCGTACCCGTTGGCCGGTGTGAAGCCGGGATTGATCGGCTGGTTTTTCAGGAAATCGGCCACCGCGTAGGGGTTGTACAGCAGCAGACCGGGTGGCAGGTTGGCGTTGCCGCTGAAGCCCGGAATGAAGTTGGAGAAGCTCACGGGAGTGACCAGCGACGGCGGCAGCGGCCGGCCGCCCGGGTTGTTCGAGGCGGGGCCGTAGCCTGACCAAAGCTGCCAGAAGCCGTTGGACCCGGAGAAATCGAACGTGTCGTATTCGCGTGCGTTGAAAGTGTCATCCAACCACTGGAAGCCGAACTTGACCTTGGTGGTATCCGTGTGCCACGTCCCTTCCAGCTTCCCCTCGTTGATCTTGTCCGTGTTGATCTGCTCCTGGATCGGCAGCACGTGCGAGCCGACGATGAAGGGATTCGTGCCGAAGAAGTTGGCCGCCCGCGGGTTGCTCGCCGAGTTGCTGTTCGGACCAATTGCCGTCCAATACGGTACGGTGCTGCTTCCCCCGACCGCGACACCGCCGATATAGCCATTCGTCCCATTTGGGCTGGGGCCGTAACCGGTGTCCACGTCGATATCGCTGTAGGTGTGGTTGGGGTTCAGCTTCGACATGGATTGATCGCCATCCAACTCCGCCGACCAGTGATCGCTCACTTCCCACTTCACGTTGATGCCGGGGGTGTTCGTCACCAGGTAGGTATCGGCCTGGAAGCTATTGAAGTCGATCGGGTTCGGTCCCGTGACGAAGTTGGTGACCGTGCCGTTACCGTCCGTCGTCACGTTGGACAGCGCCCCGCCGTTGAACCACGTGCTGAATTGAGCCCGATCCATCTTCTGATCGAATGACGAGTAGTTGTCATCGAGCGTAACCAGTACCGTATCCACGGGATGCCACTGGACGGAGACCCGCCCGTCCTTGCGCCGCTCGTCTGTGCGGTCGAGGTACATGGCCATGTCCTGGATGGCCCAGCTCGGCTTCGGAGAGGCGGCAGTGGGCGAAGCGCAGCCTGCGGGGGCGACGGCATACTGGCCGCATTGCAGATACGCCCCGTTCCAGCCGACGATGTCAAGGTGGTGGCTGGTGATGTGGTGGTCGCTGTAGTCGCCGTCGAGCAGAATGCCGAACGTATCATCGAAGAAGGTGTCGCTGAACAGGGCGCCCCCCGACGGCCTGAGTCCTCCGTCGTTTTCGTAGTCCGTGGTGGAGATGTAGGCCCGGGCCTGCGGGCCGGGATGATCCAACGGGTTGGGGAACTTGATGTTGATCGTCGCGCCGATGTCGCCCGAGGAGAGGGCGAAATCCGGCGTCTTGAGGATGTCGACCTCGCCAACCCATTGAGATCCCAGGGCACTGAAATCGAAGTTCTGGCCCAGGCCGGAGGCGACCTGCCGGCCTTGAACCAGCGACTCGTTGAAAGTCGAGCCGAATCCGCGGACGGTGATGCCCGACACACTCCCGGTTGAGGAGGCCGCGCCGCCGGCAGTCTGCATGTTCACGGATCCGCGGTCCACGGTCACGCCGGGGATGCGGGCAACAGCCTCGCCGATCGAGGCATCGGGGAATTGACCGATATCCTCGGCGGAAATGGCGTCTACCACGCCGACCGCCTGCTCCTTGATGTCCATGCTCTTCTGCAGGGAGGCGCGGATGCCGGTGACGACGACTTCCTGCAACTCCTGGGAGGCACCTGGCGTGGCACTGGAGTTGTCCGGCGGCCCGTCGGCGGCGTACAGCGTGCCACTGATTGCCATGGATCCCAGAGTGAAGCCTGATACACCTAACTTGGCGTAAGCGGACCGAGTGCTCGCCGCGCGAGATGTCCTGGCAGCGTTACGGACTGCGTTCCGCCCTGTCTTTCGGCTCATTAGAAATCCCCCCCCGATATAGGCAATACAAGCCTGTAAGATAAGAAGTGGCCCGGAAACAACGCCGCTCTAGTTCTTTCCCCTCACCCGGCAGCGTCGACCCGTCATCAAATGGTAGCGCTATCTTTGTGGCGGGAGTATATGCACAGTTGCAACTCCATATCAACTACGATCCGGCTTGAAGTCGCAGGCAACATCGCCAGGAGCTGCGGATGCGCGGGAATCGGATACTGCCAGTACTCACTGGGTGCGCCCGCGCGGCCCTGCTGTTCGCAGCCGTGGCTGTTTCCCCGGCCGTGCGCGCCGAAGACGGGTATGACCTGTGGCTACGTTATCGACCTGTGGAGGCGGCGCAGCGGCAGCCGTACCAAAGCGCGACTGCTCAGATTGTCGGGGACGCCGATTCCGCCGTTCTGCGCAGCGCACGCGCAGAACTCACACGCGGGCTGACAGGACTGCTCGGCGTAGCGCCTCAGGCAGTCAGCCGCCCCACTCGGGATGGCGCGCTACTCATCGGCACGCCCAGGTCTTCGGCCGTTGTCGCTGCACTGCAGTTGGATTTACGTCCCACCGGCCGGGAGGGTTATCTGATCCGCGGCATAACCCTCGACGGTCACCGCATAACGGTCATCGCGGCGAACGCTGACGTAGGCGTCCTTTATGGGGTATTCCACTACTTGCGCCTTCTGCAGACCCGCCAGCCGCTTGATCGCCTGGATGTCATATCCACCCCCCGCTTGCCGCATCGCGTGCTCGACCATTGGGACAACCTGGACGGTTCGGTAGAGCGCGGTTACGCAGGAGCCTCCATCTGGGACTGGCAGAAGCTGCCCGACTATCTGTCGCCTCGCTATACAGACTACGCGCGCGCCTGTGCCTCGATAGGGATCAACGGCACTGTCCTTACAAACGTCAATGCGAGCGCCTTCAGCCTCACAGAGGCCTATCTACGCAAGGCCGCGGCGCTCGCAGACGTATTCAGACCTTTCGGTCTGCACGTCTTCCTGAGCGCACGCTTCAGCGCACCGATTGAAATCGGCGGACTCACAACCGCCGATCCGCTCGATCCGGCCGTACAGGCGTGGTGGCATGCGAAGGTCGATGAGATCTATCGCTACATTCCCGATTTTGGCGGCTTGCTGGTCAAAGCCGACTCGGAAGGCCAGCCGGGCCCCCAGGACTACGGCCGCACCCACGCCGAAGGCGCCAACATGCTGGCGGCGGCTTTGGCGGCCCACGGCGGCATCGTCATGTGGCGCGCCTTTGTGTACTCACAGCAGCAACCCGCCGATCGCGCAATGCAGGCCTACGCGCAGTTCGCCCCTCTGGACGGCAAGTTCCGCGACAACGTGCTGGTGCAGTTGAAGAACGGGCCTATCGATTTTCAACCCCGCGAGCCCTTTCACCCACTGTTGGGCGCGATGCCGAAAACGCAGCTCTTGCTGGAGCTGCAGATTACGAAGGAATACCTGGGTTTTGCCACGCACCTGGCCTACCTCGGTGCGCTGTGGGAGGAAACTCTTGAGTCCGACACCTATGCGCAGGGACCCGGCTCCACCGTCGCCAAGCGCATTGGCGCTATGGCCGGCGTCGCCAATATCGGCGCCGATCGCAACTGGACGGGCTCGCACTTCGACCAGGCCAATTGGTACGCCTTCGGCCGTCTGGCGTGGGAACCCAACCTGCGGTCCGCCGACATTGCCGAAGAATGGGCACGGATGACCTTCTCCAACGCTCCGGAGTTTTTCAAACCGGTGGTCGCGATGATGATGACTTCGCGCGCAGCGGTGGTGGATTACATGACACCTCTGGGCCTACATCACCAGATGGCTCGCGGTCATCACTACGGCCCCGGCCCATGGGTTAGCGGCGGCCCGCGCGCGGACTGGACCTCGGTCTACTACAACCGCGCCGATGAACAGGGGATTGGCTTCGATCGCACCTCCACCGGCAGCAACGCAGTGTCGCAATACGCACCGGAAGTGGCTGCGAAGTTCGCGGACCTCCAGCGCACACCGCAGGAATATCTACTCTGGTTTCACCACCTCCGCTGGGACTACCGCCTGCCCAATGGCGCAATCCTCTGGGACGAGCTCGTCCGACACTACACGCGAGGTGTTCAGAGCGTCACTGAGATGCGCAAGATCTGGGCCGGACTGGCTTCGTATGTCGATGCCGAACGATACGCGCAGGTAGCAGCGTTTCTGGCCATACAGGAGCGGGAAGCGCAATGGTGGCGCGATGCAAGCATCGCGTACTTTCAAAGCCTGTCGCAGCGTCCGTTGCCCGAAGGCTACAGCCCACCCGCGCACTCGTTGCAGTATTACGAATCGCTTTACTTCCCCTACGTTCCCGGAAATCCGGGCGTCCCGGCGGCGGCGGGAGCCCGGACAGCGTCCGTGGCCTTCGACTGGTTCGAATACCAGGGACATGACCCCGTCTTCAACCAACCGCTGCCGCCGGGGAGCTATCGAAACCCGATTCTCACTGGTTTCTTTCCGGACCCCAGCATCACGCGCGCCGGCGACCGGTTCTACCTGGTCAGTTCCACGTTCACTTATTTCCCCGGTATTCCGGTCTTCGAAAGCGCAGACCTGGTCCACTGGAGACAGATCGGCAATGTGATCGATCGGCCCACGCAACTGCAGTTCGCGGGTTTGGCTGTGTCGCGCGGGGTGTTTGCGCCGTCGATTCACTATCACAACGGATTTTTCTATGTGCTCGATACGGCCGTCGACGCCGGCGGCAATTTCCTGAGCGTCGCGCGCAATCCCGCCGGACCCTGGTCCGACCCGATCTGGCTTACACAGGTCGACGGGATCGATCCATCCTTGTTTTTCGACGACGACGGCCGCAGTTACGTGCTGAACAACGGTCCGCCGCCGGGCCGGAGTCAGTACGACGGACAGCGCGCCATCTGGATCCAGGAATTCGACTTAGGCTCGCGCCGACTCCTGGGTCCGCGCAAGGTGTTGATCAATGGTGGCGTGGACTTCGCCAGCAAGCCCGTCTGGATCGAGGGCCCGCACCTCTTCAAGCGCGAGGGCTGGTACTACCTGATGTGCGCGGAAGGGGGCACGAGCACCCAACATTCAGAAGTCGTGCTACGCGGGCGCTCCCCCTGGGGGCCTTTCCAGGCAGATCCCGGCAATCCCATCCTGACGCAGCGCGATCTCGATCCGCAGCGGGCCGATCCGATCGCCGCTGCCGGCCACGCACAGCTGGTGCAGGCAGCCGACGGTCAGTGGTGGGCGACATTTCTCGCCGTCCGAACGTACGACAAGGTGCATTACAACCTGGGCCGGGAAACCTTTCTGTTGCCGGTGACATGGCGGGACGGATGGCCGGTCATTCTGCCGCACGGGCAAGCCATTCCGTATGTCGCCGCGGCTCCCGCACTCGCTGCCGCGGTTGCCTCCAATGTTGTCCGCGACCCGGCCGACGCGCCGGCACTCGCCACACCCGCCACGTCCACGGCACCCACCGACCTCTCCGAGCTGGGCGCGCGCGGCGCACCCACCAGCGGTAATTTCACGTGGCGCGACGACTTCGATTCGCCCTCTCTGGGCCGCGAATGGCTGATGGTCAGGGTACCCAAGGAATCCTGGATGGACCTGAGCAGCCGGGCCGGCTGGCTCACCATCCACGCACTACCCGTATCGCTGGATACGTTGGACAATCCTTCGTTCCTGGCGCGGCGTCAACAGCACATGAGCTTCGACGCCAGCACGGCACTAGAGTTGCCGGCAAGCGGCGGCGTCGCCGCGGGCATGGGGGTATTCCAGAATGAGAAATACTGGTATTTCTTCGGCACGCGCCGCCAAAACAACAGGCTGCAGGTGTTCCTGGAAAAGGAGGACGGACAGGGTGCGGCGACTGTTGCGTCAGTGACGATACCGGCGGGCACTCTCATCAAACTCAAAGTCAGCGCACAGGTACGTCACTACTCGTTCTACTACGACGCTGGCAACGGCCAGTGGCAGGCGCTGTTACGGGACGACGACGGCTCCTTCCTCAGCACCGACGTAGCGGGTGGCTTCGTCGGTACCGTGATCGGCCCGTACGCGCGCGCGGAATGAGCCTTATTGGCTGACCGTCAGTACCGTTTTCTGCAGATCGACCGAGTTGGGTCCCACCATGATGCTGAATTGGCCCGGTTCAACCACTCTGTGCATGTCTGCATTCCAGAACTGCAGCGCTCTGGGCGTGACCTCGAACGACACGGTCCTGCTCTCCCCCGGCGCCAGAGTCACCCTTTGAAATCCCTTCAGCTCCTCCACCGGCCTCGTGATCGAGCTGACTTCGTCCCGGATATACAGCTGCACCACCTCGTCACCCGCCCGGCTCCCGGTATTGCGGACCTGGGTGGTCACCGTGACTGAACCGTCGATCTTGATGACCGCCGTGGACAAATGCGGCGCGCCGATGTCGAAAGTGGTGTAGCTCAAGCCAAATCCAAAGGGAAACAGAGGCTGCGTCGTGTCGAACAGGTAACCCCGGCGTGCGCTGGGCTTGCGGTTATAGAACATGGGCAGCTGACCTACCGATCGCGCCAGCGTCACAGGCAACTTTCCACCCGGATTCACGTCGCCAAACAGGATGTCGGCCAGCGCCGTGCCGCCCTCCTGTCCCAGGTACCAGCCCTCGATCAAGGCATTCGTGCGCTCGGCGATATTCACGACGGCAGGCGGCCGACCGTTCAGCAACACAACCACGGTGGGTTTGTGCAGGTCGAAGATCGCGGTCGCCAGCGCATTCTGCTGGCCCACCAGGTCAAGACTGTCGCGGTCGCCCAGATGAGTGTCTGCCCACCCCTCACGACTGGTCTGCTCGGTGTCGCCGAGCACCAGCACCACTTCGTCGGCCGCGGCGGCTACTTTCACGGCCGCGTCAATCAGTTGGGCGTTCCTTGCCGGATCGGCGAGCTGGACTTTGTCGGCCCACCAGTCGTCGTCTTCGGTAATTCGCACGCCCTCCGCGTACACTACCGACTCACGGGTCCCTAGCTTCGTACGTATCCCTTCGAGCGCAGAGATCGCCTTACGCGGCGTCACCGAGTAGCCACCGAGCCTGGCAACCGCGGCGTTCGGACCGATGACCGCAAGCGTTTTGCGCGACGAAATCGACAGCGGCAGCGTACCGTCGTTCTTCAGCAACACAGCGACACGATGCGCGGCATCAAGCGCGACAGCGCGTGCTTCGGCGTTACCCGTCAACGCATCCGCCTTCTCGCCGTCTGCAAAAGGATTCTCGAACAACCCCGCGAGAAACTTCAGTTCCAGTATGCGACGCACCGAGGTGTCGATCTGCGCCTCGAGCACCTTGCCCTGGTGTACCGAATCCACCAGGGTTCGATAGGCAGCTCCGTCCGGCAAATCGACGTCAACTCCCGCGTTCAAGGCACGAATCGCGGCGGATGCGAGGTCGGGCTCGACGTGATGCAGGGTTGCCAGTTGCTCGATCCCGTCGTAGTCGCTGACCACAGCACCCTTGAAACCCCACTCGCCCCGCAATACATCGTGCAGCAGCCAACGATTGGCATGGGAGGGCACGCCGTCGATCTCGTTGTACGAAGGCATCACCGCACGGATGTTGGTCTGCCGCACGATCTCCTCGAACGGCGGGAAGAAATTCTCCCGCAGCGCCCGTTCCGAAATGGCGGCCGGGCCGACATTGGTGCCGCTCTCCGGCTGGCCGTGCCCCGTCAGATGTTTGAGAGTGGCAAATACCTTGCCGTCGGCCAGCGGCAGGCTGTCGCCTTGCAGACCCCGCACCGCCGCGAGACCTAACTGCGACACCAGGTAGGGATCTTCACCGAAAGTCTCTTCGATCCGACCCCATCGCGGATCGCGACCCACATCGACCACAGGCGACAAAGCCTGGCGTACGCCGCGTGCGCGCATTTCGCGCGCCGTTATGGAATTGACCCGTCGAATCAGCTCCGGATCCCAGCTGCTGGCCAAGGCAATGGCCTGGGGAAAGTGCGTGCCGTCTACAGCGGCGTAACCGTGCAGCCCTTCCTCATGGAACCAGACTGGTATGCCTAGTCGCGTCTTCTCGACCGCGAAATGCTGGATGGCGTTGACGAGTTTGACGGTGGCGCGCGCGTCTCTCCCGCGCGCCAGACGAGGTGACACTGCGCCGCGCAGATCGGACGGTCTGGCGAAGCTCCCGAAACCATTGGGGTATAGCGTGGCGGCCTTGGCCGCGTCGAATTGCAAATCCGCATCGAAGATCGCCACCTTGCCCTCCCAGATGGCCAACATCTGGGCGACCTTCTCCTCCAGGGTCATGCGACCGAGCAGATCGTCGACGCGGGCATTCAAGCTCGCGGCGGGATCCTTGTAGACGGGAGTCGACACGGCGTATAGCAAGCCCGGTCCGAGCAAGGACAAGGTCGCCGCAGCAGCGATACGTACGCCCTGCCGTATGGGACCGCACGTAACGGTGACCACCGGATCAATACCTGCAGTGTCTTGCGATGAGACTCTCGGCCAGTTCCTGGCGTCCTGATTTCGGTGCGGGATCGAAGCCCTTGTCCGTTGCCAGGTCCGCAAGAGCCGCCAGGTCCAATGCGCCGCTGGCGATCCGCTTGCCGAGTTCGCCGCTCCAGCCTCGATAACGCTCCTGCCGCAGGCGCTCTAATCCACCGTCTTCCACGACGTCCACCGCCGCCAGCAGCGCACGCGCGATCGTATCGATGCCGCCTATGTGAGCCAGGTACAGATCCGCCGGATCCACGGACTGGCGACGCAACTTGGCGTCGAAGTTGAATCCGCCGGTGACGAATCCCTGGTCCTCGACGAGTTGCACCAGCGACGGCACGAGCTCCTGCGCGTTGTTGGGAAACTGATCCGTATCCCAGCCATTGCGCGGATCGCCGCGATTGATGTCTATCGAGCCGAAGATGCCGTAGGCACGGGCCGTCGCGATCTCGTGCTCGAAGTCCAACCCGGCCAGCGTCGCGTGATTGACTTCGATGTTGACCTTGACCTCCTTGGTCAAGCCGTAGCGCTGCAGGAACGCAAACACCGCGGCGACGTCATGGTCATACTGATGTTTGGTCGGCTCGAAGGGCTTGGGCTCGATCAGGATGGCGCCCGGGAAGCCGATGCGGTGCTTGTGCTCCACCACCATCGACAGAAAACGGCCGTACTGGTCGAGTTCCCGCCGCAGGTCCGTGTTCAGCAAGGAGTCGTAACCCTCGCGGCCGCCCCACAGCACGTAGTTCTCACCCCCCAGCCGATGAGTTGCTTCCAGGCAGCAACGGACCTGTGCCGCGGCCCAGGCATAGACCTCCGGGTCGGGACTGGTGGCGGCGCCTCCGGCGTAGCGCGGGTGACTGAACAGATTGGCGGTGCCCCAGAGCAGCTTCACTCCGGTCGCGGCCATCTTTGCCGCCATGGCCGCCTCGATCGTCCGCAGATTCCGGTCGTGCTCCTTCAGCGTGGCCGCGGACGCCATCGCATCGACATCGTGAAAGGTGAAATAAGGAACGCCCAGCCGTACGAAGAAATCGAATGCGGCATCGAGCTTAATATCCGCCATGGCCTGCGTGACCGGGGTGCCCAGCCAGGGCCGGTTCAGAGTGCCGCCGCCGAAGATATCCGCACCGGGCCAGTTGAAGGAATGCCAGTAGCAAACGGCAACCTTCAGCCAGTCCTCCATACGCCTGCCGCGCAGGACGCGGTTTTTATCGTAGACGCGGTAGGCAAACTCGCTTGACGCGTCGGGACCTGCAAAGCGAACGGGTTCGACGCTTGAGAACAGACTCATGCTGAATACTCCACGAAAGTCTTCTTGAGATCCCGATACAGCCGCACAAATGTAGGGCGGCGAGCCGCCAGCAGCGAGGCCAGCGAGGGATCGGGTTCAACCATTCTTTCCACAGCCGGCGCGATGCAGACCTCCTCTGCCGGCTCGCCAAGGGCCAGACGCGCAAGCCGTGCCGCGCCCAAGGCTGCGCCGACTTCTCCCCCAACCCGATAGGTCAAGGGACGATTCAGGGCAGCGGCCAACAACTGCCCCCAGTAAGGCAACCTCGCACCACCGCCGGTGACGCTGATATCGCCAATCACGCCCCCTTTCTCCGTCAGTACATCCAGCCCGTCTGCAAACCCGAGCGCAACACCCTCGAGGACGGCCAAAGTAAGATCCGCAGCCGAGGTATCCGCGTTGATGCCGAAGAAGACTCCTCGGCTGTAAGGATCGTTGTGCGGGGTACGTTCACCGGACAGATAGGGGAGGAAAAAAGGTGACTGGCGGGTCAACCCCCGCGCCTTTGCGGCCTCCACGAGGCGCGTTACATCAGCTTCGGCGGTCAGGCGTCCCACCCAGTCGAGTACGCTGGCCGCGCTCAGCATGACGGACATCTGATGCCAGCGGTTGGGCAGGCAATGGCAAAAGGCATGCGCGGCCCGATCCGGATTAGGGCGAAATCGATCCGTCACCACGAACAGGACACCGGAGGTGCCCAGCGATAGAAACGCCTGGCCGGGACTGACTAACCCTAAGCCGACCGCGCTGGCCGCGTTATCGCCACCGCCTCCGGCCACTACGACCCGCGGCAATTGCAACTGATCCGCGGCGGCCGCTGTAATCATTCCCGAAGGGCTGCAGCCCTCGACCAACCTCGGCATATGCGCACGGGTCAGTCCGGTCGCCGAAAGCAAAGCGTCGGACCATTCGCGCCGGCCAACATCCAGCCACGCGGTCCCCGACGCATCGGACATATCGCTGACCTTGTCTCCCGTCAGCTTCAGCCGAACGTAATCTTTTGGCAGCAACACGCAAGCCGTGCGACGAAAGACGTCAGGCTCGTGCTGGGCGACCCACAACAACTTCGGTGCCGTGAATCCCGGCATCATGATGTTGCCGGTTATCGATCGTGACCGCGGCTCGCGACGCTCCAACTCGACGCACTCGGCCGCCGATCGACCGTCATTCCACAGTATCGCCGGACGAAGAGGCTTATCTGCCGAATCCAGGAGCGTGGCACCGTGCATCTGCCCACTCAGGCCCACGGCCCTAACCGCCGCTCGCGAAGCCGCGGGGAGCGCGCGGACGGCGTTGACTGCCGCTTGCCACCAAGCCTCGGGGTCCTGCTCGGAGAAGCCCGGCTGCGGCCGACTCACTTCCAGAGCGTCTGACGCTTGTGCCGCAATCGATCCACGTTCGTCGATCAATACGGCTTTCACGCCGGAGGTGCCGATATCAATACCCAGGTACACTCAAATCGCTCCGACCGTGAAATCGACTCGCATACCAAAGCGTTCGCCCGGTGCCACAACGGTAACCCCGTCATGACTGCGGCCCAGCGCGCCGGGGGCCGCTGTCTGCGGCTCGATGCAGAAGAAGTCCTGACCCGAGGGCGCATACACATGCAGGTGATGGCAATTCGTCGCCTGGACTGTCACGGTTCGATCGGGCCACTGCAGCGTAGCGATCCCGTTCCATCCGGCGAAACAGTGATCCAGAGAAACCGCACCCACGGCCCTGGCCGGCTCGAATCGCCACTCGGGGCGCGTCGTCACCTCCTCAAGGGGGAGCGCCGCGCGATCGGTCAGCCACACGCGCGGCGTTCGCGCCAGCAGCCGCGCATGGGCCGCATCGGGAAAATAGGGATGAAGTCCTAACATCGCCGGCATGGGTGTAGCGCTCAGGTTTTCGATCGACAGTTCGATCGACAGCCCGTCCGGAAAGAGTTGAAATCCCTGTTCACAGCGGTACGCCCAGGGCCATTCGTCACCGCCCCCGTCGAACCGCAAGGTCGCGCCCGCAGTCGAGGCTGCTATCACGGTCCACGGCGCACGCCAGCCCTGGCCGTGCAGCGGATGCGGGTCTTCGCTCCAATTACGCTCCAGCTGCACCGCGTACCGGCCGAATCCAAAACGGCCGTCCGCAACACGATTGACGAAGGGCAACATCGCGAAGCACGCCATGTCGAACGGATCATCCGCGGCGTCGGCTGAAGCGGGCCGAAAGATGTGCCGGTCGCGCCAGCTGAACTCGCTGATGGCGCCGCCGAGCCGTGGAAGCAGCGTGACTTGCATTGCGCGATGTTGCAGCACCAAAGAGGTCTCATCGATTTTCACGCCGGACAGGTGGCGCCGCGGTCAGCCGTGCGCCGGATGCTTGACGGCGGCCGCGGTGGCCCCCTCGCGGCGCGTCCACAGGTTTTGTATTTCCTCGAGAGTGCGTCGCTTGGTTTCCGGCACGTAGAAATACACGAACGCCGCCGCCAGGAAACTCATGGCACCGTATATCCAATAGGGAAAGCCGTGGTTGAACAGAGCATTCAGCACCGAATTGCCGATGAGGATCTTGAAAGACCAGGATACGAACAGATTGGCGATCCACTGGGCCGCCACCGCGATGGCCATCGCCCGATTCTTGACGGCATTGGGAAACATCTCGGACAGCAGCACCCAGGTCACCGGGCCCCAGGAGAGCGCGAATCCGGCGATATAGGTGATGGCGGCAATCAGGGGACCGGTCCCCACGGCGTTCGCCTGAAACTGAAAGCCCAGCGTCACCATCGCCACGCCCATGACCAGCCCGCCAATGATCAGCAACGGTTTTCGACCCAGCCGGTCGACCGTCAGGATGGCGACCACGGTAAAGACGACGTTGGCGATTCCAACAATTACAGTCTGCAACAATGCCGAGTCCGTGGTGGCACCGAGATTCTTGAACATCAGCGGCGCGTAATACAGCACCGCGTTGATGCCGACGAGTTGCTGGAACACGGACAGCATGATGCCCGCGACGATGACCAGGGAGCCGAAAGCAAACAGGCCGGCAGCGCCGGGATGCTCGGGCACGATCAGCGAGTTTTCGATCTCCTTGATCGTGGCCCGTGCCTCCGCCTCGGGGACCAGCCGCCCCAGTACCGCCAGAGCCTTGTCCGGCCTGCCCTTCATCACGAACCATCTGGGGGTATCGGGAACCAGGAGCAGCAACGCCAGGAACAACACGGCCGGAATCGCCTCGGAGACCAACATCAGCCGCCAGCCGGTGGTGTGGACCCAGGCCTCATCACCCTGCGAGGCGATGGCCCAGTTGACGAAGTAGACCAGCAGCATCCCCAGGACGATGGAGAGCTGATTGAACGACACCAGCCGGCCGCGGATGCCGCTCGGGGCGATCTCGGCGATATACAGCGGCGAGAGCATGGAAGCGATGCCCACGCCGACGCCGCACAGGATGCGATAAAGGATGAACGGTGTGAGTGCCTGCGGCCCCATGCCGCCGATGGGCCCCAAACCGAATTCGGGAAAAGCGGAGCCACCGGCCGAAATCAGGAACAAGGCCCCGGCGACCAGCATGCCGCCCTTGCGGCCGATCGCCTTGGAAACGGTTCCGGCGATGAGCGCACCGATGATGCACCCGAAAAGCGCGCTCGAGACGGTCCAGCCCGACAGGCTGCTGCGCGCGGTCTCCGACAGATGCTGTGGATCGATGAAATTGGCGTCGATGGAACTTACGGCGCCGGAGATGACCGCGGTGTCGTAGCCGAACAGCAGGCCGCCCAAAGTGGCGACGAACGTCAGGCCAGTGACCAACCAGATGCTGTTATGTTTCATGCCCCCCCCTATGCTGCACACCCGTGCCGGGCGATTTTCGGTGCATCCCGCGGCTGCCGCATGGTAGCGCTATCAACGCGCGGGCGTCAATTCACGCGCTTCGCCGTCGGGAGCCAAGCGTCGGGGCGTCTAGATCGCGGCCGAGGACTCCCTTTTGACCAACGTGAAGTTCATGAAATGTTGCAGCGGCTCGAGTGTCTCGCCCAGACGACGCAGGCGGATCTCTTCCAGCAGCAGCTCGACGGCTTTTCGTGCCATCGCCGCAACCGGTTGACGCACCGTCGTCAATGCCGGCCAGATCGTGGTGGCGAGCGGCGTGTCGTCGAACCCAACGATAGTCAGGTCTTTGGGCACGTCGAGCCGCACCCGGTGCGCCACCGCAATCGCGGCAGCAGCCATGTCGTCGTTGCTGGCGAATATCGCGGTCGGCCGACGCGCTGAAGTGAGCATCTGCTCGGCGACCAGCAGCCCCGATCGGTAGCTGAACGAACCCTGCTTGATCCATTCGGAATGCACCGGCAGTCCGGCCTCGCGTAATGCAAGCTCAAAGCCGGCCTGGCGCTGCGCGCTGACGGTCTGATTCGCCGCACCGATGATGAAGCCGATGTCGCGGTGACCGAGGGAAAGCAGGTAGCGTGTCATGGCGGCCGCGGCTTCGAGGTCGTCGATTCGCACCGACAGCCCTTTGAGCTCCGGCCTGCCGGTGGCCACGGCGATAAACGGTACCTTCGCGGTACGCAGGGCTTCCAGCGCCACCTTGGAATCAGACAACGGCGGCGGCAGAATGATGCCGCCGACACCATCTCCCAGCAGCCGCTCGATTGCGGTGCGCTCATTGCGAGCACCGCACTTTTCCAGGACGATCTGGCATCCCGCGTGGCTGCTTTGCTCCAGCACGCCCACCAGCAGTTCGTTCAGGTACGCCGCGCTGGGGTTGTTGTACAGCAGCCCGATGTGAACGGCGGCCGCCCTGGCCAGATTGCGGGCCGCTACGTTGGGCGAGTAACCCAGCTCCTTGACAGCCGCCTGCACGCGCAGCCGCGTGTCCTCTTTTACGTTGGCGTCACCACTGAGAACCCGCGACACAGTCATGGGCGAAACACCGACATGTTTCGCAACTTCGTGCATGGTCACCGCATTGCGGCTGCGTCTTGGCGTCCTTTTCACTACCTGTCTCAACGGGGACGGACTTGGGTATTGTAGCAAAGGACGCCAGCGGAGCCCGATGTCGTTTTAATGCGCGAGGGCCTGCGCAGCGTTGGCCGCCAGGATGAAAGTCGAAGCGGCGTCGACGACATATTCGTTTTCATACCATAGGAAGGGCCAGCCGTCCTGCAGCTCCGGAAAGTCCGGTTGGATAATCACGACACCGGGAATCATGCCGCCGGGGATGAATGTGTAATCGGCACGGTTATTACCGTAGGCGATCAGTTTTGAGGAAGCTCCCACGCTGGACACGTAGGACAGGCTGGAGACCGGATGCCGGCCCAGGACGTAGTCGAATCCCCTGAGCGTGGCGTCGATTCCGATGATGTTGGGAAAGGCCCGGTGCAGAAAGTACATGTGGACGGCAAATCCCGCGACCACCGCCGAGCCTCCCCAGGTGCCGGTGCTGATGGGCACGCCGAAGGGGTTGCGCGCCAGGTCCGCATCCTGCCTGGCCTTGAAATCGATCGTAGCAGCGGCCAAAGAGCGCTTGAAACCCGAATCCATGAACGGCAGGGCGCGCGCGGCCACCCAACCCACTGCGGAGAAATTCCTGACGACGTCCGGCAGCAGAGCATTCAGGCGGACCTTATAGAGGACTTCACCCCGGGTCGCCAGCAGCAGCTCCACGGCCGCTCTGACCTCCTCGTCCGACAGCTCGCCGCCCGTTGTATTAAACGATCGGAATATCACGGGCGGATGGCTATGTTCCTCGCTCCACACCCGAATCGCCGTGCTCAGGCATTGCGTCGCGAGGGCATCATCGTAGCCGCGCAGCACGCGGCTAGCCGCCGCGAGAGCCGCCGCGGCTCCGTAGTTCAATGGAGTGGTATGAGACGTAAACGCCCATCGGTCATCGGGCAGACCCGAAGAGTTACCGTTGCTTTCCAGCCGTCCGAGCCGGGGGTCATAAACTTTGCCGTCGGTCTTCGAAGCGGCATCACCCAGATGGGTGTACTCCTCCAGAGTCGGCTCAATGATGCCGGGAATGGCATGTCCTACGGCGGCGTACTGGGCGAGCAACGCCAGAACGCCGTGTTTGACCTGCTGTAACACATCGGGAATGCCATCGGGCCTGTGGATCTGTACGAGCCGAGCGTCCTCGTCCACAGTCGTCTGGTCCCAGTCCACGTGAAACGCTTCCCGCGCCAGCACCAGATCAGTTATCACTTGCGACTGAGTCTGGGTGCGGATGTCGTAGTCCCCCGCGTCATACCAGCCTCCACGGTTGAGTCCCGGAATATGTTCGCCAGAGGCAAAGGGAGAATCCGTGGACGCTCCCATCGAATAGCCGTCGAAGTGCACGTAGTTCACTGGCGCCTGACGAGCGTCATCCATATGAGAGACGCCGTGCCAGAGGCGATAGTTTTCCCTCACCTTCACATGATCCATCTGCACCGCCATATAGGTGTCCAGAGACGGCTGCCAGACATCGCGATAGACATCCGCTGCGATCCGGAAAGGCCCCGAGCTGTGCCCTGCATATTCGATCACATAAACGCCCGTTTCGCGGACCGCAGAGAAGTCGAAGGACGCGTAGCGGTAACGTAACCACGCACCCCAGGGCTTGATCGCACCCTGGAAGACCTCTTCATACTGACCTTGCGGGTTCAGGCGCAATATCCGCGCCAGCGGCGGCGGATCGAAGTGCGGATCCAATTCCAACAGAGCGATTTTCCAACGCTCCGGCGTATACCCGACCTGGTTGTACGACACCACCGGCGGACGAACCCAACCGGGGATGACGTGCGGACGGATATGCCACACCAATGCGTTCTCGGTGCGGTTTGCAGGGATAAGGCCGCGCACTACAAACCAACCGTTCTGCGCCCTGCTGCGGGCGTCGAACAGCATGAGAACGCCGCTGTCGGACGTGATCGCCACCCGGGTGGACGGATCTTCCGGCGCCAGGATGATCTGATGTCCGCTGGCGAGCGGTAGCGGGTGATCCAAATGGACGGCCACGCGAACGCCCTCCCCTTCAGCCGTGACCTCCAGACGGTAGCTCAGAGCGAGGTCCGGATAGCCGGAGAATGCGATCAATTGATCCGGTAGCGCGCCCCGCCGGCGCGCGGTGAATTTCGGCACGGCGTCCCATTGCTCCGGCGTCGGCAACAGCCGGATCTCGCCGTCGGTGGCGATTCGCTCGCCGTGCAGAATGATTTCGACTCCACCCAGCTTCTGGTCCCGGAACACCTCGTGAAAAGTGTTCTGGTAGGCCAGTACGCTCAAGCCCTGGGTCTCAAAGTAATCCAGATTGTTCAGATGCAGGTCGGCTGCTGTCGCCGAACCGCAGAACAATGCGAGGACGGCGAGAGCGGGTTTGATCAAGCCTCCACGCCGACAGGAATGACGTAGCCGGCCCGAGGCAACAACATACGCAGAAGTGGGCCCGTCATCACCGTAGTCACCACTGCCATGATCACCAGCATGGTGAAAACATTCTGCGGGATGAAGCCCAGGTCGAAGCCGATGTTCAGAACGATGAGTTCCATCAGCGCGCGAGTGCTCATCAACGAACCCAGAATGGTCGATTCCCGGTGATTGAAGCCTGCGATGCGGCCGGCGACGTAAACGGGCACCACCTTACCCACAATGGCGGCCACCAACACGACGGCCAGCCACTGCCAGTCCGTCACGCTGGTAAGACCCAGCACATTGGTACGCAAGCCGGTATAGGTGAAAAAGACCGGCAGGAAGAACACCATGACGAACTTCCCCACCTGCGCACGCCAGGCTTCGACGAATACCTTGTCGTGGTGGAACAGCAGTCCGGCCAGGAATCCGCCGAAGATCGCGAAAATCCCCAGCTTGTAGGTGCAGATGCCCAGTGTGAAGATCAGACAGACGACGACCGTCATCAGGTTGGGTGGCAACTGGCCATTGACGATGGGCATGGATGCGAGCAGCCGATGGGTCAGCGGCCGCAGCACGAACCAGGCCAACACCAGCAAAAGCCCGATGCCGCCGAACTGCCAGCCGATGCTGCTGACCGAGAAACGCGCCGAAGCGTAGGCCGAGATGCCAGCCAGCATCACCCACCCGACCACGTCATTGATCGCCGCGGCGGAAATCGCGACCACGCCGATCTCCGTACGCGTCAGGTCGAACTCCCGAAGGATTCGCCCCAGGATGGGCACCGCGGTGATGGCTAAACCCACGCCGCAGAACAGGCTGTAGGTCAGCGGATCGATGTGCGGCGCCAGATAGGCCGATGACATTTCACCAATGCCGAAGCCGAGCGCAAAGGGCACGCCGATCGAGGCCACCGCGATGCCGAGCGTGCCGTTGCGATTGCGGCGCCGCGCCAGGTGGCCGAATTCAAAATCGATTCCGATCTGGAACATCAACAGCACCAGGCCGATCTGGCTGATGATGGTGACAGGCGTGGACGGTGTAGCACCGAACATGAAGACCGAAGCGCCGGGAAAGAAATGCCCGAACAGCGACGGCCCCAGCAGCAGGCCGGCGACGATCTCCCCGACCACTCCGGGCTGGCCCAGGGCACGCAGCAGTCGGTTGCCCGCCCGCGCCGCCGCGATCATGACGATCAACTGCAGCAGCGTGACAAAGAGGAGATTTTCCGTGGCATGGACGGAAGAATGCATCTTGTGGCCCCCTCAAAACCGGCCCGCGGGCGCCGGCGGCCAAATGATAGCGCTATCATGCCGGGGTGACAACCACGAATTGGGCGCAGCGAACTTCGGCGGTCTCACGGACTGATCCGCACCTCGAAGGGGCCGACCGGCAACCCGGACAGGTCGAACAGCGTGCAGACAGGGCTGTCGGCCCAGCCATAGCGGACGCGGGTAGGCGCAAGTCCGTCCGGGATAGCAAGCGTGACGCGAGACCCCTCAATGCGCGCCTCGGCGAACCGACAGGTACCGGGAGCATCCGCGCATAACTCGAACCCGATCGGACTGTCGTGGCTGTAGGAGACCAGACCGCGCTCGATGTCGCCGAACTCCACAGCCACCTCTCCCGCCGCTCGCTTGGCGCTGAGCGGGATCGGTCCCGACGCAGGAATCGACTCGCCGTAGATCACGTGCCGTGCGGCGAGCGCCAGACGCCTGCCTACGTCTTGCTTGTTGGTGGGATGCAGGTTGCGTGCGTCGCCTATGTCAATCGTGACCGCAAGACCCGCGTGCGGGTCGTGCGCCACCACTTGTCGCTGTGTCTCACGGATTTCAGCCCAGCCGGATTCAGCAGGTGTCAGAGGTGGCCTCCCGTAGTTGGGCAATTGCACGATGAGGAAGGGTAAGTCGCTTCCAAACTGGCGCCGCCAATCGGCCAGCAACCCGGTCAGCAGCGGTCCGTACGCCTCAGCTTCACCGGCGTTGGACTCGCCCTGGTACCACAGCACACCACGCAATCCGTAGGAGCCCAAAGGTGCGATCATTGCGTTGTATAGCGTAGTCAGGCCACTCACTGACTCCCAGGGAGCCTGGGGTGGATAACCCATCGCAGACGGTACGATGCTGTACTGCCAAGCGCCATCCAGCGGAATCATTTCCCCTCCGGCGAGCCTTAGGGAGCGCTTGGCGTGACTCCCCAGTAGTCCACCGCCTCCATACGTACTGAGGACGTTGACGATCAAGACGTTCTCGCCTGCGTGCAACCTGCCGACTGCAACCGGATAAGTGCGTTCCGTGCCATAACCAAAGGTGTTGCCCAGCGCCCTGCCGTTGAGCCAGGTCTCATCGATCTGGTTGATGGCGCCCAGTTCCAGCGTGGCAGCCGACTTGGCCTGGGCAGCGCTTAAGCTGACACGGGTGCGATACCACACCAGGCCCGTGAAATCCTTAAGTTCGGCGACACCCCAATCGCGCCAATCGCCAAGTCCGGCCGGGGCGTCCCGCCACTCCCCCGGAGTCGAAGAACGCGATGCCGCACTCCAAGGTTGCGCACCTGGCCGCTCGCCCGTCTTGCGGTGCCACCACTGCTCCCATTGCTGCGCAAAGCGAGCCTGCGCCGCATCCGGATTCTTCGCGTATAACGTCAGCGTATCCAGCCCCGACTCATGACCGGCGATGGCCCGCAACGCCGATGCGCTCATCCACGGGCGGATGTTTGAACCGCCCCAGGAGGAATGCAGCAGGCCAATGGGCACCTGCACGGTTTTTTGGATTTCCCGTGCGAAGAAAAAACAGGCGGCCGACCACTCGGGCACGGTACTGGGAGAGGCTATCTGCCAGAGGGCGGGTTGCGGCAAATCGACCCGCGGGACCGGGCTGGTGGCATGCCCGATGGTGAGCATTCGGATGGTATTGTTGGCCGAGATCTCGATTTCGTTGCGCGAGTCCCCGACGCGCAGCACCGGCAACTCCATGTTCGATTGGCCCGAACACAAAAACACATCGCCCACCAGAACGTCGTTCGCCGCAGCCTTGGCGCCGGAACTGCCCTGCGCGCTCAGGACAAAGGGCCCACCGGCTTGCAGGGGAGGAAGTACCGCACTCCACCGGCCGGATGCGTCCGCCTGCGCCCGCACGGTCGACGCGCTCAGCGAAATCGTCACGAGTTCCCCGCTTGCAGCCTGTCCCCACACGGCAATTGGCTGCCCCCGCTGCAAGACAGCGTGGTCCCGAAACAACTCGTGCAGCAGAATCGACGACTGCGCACGCGCGGCTACGCTGGAAAAGAGAGCCCACAACACGAGGCCCAACAATCTGATGCCCATGCCAATACCCGCAGGTGTCAGGCCTCAGGCGGCCTCAAGGGGACGGGAGCTTACTCCAAGTCAACCCGTGGCGAGTGCGCCTGAGGATTCCCCGCCCAGGCGCGCCAGAACTTGGCGGACCTGATTGAGTTCATCGGCCAACTGCGCGATGAGCTTCTGAATTTCCGCGTCATTCGCCGTATGGGCCGCCGCGCCAAGCGCCGATTCCAGCTCAATGCACAGGTCCCGCAAAGGAACCGCGTGGATGTTGGCACAGGCCCCCTTGAGCTGATGCACGGCACGGCTGAGTTCGACGCGTTCTTCGCGGGCGGCACAGGCAATAATTTCCGCAAGCAACTCACTACTACTGTCGGCATAGCTGCGGAACAGGGCGGCCGCAAAGTCTGAGTCGCCGTCTATCAGTTCGTTGAGGCGAGCCATGTCGATCGGCGCGGCGCGCGCCTGGGGGGCGGTCAGGATTGCCCCGGCGTCCGCTTGCAGCGATTCCTCCGAAGCCAGGCCAAAGCGTTCCAGCGTTTCCTCGAGCCGCTCCACGTCGAGTGGTTTTGTCAGGAGCGCATCCATGCCCGCTCCGAGGCAGCGCTCCAGTTGACCGGTCATCGCATTCGCCGTGAGCGCAACGATCGGAATATGCGATTGCGTTCCCTCGATATCGCGAATATGGCGTGCCGCGGTGTACCCGTCCATCAGGGGCATCTGCACGTCCATGAACACAAGCCTGTAGGCGCCTCGCCGGTAAGCTTCGACACCCTCTACGCCGTTTTCGGCCACCGTCACCTCGCAGCCCAGGCGTTCGAGAAAGCGCCGCGCGACCTTCTGATTGACGACGTTGTCCTCCACCAGCAGAACGCTACCTGCGAACTTGCGTCCCCTTGTGCTCTGGAGCGCGGTGCTGGAGGTGACTATCGGGTGGGTTTGGGTGTGCCACTGTTCTGCTTCGCATCTCAATACGCGCTCCAGACACGCCAACAGCTCCCGCGAGCGCACCGGCTTGGACAGATAGCCTGCGAATCCCATTGCAGCGAACCGGCCGAGGTCGCCGTGTCGGTCCATCGACGTGAGCAAAACCACCCGCGCTCGAGATAGATTCGGCTCGGAATTGATCTGTTGGCCCAGCATGGCCCCGTCCATATCAGGCATCTGGTAGTCCACGAGTACCAGGTCGAAAGGCTTGGCCGCCGCGGCTGCCAGGCGCAGGGTCGTCAGCGCTTCCCGTCCACCGCAAGCCAACGTGACGTCATAGCCGGCATGCGAGAGTTGCATCAGCAGTACGCGGCGATTGGTCTCATTGTCGTCCACGATGAGCACTCGCCTACCGGCGGGCTGCCGCAGCGGCTTTGCCTCCCCCGCAGGCGCTTTGGCGTGCGTCATCGGCAGCACAAACCAAAACGTGGAACCCTTGCCGACTTCGCTCTCGACCCCGGTCCTGCCGCCCATCATCTCGACGAGCCGGCGCACGATCGACAGGCCCAGTCCGGTTCCACCGAAGTGCCGCGTCGTCGAGGAATCGGCTTGCACAAACGGCTGGAACAATGTTTTCAGCGTGTCGGCGGCGATGCCGATTCCCGTATCGCTGACCGAAAATCGCAGGTTGAGCGCGCCCTCGCGCAAGGAATCGACCCCCACCTCGCAGACAATCTCGCCCGCGCGGGTGAATTTGATGGCGTTGCCGATCAGATTGATGATGCATTGCCGTATGCGCTGCGGGTCGCCCATGACGTGGTGCGGCACGTCCGGATGGACGTTGACGATCAGCTCGAGATTCTTGGCGGCGGCTTGAAACGCCATGATCGCGCCGATGTCCTCGATATTCGCCGGCAGATTCATCTCGAGCGTTTCGATATCGAGCTTGCCCGCCTCGATCTTGGAAAAATCCAGAATGTCATTGATGACGGTCAGCAGCGAGTCCGCACTCGAGCGGATCGTCTCCGCGTAGTCGCGCTGCGTGTGGTCGAGAGAGGTATCCAGGAGAAGCCGCGCCATGCCGATGATGCCGTTCATCGGAGTGCGGATTTCGTGGCTGACATTGGCCAGAAATTCGCTCTTGGCGCGATTTGCCGCCTGCGCGGCTTCGGAAGTCCGCACCAGCTCATCGCGGGCGGCACGCGCGTCGGTAACATCCTGCATGGATCCCGAACTACGCAGGCCCTGCCCGGCTTGACCGGTAGGGGGTGTGCCGCGCATCCGGTACCAACGATATTCACCCCACTTCGTGCGCATTCGCGCCTCGAAGTCGATAAGTTTTCCCTCTTCGGCCGACGCCCGGACCGCCGCGTCCGTAGCGGCAACATCGTCCGGATGTACCAGGTTTCGCAGCACTTCCTGGCTGTCCGACAACTCCCCTGCAGCAAAGCCCAATAGCTCGTGCATCCGCGGCGAGAGCCACATTCGCGCCCGCTCCAGATCCACTTCCCACAGGCCATCCTGGGTTCCGTGAACGGCGCGCGTGAAGCGTTCCTGAGCCTCGCGGAGCGCATCTTCAGCCACGCGCAGATTCTGGATATCGTGTATCGATCCGGAGAGGCGCAATGTGGTGCCGGCGGCGTCCCGCTCAGCACAGCCCCGCAACAGAAACCAGCGGTAGCCGTTATCCCTGGTTTGCAAACGCACCTGCACCTTGTACGCCGGCTCGCCGGCGAGATGGCCCAGCGTTGCAGCCTCAGCGGCCGGCTCATCCTCCGGATGGATGAGGGCTCTCGCTTTGTCTACGGTATCCAGACTGAGAGTGTCTTCAGTGTGCCCGAGCAGTGCGTAATAGCTCTTCGAAGCCCAATGTTTGCGGGTGACGAAGTCGAGCTCCCAGTGCCCTTCCTGTATCGAGAGTGACGCGCGATCCAGACGCCGTTGCGTGTCCTGAAGCAGCTCCGCTTGCTGGCGTAGCTCCTCGGCAGCCGCGACCTCCGCGGTGATATCGCGCGTTGCGCCCAGCGCCCGCAGAGGCCGACCCGTCTCATCTCTGAAGAATCGCTGATGCAACTGCTGATGGATGATGTTTCCGTGTACGTCGCGCCGGCGCAGGTGGCAGCACAACGTGTCTTTGCCGCTGGCCAGAGCTTCCTCGGTGGCTTTACGTATGGCCAGGTTATCTTCCGGGAAAATCGACTCGGCGATCTTGAGATTGGCTTCCTCCAGCTGCGTGACGTCGATGTCCAGGCCATCCGGCGAACTGTCGAACCAGGTAAACCGATCCTCGACGTACGAATACTCCCAGCAATTCAGGCCTGCGGCCTGAATGGCCAGGCTGAGTCGGTCGAAGAGATTGTTTTGCCGCGGTCCGTTCGGCTCCTTGCCCGCCACTGGGGCCGCGCTGCCTGCCTCGGCAGCTAAATCCAGCCGTTCCCGGCCGTCGCGAAGCCTGAGCTCGACGTCTCTTACGGGGGTTTTCAAAGCCGAATCTCCGCCCAGCCTGCGTATTATGTGCACTGTAGCGCCGATCTCCCGACCCTCACCCATGCACGTGTCACAGCCGGAAGCTGCGGACTCGAGGAATTTTGCGACCTGGTCGTGGTCGCGGAGCCGTTCACCGCAATAACCGTCGCAGACCAGTCCAAAACGTGTTCGGACTCCCATTCCACAGGTGGCGGGCCCGCACAGTTTTGCGGCCCACGCGGATTTGAGAAGTAATCCGACGCCCCACCCGGCACCACGAGGGATCATTGCGTGTCCTGCCTTGGTGCAGTGATCACAAAGATCCGAGCAGAACGCCGCATGACTGCGCCCTTGCGAGTCCTTTTGGTCGAAGACGAACCGACCCAACGATTGACGCTTGAGCGTCTCCTGACCCGTGCGGGTTATGACGTCAAGACGGCGAACGATGGTGCGGAAGCCTTGGCGATGATCAAAACGGAGCAGTTTCCGCTTGTCCTGACGGACTGGGAAATGCCCGGCTTGGATGGAGTCACGCTGTGCCGGCTCGTTCGCCAGGCACAACTACCCAGTATTTACATCCTGCTTCTGACAAGCCACGGTGCGGTCACGCACGCAGTCGAGGGACTGCGCGCAGGTGCCAACGATTTCATTCGCAAGCCCGCCGATGCGTCCGAGCTTCTCGCAAGATTGGAGGTCGGCCGGCGCGTAGTGCATTTGGAGCAATCTCTGCGTGAGGCGAACGCTCAGATCGAACGGATGTCCGTTACCGATCCACTATTAGGAATTTTCAACCGCCGGTATTTGCACTACAAGCTACGCGAGGAGATTGCACGCGCGCGGCGTTATCAGCGGCCCCTCGCGGTGCTCATGGCGGATCTGGACAAATTCAAGACAATCAACGATCAGCACGGACATCACGCCGGCGACGTCGTGCTCCAGCACATGGTCGCTCTCGCCTCGTCGGTCCTCAGACAGCCGGTGGATTGGATTGCGCGCTACGGTGGTGAGGAATTCGTCATCGTGCTGCCTGAAACCCAGGCACCCGAGGCCGTCGCCGTCGCCGAGAAGATCCGCTGCTTATATGCCGCAACGCCGGCGGTTCTTCCGAGCGGAGAAGTCTGCGTAACCGCAAGTTTCGGCGTCGCAATGCTGGATGACGCGACTTCGTTGGACGAGGTCGGGGATCATCTGCTCCGCGAAGCCGATAGAGCGCTGTACCAGAGCAAGAACGGCGGACGCGACCGGGTCACTTGCGCTTGACCGCGGCGGGATCCGGCGCAGCCCGCCCCGCAAACGATTCGAAAATCGCGACGATGACCTCGTCGGTCACGAGCTGGGGTCCCTGGGAGCGGATGAACATCAGACCGGGAATCAACGCCTCCAGGAGCACGGCAAACTTGTCGATGGGCAGCGGCAACTCGTCCTCGGACAGGAATCGGCTGATGTGCTCGCGAATCTTGGCCATTCGGGCGATCCCCGCCTCGGCCACCCGCCCGCGCATCTCTTCGTGCGTCAGCGTGTAGAGCAGAAATTCCGCGCGCATCGGGGCTTCGAGTTTCGCAGCAGGGGCGTCTGCGATGACGGCCTCGGCGAGACTTCTGAGGCGCTGCTTAAGGGATCCCGCGTGCCCCTGCGGCCATGCAAAACGCTGGTTGCGCTGCGTCGCCCAGGCCATCACCACCGCCAGAAAGAGCTGGTCCTTGCTCTCAAAGTTGTCGTAGATCGCGCCCTTGGTCAGGCCGGCACGCCCCGCTATTTCGTCCAGCGTGGCCCGATGAAAGCCCTTTTCAGCTATGGCTTCGCGCGCCGCGGTCAGCAGCCTCTCCCGGGTGCGGGCGCGACGGTCCGCCCAGGCGACTGGGTCATTTTTCGAAGTTTTTCTGGACATGGGGAATTACATACTTCAGAGTACGTACCTCACAGTAGGTCATGGGATCATAGCATGAAACACATTCTGATCTGCGGCGCCGGCATTGCCGGGCCTGCCCTGGCCTACTGGCTGCAGCGCTACGGTTTCAAGGTCACCGTCGTCGAGCGCGCCCCGGCCATTCGGGACAGCGGGTATGCGGTAGACGTACGGGGCGCCGCACTGAACGTGCTCGATCGCATGAACCTGCTGGCGAAAGCCCGCCTCGAGAACACAGACACGCTGGCCACCTCGTTCGTGGGCCCGAGCGGCAAGCGCGTAGCCACGATGGAGCGCGGCTACGGCGTCGCTGACGAGAATGACGTGGAAATAATGCGCGGGGATCTGGCCCGAATTCTTTACGAAGCCACGCGCGACAACGTCACCTATATTTTCTCCGACTCAATCGCCGCAATCGAAGAACGCGCTGACGGCGTTCACGTGAGTTTCGATCGGCACCCGCCAGCCGTGTTTGACATGTTGGTCGGTGCCGACGGAGTGCACTCCAATGTTCGCCGCCATGTGTTCGGTGACGAGAGTCAATTCGTGCAGCAGTTGGGCAGCTACATGGCGGTTTTCTCATCTCCCAACCATTTGCAACTGGACCGTTGGCAGCTTATCTACACTCAGCCCGGGAGGGTCGTCAGCATCAAGACGGCGCGCGGCAACGCCGACGTCAAAGTGGCTGCATTCTTCTCTTCGCCACCGATTACCTACGACTATCGTGATATCGAGCAACAGAAGCGCCTGACGAGCGCGGCCTTCGACGCCGCGGGTTGGGAACTGCCGCGTCTGCTGGCCGCCATCGAACCGGCGCAGGACTTCTATTTCGACGCGACCTGTCTGATCCGCATGCCGCGTTGGTCGCACGGCCGGGTCACGCTGATCGGCGATGCCTGTGTATGCCCGTCGCCTTTGTCAGGTCAGGGCACCGGGCTGGCGCTGGTGGGGGCCTACGTTCTGGCAGGCGAATTGTCTGACGCCGCGGGCGACCACGAAACCGGATTCGCCAACTATGAACGCACGATGCGCCCGTTCGCCGACCGCAACCAGGCGGGAGCGGAAAAAATGGCCAGGGGCTTTGCACCGCAAACGCCACGCGCGGTGCGGATGCGCGATTTTGCCCTGAAGCTGATGAACTATCTCCCGGGCAAGACTCTCATGTTCAAGATGGCGCTGCGCGAGGTCTCCGAGTCCGCCAAAGCCATCACGCTGCGCGACTATTCCTCGAGGGCGGACGCTTCTTGACTGCGCGACCGGGAGATTCTTCCGCGACATTGACACCGGGTGAGCCCCGCTTTAGCTTGAGCCGAAGGAACCAGAAGAACAGGAGTCGGGGGTATGTACCTAGGTAGATGGGCTACAGCGAGTCTGATTGCTGCCTACGTAGCGTGCGCCGGCGCACAAGATGCGCCGCCCAAAGCGCAGAGTCCTGCTGACGTTCTGCGCAGCCTGCAACAGAATTCCGGAGATATCGAGCAGCTGCGCTCGGCTTTGCAGAGTCCGAATCCTTCGGTCAGAGCCTCGGCGTTCACGGCGATGATACAGAGTAACAATCCCTCGCTGATCACCATGGCGATCAATGAAGGCCACATCAGTTCGGATGCGGCCCTGAGAGATCTGGCGGCTCGCGCAGCATTCCGCGAGTTGAGGGGATTTCAGATCGAGCCCGATGGGGACAGCCCTCCCGATACGCAGAGCACCATTGTCGCCTTTTCGAACGAGAACGGGCTGAGGGTGAAACTGACGGGGTATGACTGGGTCTCCGGCGCCTTCATGAACTATGCCGGAGTGGGCCAGATATCCGGCTCCCGACTTACCGTCAAGACGTTTTTCTGCCAAGGCACGCTTGCGGCGAAGGAAGGCTCCTGGACATACGAAGGACTGGTCGTGTGCGCGAACGGCACTACGAAACTTTCGAACCGGATGCACGTAAGCATTCGATAGGTATGGATTGATCAGTTCAAAAGACTGTCAGCGGTCCCAGACACGCATTGGCGGGTTCTCGCCCGCGCGGCACTAATCGCATGCGCACTTCCTGTGCTACCACAGGCGCGCCGGTTGCGAGTTGGGCGTGTCCGTCTTCCGGGACGGCTCCGAACGTCAGTGAGGCAAAGAACTGGTCGGAGCTGGCCCGAACGAGCACCTCAACGTCCAGGCTATGATTGTCGCCTGAGTTGCATTTTGTTGTATCGAATGTCACTCGGGAAATAGGACGGTTGGCCGCTTGGCACAAGCGTACATCCACAGTGATCTCGCCTCCACGGGTCGACCGCCAACGTACGTCTGCGCCCCCGGCGCCAACCAAATTTTCAGGCCGGTACGCGGACGATGCTGGAGGACTCGACCAGGCCGTTACGGTGGCGCCGCAAGACGCTGCTGCCCGGTTTTCGCTTTCGTCGATGGCAGTTGGTCTGCGGATCCCGGACGTCTCAAGATTGAACGGAGTGGGAACACCGCAGGATCCCTCCACGTCGTCGGATGCTCCACCGGAACCGTCCAGCAGCCGCGTGACCAGCACGGCAGCTCGATCTGCACGGAGCACGCGAGCCATCCCTGCCGTGGGACCCTCAGACGCGATGCCCACCGCAAGCAGAAATCCCGCAAGCTGGTCCTGAATGGTGACCAAACCTCCGCTCATACCTTCAGTCAGGCGGTCTCGGGCTGCGCTGGGTGCGACCCAGAAGTGATCTGGATCCCTGGCCGCAGAGCGAATCTCCAGCGTACTGCGCTCGAACCGACCGCTCTCCGTGGCCGTTACTAGCGAGGAGTGAGACGTCCCCTCCAGGAGGGAATCGATATTGGGAACCCCACTGAGAACGTGGCCACAGTCCGCCAGCTCCGTTACTCCGGTCACGGTCAGCACAGCCAGATCCCTATTTTTGAAGACCGCGCAGCGATCTGCCTGCGCCTCGACCGGAGTGCGGCCCGGACGGGCGATCACAATTCGAGCATAGCGATCGTCGCGACCGCTTACGTCGCTGATGAGGACGTGTTTGGGAGTGACGGCGTAGCAGAGCCCACCGCGATTGAACAGCCACGCGTTGCCCTGAGCGCCGCCTGACGTCATTCCCGGTGCCTGCAGGGCTTTGATGTAGGCCAGCTCGTCACCAACAGCCGCCGTCGTAAGTGACGTGAGCACCGCTAACAATGACAGTCCTGCGCTCATCCATCGGGAGTCAGATTTACCTCGCACGACGCGGGCAACCTGTCATTCAGCCGAGCGCTGGGACGCGCGGGGGCGATATCGCAGATATCCGATCCATCTCTCCAGAAGATCCAGCAGTGTGGCCAGTGCCGCGCCGCCGGCAACGATGACGCCTGGGATGCTCAGCAGGGGATCGTGCACGATCCGATCCCACGCTGAAGCCTTCACCTGATAAGGAGGGGTTCCCAGTCGCTGCACCGACAGATACTCGGCCGCCGCATTGCCTACCACGTGCAGCGCATCCCCTTCGCCTGCCTGAATGAATCCCCAGACGTCGACGGGCTCCACAGGGTTCGCACCGTGCCAGATCACCGCGTCTCCGGAATCCAGGGTGGCCTCCGCTACGACGTAACGCTGGTCTGAAATCAGGGCTCGCTCGACGACACGGATCGTTCCGCTGAGTAAAGTACGCTGGACGTAACGGGCGACATCTTCTCCGACTCGCAGCTCGCCGTGAAACGCGAGGAGTACTGTGTCCGGTCGCTGGTCGGAAAGTCCTTCGGACGCTCGGTCAAGCCGGACACGCAAGGTATCTCCGCTATGAAGAGATATCGGATCCGCGTTTTCCTTGACCAAACGTGCGCCGGAGTTCCGGACATCCCATTGGAGCTGGATCAGAAGATCTCCACTTCGTTGGCGGGCGAAGTGTATGAACGTGCCGTCGGCGGCCTCAAGCACCAGGGAACAGCAGATCTCCCCAAGATCATCGTGCTTGACGCCTTGAGTCCAGACACTCACCGCTGGTAACCGTGCCGCCACGCCGCGATTGTCGTGCACGCGAATCGAGGCGGTCTCAGTCACCGCTGAAATCGAATAAGTTGTCGGACGTGAGGCGAAAATGAGCCGAACATACGCCGCGAGCGAAATCATCAGGATGAGCAAGAAGCCGCAAAGCAGCCAGGCCCTACGGGACCAAATGCGATCGGGGTGCTCAGGGGCTATCGCGGCTCTTCGCTTCAGGCGCAGGTTACGGAGCCATCGCGGAGGTGGAGGACTCACAGGTCGACATTCACAATCGAAGCGTTCGCACAATCGTCAAAGGCACAACGCCTTAGGCGCAGCCCGACCGATCGAGCGCCGGCGGGCAGACTCACCGCGCAGAGCGCGTCAAAGGCGGTCCGAAGTCCCTCCAAGAGCGGTTCGCACGGGCGTTGATCGGCAAGACTTCCGTTGACCAGGATGGATGCGGAGGAACGGCCGCTCTGCACTGCGATAGACAGCCGCAACGTCGCAGATTCCGGGGGTGTGCCCCAGGAAGTTGGCAGAAGCTCGTCGCTATGAGATCTACAGTCGCCGCTGCGCGCGAGCACGGCCAACGTCCGGAAAGAGGCGGATGTGAACAACTCGATGTGGCTCGTACCGAGCGGCGCCGGTAAGGCAATCGGAATCTGCACGTATGTCCCCGCAGCCGCGGCAGGAAGGACGTAGGTATTGGAAGCGACGTACAGGGCGTCGATGCTCGACACTTCGATGCAAACCAGAGAGTTTCCGGCGGAAGATCGGCGCACATAGAGATTCTGGGCACCGGATGTTCTGCCACTATCGATCGCCAGGCCGACGATGTCATCGCCAGCAACCGGGGCCTCTTTGCGCACGACCTCATTGAAACGGGGACCCTGCAGTTGTGCGACGGGCACCGGTTGAGCAGCCGCTACAACCACGCTCCATCCGACTGCGATGACCCACCACCGTCCGTGCATTGTGAACTCGAGGCGTTCGCTCTAGTTATTGACGGTCAGTTTACGCGGTGAATCGCGTGCGGCCTACTTTTTCGGGACGGCTCGCAGGGGCCGGAAGTGCTCCGTGACCCGTTGCGCGCCCACATTGCCGAACGCCACCCGGTACTTGCCGGCGCTCTTGGCTTCGCCGCCTCCAGGGCCATCCTTAAGTAAGGTCAAGGGCGGATTGTAGTGGCTGGACCTACGGGGCTGGCAAGTACCGCAGGCCCGATGCCAACCGGTTCACGATTCAGGTGCGAGGAAATATTGGAACTGGGCGCGGATCGTCCGCGGCACACCGGGATGTACCACGAAATCGGGCCGCGGCGCCGTCTCGTTCTGCAGTCTGGAGACATAGTAATACTCGATGTCATTCCATTTGACGTCGAACAGATTGAA